>Ga0302227_10000703_pt1 | contig 27292 bp, 25 predicted proteins | sample II_Palsa_N1_1_FD_193525 | JGI IMG/M metagenome (GOLD analysis project Ga0302227, IMG submission 193525) | Peat permafrost microbial communities from Stordalen Mire near Abisko, Sweden - II_Palsa_N1_1 | ecosystem: Environmental > Terrestrial > Soil > Palsa > Peat permafrost | place: Sweden... | reverse complement strand
ACCGGGTTTCTATACGCACTCTGGATGAGCTGTCTTGGTGCAAGCTCGGTGCCGGTTGGGGTTCGAGAGGAGAGTCGATGCTGCCATTTCTCGTTCGGCCTCTAAGACCAAAACGCGCTCGCAGTCATCGGAACACGGTGTCGTCGCAACGGGTGAACATGATCATCTCTTAGGCAGCCTTTGCGTAGAAGGGTACATACGGCTCTTGCGTGATCCAGATGCGATGGAGCAGAACTGCCAGCTTGCGCGCCACAGCGACGACTGCCTTGTTTCTCGCCTGCTTGCCGCCCCGTGAAGCTAGATGCAAGCCCCACTGTCGAAGAGCCGAGTCCTTGCCCTGAGGTCGGAGGATATGGCCGGCACACTCGATCAGCAGACTTCGCAGGTAGACGTTGCCAGCTTTGGTGATGCCGAGTTGAGGGTCGCGATCCCCAGACTGGCTACGCCGTGGTCTCAGGCCGAGATAGCACCCAACATCTCGACTCTGCTCGAAGCGTTCCTTGCTTCCCAGGGTCAGCACGAACGTCAGAGCCGTAAGGTGACCGACCCCGGGGACTTTCACCAAGGCTTGTGTCTCCGGATACTTCGTCCGGCCGAGCTCCTGGATCTGTCGATCGTACTGCTTGATCTTGAGCGTCATCTCCGCGATCTGCTCGAGCACCGGCCCAAGTGCTTGTGCCAGCCCAGGAGGCATCACGGCAACACTTCGCTTGGCGAAGCAGCGGGTGGAAGAAGCTGGCATGCGGTGTCCGCAGGACTTCGTCAGTCCGCGGACGGCGTTCACCGCCACCGTGCGCAGTCGAACCATGAGGTCACGCGCACGGATCAAGGTCAGAGCTTCCTGCTGCTCGACGGTCCGGTGTGAGATCGGCCGCGGGATCTCCGGGTCAAGCCGTGCGTAACGAGCGAGCTTCTCGGCATCGACCTGATCGCTCTTGCGATCACTGTGGGAGATCGCTCGCAACTCGCGAACGTTCGCCACGATGACCTCGTGTCCAAGTTCCTGAAGCAACTCGCTGATCCAGATCGAGTGCGTACCCGCTTCCATGGCCACACGAGCCGGAGGCAAATCGGTGAACCACTTCTCGACTGCCTTCGGACTGGTGCGGAAGCGGCCTCGGTCAACCACTTCTCCGTCTTCGTTGAGGGTGCAGTAATGGCTCCAGACATCTCCAAGGTCGATGCCAATCGTCATCTCAACCCTGGACCGTCTGTGGGGAACTTCCGCGATGAGGTGCTGCGACGAGTTTTTCATGGGAATAGTCTCTCTCCGCCTCGAAAGACCTGCTCATCCCATTTCCCGTTACCGATCAGGCATGACTTAGTATTGTCCTGATTTTCCAGATCTAGCTTTTCGCCCGATCGATAGCCCCTTGCAGCAACTCGCGCCCACCCTCCGATACTTTCCCGTGTCCACAAGCGACGCGCCGGATTGGATAAGCCTGTAGCTTTCTCGCGGTATCTTTTGCCTGATCGCGATCCGAAAACGCCTTCATTGGGAACCACCATGGCGTAAAACCCGTGATGCTTAACTGCGTCAGCGACCCGAACTCATCCCCCGCGTAGAGCGTGCCATCGCGCTCATCGAGAAATGACTGGTGCCCATGAATATGACCGGGAGTATCAATCACCAGCAGCGACCCTACATGGTCGCCCTCTGCTACGGTCTGGGTTACCTTGGTCGCAATCCCCGGAGTTCCCCCACGAATTGGCCCGACTTCACCCAATCTCAATGAAAGGTCAGGTGGTATCTGTAGGATCGGAATTGACCGCTCCGAAGATAGCAACTTCAAACCCGTGACCTTCGCCATCAAGGCGTCGGCACTACCAACGTGGTCCACGTGCGGGTGCGTTAGCAGAATATGTTTAATTGGCAGATCGCCTGCTGCTTTGAGAATGTCCTCTTCGGACCCCTTCAGATTCGCATCGATAAGTGTGTAGCCATCGTCCTCAAGTACCAGGAAGCAATTAACAATCCCAAAACGTGTGAGTTGTTTCCCATGCTCTCCAACGGATTTGATCTTCATCCCGAGATGTCCCCAGCCATGTTAGACGCGATGTAGAGATCCGGTAGGCCTGTCCGCAACAAAGTTCTCGACGACGCAGGCTAGCCGAAAGGCATTTCCGCGCGCCAGGGTAGCGTTTTTCCGTCTGACGTGTGCAAGGCGATACAGTTTTGTAACAGGAATCTAGCTGAGACTTCCACCAGAGGTACTTAAGATGTCTGAATCCAACGCGACCAGAAGCATAATAGACACTCATCGGCACATCTTCGGCCCCAAGCTGAAGCAAAAGTTCGTTGAGAACATAGGCTTTGACGACACAAAACCGTTGCCCCAGGCCAATGCAGGTGAAATGTTTTTCTATCGTGAGTCGGTTGACGTGGACTATTCGATGGAGATTCAGCAGAAGAGTGGAGTTACGCTCTGTCTGAACAGCTATGGCGGCGAGATAGAGACGTGTGCCAATAGCATTATTAAAGCAAGCACCATCGACACGCTCAAGTTCCTGCATGACGAGTCCTTCGAGCTTCGAGATCGGTTCCCCAAGGACATTGCCTGCATGGCCAACGCACATGCCCTGGAAGAGAGCACGCGCGATGTCATCGATCCGCTGATTTCCAGCAAGGAAACATACGGCATTAGCATTTCAAGCAGCTACGGTGCCGGTGTAGATCAAATATTCCTCGACTCACCCAAAGCCGAGTGGCTGTGGGAGTATGCGCAGGACAAAGATGTTCTCGTACATATTCATCCGCCCTTGGTCTCGGTGGCCGCCGTCGCACTGCAGCAGTACAGGCTCATCGAAGCTTTAGGACGCCCATTCGATACAGCGGTGTCGGCGGCCCGCATGATCTACAGTGGCGTCTTTGATAGATACCCCAAGCTGAAGGTTCTTTTCGTTCACATGGGGGGATCTCTCGCGCCCGTGATTTGCAGACTCGATTGGAACTGGGAGCTGAACTACAAAGGAATCCAAAACCCGCCGATGCAAAAGGTAGACAAGAATCTGCGTAAGCCTTCGGAGTACTTCAAGTCGAACATCTATGTCGATACGATGGGTCCGAGCGCGATCGGCCTCAAGGCCATGATCGAAATGTGCGGCGTTGACCGCGTCCTGTTTGGAACCGATTTCGGTCCGGTTCCTATGAGCCCGAAGCTGCACATCGATCTTGTCGACGACACGATCCCCGACGCCGCAGATCGCGAGAAGATCTTCTCGACCAATACACTTGGGTTGTTCCATTTGTCTGAAACTGCACCTCGCCTCGTCCCCCAGGCGGCTTGATCTTCATGAGCGAGCGCCTTGGAAATCCTATCCCCGGAATACCTATGGCTATCACGAAGGGTGTGCCCTTCGTGATAGCCATAGCTGCCTTTTTGCTTCTGGCCCCGTTGGAACTCAGCGCGCAAGCGCCAGGATCCGGTACAAGCAAGGATAGCGGCACCGTCTCACAGGCCCCTGCCGCAGCGGAAACAAACGACTCCGCTGATCTCGCTCAGAAGCTGACGAATCCGCTCGCTACGCTGATCAGTGTCCCCTTCCAAAACTGGTTCGATTTCAACCTCGGTCCCAGGAAGGATGGATTCCGTTACACGATGGAGGCGCAACCGGTCTATCCCGTGCAGATTTCAAAAGACTGGAACCTGCTCAGCCGAACAACCATCCCAGTCGTCTATCAGCAAAACGTGTATGGCCAAACAACCCAGACCGGGTTAAGCGATTCGACGGAAAGCATTTTTCTCTCCCCGGTACATACGAAGGTCATCATCTGGGGAGCCGGTCCGATCTTTCTGATTCCGACAGGCACCAATAATCTACTCGGCACGCGCAAGTTCGCCATCGGGCCGACGGCGGTGGTGCTTAAGCATAAGGGCCACACAAACGTCGGTCTGCTTGCGAGTCACGTTTGGTCCATAGCAGGCAGTGACAGTCATCCCTATGTAAGCGAAACCTATGCGCAACCGTTCGTGGCTTATACGACAACGAAAGCCTGGACCTTCGCCGCCACCTCCTATGACACCTACAACTGGACAGCAGGTCGCTGGACGGCGATCGTGAATCCCATCAGAGTAGCCAAGCTAGTGAAATTAGGTAAGCAAAAGCTAAGCGCCGGCGGAGCGCTTCGTTGTACCGTGACGTCCCCGCAATACCATCCAAAGGGTTGCGGTCTGGAGTTTACCGTCACTCTCGTCTATCCCGCGAAGCGTGAGTAGACTTCAGGTGGGTACTCTTTACAGTTATGCGGAGGTTCAGTGTGAATGGGACTTTGATCGCACGGTAGCCAGTAGCATTCAGCAGCGAAAGGGAGATAGATTATGCCAGAACACCAACTTGCAACGCAGCGCCCCCCAACATTTGGTCGATATGGTGAGATCCCGCCTGAACAGTTCAGCCCTGCGCAGAAGGAGGCCTATGACTACATCATGCAAGAGCGTGGCATGTGTCCGGGTCCTTCCCGGATATGGCTTCAGAATCCGGACCTGCTGAAAGCGATGACGCCCATCGGCGTCTATTTCCAGAAGAAGCTACAGATCTCCAGGCAGGAACACGAAATCGTCACAAACTGTATCAACGGCAAATGGGCGACAGCTGGCTATTCCAACAGGGAGCATGAGGAGATCGCTGAGAAAGCTGGCTTGCCTGCTGAAAAAGTGCAGGCTTTGATTGCGGGCTTGCCCACAAGCTTCGAGGATCCACGACAGCAGGTTATTTATGAAATCACCCAAACTCTCATTGCATCTCGACATGTCCCACAAGGGCTATATCGGCGAGCAGTTGATTTGCTTGGAGACGCTGGGCTGACAGACGTCGCGGTCCTTATCGGATACTTCACATCAGTTTCTATGACGCTGGCTGTTTATGATGTTCCCGCGGGAGCATCCGACTATAGCCCCTACAAGTAACGTTCGAGAGGGCATTATGACAGAAAAGCTAGCTCCCGCGCGGCTTCCGCTCGTCGAAAATATTAGCGAGACCTTTGACAAACTGCCTCCGATCAACCTGTTTCGGGCGGCGGCGAACGCCAAAACGCTGTACCCCGCGTTCATTCAGTACATGTACCTGCTGTTCAAGCCGTTGGAGTTGGACGGTCGCATTGAGCGGCTGATCGTTCTGTACGTCGGCAAGCTCTCGGATTGCATCTACATCTGGCGGCAGAATGTGGTCGTGGCGAAGAGCTTAGGCATCACCCAGGAAGAAATCGACGCCTTGGAGAGGAACGACACGAAGGCGGACTGCTTTAGCGAAGCCCAAAAGGCAGCCTTCCAATTTGCGGAAGAGGCTCTCAGACTCATTGAGGTAAGCGACGAGGTTTATGCCGAGGCATCACGCTTCTTCAGCTCCCAAGCCATAACCGAACTACTCTATGTCGTTGGAACCTACATGCTGCTTGCGCGAGTGGCTCGAACCGGCCGCGTGCCACTCGATGAGACGCCTGCCGCCGCGACGAGTCTCAAGTAACTATCTGGACCGGGGGTTCAATATACCCACATACAGACGTATCGAACGCTGGAGTTATCCATGAAAACAAACAAGCAAAAGGCAACGCTGAGCACCGTTGCATCCTTTCCGAAGGGTTATTTTCTAGAGAATCTCGCCGTACGTGCGGACAACTCTATTCTTGTCACCTCTATTAAGACGCATGAGCTGTGGTACGTTTCCCCTGCAAGGCCGGGTGAACAAGTGGAACCGTTACTACTTTTTACGTTCGACAAGCCCCCGATGAGCATGGTGGAACCGGAACCGGATGTGTTCTACCTGTGCGCCTCTGACGGATACGTAACGCACGCATCGACTCTATATCGGATCGATCTACGCGACTGGAAGCCGGGCCGAGAAATCCATCCAGAGCTTGTCCTTACTTTTCCTTCTCAGGTTCGCGCCCTCAATGGGAGCTGCCTAGTAGGCTCTAGGACGATTCTTATCGCCGACTGTTTCGCAAGCATGATTTGGCGAGTTGATCTCTCTGAGGATGGGCGGAGTGCGTCCGCATCCATTTGGCTCAAGCATTACAGCATGCTCTATCATCCAGGCGAACTGAAGCCGGAGCAGCCGGGCGTGAACGGCCTGCGTTTCGCAAAGAAAACGTCCTATGTTTACTACACCTCGACAGTGCTCAAGCTCTTTATGCGGGTGCGGGTGGACCGCCAAACTCTCGCTCCGCTTGGCATTCCGGAGTACCTGGGCGGGGACAAGATGATGGACGATTTTCTTCTCGACGAGGATGCAGGAGTCGCGTATGTGACGACTCACCGTGAGAACACAATCGATCGGATGTCCATGGAACCAGACCACAACGAAGAAAGAGAAAGTGTCGCTGGTAATCCCTTCGATGAAGAGCTCGTTGGGCCTTCCAGTGGCGCATGGGCACGCGCACCGGGAGAAGCCGGCCGGGTGGCATTCTTTACTACCGATGGCGGAACAACAGCGTTGCCGTTGGACGGAGTTCTCAGAACCGCGAAGATTTTACGTGTCGAGTTCTAAACAGCGTTTCCAATGGACATCTTTCGCCGGCTTGCTGAGAGACCTCAGTGGCTAACATCAAGAAAAGAGCTTGGGAAATATCAGACGGCACACTCCAGACTAGAGGTCATTCGCTGGCATGTGAACAGGAGATAGATCTTTATGAAAATCGGTTTTTTAGGAAAGCAGAATGCGTTTGCGCTGGAGATGTTAAGGCGACTTCAGTTGGACCACTCCCAAGACAACTTTTATGCGTGGCAGTCAGGCGAAGAGGCTCCATCGACTGATTTGGAAGTGATCATTGCTTTCGATAGGGTCGCGTCTAAGCAGATAGAAGCACAGGTGAAGCTTGGTCTAATTCAGATGGCCTCTGCAGGGTACGAGGGAGTGGACGTTGATGCGGCAACCGAGGCTGGGGTCTGGGTGGGCTCGGCACCAACCACAAAAACAGGCAACGGCGAGTCGGTGGCGGAAGTTGCGGTGCTCCTGATGCTTGCAGCATCCCGCCGGCTGAATGAAGAACTCTCTTTTACACATGGCACCCCGCAGAACCGGTCCGAGAAGTCGCAGGAGAATATGGCCCTTTTCGGCAAGACCGCTTGCATAGTGGGCTTGGGCGGAATTGGAGATTTGCTTATCGAGAGGCTTCGGGGATTCGGGATGATCTTAACGGGTGTGGATAACCATCCAGAACACGCGCCTAACGGAGTCAAAGGTTATGGACACGATGAGTTGAAGCTCGCAGCGGCGGAAGCGGACTATTTGATACTGGCGATTCCTGGAACAAAGGACAATGAAAACATGATCGACGGGACGGTACTGGCCGCAATGAGGAAGAATGCGGTGTTAATCAACGTAGGTCGGGGAACCTTGGTCGATGAAGCGGCGCTGCTGGCGTCAGTGAAAAGCGGCCACATCTATGCGGTGGGACTCGATGTGGTGAAAGATGAGCCGGTGACCGAAGGCAATCCGCTGCTGATGGAGCCGCGCATATTTGTTACGCCACATATCGGGGGATCAACGGACGTGATGCTGGACGGCACTGTGAAATACCTGGGTGAGGTCTTGGCCGAATATCAAAATGGCTTGCGATCAGTGGGCATCATCAATGACCCTATAAAGCCCAGAGTGCCTTTGCGTGAACACTCTGACGGTGACAAATCGCACAGCCGAAGTTCTTTAGTGGCGGCTGGGTGAGCAGGAAAGCATTTCACTTTCTCTCCAGAGAGTCCCAACGGCTACAGCGGCAGTGTTGGTCTTCATTAGATTCAAGGGCAACGCGGTAGCCTTACGCCGCATTTGCGCGAGGAGAAGCCGATGCACTAGGACTGATCGCTTACTCTTCCGCAGGATTACCGATCAGAACGGGGGGGGGTCGCATTGTCTTCAGGTAACCGATCATGGAGGACAACGTTGAGCAACGATTTATTGACATGGATCCGCCCGTTGTAATCCAGAAAGCCAAGCTTCCTGAAGCGATTCATGAACAAGCTCACACGGGCACGCGTGGTTCCTACTATCTGGGCGAGTGCTTCTTGCGAAATCTTCGGGATGAGCATCTGGGGTTCGCCTGGTTTCCCAAATTCCGCCATTAGCAACAACACTCTCGCGAGCCTCTTTTCACTGGAATTGAAAAGTTGATCGACGAGATCCGCTTGAGTCCGCATGCTTCTAGAGAGCACGAAGGCCAGAAAGTGTTCGGAAAATGCTGGCTCCTCGTGTATGACACGCACCATTTCGTCACGAGTGATCTTGAGGACCGTGCAAGCGGTGATCGCTGTTGCGGTTGCTAAACGTGGCCCACTCACCGCAGCTACTGATTCTTCCCCCACGAAATCCCCCGCGGTAAGGAGCGTAATGGTCGCCTGTTTCCCGGCTTCGGAAACTACCGTTAGCCTTGCTCGCCCACTCTGAATATAAAAGACCGCATTGGCATTATCACCCTGAGAAAAGATGGCGGCTTTTGCCTTCAGGTGAAGGACCTTTCGCCCGACCCCAGCCTTCGCAAGAAATATGAGTGGATCAAACTTCTCATGTCGAATCTCAGGCATTCGGGTTCCGATCTGGCCATTAGGCGTATATGACTTATGAAGAATCTGCGATGGCCGTGTAAGTCGAATCCTCTCCGCAGCGTTATGTCCGCTGCCCGACAGTGCGGCTCTTCCATGGTTACCATGTCGAAATGCATTGCTGCTTGCGCGAACGCGCGACACATTGTCAAAATCTTGCGGTTTATCCATGACATCGAGGAGGGTGCGGTAGTCCCTGGAGAGGACCGCCGCTACTTGGTGAGCCCTTGTTCTGTGGTCCTTCTGCTGAACACGCCCCCGCCGTCATAGGACGCCGGAGGTTTTAACCTGTCGATTGCCTCCGCCCCTTGGCCTGGCGCGGAAGTTCATCAGCAAAGATGGAAGCTGAGTGAGCCGATCTATATTCTGTAGGGCTTTGCGAGAAGTGGCGACGGAAAGCTGTTGCGAAGTGCGACGCGCTTCCGAATCCGCAAGTCAAGGCGATCTCGAGAGTGCTTTTGTCTGTTTCGCGAAGCATCGAGCTTGCAACCCGCATTCTTAGGTGCAGCACGTGCCGGTGAGGTGTTACTCCCACAGCTTTGCTAAATAAGGCCGCAAAGTGGAATGGACTAATACCGGCCTCCTTGGATAGGACGCGAAGATCCAGGTGGTCAGACAAGTGCGCGTCAATATATTCTAGAACCCTCAGCAGACGGTGGTCAGAAACGCGCTCGCGGGCCAGCGAATCGTGCCATTCACGACCTTTGGATGAACCAAGCAGAAGATGCGCGGCAAGCCACTGCGCAGAAGCTTGAGCGTAAAAATCAGGAGCTCCGCCCCTGAGTGCGTCCACTACTGAAAAGCTCAAGCCACTTATATGAGGGTCATCCAGAAACGGAACATAGTTTAAAGACCTGTTGAGTGTGGTCCCAGTCTTTCGTATTTCTTCCGCAACGAAGTCGATAGTGTGTTGAGGCAGAATCAAAGCCACAATGGCAAGGGGCTTCTGGTCTTTGGAATGGTAACGGAAAAGACGTGGGTGCTTGGCGGCGTAGAGCGTCCCGGTGCCTCTGGTGTATTGTCTTCCGCGCCACCGTCCTTCAGAGAAGAGATCCACTTGGAAACTTCTGTTGAGGGTCAGGCAGATCCCCGGATCATCAAAAGTCGGCATCTCAACCGAGTCTACGCAGGGCGCCCACTCTCTGATACGCAAATGAAGTGACCGCCACCCCGCCGAGTCGCTCGTCAGCGCATCCTTATAACGGCCATAGGGCTGCACGGCGTTCACATTCTCGGGCGCGCTAACCGATCGAGCAATCTTCTCAGCTTCCATTTTCTGAGTTCCCGTCAGACGCAACGTTCTTTGACTACGGGCAATCCATATGGTTCTTATATACCATCTGTTCGCTACCCGACACTGCGTCCTTCGAGACGCTTCGTCGCGCCTGGAGGGTGTCAGTTAGGCACAGCCTTTTCCAAGGCGTTGCAGCGGAGTCGAAGTCATCGGCCTTTACGGGCTGCTTGGCCTGGAATTTGACCGGCCGAACCTGGATACTGTCAGCAAACACACATCCAACCGACGGCCACAAGGAGTCGCTTCCTTCGCGAGGCGACCAAGCCAGCAGTCTCAAGGCTTACCGAAGGTTTCCCCCCAAACCGCTAAGCAGGACTCTGTCGAACTTTCAACCGGCTTCGGAGTCTGAACAAGCAATAACGGGCATTGCACAAGCCTAATTACCTTTTCCGTGATAGAACCGAAGACCACTGGGCGCCAACCTGACATTCCGTGCGTTGAAATCACGAGCATATCAATAGCATCCCGTTTGATCACTCGCATAATGTTGCCGACCACATCGTTTCCTGTCTCAATGGTGTATGACCCGTCTGCGCCTTGGGCGAGCATTGAAACCTGGAACGCTCTTAACCGTTGATCAATTCTGTCTTTTTGTTCTTCGAGCACTGAGGTCTCGGGAAAGAAATCCGCGCCATTGAAATCGGGAATGGTCGGGATGATGTGCACGAGGTGAAGCTTCGCACCATAGTGTTTCGCGAGATCGACCGCCATATCGAACGCAGAGATGGATGAGGGACTGAAATCGGTCGGCAAAAGAATCTTTGTTGGGATGGAAAAGGATGAGGTCGCTTGTGACATAAACATAACTCCATAACCACGTCGAATGAAGGTGAAGAGCTTCTTTGAAACTCGGATGAGTCCAGACAAAAGAGGACAAAGTGCTTCCTACTGCGGTCGTCCTATGTGAATAATTTCCCCTCCGGGAGATGACGAAGTTGGCTCCTGGATGCCTTGTTCAATAGCAATGCAGTTCCGCTTTCCGTCTTGATAGTCGACATGGAACGGTCTTGTGTAAGTGAGTGGAGATGCTACCCGCATTTGGGTTAGACGATATTCGCCGATCATGGCTTGTTGCCCGACGCGAGCGGTCAGGTTATATCTTTCCTCTGCAATGTAAGTCGCGTGAACGTTTGCGAGTGGAAGGACAATCCCGTGCAAGTCCGCAAAAACGAGAGTCACATTAAGTCCTTCGGTCGGTTGTTTGGTCTCAAAGTGGGCTGTGATTTCCATAGTGACTGTATTGCCTGGAGTCTTCACAACGCACTCGCCTGATCCCATATTGTTATTAGACGAGTTCTGGCGTGACGAGATCTGCGCATGGAGAAGCGGAGGTGCCATGAGTAGGAATAGCCAAGCCATTCTTGAGCCGGTCCCCATGAGCGTTACCCTCGGATCAATCGCTTGGTCCTAATCACAACATTTCATTTACTGCGCCTACCTACAACTCTTGCACTATCGACGTTCGCAGGTCTGAGCATTACAGCACACCCTTGAAAAACAATCTTCACCGACACCGAAGCTCAATGACCTGCTCCCGTCTCGTGGGATAGACAGGAGTGACGGTGACGCTTGTTGTTGTTCTGGCATGATCGATCGTTCTCTCGCGGCTGAGTCTAGTGGTTGAGTGCAATCAAAGATCCATTCAGCTGAAGCTCCGCTGGGAGCGCTTATCTTGTGGCGATCACTTTAGTTTTCAGCGCCGCGTTGGCGGGCCAGCAAAGAAGGCATCTAAGTCTGGATGCTCCACATTCTCAATATCGAATCCTCGCCGCGTTCAGGAAAATCCGCCTCCATCGCCGTTGCTGACGCTTTTCTCGCTGCATACCGGAAGCGAGATCCGAAAGTAACGATCGATACTCTCAATGTCTGGGAGGAAGACCTCCCTGAATTCGACGCCGAGGCTATCGGAGCAAAGTATAAAGGCGCGGCCAACGAAGGCATGGAAGGAGCAGAAGCCGAGATCTGGCAGCGTATCAAAGCTCTTGCCCAACGGTTCCACAAGGCTGATCGCATCGTGCTTGGAGTTCCGATGTGGAACTTTGCTTATCCGTACAAACTCAAGCAGTTGATAGATCTCGCATGCCAGCGCAACCTGCTCTTCAGCTTCGACGGGAGGACATTCGGCCCGCTTCTCGAAACTCGACGTGCCCTCGTGATCTACACTCGCGGCCAGGCTTACGACGATAACTCCCCAATTCCTCCCGCGCAGTTCGATCACCAGACCGGATATATCGACTTCTGGCTGCGGTTTATCGGAGTCAAGGACATTCAAACCCTTGTCGTTGAGAGCACTTGGAGCGACAAGGAAGCAGAAAGCATTCGGTGTGCTTCTGAAGAGGCTCGATCTCTTGCATCGATTTTCTGACGGTTATGTCTCTCGTCCGACTCTGGAACTCGTTGCTTGAAGACGTGAGTATCGAAATGGATGCAGTGGTTCGTGTTCATCGTTCTTATCTCGCCTCAACTGTAAGGGATAGTGGTAATGTAGCCAGTGGGAGAATCGTTCCAGCGATACCGATCCGTACCGGTTCGCACCAACGGCAAAGAGGAAGGCCAGCTTCGGCTGGCCCTTTTTCTTTGCGTGGAGATGTCCCCATGCAGGAAGCGCCATTTCCCCCATTCGAGTTTGTGCCGACGGAGGTTCCGATTGCGGAAGAGGAGGTCGACTTCGGCAATACCTTGTTGCGCTTTATCGAAGCGGAGTAGAGGCATACGCCTTTCACAACGAGCTTCTACGTTTGTTGTTGCGATCATGCATTCGGCAAGCCAGAGCGCGTGAGCTAAAGAGCACAGACCGTCTCAATGTCGGATGCGATCCTTCAACAAGGACGAATGCCACGTCAAGCTAGGAGAGCTGCTAATGTCCCTTCGACAGCGTCGGCTCTTACTCTCTTGGGCATGCGCCGCCCTTGCCTTTACACCACTGCTTTATTCTCAGGTCCCGGGAGAAAGGACCCTGCCGGGCCCGGACGCGCATGATTCACCGCAAGGACTGAACGGGAAGGTCACCGGAGATTGGTTTGGAGAGAGAAGCAAGCTCCAAGAACGCGGAGTCGACTTCGATTTCGAGTACATCTCCGATTCGCTTTGGAATATCAAGAGCGACAAGAACGAGCGGCTTGCCAGTTGGAACCGTGGTCGCGGAACCGTTGATGTCGATTTCGGTTCCTTGATTGGTCAGCATGGCTTGTATTTCCATGCCACAGCACTATGGCAAGGCGGCGGTAATCTCGGGACCTATCTCGGACTTGAGACGAGCCCAAGCGGAATGTCCAGCTACAACCTGTTCCGTCTGGATTCCTGGTGGGTGAAGAAGACCTGGTTGCATGATCGGATAGCGACTCGTATCGGTCAGTTTGCAGGGCAAGACTTTTACGGCGATCAAGATTACGGCACTTCCTTCATCTTTGAGCCGATGGGCTATGCGTTAGGCAATCTGTCCACTACATTTGAGACGGGAAGTCCTGGCTCAACGCCTGCTCTTGAACTCACTATCGAACCAATCCGGAATCTTTACGTCGCGTCCATCGTGCTCGCTGGCGATCGACTTGCCTTTTTTCACAACCCGACTGGCTTCGTTCCGCAGTTCCGTGGTGCCCCAGTCAGTGTCTCCGAGATCGGTTTTACTCCAGGAAAGAAAACGGGGGCCATGCGGCCGGCAGACGATGTTGCGAGTAGAAAGGGCTACTCAGGCATGTACAAATTCGGGGCGTCATACAATCCTGGGAAGTTCACGACCGCGACAAACACAATCCGTTCGGGCAACTACCTCATGTACTGGATGGCAAGTCAGGCACTTTGGCGCGTGGACCCAAAAGAAGGTAAGGGCGTGGACGCCACCGCGGCTTACGACTGGAGCCCCGCGAATGCCAACAGTGATAACCGGGAACTCACAGCAGGACTGCGATTCAACGAGCCCCTCCCTCTGCCTTCGATACACAACACTCTGTCCATCGGTTACGTGCGAAATAAGCTGAATCCCCTCTTTCTGCCAAAAGGAATGGCTCCGTACAAAGCCGAACAAGGTGTCGAGCTGAACACTCTGTTCAACGTTCGACCGATGATCATGTTGCAACCCGCGTTCCAGTATTACGCGAACGTTGGGGGTGGTGTGCAACGCGCGGTAGTGGTGGGATTTAGGGCAAGAGTCGAATTTTGAGTGGTCACTTCGGCTCAGCTTTCCCAAGCCAGTAAGTACAGACTTGAGTTTCATGCGGTTTGAGAGCCGTATGGTGTTGCTTATCGTGAGCAGGTTTCCAATCGAAGCACGGTGGATGAGCGCCTATCCGATAGCGGGTTCAGCTTAGTCTGCACGATCCATTCTCGACATTTCACGGTTATCAAGGAGACGCACAATGTCCACCCCGACACAGACTCAGCAAAACATGACGTTGGCAGAACAACTCGCGGCATTCGTCGTCCGCAGCCACTATGACGATATCTCTGCCGATGCAGTGCAACAACTGAAGATTCATACACTCGATGCGATTGGCTGCGCACTGGGAGCGATGGATGCGACGCCGCTCAAAGCGCTGCACGCTCAACTGGATGACTTCGGAGGAAAGCCCCTCACCAGCCTGATTGGGGGTGGGAAGACCTCACCAGTGCTTACAGCGTTCTATAACTCAGCGCTTGAGCGCTATCTGGACTTCATGGACTCCTTTATTGCCAAGCATGAAACATGTCACCCTGCCGACAATGTAATGTCGGTTCTGGCCGCGACTGAGTATGCAGGGAAGACAGGAAAGGACTTTCTTACCGCGCTGGCAGTGGCTTACCAGGTGCAATGCAGGCTCTCTGAAGTGGCTCCAGCTCGCCCAAAAGGGTTTGACCACACCGTGCAAGGAGCGTACGCCGTGGCGGCCGGAGTCGCAAAAGCGCTTGGACTCGATCAGGTAAAGACCGCGAATGCCGTTGCAATCAGTGGAGCGTCTTATGAGGGGTTGCGAGTGACGCGCTCCGGCAACCTCTCCAACTGGAAGGGTTTAGCCTATCCGAACATCGCGTACGGGGCGACAGACGCCGCATTCCTAGCAATGCGCGGGATTACAGGACCGCTCGAGGTGTTCGAAGGCAAGGGTGGACTCATGGATGCGATTACCGGGAAGTTTGAACTGGATTGGTCGAAAGAGAATTTGGAGATGGTGCTAAAGACGAACATCAAGAAGTACAACGCGGAGTTCCATGCTCAGACCGCGATGGAAGCAGCACTGGACCTTAGGGCGAAAGAGAAAATCAATGCAGCAGACATCAAGACGATCAGTCTCGCCATCTTCGACGTTGCCTACAACATCATCGGCGGCGGCAACGACGGAAACAAGCAACATGTGAAGACGAAAGAGGAGGCGGACCACAGCCTGCCCTACATGATTGCTGTTGCGCTGCTCGACGGGCAGGTGACTCCGGCGCAATACGATGCCAAGCGTATTCTGAAGCAGGATGTACAGGATCTATTGAAGAAGGTCACAATCCAACCGGACAAGTCGATGAGCGATCGCTTTCCCGCGGAGATGCCTTGCCGTCTGGATATCGAACTTAGCAGTGGGCGCAAGCTCAGTATCGAGAAACATGATTATGAAGGCTTCTACACGCGTAGGATGTCTTGGGATGCGGTCGTTGCCAAGTTCAATAGCATTGCTTCTCACTACGCGAACGAGATTCAGTGTGCCGCCATTGTGGATGCAGTAGCACACCTTGAAAAAAACGGAATAGGCCATTTGACCGCTGTACTGAATGAGTCCTTTACTAAGACCTTGGCACACGCTTAGGCCGCGAAGGCTCAAGTTGCGACAGGCACCGAGGATAGCGAAATCCGACAGCTCGGATTTCGCTTTCTTTGGCGTAAGGAAGTTTAAGGAATAGTAGAAGCGAAGGAGACTCCCAAGTCCGCCGCTTTTCGGGCGCTGGAGAAGGACAACCAAAGATGATCATTTCTGCGCCCTGAGATCGCCCTCGGTGACAGCACGGTTGGGTTTGCCCTAAGGCAAAGACTTACTGCGACCGCACATCCAAATGATCTACTGTTAGCGTACCGATCGAGAGCTTCTCGATGCTGGCCTCCAAAACTCTCAACCGCCTCACCGTCATGGCGCCCACCGCGAGGGCACCGATCGCCACTGCCCCAAAGGCGACCGCCCCGACTGCGAGAGCGCCCACCGCGCTGCTGCCAACTTTTATTATGCCTATTGCAGTCTTCGCTTGCGTCATAATCCCTCGCCGTCTAGCTAATTCTGGTTTAACTCCTTCGTGACACCCACCGCAAGACGGAGGATCGTGTTTCGGGGCATAACCTGGCCCGCCACGTGCTGAGGCGGTTCGCTAGCTTGCCGGGAACTCGTGGAGCTGTGAACCAACCTCAACGAAACGTCCTCTATGCGGTAGCCTTCGCCTTAGGTTGACGTGACCGTTCGAGCGACCACTTCAGTAGCGCAGCGGAACGATAGATCCCATGCACAAACCGGCCATAGGGCATCGTCAGGAAGAGCGTCATGACAAAGGACAAATGAACCAGGAGAAGGGTTCCCATCGCCGGACTCTGCCGGAGCACGAGCAAGAGTAAGCCAGTGATACTGATAAGCAAAAGCAGCAGGAGAAAGGAGAGATCCATGCCGGTCTGGGACTTGTCCACGATGTCGACGTTGCGACGCTGCATCAGGACCCACAATCCAATGGGACCAATGATCAATCCTATTCCACCTACCGAGCCGAAGATCACTGGCAGACTGGTGTAGGCAGGCGGTCCGTGCTGCCCAAGGATGAAGTAGTAGATGGCTCCCAGAGTAGTCGCGATAAAGCAGGACAGGAAGCCGTAGAAGGTCGCATGATGAAACCATTTGAGCGACTCTGAACTCTTCTCCGTGGGATAGCTGCAACCATCTCCACCGTTGTCGAGGTTGACGAGCGTGAAGATATCCTTAGCAGCGCTGGCGAGGGCGCCGGGCTTTGCCAAGGTGGAATAGGATTCTCCCACATCTTTCCAGAAACGGAGAAAGCCGATCAGTAATGCAAGAGCAGCAAAAGATCCAACAACAGCGAAGGCAACCGACATGACTGCATGTGGCACAATCTTGTAGAAGTTCCCGTCATGCACCGTCATAAAGAGGTTGCCCCCCAGCATGAAACTCGCGGAGGCCATGACAACGATCAGGAGGAATACCGTCAGAAGGGTGACCTTCAGGCCATTCTTGTGAAACGCTTTCGCCATCGGACGAGGCCATGCGTACAGCTCATAGGTGTAAACCCGGATCTTGGCAAACGTCTTCGGTGGATTGATGGCGAACTCGTGCGGCGGCGCGTACTGACACGAGTAGTAGCATTCGCTACAGTTGTGACAAAGATTCGAGAGATAGTTCAAATCTTTCTCTTCAAAGATGAGGCGCGTCTCCATCGCCTGCCAAACCGCACAGAATCCCTCGCAATAACGGCAGGAGTTGCAGACCGTCATCAAGTGTTGGCCTTCTTCCAGAAGCTCAGCTGGCAGCATGTACGACCACCTCTCCAATTCCAACTTCTTTGTCTTCAAGATGCAGCGCTTGCATAGCCGCCTCTCGTCCCGCTATCCGGCCAAAGACGGTTCCGATGGTCACGCCGATGCCTGCGGCGTACCCTTTTCCAAGGATGTTTCCAGCCATGATCTCTCCAGCGGCAAAGATGTTCTTAGACCGCTGTCCGCCTTTCATCAACACCATTGCACGTTCATTCACCATCAACCCGAGGTAAGTGAACGTGAGTCCCGGCCGTAGACCATAGGCATAGAACGGCGGCTGATCGATCTTTAGTGCCCAGTGGGTCTTTGCCGGCTTCAACCCGGAAGTCTTGCAATCGTCGAGAATGTCGTGATTGAACGTGCCAGGCTGCACCGCATCGTTGTACGCCTTGATGGTTGCCACCGCCTGATCGACGGGCAAGCCGACCATCTTTGCCAACTCTTCGATTGTGTTTGCCTGAGAGGGAGGGAAGACGGATGGCATGAATTTTCCCATCGCTTTCGAGTCGATGAAACAGTACCCAATCTGATCCGGCTGCCCAGCCACCAATCGGCCCCAAATGGCATAGCGCTTCGGCCAGAAGTCCTCGCCTTCATCGTAAAAGCGCTCGCCTTTGGTGTTCATCACGATACCAAGCGAGACGCAGTCTAATCTGGTAACGATGCCGCCATCGAACTTCGGGGAACGCGCATCGATGGCGACCATGTGCCCTTCTTTCGCGTCGCTTATCGATTCCACACCAAGTTCCAGCAGGCGTTTCAGGACCTTTCCCTTGTTGTAGGGGGTTCCTCGAATCAGGAAATTGTCTGCCATCGGTCCCCATGCTTCTTTGAGCCATTCGAGATTCGACTCGAAACCGCCGGACGCTGCAACGACCGCTTTTGCGCAGACCTCAACAGGCTTTCCATCAATGAGCACGCTTACGCTCCGAAACTCTCCATCAGTGACGGTCAGATCGACAACTTCAGCGTTGTAGACGACGTGAACGCCAAGGCGTTCCGCCGAAGCGTAATACGCATTCATCATGTTCTTGCCGCCACCGAGGAAAAACGCGTTGGTGCGGCCGAGTTGAAGTGTGCCTCCCAGCGCTTTTTGGAAGCGCACTCCGTAGGATGTCATCCAATCAGTGCATTCGGTGGAAGCCCGAATGACCATGCGGGCTAGCTTCTCGTCGGTCTTGCCTTCCGTGACGCTCAGAATGTCCTTATAGAACTCGTCTTCCGTGTAAGCGCCAGCCATGACGGTTGTAGGAGCGTCGTGCATACACCGTAAATCACGGGTATGGCGGCTGTTGCCGGCACGAAAATCCTTCGGAGCGAACTCAAGAATAAGTACCTTCGCACCTTTTTCGCGAGCGCTGAGAGCTGCAGCCAAGCCAGCGTTGCCTCCGCCTATGACCAACACGTCAAATCCCGATAGTTCATCTGCCATTGTTGTTCTCCCGAGAGTGGATTGGTGCGTCGAATCGAAGTATGTGTTGCTTAAGCGAGTGCTTGGCCCTTTGTTTTTGGACCGAAGAGGGTGACGATGATCGCAACTAGTAGCCATGTTGCTGCGATATACACGAAGACGCTCTTATATCCGTAGTGAGTAAAGAGAAGGGCGATCAACATTGGGCCGAAGCTATTCGCCAGGCGGCCCGCGCCGTAAGCAATGCCGGAACCCGAGTTGCGAATATCGGTTGGATAGCACTCTGGCGTATAGGCATAAAGCAGCGGCGCGAAGCACTGGATGAACATCGCAACACAGAAGCCGAGCACGATAATTGGAATCATCCCACTGCTAAGCCCGTACATAACGCCGAAGCCTGCAATCAGAACCGCTGCGATAGCGATCAGATATTTTCGCTCCCAACGATCAGAGACAAAGACTGCAATGAGCGCTCCAACCGGAGCGCCGAAGTACATGATGCAAACCCAAAGCAAAGACTTTTCGACAGGGAAGCCCCGAGCCGCAAGCAGCGTCGGTACCCAGGCCATGAAGCCGAAGAGCCCGAGTGTCTGGAAGACGAAAACTCCGATAAGCATTAACGTTCGTGAGAGATAGGTATGGGAGAAGAGATCAGAGAACTTCTGGTGCTGCGCTGCTGCAGGTTCTTTCCCTAGTGGCGGAAGGTCTTGCGAACCTGAGTCAGATTTGCAGAGTGCTTCGACGCGATCAAGAACAGCATCTGCTTCAGCGTCCCTGCCCTTGGTCTCATACCACCTCGGCGATTCCTCCAATTTGCTGGAGAACAGGGGCATGAAGAGCGCGAGTGCTCCAAAGGCGAAGACAAAGCGCCAGCCATAGGTCGCGCGGGGAATGAGTTCTCCAGCTACCAGCGCGGAAAGAGGAATGCCGAAGAGGCCTATTACCATCACCCACGCCTGATAAGCACCACGCTTCTTCGAGGGAAACATCTCGGTGATGTAGGTGATAGCGACAACAGTCATCGCCGATAGTCCGACCCCAGTCAAGAAGCGTGTGACTAATAGCCCAGACACATTCCAAGCACATGCGTTCAATACGGAGGAAGCGGAAAACCAAACGGTCGTAATAATGAGGGCTTTTTTACGCCCAATCTTGTCTGAGAACCAGCCCCCACTGATCGCACCTACAAACATTCCCATGAACGCGGAGGACGTGATTACGCCGATAATCGAAATGGATAGATGCCATTGCACGCGAAGCTGAGGTGCGACAAAGCCAAAGTTATTCAGGTCGCCGAGTTCGAAAAAATAGATGTAGGCGACGAGCCACATAATCCGCTTTTGGAATGAGCCGATGGGAAGACGATCGAGGCGAGCTGCGGCTGAATGTCGAACTGCCTGTGGTTCGTTTAACGCAATAGTTGCCACAATCCCACCTCTCTCGGATTCCGAACGATTTCTAAAATAGCTCGTACGTCTGCGTAGCAAGTTCGGAATGCTCTACGAACCGTGGGTTGTAGGCTCACGGCCATCAAGAACCTCGGGCGGTCGGTCTAAGCACAACGCTACCAATCGTCGCGTATATCTTCTGTGCTAAATTGCTCACGCGTGAAATCTCAACTTTGCATAACAATGTCATCGCCGATCCGCGCCGCAAGGACCAACAGGAGATCTGAAAACGGAGGAACACCGGTAGCTCCACTAGGTCTGGAATGAGTGCGGGCGTTCGCCGATTACGATCCCGTCCGAGGTTGTGTCGTATTCGCGGATCCAGAGCTTCCCTGACGGCGAAAGTGAGAAAGTACCACTCTCAGTTCAGCAAGTCGTGGGGTATCTGCGCACATTGACAAAATTCTTAGTTGCTTCCAGGCGTTATGAGAATCGATTCCACCGTCGAATTGTTCAATACCAGATTCTCAACCGGGTGTGGCTCGCCAAAGAGAAATCCTTGATATATCCTGCAGCCAAGCTTCCCAAGAAAATGTCGTTGCTGCTCGGTTTCGACCCCCTCTGCGACGACCGACAACCCGAGACTATGTCCTAAAGCGATCACCGCGCTCACAATCAGCGCGTCGGCCGGATTTGTGAACACATCGCGCACAAAAGAACGATCGATTTTCAACTGAGACAACGGTAAGTTCTTCAGGGAGGTAAGGGACGAAAAGCCAATACCAAAATCATCCAGCGCAAAAGACACCCCCCGATCTTTCAGAATGTTCATCTTCGCAATTGTCTCTTCGATTGGGCCGAACATCACACGCTCTGTGAATTCCAGAATCAGCTTTCCGGGGTCCGCGCCGGCCTCATCGAGGGATGTCAGCATACGCGTAGCAAATGCTGGATGGCCAAACTCGTGAGCGCTGACATTGATCGCAAGCGTGAGCTGTGACGTTTCGGATCTCAGGCTCCATTTCATTAACTGGATGCATACGGTCTCTGTGACCCACAAGCCAATAGATTCGATGATGCCATGCTCTTCCGCAAATGCAATAAAATCGGACGGATGAAGCAGCCCTCGATCAGGGTGTTCCCAGCGTAACAAAGCCTCAGCTCCTACTAGATCTCCCTCGTCATTGACCTGTGGCTGATAATGAAGTCGAAACTGCCGTTCCTTCACAGCTCGTCGCAGATCAGCTTCTAAAGCGGCTCGTGCCTTTGCCTTCGCTTCCATCTCCGGGTCAAAAAAGCGGATGTTGCGTCCACCTGCCGATTTAGCCTTGTATTGGGCCAGATCAGCTCGTTTGAGTAGATCGCTTACGGACTCCCGATTCTTCCCGAAAAGAGTGATTCCGATGCTTGCACCGCAATGGTAGTCATAGCCATCCAGCAGGTAGGGACGGCCGAGAGAAGCGAGTATCTTCACCGCGATTTTCTTAGCTTGGGCATTCGCTTCAGCTTGGTTTTCACTCAACTCCTCGAGCATCACCACAAACTCGTCACCACCGAGGCGAGCTACTGTATCGTCTTCTCTCACGCACTCTTTGAGCCTCAGAGCAATCTGTTGTAACAACAAGTCCCCGAGATGGTGGCCCTGGGAATCATTGAGGCGCTTAAACTGGTCAAGGTCGATGAAGATGATTGCGCCGTGATGCATCGTACGGCAACAAGCCAGCGTTGCGTGGTGCAGGCGGTCCATAAGGAGGCGCCGGTTGGGAAGATCGGTTAGAGCGTCGTAGAAAGCTAACTGTTCGATTTCGAGCTCGACGCGGTGTCGCTCAGCGATTTCGGCAATCAACTTGCTGTTCAGAGAGTCAGCTTCTTCCATCAACTCATGTTGGTGCACCGCAGACAGTAGGAGAGCCTCGTTCAATACGGCGGCACTCTCGTGGAGTGGAGCCGTCTCTGTAATCTGAAGAACTACTCCGACCGGATCGCCTCCGTCTGCTACTTCGCCCCAGATAGGCCATATTTCATAGGACCAGTAGAACGGATGTGGCTTCGCATGTGCCTGTTCCGCATGAGTCTCACACTTGCCCTTCCGATAGACCTGATCGAGAAGCGGAAGGCAACGGTCGCCAGGCATAAGCTTCGCAAAGGGCATGCCTATCATGTCCTCAGCAATCTTTCCTACCAAACTGCAAAAAGCTGGATTCACGTAGCAAAGAATCTTTTCAGCGCCAGTCATAATGGCAATGGGAAGCCTAGCAAAAGCCAGAACTGCGGACACGCTCAAGTTAACGCAAGCGGACGCCACCTAGATGACCCTTCGAGAGGATTGCGACGCCCAAAACGCCAGTTTCACGAAAGGATGCCACGATCGGGTTGTCGTTCGAAATTTCGAGGAGTTGGCGTGGTTCGGTCGGAAACGGGGATCACGTAGTATTTATGGCGGAAGAGACAAGCTGGCGGTTTTTGCATGAGGTACAAGTTACCTGAGTAGGTAGATGCAATAAAAAGCTTGACCGCCATTTTAAGCGGAATTATTACCCGGTTCGGGTGAAGAAAGTCCAAGAATTGCTATTTGCAGATTCACTCGCCATCGTTGGGATGCTTACTGCCGCCGTCTACGAACGAACATCCAGATCCAAATCGGCCCGTGCCTGTGTGGCCATGGTTCTGTCACATCACGGATACTAGACCTTTAGGGAGTCTCCGAGATCGGCAAGGAGAGCTTGAACGTAGTACCTGTCTTGCCAGCGCGCTTCTCGCAGCTGTACCTGAGTGTTCCACGATGTTTCTCCGCGATGCTCTTCGAGAGCCACAGCCCAAGTCCGGTCCCGTGGCTCTTGGTTGTTTGGTGCGCGTTAAACAAAACCTTCGCCATGGAGGGCGCTATGCCGCTCCCGTTGTCCGTCACCGAGATATGAACTTTGCCGGCAAGAGTTCTCACACGTAGAGACAAGACACCGCCAGTTCGAGGGGCAGCGTCAAGCGCATTGATAATGAGGTTTGAGACCACCTGCAATATCTCCCCCGCAAAGACACGCGCCGTGGCTGGGCCTTTCATCTCTTTACGAACTTCGACCTTCTGAGTCTGTGCGCGACGCGAATGAATCACCAAAGCCGATTCTGCAATTTCCACTAAATCGAGATCTTTAGCCTCTGCTTGTTCTCTATAGAAATTTAGAGTAATACGTGTGATCTCGCCTATCCGCAAGAGCTGAGACTCAGCGATTCTCATGTTCTCGAGCACGGAAGACGCATCGTGGGGACTCTGTTTGGTCAGGTAAACGAGATTGGTCAAGGCCTCGAGAGGGTTATTCACCTCATGCATGACAGCCCCGGCGTACCGGCTGGCTACCGCCAATCGTTCACTACGGTGCAGAGCCTCTTCCGCTTTCCTCAAGCGCTCTAACAGGTGCTCGTTTGTGCTCTTCGCTCCCAACAGATAAATCCCAAATTCATGACGCTAAGATGATCTTTAGCTTGCACAAGATTGGGCTGTTTGATGTGCCAATCCAGTCGGGGAGTTGGCCAAAGGTGGCAATATAACCCTGTCTAGCGTCCTTGGTTTCGAATCACTCTATTCGCTGCGCCGCATAATTTTCATTGCAACCAGATGTGATTCTCTGAGACTTGGTTCGCTTCGGCGTCAACACGGTCTAAATTACGTCGCAATCATATTGAAACTCGGTCAGGACCGCGCCCGGGCAGGACCATGGAAAAGGTTGTTCCGTGAAACCCGCTTGTGCGCGAACGAACCCTGATGGAGCCACCGTGGTTTTGGACGATCTGCTTGCAGACCCATAGGCCCAAGCCATTTCCTATCGAACCTTTGGTCGTGAAAAACGGTTCAAAAATCCTCGGTAGTGCTGCCACGCTGATACCTTGGCCATTGTCGGCGATCGTTATCCGTATTCGTGAACTTCCATTCGAGGGGTCGCGGGATGTGGAAGCTCGCAGTGTGACCCTGCCGCCTTCGCCAAGCGCATCCATGCTGTTCAACATGAGGTTCGAGATCACTTGCCGTAGTTCGCCGAAGTTCGCGGTGATGTGCAGCTGATCGTTGCCCTGCTTTTCCACGATGACCTGCGTAGCCACCCTCTTCGCTTGCAGCAGGTCGATAACGGAATTCAGCAAAGTGACAACGAGAAAAGTAGTGGGGACGGACGACTCGCGATAGAAGCCCAGCGTCTGGCGGGTTATGTGGGCGATACGTTTCAGCTCATCGTCAGCCATCTTCAGATACTGATGAACCTGCGCTGGGGTGTCGTCGATGGCCTGCGCTAGAAACAGGAGGTTCATGATGGCTTCGAGAGGGTTATTGATCTCATGGGCGAGTACCGCAGCCATGCGTCCGGCAGAGGCCAGCTTCTCGCTGCTGATGAGAGCTTCTTCAGCTTTCTTTCCCTGGATGATCGCAGCCTGCAGTTGAACGTTCAGCAGGCCCGCCGCTTCCGTCAGCTCATGCTGGCGCACCGAGCCCAGCAGTAAAGCCTGATTCATGGCGACGGCATCGTCGTGAAATTGGGCCGCTTCGGTAATCTGGACCACAATGCCGAGATGGCTGTGGTCCTCCCCGAGCAACGGCCACATCGCGTACGACCAGCAGAGGGGATGGATACCGGGATGCTCCTCCCCGATATAGCTATCAGCCAGCCCTGTCTTGACGACCCGGTCAAGCAATAAGACGCATTCGTTCGTGCCGGGGGGATTGCCGCAGAAAGCCGTCCCGATTAGTTCATCCTTCGATTTGCCGGTGAGCAGGCAAAAGGCCAAGTTGACGTAGCGGATGGTGTGTTGGGAACCGCCCAATCCAGCCATAGCCATAGGCGAAGCGTCTGCAATGGCGCGGCAGAGCGTCGTTAGATCCATTTCCTGCTCGGCGTTGTCGATCGGTTCCGTTGTCATCTCACCTCTGGTGTCAAACCTTTCGGTCGAGAGGAGACTCTTTCGAGCGCAAGGCCGAAAGCGGTTGAGGGATTCCGGTGATGAGGTCTACATAGTTCCTAAAGCGCTCCCCGATGACGATTCCGTCGGTGGTGATCTGATATTGCCGGATCTCGCGGCTGTGCGCACCCCTGCGCATCTTCACCACCATGATGATCTGACTCAGTTGACCATCGATCTCTACATAACGCATCCGGATGATGTCGTCGGTGAGGAACGAGATGGAATAGCTGCTGAAGAGCAGCTCGGTGAACGTCTCCGGCATCTCCAGGGTGCTCAGGATGGTGATGCCGATAGCGGTCAGGGCGAAGATCATACGGTAGAGCGATTCGCGAAAGTCGGCACGGAAGGCGGGTGCTAATGCCATCTCGAAGCCAGCCAGGGAGTCGATCACCAAGCGCTTTGCTCCCGTCCTTTTCACGGCGTCGAGAATCTCCTGCATCATCTCGTCCACGGAGAGATCCAGGGGCCTTAGGTAGATCACTTCCAGACTTCCTTTGGCAAGAGGCGTCTGGAGATCGAGTCCGAACTCAGAGGCGCGCGCGGTGTATTCGCTCGGTCGCTCTTCAAAGACCGCCGCAATGCCCGGTTCTCCCGCGCGTATGCCCGCAGCAAGGAATTGCGTCGCCATGAGCGATTTGCCCGTCCCCGAGGAACCGGCGATCAGCAGGCTATCTCCCTCGGGAACGCCTCCACCCATCATCTCGTCCAACGCAGGAATACCCATGGAAAGGCGCTTCACGCTGCTAAACGTCTTCCTATGGCCAAGGAGGCCAAGGGTTCGGGAGAACGCCTGCAGGCCAGCCTCCGTGATCCGGAAGGTATGCAACCCCGGCACGGAGGCCTGTCCGCGTAACTTTATGATCTGCATCTTGCGCACGACGGAGTTCCGATCCACCTGCTGGAAGAGCCAGAAGAGACCATCGGCAACGGTGAATACGGGGTTGTCGCGCACCTCCGACTCGGAATACTCGCCAATGAGAAACGTCGTTGCCTCCCAGCTGGTGAGCAGAAGCGCCAACTGCTGCACGAACGTTTGGATAGCCATCTCCTTGCCTTCGTGCATCTCGCTGCGTAGCACGGTGCGGAAGGAGTCCACCACGACAATGCTCGGGTTGGCAGCCTCCACTTGTTTGGAGATCTCTTCCAGCACTCCCTGTAGCCCGCGCTCGACGAGATCCTGGCTGAGGTTGACGAAGCGTACGGCGTTGTTCAGCTTCGCCGCATCGAAGAAGGTGAATTGTTGCTGATAACGCAGCATCTTGAGTGCCGGTTCACCCATTACTGTGAAGTAAAGGGCAGGCCGCTCCACAGTAGCATTCGCAAAGATGAACTGATGGGCTAAGGTGGTCTTGCCACATCCGGGCGATCCCGCGATGATGTTGAACGAAAACTCGGGCAAACCGCCGCCAAGTATCTCATCGAGTCCAGGTACTCCGGTCAGCAACTGGTTTATCTTGACCCTGTTTTGTTCATTCATTTGGATTCATCCTTTTCAAACTTCACTTCGGATTCGGGCAGGTCTGGCCACACGTCATGCAGGAGCCGGAGGGTGATAGATTCGCCGATGAATGTGATCATCAGCCCGACTAAATGGGCAATGAGCACGACACCCGCCTGCGCCGCTTCACCATTCAGCCCCTGCAACGAGCCGTCTGACTTAACTTCCAACGACCCGAGCACTGGAGACTCCTGCTGCGCAAGGGTTAACGCGCGCGCCAGTAGCGATCGAAACCCCACTGCCCCAGCCAGCGCGGTTAAGGAACGGCGTAGCTTGTCGCACACGCGAGACACGACATCGATATCCTCCATGGAAGGACTTATCTCAGCCGCTTCGGAAGCAAGAAGTCGTCGGGCGAGGTCGCGTGTTGTCGGAAAGTCGGCGCTTCGCATCATTTGTACGTGTACGTGTCTACCAACGTTCTACAAACGAGTCTACTCGGTCGCGAATCCGCTGATAGATCAAAACAGAACACCGTCCATCTCTAAAATGAATGATATACACCCGCCGTCCAGGCTCAGGCGCAGTGAAAAGGCTTGCTTGTCGTCGATAAGTCTGCCCAGTAAACGAGCTGAGACCGGTATGGCGTAACCATCTATCAGCGAAGGGGAAAGCCCTTCGAGCAGGATCCGCGGCTTACCCGCGTTTTAGTGCCGGATGGCCCTGAAGGTGATTTTCATGTTGGTCAATTTGGTCAATTGTGCTCGCCTTTCGGGAGATATTTCGAGTAACTTGTT
>Ga0302227_10000691_pt1 | contig 27479 bp, 24 predicted proteins | sample II_Palsa_N1_1_FD_193525 | JGI IMG/M metagenome (GOLD analysis project Ga0302227, IMG submission 193525) | Peat permafrost microbial communities from Stordalen Mire near Abisko, Sweden - II_Palsa_N1_1 | ecosystem: Environmental > Terrestrial > Soil > Palsa > Peat permafrost | place: Sweden... | reverse complement strand
CCAGTAGCCGCCGCTGGACCACGCCTCGAAGCCCCAGCGCAGCCAGCCGATCAGCGCGTTGGCCAACCACAGCGCCCACGCCAGCATGGCGATCTTGTAGACCCACAGCGACACGCTCAGCACGCCACCCAGTGGCAACGCATCCGCCGTCTGGTCAGCAAACCAGTGCAGTTGCCACGCGCTGGAATCGTTGCCCGCTACATGCATGTCGGGCAAGCCGAGCAAGCCCTTCGGCACGGCTGAGATCAGCACCAGCAACGCAAGCAACGTGAGGATGGCGAGACCGATCTGCAGCAGATTGAACACTGGCGTGCTGAGACGAGCCGAGAGCACACCGCGCGCCCGCAACCCCAACAGGATCAACCACAGCACTACGAGCGCATAGGCACTCCACGCGAACGCGGAGAAACCCAGCCCCAACAACAGCCAGTGCTGGAACCGCAGCGGTGTGGGCGCGTAGCGCGCCAGCAACCACGATGCCAACAGCAATACGATCAACTGCGACCAGTACAGCACTGCCGGGCCAGCCGTCGGCCCCCACGTCCATAGCACCCAGCGATCCTGTGGCGGACGCAGCGTGAGGTCGATATTGGCGGTCGGTGCATGCAGTGCAAATGCCGGCGTATGCAAGCGCGCAGCGACGCCACCGGGCTCGCGCAGACGCAGCGCGTAGTCGTGTTCACCTGGCAGCAGCGGCAGATTGAGTTTGCCATCGCGAATGACGAGGTTGATCGGCGCATCATCGCGCTTCGCCTCCAGCAGCTCGGCACCCGAAGGCAGGCTGATGGCATGCTCGCCGCCACGCGTGCTGCGCGCCTGCAGATTCAACGTGGTTTCGGTGACGCGTTCACCTGTCGTGCTATCCACCTGCACGCGGTCAAACGCGAGACTGTCGCCGGCGATCGCCATCGGCTGGCTCAGCACGAGTTGGAGCGTCTCGCCAGGTAGCGGCTGATAGCGCAAGCCGTCGTCGCTGGCGCTGGTCGGCACGCCTTTGGCATCCACGTGCCACATTGGCGCCGTACTGATTTGCCAGACCTCGGCACGCTCGCTCAGTACCGGCGCCTTCAACGTCAGCGTCGTCGTGTGATCGAGCCGGCTGGTCCAGTGCACGGTGTCGCTGCCGGCGCTGAAGGTGACACTGATGCGTCCATCTTTCACCAGCGCGTCGTCGCCCAACGGATGTTCGCCAGGCAATAGTGGCAGTGTGGTACTAAAGCCGCCGTCCTTGGGCGCGATGCGCTCGGCGACGTTCTCCACCGTCCAGTCGATACCCAGCGAAAGACTGCGGGTCAGCCGAATGTAGGGCGGGAAGCTCTGCGCCAGTGCAGTGTCCTTGCCATCGCTGGCCGTGCGCACGCGGTTGAGCGCAATGCTGTCGCCTAGCACGCGACCATCGTCGACACCATCCAGCGACCAGCCTTGTCCGGCAAAATCGATGTGCTGCGGACGCAGTTCAAAGCGCAAGCTGGCACTATCCGCCGCAGCGATGCGGTAGCGCAGGCTGACCCGATGCACACCCCGATCCAGCCGCAGCAGCAGCTGATCACCACGACGTGCCAGCGGCGCGATGGGATGACCGTCCACGCTGACATCGAGCAACTGCAGTGCATCATCCGGTTGCGGCAAGGGCAATGCGGTTGGGGCACCGATATGCGCTTCCAATACGACGCCGAGTGTATCGGCCGTCACCTGCAGCTGTGCCCGCGCAATCTGCGCGCACGTCGGCGCACAGATCGGCGCCTCGGTGAGGCGAGTGCGCAACTGACTAAGCAACTGTTGATCAGGCAGGCTCTGCGCGTGAGACACATGTGGCAGCAGCAGCACGATCAGCACTGCACCAACCACGCCACGATTGCGCAAGGCAAGCAGCGATCCGCGCAACGGTGGCAACAGCAGCAGCGCAAGCCTGGCCAGCAGCGCAGCCAACAGGGCCACCATCAGCACGCGCAGCAGGCGCACCAGCCACGATGGCGCGATCACCAAGCGGGTTGTCTGTTCTGGCGTCACTGGCCCGGACCAGCCGAGGCGATAGTTGTTGCTCTGGTTCCACTGCGGTGTGCCGCCGCCAGCCTGAATCAGGTCGGAGTTGTTTTGTTCGTGGGTGACCTGCGTGGAAGATGCTATCGACGAACCCGTGACTACCACCGCCCTCAACTCTGGATGCGCGGACTTATTTTCATCCTGAGAAGCAGACTGGCTGGCGATTGATGAATCTTCGACCGGCGCGGGCTCTGCTGCCGGAGCTGGCGCGGCCATGACAGGGGGAGGTGGTTGAACGGCGTTCTGACTGACTTCTTGCACTGCCGGTGGCGCGCTGTAACCCGCAGCAACATATCGTCCATCCAACGAATCTTCCAACTGCGGATGCAAGGCATCCTGCAACTGCGTCGACGCAAACGGCAGCGTCCATAGCACAGCCGACGCAAACAGCACGATGGCACCGATGCGTGCCCCCAGCAGCAGACGCCCTTCGGGCAAGGCCCGCATCAGCAGCGCCAGCGCGATGGCTACGGCAAGCGTCCAGCGCGGCGCGCCGTCCTCGTGTTGCGCCAGCGCAAGAAAAACAACGGCCAACGCCGCCCAGCGCCAACCAAACAAGCGGCCGGCAAGTAATGCAATAACCGCAACGATGAAAAGATCGAGCAGGCTCCACTGCGCCACCCACGAATCCGGCGAACGATCCGCACCCGGCGCACCGAGCAGGCGATAGCCCTGCGGCAGATGCAGCGTGGCGTCGATGCTTTCCAGCGGCAGCTGCCAGCCGGCACTGGGCACGGCGACACTGTGCTCGGGCAGACGCAGACCTGCGCTGAGATCGATTTTCTGCTGACGTACTTCGACACCACTGCGACCATTGTCGCCCTTGCTGATCAGCAACGATTCGTCGCCCTGCGATGCCCGCTGCAGCTGCCACGGAGTGGCCACATCCAGACGCTGGTGATGACGCAGGTCACCGCTGAGATGATCAGCGACGCTGAGCCCAGCGCCATCGAAATCGAGCCATAGCTCTCGCTGCAGATGCAGCTGAGCGCCTTGCCCGCCTTCGTCGCCGCGCGCACCCTGTTCGATCGTGAGGCCGGCGGTATCGTCCAGCGCAAAGGCCGGCAGCTCCCGCCAGTCGTCCGGCACGCCAGCCTGCGCCGCATCGACAGCGCGACCGTCGACGCGTGTGCTGCGCAGATCAGTGTCATCGGCGTAACTCCAGATTTCCTGCCGTGGCCACGGCGCTACCGGCAGCTTCAATGCGATGGCACTCAGTGCATCGGTGCGGCGCGCCTGCAGCGAAACAGTCCATTGGCCGGGCCGCAGTTGCACGCGCAGACGGCCATCATTCTCAAGTCGCGCTGGCAAATCACCAGTCAGCGCGGTCGCAACAAAACCGGCTGGCAGGGCCGGCCCGAGCAGTTGCTCGCGCGCATTGCCGGTCACGTTGAACTGCAGCTGGGTTTCCAGCGTCGCCGGCAGACCATCTTCCAGGCGACGATAGACGCGCAACGAGAGCGCATCAGCAGCGCGCTGCGCAGAGGCGGCTTCGCCAAGCGTCAGCTGATCGCCCTGGCGTTCGCTGCGGGTGACCGCGGCGCCATCCACGCTCAACGTGATCAAACCGATCGACGCTGGCACGCGCAGGCGCGGCGGTCGTGCGGTCCACGGCAGCGTGCCCTGCAATGTGTAGTCACCCGCGGTAAGCCACAGCATCGGCTGACCCTCGTGCAGCAACACGGTCGCCGGCTGGTTATTGGTGCTGACCTGCTGCGGCCAGTTTCTCGCATCACCCGGCAGGACGACCCAGCTGGGCGCGTCCACATGCACGTTGAGGCTGAAACGGCCCCCGTCCTCGTTTGCATCCAAGGTCAACCGACCGGGCCACGCACACTGATAACTGCCAGCGTTCGGCATCTGGTTGGCGAGGAATGGGCAGTCATGCTGCGGTACGCCGTGCAGCACCCAGGCCTGCCAGTCGCGCAGCGGCGGCGGTATGTCCTGCGCCAACGATGGCGATGCCATCAGCCAACTGAATAGCCAGCAAAAGGCCAGCAACACAACCGATCGACGATCCATTTCTGCTTTCCCCACGCCAATGCCCCTCATGCTTGCGCTCCCTGGTTCACTCCTGCGGCCATCACAGTGTAGGTGCTATAGAGCGAGGCCTGCATCCTGCGGCGGCGTCATCACGTATTTAAAAGCTCACTCATACGCTCGCGCACCGTTTTCTGTCGCCAAAATCGGCGACGAACCCGGCGAGCTACCGCAAAGATGCGAGGAACAGGCATGCCGTCGGACCACCACGCTCCATCCCCTCGCCCACGTCGCTCCGGCCTGCTGGCGGCGATTCTCCTGGCGCTCAGTGCCGGCCTACTGACAGGTTGCCAAGCAACGCTTTTTGCCGGTCTCAACGCGACCAGCCATCACGGTGACGTCATCGTTGATCGCGACGTGACGTTTGATGCCGAGCATGGCCTGGCCATGGACATCTATCGCCTGCCGCATACCGAACACGCGCCGGTGGTGGTGTATTTCTACGGCGGCAGCTGGAAGTCCGGCAAGCGCCAGTGGTATCGCTTCGTCGGCGAGGCGCTGGCCAAGCGCGGTCTGGTCGTGATGATTCCGGATTACCGGCTGTGGCCGAAAGTGAAACTGGACGGCTTCATGCGGGACGGTGCACGCGCGCTGGCGTGGACGCACACGCATGCAGGCGAATACGGCGGCGACAACAATGAGCTGTTCGTGATGGGGCATTCGGCCGGCGCGCACATCGCCGCCCTGCTGGCAACGGACGCGCACTGGCTTGCTGATGACAGCATGCAACCAAGGCAGCTGGCCGGCTTTATCGGCCTGGCCGGCCCGTATGATTTCCTGCCACTGAAAGATCCGGATTTCGTCGACATGTTCGGCCCCACCCATGAAGTCCAGCTGCGCTCGCAGCCCGTGCATTTCGTCAACGGCGATGAACCGCCGATGCTGCTGATGCAAGGCACCACCGACAAGATCGTCTGGCCGCGTAACACCCTTTCGCTGGCCGCTGCCATGCGCCGCGAGCACGAACCGGTCGAAGTAAAACTCTACCCGGGCATCGGCCATTTCGCGTTGCTGTTTTCGCTATCCGGGCAGTTCCGCAGCAAGGCGCCGGCATTGAACGACACTGTGGATTTCATCCACGCACAGGTGATGCAGCGACGGCAGGCGGCGTCAGCACTTTAGAAAAGCGTCATAAAAAACGCCGGGCATGACGGCCCGGCGTTTTTTATTTGCAGTCACTGGACTCAGCAAGACATCAAGGCACTCAACGCAGAATCGATGCCGGATCCTGCTTGGTCTTCAGCGCGCTGCAGAGCTGGATCGATTCGCTGGTCTGCGCCAGGCCACGATCGACGCCGGCCGCATCTTTCAGTCGCGGCTTGAAGAAGGCCTGCGCGCGATCGACCTCGGCAGCCGAACAACCGCCACCGGCGGCAAAATGCGGCAGATAACCACCGGCGAAGCTGCCCGTACGTGCCAAAATCTGCGTGTAATGCGCAGTAAACCAGGACCACAACGCATCGCGCTGTGCCTGCGTATCACGACCTCCACGCACCAGCGATGCCATCTCGCCCACCTTGACCGGCTTGCTGAGGGCGAAGTTACGCACCTCGTTGATCAGCGTGGGATCTTCCACACTGGCCAGACCCGCCAGCATGCTGTTGCGCAGCGCGGCATCGCTGGTCTGGGGCAGTTCGGCGATCAGCGCATCGATGACAGGCTTGCCCTGTTCCTGCACAGCCACGCCCAGCGCATCTCCCAGCAAATCGGGATCGGCAGCGGAGAGATTCAGACGTCCATTTGCTTGGCGCTTGAGTGCCGCCTCCCCTTGCTTGAGCAGCTCGGCGCGTACTTCAGGCAGCTTGTACTGCAGACCAAGCGCACCGGCCAGCTCACTGCGCAGCAACGCATCATCACCGGATTCACCGTCCTTGCGCTGGTAGCCGAGCTGCTGCAGATGCGGCAGGTAAGCATCTTTCACCCATTCGGCAAGCTTGCTGCGCTGCGCGTCGGTGGTGGCCTCGTTGCGATAGATCCACTCAATTTGATCGAGTGGTGCGGTAGCAACCACCAGAATCTTCGAGGATGTCAGCGGCTTCAGTGCGACCAGCGCATCACCGGCGTCGATGTCACCGTGCCGGAAGCTCGCATCGATGGCATCGGCATAGGCTAGCTGTTCGGCGTCGCTGAGCAGGCCAACGTGTGCAGTCAGATCGCCCAGCTCCCTCTTGCCTAGGCTGAAACGGTAATAGCCGCTAGCGTTGGCATTGGGCATGATCCACGTCGGCTGGCTGGCGCCGGCCAGCACCATCGAGCCGGTGGCTTTGTCCAGTACCTCGCAATTGACCTTGCTGGACTGTGCCTTATCTTTGCCGTTAGCGGCCGTGCCATAGCGCACGCACACCGGAATACCCCAGATGCGCTTGCTGTCGCCGGTGCTGCCGACCGGCAGGAAACGGCTCTGGCTCAGATGCAGCACGGTCTTGCCATCCTTCTGTTCCAGTGACGTCTGCACATACGGCACGCCCGACTGATCGAGGAAGCTATTGAACGCGTGCTTGAAGTCGTTGCCCTTGCCGGCCGCGGTGGCAATCGACGAGACCAGGTCATCCGCCACGGCGTTGCCGAACTTGTGCTTCTGGATGTACGCCTGCATGCCTTTCTGGAAGGTCTTTTCGCCGACGTAATTCTCGAACATGCCGATGACGCTGGCACCCTTCTTGTAGGTGATGCCGTCGAATGCGGTTTCGATATCGCCATTGCCGGTGATCGGCTGACGGATCTTGCGCGCGCTGACCAGGCTGTCGTTGCTCATCGCGCCTTGCGCGCCGGTGACACGATCGAGATCGGCACGGTATTCCGGATGAACCTGCTCGGTCACCTTCTGCTGCATCCAGGTGGCGAACGCCTCGTTGAGCCAGATGTCGTTCCACCATTCCAGCGTCACCGTGTCACCGGTCCACTGATGCGCGAGCTCATGCGCGGTCACATTGAACGAACCACGCACGTTGCGTGCCGGTGAATCCTTGTCGAGCAGCAGCAACCAGTCGCGGAAGGTCACCAGGCCCGCGTTCTCCATCGCGCCAGCAGCGAAATCCGGTGCCGCAAGCACGTCGAGCTTGTCCCACGGATAGCCGAAGCCGTAATAGTTTTCCAGCGCATGGATGATGCTTGGGGTTTCGCCGAGCACGTGCTGCATGCGATAGGCTTCGCCGGCCGACGCAATGCCACGCAGCGGCAGCGGCGTGGTGCGATAGGCATCCGACGATATGTCCGGCGCGGTGGCGATGCTCCATGGACCCACGCCAAAGGCGACCAGGTAGGTCGGCAGCGGCAGCGTCTGTGCAAACTCCAGCGTCTTCCAGCCGTCACCAGCTGGCATCTCTTTCACCTGCCGAGTGTTGGCAACGGCGGTGTCTTTTTCGGGAATGGTCAAGCTGATCGTGAACGGCGTCTTGAAGCCAGGTTCGTCGAAACCCGGAAATGCAAAGCGCGCGCTGATCGGTTCCATCTGCGTCATCGCGTAGGGCTGACCCTTCGCCGAGACCTTGTACAGGCCCTGCAGTTGCGCGTTGAGCGGCGCGGTGTATTCAAAAACCAGCGTCAGCATCTGCGGCTTCAGCGTGCTGCCGAAATCCACGCGCGCCACGCCGGCTTTCGGGTCCGCCGAAATGTAAGTACCCACATGCGCCGTGCCAGCGGCGTCGATGATGGCCACCTTCGATACCTTCAGCTCGCTGCCGTCCAGCCAAAGATGATCGGAGGCCTTGCTGAGCTTGACCTTGATCGTGGTGGTGCCGGAGAAATCCTCCTGTGCCGGATCGACCTTGAACGACAACGCGTAGGACTGCGGAACCGCCCAGAGCGGCAACCTGCCCTGCGGCACTTGATCAGCCGTGGCAGCAAACGCAGCACCGCAGCACGAGGCCAGCGCAGTCAGCAAAAGAGGACGAACAAAACGACGCATGAGGATTCCCGTTACCGAAGTGATAACCGCCCACGCTAAGTGGCACACGACTTTCGACCCAGTGCCAGAAGGCATGACCCGGCTGATTTCCGCGCTTAAAAAACCCCCGGCCATCGCTGACCGAGGTTCACTTTGTGTCAATCAACGCGACATGTTTGCGGCGAAATCAGCCCGCCACGTCCGCCTGCTCCAGCACCACGGCCACCGCGTGAATCACTGCAGCGATGCGCGCCGCACTCTGGATCGGCTGCGCCGAAAGACCATGCTTGCGCAGCGTCTTCTCGTGCGACTCCAGGCACATGCCGCAACCGTTGACCGCCGACACCGCCAGCGACGCCAGTTCAAAGTCGACTTTGTCACCGCCGGGGTTGGCCATGGCATTCATGCGCAGGCCGGCGCGCAGCGTGCCGTATTCGGCGTCGCCCACCAAGTGGATGAAACGGTAATAGATGTTGTTCATGCCCATGATCGACGCCGCGACGCGGGCACCTTTCAACTCGTCTTCGCTGGCGTGCTGCGCAGCCAGTTCGTTGACGGCCGCGGTGAGCGGTTTGTAGCGCGAAGCAATCGCCGACGCGAGCGCGATCACCACGATCTGCTTCTGGGTCAGGCCGGGCGCACCGCCCTCGGTCAGCACGGACTCGAGGTTGAGACGCAGGTCCTTGGCATAGTCGGGCAACTGGCTTTTCAGATCGGCAAGACTCATGGAACACCTCAGTAAAATTTCGGGAAGAAATAAAAATTCAGGGCAAAAAAATCCGGCGGTGAAGCGAGCCTCGCCGCCGGTGGTTTAAAACCCTCGCGTCAGCGGGGGGAGGGACAAACTCTGACGCCAGGGGTAGAGCGAACAGTCAAATACCGGCTATCAAGCGATCAGGCAACCTGCAGGGTCTCTTCGCCCTTGCTCCAGTTGCATGGGCACAGTTCGTCGGTCTGCAGGGCGTCCAGCACGCGCAGCACTTCCTGCGGGTTGCGGCCGACCGAACCGTCGGTGACGTAGACGAAGCGGATGATGCCGTCCGGATCGACCAGGAACGTGGCGCGCTGCGCCACGCCGTCGTCGCCCAGGATCCCCAGTGCCGAGGTCAGGTCTTTCTTGATGTCGGCCAGCATGGGGAACGGCAGGTCACGCAGATCCTTGTGATCCTTGCGCCAGGCCAGATGCACGAACTCGCTGTCGGTGCTGGCAGCCAGCACCTGGCAATCGCGATCAGCGAACTGGCCGTTCAAGTCGCCAAAGCCCTTGATCTCGGTCGGGCAGACGAAGGTGAAGTCCTTCGGGTAGAAGAACACCAACAGCCACTTGCCCTTGTAGGTGCCATTGTCGATCGGGGCGAACGCCTTCTCGACGCTTTCGGTGGAAACGGTCGCGAGAAGGTTGAACTGCGGGAACTTGTCGCCGATGGTCAGCATGGTTTTTCTCCGGTGAATAGGGGTGTGGCAGATTGACGCCCTGCAAAATGGGCGAGAGAAATATGAGCAAGAAGCCCGTTTACGGCATGTCGCGATGCAGCATCGTACGAAACCAGCCCACATTGTTCAAATTGATGGTTTACATCACAATCATAGGCACTGACTATCAAGGCAATTGACATCGCCCATGAATCTGCGTGACCTGCACTACCTCGTTGCCCTGGCCGAACATCGCCACTTCGGTCGCGCCGCCGAAGCCAGCTTCGTCAGCCAGCCCACGTTGTCGACACAGATCAAGAAGCTGGAAGACGAGCTTGGCGTCACGTTGGTCGAACGCATGCCGCGCAAAGTGCTGCTCACCGAAACCGGTCGCGAGATAGCCCGCCGCGCGCGTATGGTGCTGGCCGAAGTCGACGAGATCAAGGCCACGGCCCAGCGCACTCGCGACCCGGAAGCCGGCACGCTGCGGCTGGGCATCTTCCCCACGCTCGGGCCGTACCTGTTGCCGCATGTGATCCCGCTAATGCGCGACCGCTTTCCCCGGCTGGAGCTGCTGCTGACCGAAGGCAAGACGGAAGACATCATTCACATGCTGCGCGACGGTTCGCTCGATGCCGGCATCCTGGCGCTGCCGCTACATGAGGATTCGCTGCATTCCGAGTTCCTGTTCGAGGAGCCCTTCGTGCTGGCCGTGCCCAACAATCACGCCCTGGTGAAACAGAAGGGCAAGCTCAAGCTGTCCGACCTCGCCGCCGAGCGATTGCTGCTGCTGGAAGACGGCCACTGCCTGCGCGATCAGGCGCTGGAAGTATGTCAGCTGGCTGGCGCTGGCGAGAAAACCGGCTTCCGCGCCACCAGCCTGGAAACCCTGCGGCAGATGGTCGCTGCCAACGTGGGCATTACCCTGCTACCCACGCTGGCGACCAAGCCGCCGATGGCACGCACCGACAACGTGCACTTGATCGAATTCGCCGGCCACCCGCCGAGCCGGCGCATCGCCATGGTGTGGCGCAAGAGCGCATCGATGAACACCTTTCTCAAACGGGTGGCCCAGGTGTTTCACGAGTTGCCGGCAGATCTGTTCGTGCCGGGCATCGAGCGGGCCAGACGGGCGAAGCTGGCCAAGAGCTGATTTATCGGGACGCGACGACGATCACGCGAAGTCTCCGGAAGTCACCGCAGCAGTTCAGCCACTCCACCATTTCAGCACACACAAGGCCGAGACCATGCGTCGCGTACTGATCGCCCTGCTCGCGCTGCTGATCGGCTGGGGCGCACTGTCCCATTGGCGGCATCGCGCCGTGACGCAACCACCCGGCATACTGGCACCGGACACGCCGCAGCAGGACAACCTCGGAACCGACGCGCCGGTTTTGCAGCAAGGCGATGTCACACTCACGACCCGCGCGCATTTCGTTGTCACCGCGCGCGTGCTTTCGCGTGAAGATTATTCATGGGGCGCCGACGCCAAGCTCATTCCGGAAGATCTCGCACTCGGCTGGGGCCGCATGTCCGACAGCTCGGTGCTGGCCAGCATCAAGATCACCCAATCCGACCGCTTCTACTACTGGCACGTCGACCAGTTCCCGATTCCCCGGCGCGAAATCGAAACTTCCAGCGCCAACATGCATATGATCCCCGCCGATGCCGGCGTCAAACGCGAACTCGACCAGGTTCGCGTCGGTCAGGTCGTGCACTTCGAAGGCTTTCTCGTCGATGCCAGCCGTCCGGGCGGCTGGCACTGGAAAACGTCGATGACGCGGGACGATGTCGGTGCTGGCGCCTGTGAGCTGGTTTATGTGGAACGGTTTGACGTCGTCGCGCATTGAACGTGAATCAATGGCCCGGGCTTGGCGAATGCCTGCAGCGAAGCATTCTGAAAAGTGATGTGATCGGCTTTTCAATAATGCATCAGGCTATAAAGCAATGAAGCTGATGGCCAACGGCTTCGTCCGTTGAGCGCATCGAGTTCGATCAGCACACTGGCGCCAGCCACTTGGCCACCGAGCTTGTCGACCAGTGCACACGCCGCCGCCAGCGTGCCGCCAGTGGCCAGCACATCATCCACGATGAGTACACGCCGTCCGGGTTGGAGCGTATCGCTGCTTGCTTCGAGTCGGTCGCTGCCGTATTCCAGCTGGTAGTCAACGCCAACCACGGGTGGCGGTAGCTTGCCAGGCTTGCGCAACGGCACGAAGCCGGCGTGCAGCTTCTGCGCCAGCGCCACGCCGAAGATAAAGCCGCGCGCCTCGATGCCACATACCGCCTGCACGCGCTGGCTCTGCCACGGTTCGGCCAGCGCATCGATACAGCGGCCAAATGCCTCGGCGTCGGCCAGCAGTGGAGTCACATCGCGGAAAGTGACACCGGGCATGGGAAAGTCGGCGACGGCGCGGATCAGTTTGGCAAAATCTTTCACGGCAACTTTCTCGTCACAGCAAGCCGGTAGCTTTGCATGGTATTCAGGGCGATCCGTGGTCAGCCAGCGCTATCAGCAGAAAACGGCCAGCGGGTCGTTTGGCACGTCACTTTGCTCCTTGATCGCCAGCCGCGCCTCGCTGAGCTGCACCTCTACTGCTTGAACGATGCCGCTGGCGGCCGACAGGCTGGATTCGGGCACCATCACGGCAATGAAATCCATTGCCGGCAACTGGCCGACCGCGCCCGTGAGGTATTCGCCGGAGATAAAGGCCGGGATGCCCTCGGCCTCCAGCGCATCTTTCACCAGATGGGCATCAAACAGGTTGTCGGCGCGATAAATGGTTTGCATACGCCACACGCTAACCCTCGTACCGTCGATGGGCAAGCCGCGCCTTGAATTCGGCCACCTGGCAAGCTTTCTGCGCCCGGCAGCGGTGACAAGGTAAACTGATACGTTTCCGCTACCGCACACGAGTTTTTGCACGATGTCGACCGAAAACCTTACCGTCGAACCTGTCATTCCGGCCGCGTCAAACGGGCAGCAGGTCGTGCAGCAGAATTTCATCCGGCAGATCGTGCGCGATGACCTCAACGCGGGCAAGCACCGCGCGATCCACACGCGCTTCCCGCCGGAGCCGAACGGTTATCTGCACATCGGCCACGCCAAGGCGATCTGCCTGAATTTCGGCATTGCTGGCGAATTCAGCGGCTGGTGCAACCTGCGCCTGGACGACACCAACCCCGGCAAGGAAGACCCGGAGTTTGTCGAAGGCATCAAGGACGACGTGCGCTGGCTCGGCTTCGAATGGCATGACCTGCGCCACGCGTCGGATTATTTCGAGGTGATGTACCGCTCGGCACTGAAGCTCGTCGAGGATGGTAACGCGTACGTCGACGACCTCAACGCCGAGGAAATGCGCGAGTACCGCGGCACGTTGACGACGGCCGGGCGCAATTCACCGCATCGCTCGCGCAGCGTGGAGGAAAACCTCAACCTGTTCCGCCGCATGCGCGCGGGCGAATTCGCCGACGGCAGCAAGACACTGCGCGCGAAGATAGACATGAGCGCCGGTAACATGAACATGCGCGACCCGGCGATCTACCGCATCCGCAAGATCGCCCACCAGAACACCGGTGACGCATGGCCGATCTATCCTATGTACGATTACGCGCACTGCCTGTCCGATGCGCTGGAAGGCATCACGCACTCACTGTGCACGCTGGAGTTTGAAGATCACCGGCCGCTGTACGACTGGTTTGTCGACAAGGTCGATCTGCCAAAGCATCCCGAACTGTGGAAGAGCTTGCTCGATAGCGGCGTGCGTACGCATCCGGCCAAGCCGCGACAGATCGAGTTCTCTCGCCTCAACCTCAGCTACTGCATCACCAGCAAGCGAAAACTGGCGCAGCTGGTCGCCGAAAATTTCGTCGATGGCTGGGACGATCCACGCATGAACACGCTACGCGGTTTGCGCCGGCGCGGCTTCACGCCGGCCGGACTGCGCCTGCTGATCGAACGCGTGGGTGTGAGCAAGCAGAACAGCGTGATCGATTACGCGATCCTCGAAAACTGCATCCGTGAAGATCTGGATGTCACTGCGGCACGCCGCATGGCCGTGCTCGATCCGCTGAAGTTGGTGATCACCAATCTTTCGGCCGATCACGAAGAAACGCTGCGGTTCGCCAACCATCCCAAGGACGACAGCTTCGGCCAGCGCGACGTGCCGTTTGCGCCCGAGCTGTGGATCGAGCGTGAGGATTTCGCCGAAATTCCACCAAAGGGCTTTCATCGCCTCAAGCCCGATGGCGAAGTTCGCCTGCGCGGCGTCGGCATCATCAAGTGCGAACAGATGATCAAAGACGCCGATGGCAACGTGACGGAGCTGCGCTGTACGCTTGACCCGGAAACACGCCATGGCATGCCGGGCGCCGACCGCAAGGTAAAGGGCACGATTCACTGGGTGAGCGCGAAGCACGCCATCGCTACCGAGGTGCGTCTCTACGATCGCCAGTTCAACGTGTCTGCGCCCGAGAACGAAGAGGATGGCAAGACCTGGCTCGAACACGTCAACCCGCAGGCCAAGCGCGTTGTGCAGGCGTGGCTGGAGCCTGCCGCAGCAGATGTAGCGCCGGAGCAGCGGTTCCAGTTCGAGCGACTCGGTTATTTCGTCGCCGACCGCGTCGATCACCAGCCAGCAAAACCGGTGTTCAACCGCACCGTCACCCTGCGCGACACGTGGACGAGGCAGGCTGGCCAGTAGACGGAGGGAACGCAGATGCTGCCATTGCAAATCCATCTCACCTTGCCGCCCTGGATGGGCGATGTCGCCGATATCGGACGACCCTACATGAGCGATGAGGAGCGCGTAGGACTGGCAATTGAGTTGTCGCGGCGCAATGTGGCGCAGCAAAGCGGCGGCCCATTCGGTGCCGCCGTATTTGATGCCGAGAGTGGACGTCTGATTGCTATCGGCGTGAATCGGGTCGTGCCACAAAGCTGCTCGGTTGCGCATGCCGAAATCATGGCGTTGATGGTCGCGCAGCAGCGCCTCGGCCAGCACCGGATCAACCAGGCCGGCAGTCGCTATGCGCTGGCCACCAGCTCACAACCATGCTGCCAGTGCTATGGCGCCACGGTATGGGCGGGCATCGATGAACTGCTGATCGGCGCGCGCGCTGAAGACGTCGAGGAACTCACCGAGTTCGATGAAGGTCCGCTGCCGAGCGACTGGATAGGTGAGTTGGAACGTCGCGGCATCGCCGTGCGCCGCGACATCCTGCGCGATCAGGCACGCAGCGTTCTGGCCGACTACGGCGCAGCCGGTACGGTCTATTGAATCGCCTGCGCGCCTCGCTACCGCTGATCCTGCTTATACTGGCCGGCATCGTGCTGTTTGCGTCGGGCGCGCTCGATCGGCTCACGCCACAGCAGCTTGTCGCGCATCAGAGTCAGATACATGCACATATCGCTGCGCACCCGTGGCTGAGCCGCCTGGTCTTCATCGGCCTGCTGACGCTGACGATGTGCACCGGCATTCCCGGCACGATCATCGTGATCCTCGCCGGTGGCTTCGCGTTCGGCGTGCCGGAGGGTACGTTGTGCTCATCGGTCGCTCTGACGCTGGGCTCGCTGATCCTCTTCCTCGCCAGCCGCTATGCCTTCGGCACCGGCAGCCGCAAGCCGCCGGCCATCGCGGTGAAACTGCATCACGGATTCGAATCTCACCCGGTGAGTTACACGCTGTTTTTGCGCTTTCTGCCGATCCTGCCATTTGGCGCAGTGACGGTCGGGCTGGCATGGCTGCGCTGCCCGCTGTGGCTGTTTATCGGCGCAACCTGGTTGGGTGGCACGATCACGCTGATTTTCGAAACCTCGATCGGTGCAGGCATCGGCACGGTGCTCAGTCAAAGCACCAACTTCAGCATGGATCTCTTCATGCATCGCGAAGTGCTTTTGCCCTCGGCCGCCCTCGCCGTGCTGGCGTTGCTACCGTTGCTGATCGAGCGGATGACCCGGCGTTTCCGGCAGCCCACCAAGCGCATTGACTGATTGCCGGGCAGCTGGCGGCTAGAGATAGCACGCCATATTTGGGCAAAAAAAAGCGCCCTGCGGGCGCTTCGAAATTCTGGTGGGTCGTCCGGGATTCGAACCCGGGACCAATAGATTAAAAGTCTACTGCTCTACCAACTGAGCTAACGACCCAACGAACAAAAGCCAGCCCGCAATTTTACGTGCTGGGCGTCGGCGGCACAAGCAAACGCGTCACACGTAGCGAGTCGGATCAGGCAAACCGGCTTCGCGGAAGCCCTGGGCACGCAAACGGCAGGCATCGCAGTGGCCGCAGGCACGGCCTTCGCTGTCGGCGTTGTAGCAGCTGACGGTCGCGGAAAAATCGATACCGAGGCGCTGACCTTCGCGCGCGATATCGGCCTTGCCCATGCACATCAGTGGCGCGTGGATACGAATACCGGCGCCTTCGATGCCGGCCTTGGTGGCGACATTCGCCAGCGTCTCGAAGGCTTCGATAAAGGCGGGACGACAGTCCGGGTAGCCCGAATAGTCCACCGCATTGACGCCGCACCAGATGTCGCTGGAGCCTAATACCTCGGCCCAGCCCAGTGCGATCGAAAGCATGATGGTGTTGCGCGCCGGTACGTAGGTCACCGGGATATCGCTGCTCTCGGCGGTATCGAGCGGTACGTCGATATCTGCCGTGAGGGCGGAACCGCCGATACTGCGCAGGTCGACGGTCACCGTCTTGTGTTCGACTGCGCCGAGCGTGGCCGAGACGCGGGCAGACGCCGCCAGCTCCGAGCTGTGACGTTGCCCATAGGCCACGCTCAAGGCGTGTACCTGATAGCCCTGCTCGCGCGCCAGCGCGATGGTAACGGCCGAATCCATGCCGCCGGAAACGAGCACGACGGCCCTAGGTAATGATTTTTCTGACATGAGGAATTCCACACTGGATTGACCGGTCACCGGCCACAAACGCCACTGACAACACAGGCCGGCGCGCGGGTTTTCTTGTCGCTTGCAGCAACGTGGCCACAACGCGGATTTTGTTGAAGAGTGCGGCCATGGATGGCCACTTTTTGATCTTCGCGCTCATGGATGAACGCACAAATCATCTCCCGGCCGCATCGTTCCACAGCAGCTTGTGCAACTGCATCTGAAATCGCACCGGCAATTTGTCTTCGATAATCCACTCAGCCAGCTCGCGCGACTGCACGGCGCCATGCACTGGCGAAAACAGCACCATGCAGCGCTGCGCCAGCGCATGTTCGACCAGCATCACACGCGACCATTCGTAGTCGGCGCGGCTGGCGATCACGATCTTGATCTGGTCGTGCGGCAGCAGGTGATCGAGGTTCGACCACAGATTGCGTGCACTCTCGCCCGAATCGGGCGCTTTCAAATCCATGACCTTATGGACACGCGGGTCGACCGGTGCAACGTCAATGGCGCCCGATGTTTCCAGCGACACGTCGTAGCCGGCATCGCAGAGTTTGCGCAGCAGGATCAGGCAGCGCTTCTGCGACAGTGGCTCGCCGCCGGTGACGCACACATGCTTGACGTCGTGCTTGGCAACCTCGGCAAGGATATCGTCGATCGCATGCCAGTCACCGCCGTAAAACGAATACTCGGTATCGCACCAGACGCAGCGCAACGGACAGCCGGTCAGACGAATAAACACCGTGCGCCAGCCGATCGCATCGGCTTCGCCCTGGATCGAGTGGAAAATCTCGGTGATGCGCAGCCGTTCGGGGATCACCGCAGCCGGTGCGGGGGAGACCGCGCCAGCGCTGTCACTATTCACGGGCGAAACCTCAGTTGGCCGACGACTGCTGAATCTGACGCAGCCGCTCCTGAGCCAGACCGGCAGCCTTGGAACCAGGGTACTTGCTGGCCACTGAGGTCAGTGTTGCCTTGGCTTGCGGCATCTGTTTCAACTCCAACTGGGAGTAACCCAGCTTGAGCAAAGCATCAGGCGCCTTTTCGCTCTGCGGAAATTGGGTCAGCAAATGCTGAAAGGCATCGAGCGCGACCTGATAATTCATCGTCGCGTAGTACGACTCGCCCAGCCAGTAAAAGGCGTTAGGCGTCAGCGCATCGCTCGGATACTTCTGGATGAAGCCGCGAAAATCTCGCGAGGCCGATACGTAGTCGCCGGCACGAATGGCTTTGAAGGCAACGTCGTAAGCAGCGGCCGCGCCTGGATCAGCCGCCGCATTGGCCCCTGCATTGGGAGCAGCATTTGCCGGCCCAGCGGGTGCAGCCGCTGACGGATTATTCGGGGGTGACGCGGGTGGAGCGTTAGCAGGTGCATTGCCGGCCGGCGCTTTGGAAGCCGCGGTACCCGCATTACCTGCCTCAAGGCGGCCAAGCCGGGCATCGATATCGCCGTACTGCGCCTTGTTCTTGTCATCGAGTTGCTGCTGGCTGTGCTGCAGTTCCTCGATCTGTCCCTGCAGTTGCTGGACCTGCGCCTGCAATTGCTGCATCTGGTTGACCATGCCGATGCCGCCCTGGTCCTTGTTCTGCGCCTGCTGTTCGAGCTGCGTGACACGATCTGCAAGACTCAGACGCGAATCCTGTGCTGTTACCGCCGTCGAAAAAAACATGGCGGACGCAATCGCGCCCGCCATGCTGATTCTGGCCGTAAAACTGTTAGCCAGTGGCTTCTTCATACGTGTTGCTTACTCGGCAGTGTAGACGATCTCGACGCGACGATTCTTGCTCCAGCAATCCTCGTTGTGCTCGCGGCAGACCGGCTTCTCTTTGCCGTTGCTGATCACGTTGATCTGGCTGGCCGAACCGCCGGCTGCCGTCAACGCATCGGAGACAGCCTTGCCGCGACGCTCGCCGAGGCCCAGGTTGTACTCACGCGTGCCGCGCTCGTCGGTGTTGCCTTCCAGACGCATCTGCGAGGTCGGACGATCCTGCAGGTACTTGGCGTGGCAAGCCACGATCTGCTGGAACTCCGGCTTGATCTCGGTCTGGTTGAAATCGAAGTACACAACGCGCTGGCGCAGGCAGGCGTCGGTCTCGAGATCGCCCTGCTTGTACTTGCCAGTGCTGGTGTCATTGCTGGTCATGGCGCCCTGGTCGACAGGGGCCTGCTCAGCCATCGGCTTGACAGCTTTCTTGGTGCAGGCGGCCGCGCTGACGCACAGCAGGGCGACCAAGGCGATTTGTGCGGTCTTATTCATGGTGATATTCCTTAACGGTTGAGTTTCCGACAAACGATGACGATTGGGGTAGCGGGACAGCGACGCCGGTAGGCCGGCTGTTATTTTGACACTACTGTAAGCGTGATTGTGCATCATTTTACGCAATCACACATACATATTGGCCACGACACAACCAAGTATCGCGGCCAAAAACCAAATCGCTCGCAAGCACCCTTCGACCCCATCCCTGGGCGATGATGCCGGCGCGTATTCGCGCCCGGCATCATTCAAAGATCAGCGCTCGCGGTACGGGCCCCAGGAGGGCTCACGCACATCGCCGTCTGACAACACCAGCCGCTGACGAACGTTGCCGTCGGCTGATACCGAGTACAGCACGCCGCGAGTGCCATCGGTAGCGGCGTACAACAACATGCTGGCATTCGGTGCAAAGCTCGGGGACTCGTCATAGGGACCTGGCGATACGAACCGCACTTGGCCACCCAGACTCTGGTCCATGATGGCAATACGATACACGTTCCCGTTGCCCTGCACCATGGCGATCTGCTTGCCGTCGTAGCCTACCGCAACGTTCTGGTTGTTCTGGCCCTGAAAGCTGATACGCGTGGCACCGCCGCCGCTGGCCGATGTCTGGTAGATCTGCGGCCGACCGGAGCGATCCGAGGTGAAGTAGATGCTCTGACCATCCGGCGACCAGACTGGCTGGGTGTTGATGGAAAGGTTATCCGAGGTTACGCGGGTTTCCTGACGGCTGGCCATGTTCAGCACATAGATATTCAAATTGCCCGAGAACGACAGCGCCACGGCCAGCTTGCTGCCGTCCGGCGACCAGGCCGGTGCGCCGTTGATGCCCTTGGGGTGCGACTCCACCAGCTGGCGCGAGCCCGTCGTGATGTCCTGCACATAGATGTTTGAATTGCCACTTTCGAACGATACGTAAGCAATTTTCTTGCCGTCCGGCGACCATGCTGGCGAAAGCAGCGATTCCTTGGAGCGGGCAACCACTTGCGGATTGAAGCCATCCGAATCAGCGACCAGTAGCGAATACGTCGTGTTGTTACCGAGACCGACCGCGGTGATGTAGGCAATACGCGTCCAGAAAGCCCCGCGCACACCGGTGATCTTCTGGTAGATGGCGTCAGCGATCTGGTGCGCCACATTGCGCAAATCACCGACCGGCGCTGGCTGCATGGCCTGTGAGAGCAGGCTCTGCTGCTTGTTCACGTCCCATAGCTCGTACTCCACCTGCACCATGCCGTTGCCGGCATCCTTGATGCGGCCGACCACGATGTAGTCCTGCTTGAGCAGACGCCAGGTGTCGAATTTGATGTCCGAGCCCTGCGACGGCAGCTCGACGATGCTTGACTTGTCCAGTGCGCGGAACTTGCCGGAACGGTTGAAATCGTTGTGGATGACATCGGCCACATCGGTCGGAGGCGGCGACCCGCCCTGCAGGGCGAAAGGCACGACTGTAATCGGCGTGGCCGTCTTGACGCCACCGACGATATCGATTTTCAGGGACTGCTGGGCATTGGCGGAAGTGGCGAAGATCGCCACGAAGGCCAGCAGGATGAAGGCGAGGCGTGAGTTGAGTTTGCGCATGGGCTTGATCATTGCGGCCTGAACGTGAAGGTAAGGTTGCGTTGGAATACGCTTTCGAAGCCTTTATAAGGCAAGGTCCTCGTACGAAGGACCGCATTTTCGACCGATCGTTTGCCTGCATCGTCGTAAGGACAGCTCGAATCGGCGGTAGCACTTATCACGTCACCTCCGGGCGATTGCACGATATGTACGTCACACGGAGCTGCCACGATGTTATCCGGCCGCAACCAATTTGGCGTGACCGCATTCTGAATGGCGGCAGCGTAGGCACTGCTTAGATCGGTATGGTCGCTGTTGTTGCCGCTCTGCAGCTGGTCGGCCTTGGGCAGATCAGGCTGGCTTTGGTCACTGGCATTGGCCAAATCCTGCTTCTGCTGCTCGGCCTGTTTGCTGAGACTTTTGGTCTGGTTGGCTGCCGCGTCCATCTTGCGGAACAGCTCATCAACCTTCTTTTGTTCCTCCTGCTTTTTCTTCACTGCCTGCGCGTCGATCTCCGACTGGCGCTGCTGCTCTTTTTCCTCTTGCAGCTTTTTGGCATCGTCAGCCTTTTGCAGCGCATCCTCGACCACTTTTTCTTGATCCACCACGTCCGGATGCTCCGGCGGCGGCGGCAAGGTCTTGATCTTCGGCTCGTCAGGCTTGGGCGGCGTCGGCGGTGGAGGCGGCGTGGTGGGTGGCGGCGGCACGGCTTCGGGAACCGGTTTGGTCTTCACGGTTTTTGGCGGTGGGCTGCCGGTCGGACCGATAAACACGGCCTGGATCACCTGCCCCTGCAAATTCAGCGGAGGCGTACAGGTAATCGGGTTCATCCACGCAGGCAGGCCCAGCGCGTTGACAAAGTTTTCGAAGCTCGAGCACGGCAGAGTCGCGAGGAACAGAAACGCCACGATACCGACGTGCAGGATGGCGGAAAGTATGACCGCCTTCGGCGTGCCCTTACTTTCGTCCATTCGTCCCGCCCGACCCCGGCTGACTCAGCAGTCCGATCTTGGTCACCCCGGCTTGCTGGAGGATCGGCAGGATCACGTACACCTTGCCGTAAACCGCATTCTTGTCGCCTGCGAGTATTACCTGCAGATCGGGATCGGCCTGCTGGAACGCAGTGATCTTTTGGGTGAATTCATCAACGCTCACCGGATCGGCTTTTCCGTCGCCGACCTTGAGAAAAATCTGCCCGTTCTGGTCAATCGAAATCACCACGGGATCTTTGATGTCCTTCAGTGATTTGGCATTGCTCTGTGGCAGCTGCACCGGCACGCCCAGGCTTTTCATCATCGGTGTGGTGACCATGAAAATGATGAGCAGCACCAGCATCACGTCGATATACGGGACGACGTTGATCTCGGACTTGAGCTTGTAGCGTTTGCGACGCTGGGAAATGGCCATGGGTACTGCTCCGCTCAGGCCACGTCGTCGGTCTGGATCTGCCGCTGCAGCACCGAGGAGAATTCTTCCTGGAACACCTCGTAATGCGAGGCCACACGCTCGACCTTGGTCGCGAAACGGTTATAGGCCCATTGCGCCGGGATGGCGGCGAACAAGCCCATCGCAGTGGCGATCAGTGCTTCGGAGATATGCGGCGCGACCACGGCGATGGTCACGTCCTTCATTTCACCCAGGCCCTGGAACGCGCCCATGATGCCCCACACCGTACCGAATAGGCCCACGTAAGGGCTGATCGAACCGACGTTGGCGAGAAATTCCAGATTGCGCTCCAGCAGGCCGATCTCGCGGGTGCCGGTGACGCGCATGGCACGCTCGGAGCTTTCGACCACACTGCGTACATCGTGTGTCTTGCGCTGGCGCTGGCGTGCGAATTCGCGAAAGCCCGATTCGAAGATGTTCTCGATGCCGCCAGCGCCGCCGTGATTGCTGACTTCGCGGAACAACTGGGCCAGGTCGCCACCGGACCAGAAGCGCTCCTCGAACGCCTCGGCATTCTCCATCGCTGCCTTGGTCTGCGAATGCTTGCGTATGATGATGACCCACGACATGAAGGAAAACACCACCAGCACCAGCAACACCAGTTTTACTGGAATGCTGGAATCGGAGATCAGCGAAAAAATATTCAGTCCACCGTTCATTGCTTGAGGGTTCTCCGCCGGTCGGCTTGGTTGGGATAGATCAGGTTGTCTTGTGGCACACCGTTTTTCGATCACCCGCTCAAGGCAGCTGCTTCAAACGGGCTAGCACGGCGTCACTCTGTAAGAGGATTTTCTAAACAGATCCAATGGATCACATCGGGTAAATCGAATTTCACGAAAGCGAATCGGCAGCAAAAAGATCCGACGGAATTAGCGCCGGCCGCATGCGTCCAAGGTCGACACAAGCCACGCGAACCTTCGCCCGAATCAGGCAACTGCCGTCTGCTCGCGTAACCGCCTGCGCGAACAGGATACTGGCTGCACGCTGCTCTTTGACTTCCACCGTTACCGACAGTTCATCATCCAGCAGGGCAGGCTTGAGAAAATCGATCTGCATATCACGGACCATGAAGGCCAGCCCGGTCGCCTGCTTGAGCGCCACCTGGTCGATACCAAGCCCGCGCAGCCACTCGCTGCGGGCACGCTCCAGAAACCGCAGATAGCTGGCGTGATACACCACACCACCGGCGTCAGTGTCTTCCCAATACACCCGGATGGTCCAGCTGAAAGGTAACGATACTGCTGGCTCGTCAGACATCATCAGGCTCACCCGGAAACAGGTCGGCCGCTACGGCCTGGCGCGCTGGCGGCGTCAGCCCCAGGTGGCGCCAACCCTTCGCACTGACCATACGACCACGCGCCGTACGGATGAGGTAACCCTGCTGGATCAGGTAGGGTTCGACCACGTCTTCCAGCGTGCCGCGATCCTCACTGAGCGCAGCAGCCAGCGACTCGACGCCAACCGGACCGCCGTCAAAGTTCTCCACGATCAGGCTGAGCAGGCGCCGATCCAGCTCGTCGAAACCTTCCGGATCGATCTTCAGCATATCCAGCGCGGCTTGCGCCGCAGCCAGTGTGATCTCACCTTCGGCACGCACTTCGGCGTAGTCACGTACGCGGCGCAGCAGGCGGTTGGCGATGCGAGGCGTACCACGGGAACGGCGCGCGATTTCGGTGGCGCCTTCCGGCGCGCAGACGATACCCAGGATGCGCGCCGCACGCCGCACGATCGCGGTGAGTTCCTCGGTCGAGTAAAACTCCAGCCGCTGCACGATGCCAAAGCGATCACGCAGAGGAGCGGTAAGCATGCCGGCGCGGGTCGTCGCGCCGATCAAGGTGAACGGTGGCAGGTCAAGTTTGATCGAGCGCGCCGCAGGGCCTTCGCCAATCATGATATCGATCTGGAAATCTTCCATCGCCGGATACAGCACTTCCTCGACCACCGGAGACAGGCGGTGGATCTCATCGACGAAGAGCACATCGTTCGCTTCGAGGTTGGTCAGCAGCGCGGCGAGATCGCCAGCGCGCTCCAGCACGGGACCCGAAGTAGAGCGCACGTTGACGCCCAGCTCATTCGCAATGACGTGGCTGAGCGTGGTCTTGCCCAAGCCCGGCGGCCCAAAGATCAGCACATGATCCAGTGCACCACCGCGTTTTCTGGCCGCTTCGATATAAATCGACAGCTGCTCGCGCACCGCCTGCTGGCCGAGATATTCGGCGAGTCGACGGGGACGGATGGTGGCCTCGAGAGCCTCGTCATCCAGCTGCACGGCAGCGGTGATGATGCGTGTTTCGGTCATGCGTAAATTATGGCAGCCAGCAACGAGAAACGGGAAACGGCGTAGGGCCGAAAAGCAAAACGCACTGAAAGCATGAACCCGTTCAGGCAGCAAGCATTCGACTATCGACTGTCCGAGAAGGGCGGGACAGCCCGCTGCCATAGGCGACATAAAAACTGCGCCAGCCACGTTACAGCTGCATGAGGAAAATACGCAGCTAAAATGCCTGATAATGGTGCCGCGATATCACCCTTACAGCGAAAATTTCACAGTCATCGTTAACATAGGCACGTTGTCCACAACCACCCTACGTAAAGAGCCAGCCTCGATCGTGGCAGGCGCCTGAAATGCACTAATTGCAGCCTTCGCGCATTCATCCATGCTATCTGCAAGGCAAAGTGCACGAATGCCGCCTTGCTCAGACGAAAGGCGCAGAACACGTTTGCGTAATACATAACCACGAAACGCTGCACCGTATACCGGCAGACTGCGATTCTCTGCACCGCTGCGCATTACATACGTATCAAAGACAGCCGGCCAGACAATCCAGTAATCGCCAATCACCAGCTGAGCCTTGCCCGTGATTGCTTCCGTCGCAACTGCGTGGGAATGATCACGCCAGAGCGGGCCAACTAGTTCCGAATATGATGACGAAACCCCATGCAAACCAAATAGCCATGCAGAGATCCACAAGGTGCCGACCGCCAGCCACATGCGCTTGCTGCGTTCGAGAAAACGGTACATCAAACTTGAGAGCATATAGCCAATGCAAGCGACAGCTGACACCAGTGGCATCAAATAATAGCGGACATTATATCCATTCATTTGAGCCCATACGGTGCATGACAAAAATCCAATAAGCCCGATGGATGAAAAAGCGACCAAAACTATCGACCAGAAGTCCTTGGATCGCACATACAAAACATAGAGAATTACCGCAACCAGCCCCAGCAATGATAGTTTAATCCAAGCCACATTTTCAGCGACAGTTTTATAACCCGCCGTTATGGCATGTATGGAAATATTCAGACCATATTGGGTAACCGCTACTCCGTAGATTTTTGAATGCACATAGGCAAGGGTTATACATATGGAATGGATGACTAGCAACCGAACGAGCTGCCCACGCGGAAGCAGGCGAAAGAAGAAACTCATGGCAATAAGCGGGAATATGATCACCGGCAATGCCAGATAACTGGCATATGCAATAAATCCAGTGATCAGAGAAACAACATTGCAAAAAATTCCCCTCTCATTTATTCGAAGCACTGCAAAAGAGAGTGCAAACATGACCAAGGAGGCTTCGAATGTATTGTATTGCACATAATAATTGAAACTGGCGAATTGACTGAATGCGAGCGTGAGTAATAAGTTAGTCAACACGACTGCGAATGTCAAAAATCTTGCCGACTGGCTGAAGAAATACAGGATGCCTATAGGCGCCAGGAAAGCGAAGAAAGCACGCAAAAACAACTGCGCCCTCAAATTCCATTCCATATCGGTAACTAATGCAGTCAAAGCGGGCATGAAATTCAACAGGCGATCCTGCCCCCAGAAATACCAGGTCAATTTTTGTGTTGAAATGAGTGACGCCAAAATACCGTCACCGTCCTGCATTCCTGCAAGCGAGTTGGTCAGTGGAAATACGATTCCGGCCAGTATGCCCACGACCAGAAGCCAGAGAACATTCGACTTTTTTGCAGCGGCAAACAGAGCCCAACGATTTCGCGTCGATGAAGTCGAATAACTCATAACTATTTCATTCATACGCTGCAGAAACCGCAAAATACACAAGTTCCGGCTAATGCACTTCCGTCAGCTTTACCGGCAGGCTTGATCTCGATGAAGGAATAGGATGTCCTGCAATTCGCGCAGGGCGCCAACTTCGTTAATGGATGCACGTGGGTGTCCGAGAACATTTTGCGCACAGCCAGCCGGCCAAGATTTTTCATCCCGCGAAAAACCTCAAATGCCGGTATCTTCGACACGCCATAACCGCGCTCGCGAAAATGAATCGGAGCTTCGACGATTTTCAATCCGCTGGATGCAGCCTCTGCCACCATAGTCAGGAAGAACGAGTAACCGCCCACCAGCAACACGCCAAAATCTATTTTTTCCAGTGAAGCGACCTTGAAGGCCCTAAATGATGTAGTGAATTCGTGCAGCTTAATGCGCAACAAGATTCGCGCCGCTATATTTCCGAGCTTGCTTACATAGAGTCTGTATCCGGTGTAATCGCAGGAGCCACCTGGCATGTACCTTGACCCTATGCTCATATCAGCGCCGGAAGCCACTTTTTGCAATAAGGACGGAATGTAGGACGGGTCATGTGACAGATCTCCATCCATGGTAACAACCATGTCGTAGCCCATATATCTAGCATAAGTGAGAGCGAGCAGATGAGCCGTTCCCAGACCAAGCTTCCCTTTGCGAACGAGCATGTTCACACGTGGCAATCCGAGCAACCGCACGGCATCTGCTGTACCGTCAGAACTATTGTCGTCGACAATCAATATATCGGCATTCGGGATCGACTTCGTAATCGACGTCAGTAAGGGCGTTACGTTTCCCGCTTCATTATATGTTGCGAAGAAAATCAAAATCTTCGTCATCTTGGCTGAGCCTTCAATATCTTAAGTTGTTATGCGTATAAATCAGAATCTCACTTACGCCGACCAGAAAAATTCGACAATAATTTCCAAACGAAGGTATACGACATAAGATAATTCCAGAGTGAACCAACCACAATTCCACCCAGAGCGGCGACTATCGGTATGCGATTTTGCGCATAGATATGTGTTGATATAAACAAGCTCATTATCATGCCTAAACCAGTAATGCCGAGATAGAACAGATACCCCAGAAGCACATGGCGGCCAACAAGTGACTTTTCGCGAAATGTCGACTCATTGTTCATGAAAAAGTTGAACGTCGCGGCAACAAGCATTGCCATCAAATTTGCATATTTGAACTCTTGAGTAATAACTCGCATCGCAATATTCAAGATACTGAGATGAACGAGCACCCCTAGCGAGCCAACAATTAGAAATGAGACCAACGTCTCCGGAAGCAGGCCGAAAGACATCCGGACGCCCACGCGTGAAAGCCTACCAATAAATCTGATCATTCCATTGCCTTGGCGTGGACGGAACCATGCCGTCGTTGCGAGTTGTATGACATCGATGAACCAAGCTGAAACATGCCGTTAGAGGCATCCCCCAAGCACGCGTCCGCCAGCCTGCTCGATAAGCGGAGGTATCACGATGGCCGACATGCAATCACTGCGACACGCGCGATGGCTTAAATGAATTGGGCAATCCAAGCTACCCCGCTTCCCATTATAACTGAGATGGCAAATTACCGGGACCAGCACTCATGGCTATTTGTGACTGCAACGGAGAACGCCGAATCCGCGTTGTGATCAGATCTCTACCTGCGCACCGAGCTCGATGAGCCGGTTGCCGGGAATCTGGAAAAACGCGGTCGCCGGCAGCGCGTTGCGCGCCATGAACACGAATAACTTGTCCCGCCATAGCGCCATGCCGGGACGCCGTCGATCGGCGACGATGTTTTCGCGCGACAGGAAGAACGTGGTGTCCATCATGTCGAACATCAGACCCTCTCGGCCGCAATCCATCAGCGCCTGTGGAATATTCGGAT
>Ga0302227_10000689_pt1 | contig 27530 bp, 8 predicted proteins | sample II_Palsa_N1_1_FD_193525 | JGI IMG/M metagenome (GOLD analysis project Ga0302227, IMG submission 193525) | Peat permafrost microbial communities from Stordalen Mire near Abisko, Sweden - II_Palsa_N1_1 | ecosystem: Environmental > Terrestrial > Soil > Palsa > Peat permafrost | place: Sweden... | reverse complement strand
GGCGCAGCCGGCTATCGCGTCCGGCCTTGGCACGGTCTTGCACCCGCTGCTGCACCGGAATACCTCGGACGTGGCCGGGCTGCGCTTCAGCACGTACTTGAGCGGCGACGAATTCTTCCTGACCAATCGCGTATTGTCCGATGTCGCGCAACTGGAAATGGCGCGCAGCGCGATCGGCGAAGTGACCGGCGAAGCGGGTCGTATCGTGTTGAACGACGCGGTGTGGGTACGGCCGATGGTCGTAGGCGCTGACGGGTTGACGGTGCATATTGCGCTTTATCCCGAAGAGGCCGGCGACATCGGCTTCGAGATCTATAGCGAAGGTGACGATGGTGAAGCCTTGGTCTACAGCCAGGGCATGGTCTCGACTGACACCAAGGAGACACCGGACGCCTCCCTGATGCACGATCTGGCGACGCTGCGTCCGGGCGTATCCGTCGAGCAAATCCACACACTGCTGCTACAACCAGCCTGGACCCCGCAGTCCGCCACAACCGATGGCGCCGAGGCTTCTGTGTTCGCGCAGCACCGGGTGATGTTGTGTGGCCTCGATGCAGTAGATGCCGATAGCGTGCAAGCGCAGATGCCGGACGCGGTCTGTCTGGTACCGGCTGCTGATATGGATCTGGCGCGGTGCTATGAAACAGCTACGGCTGCCTTGTTGGAACAGCTGCAGTCGCTAGGTGGCCAGCGCGGTGAATACCTGATCCAGGTGGCAGTGCCAAGCGAGGGCATCGGCCGGACCCTGGCAGGGCTGAGCGGGATGCTGCGCACGGCGCAACTGGAAAATCCGCGCATTGTCGGGCAGGTGATCAGCGTCGAAGCGGGTCAGGACGCCGGGCAGGCGCTGCTGGAAAACCGCGGCCGTGATGCGCAGCTCGTGCGTTACGTCGATGGCGAACGCCAGATCGGCAGCTGGGTCGAATGGCAACCCCCGTCCGAGGTCGCGTCGCCGTGGAAGGCACAAGGCGTGTACCTGATTACCGGCGGCGCAGGCGGTTTGGGCTTGATCTTCGCGCGCGAGATTGCAAGTCAGGCCCGGAATGTGGTGCTTATCCTGACCGGCCGTTCGCCGTTGAATGAAGGCATCCAGGAGAACATCCGCCAATTGGAAACACTTGGCGCGGTTGTGCGATACCACGCGGTGGATGTCACCGATGCCGCCGCCTTGACGCAGCTGGTGCGCAGCATTCCGGAAGAGTTTGAAAGCCTCGATGGCATCATCCACAGTGCTGGTGTGCTGCGTGACAGCTTCGTCATCAAGAAGACGCGCCAGCAACTGCATGAGGTGCTGAGCGCCAAAGTCGCCGGTACGCTGAACCTCGATCAGGCGAGCCGTGACATGGCGCTCGACTGCTTTATCTGCTTCTCGTCCCTTGCCGGAGCGGTGGGGAACGTGGGTCAGGCCGACTATGCGGCGGCCAATGCATTCATGGACGTCTTTGCTCATCATCGTGCTGAACTCGTGGCGCGAGGGCAACGTCACGGACGCACGCTGTCGGTCAACTGGCCACTATGGGACGAAGGCGGCATGCATGTGGATGCGGCGACACGCGCGATGCTGATCCAGCAAGCGGGGGTGCATGCCCTGGCTACCAAAAACGGCGTGCAGGCCTTGCGACAGGCGTTGGCGAGTGGTTTGAATCAGATGCTGGTGGTGGCGGGCGATGCCGCGCGCATCCGCCAGGTGCTACTGGGCAAGCCACAGGAAGCTTCCGTAGTGATGCCATCGGCGATGACCCGCGATGGCGGTGCGAAGGCGAGTCAGGACGAGCAGACGTTACCCGAACAGGCCTTGCACCAGAAGGTGAAGCGGACACTCGCGGGTTTGGTGTCCTCGCTTATCAAAGTCAATGCGGAGGACGTCGACGGCGAAACAGTCTTGAGCGAATACGGTTTCGATTCGGTCACGCTGACGGAATTCTGCAACGCCATAAACGAACAGTATCGGCTCGAACTGAAGCCGATGATCTTCTTCGAGTACCCGACGCTCGATGGTCTGGCCGACTATCTGGTACGTGAACATCATGTAGCGATAGCGCCACGGCTTGCTGCGACAAATAGTGTGGTGTCGGCACCGGTCGCTGCGGCTGTGGCGACTTCAACACCAGCATTCGAACGTATCCACTCGCGCAGTCGTAGCCGTTCCAGCGCATCGCTGGCGGCATCCATCGCGAGCCGAAGCCAGGCGATCAACGAACCGATCGCGATCATTGGCATGAGCGGTCAGTTCCCGCAGGCAAGGGACATTGATGCCTTTTGGAGCAACCTGCGCGACGGCAAGGATTGCATCAGCGAGATTCCACCCGAGCGCTGGGATTGGCGGACTTGGTATGGCGACCCCGGACGGGAAAATAATAAGACCAATATCACCTGGGGCGGCTTCATTGATGGGGTCGACGAATTCGATCCGATGTTCTTCAGCATCTCGCCCAAAGAAGCCGAGATGATGGACCCGCAGCAGCGGCTGATGATGATCCATGTCTGGAAGGCGCTGGAAGATGCCGGTTACGCCGGTCATGCGCTTTCAGGCAGCGATACGGCCATCTATGTCGGCACCGGTGCGCCCGGATATGGCGCGCTGCTCAATCGTGCCAACCTCTGGGGTGAAGCCTATTCATCGACCGGCGGGGTACCTTCAGTCGGTCCGAACCGCATCAGCTATCTGCTCAATTGGCATGGTCCGAGCGAGCCAGTGGAAACGGCTTGCTCAAGCTCGTTGGTAGCGCTGCGGCGTGGTGTGGCGGCCATTCAAAACGGCGAATCGTCGATCGCCATCGTTGGCGCGGTGAATACCATCTTGACGCCCGAGGCTCACATCAGCCTGAACAAGTCGGGCATGTTGTGCGAGGACGGCCGCTGCAAGACTTTCTCCAGCGAGGCCAATGGCTACGTGCGCGGCGAAGGTGTCGCGATGCTGGTATTGAAGAAACTGTCGGATGCCGAGCGCGACGGTGACCACATCTATGGTCTGGTACGTGGTACTGCGGAGAACCACGGTGGCCGTGCCAATTCGTTGACGGCGCCCAATCAGAAGGCACAAGCGGCGGTGGTCAGGAAGGCTCACCTGCAGGCGGGCATCGATCCACGCACCGTGAGCTATATCGAAGCGCACGGCACCGGCACCCCGCTGGGCGATCCGGTGGAGATCAATGGTCTGAAGGCCGCGTTCAAGGAGCTGTACGCGGCCACGGGCGAGAGCGGAGTAACCGAACGGCACTGCGGACTGGGTTCGGTTAAGACCAATATCGGCCATCTGGAACTGGCGGCTGGTGTGGCGGGCGTGATCAAGGTCTTGCTGCAGATGAAGCACAAGACGCTGGTGAAAAGTCTGCACAGCGAGAGCCTCAATCCATATATCGATTTGAATGGCAGTCCCTTCTACGTGATGCAAGAGGCACGTGAATGGACGGCTATGCGCGATGCGCAGGGTCAGGCCTTGCCGCGCCGCGCCGGCGTGAGCTCGTTCGGCTTCGGTGGCGTGAATGCACACGTGGTGCTGGAGGAGTACATCCCTTCGACGTTGAGCGCGCCGGTTGCATATGGTCCCGTCGTCGTCGTCGTGTCAGCACGCAATGAAGAGCAGCTGCGGCAACAGGCGCAATCGCTACTGGCGTTTCTTTCTTCGCAGCCTGAGGCTTCGCAGATCGAGCTGGCTGATCTGGCCTATACGCTGCAGGTCGGACGTGAGGCGATGGAGGAGCGGCTGGGTCTCGTGGTTGGTTCGTTCACCGAACTGCGCAAAAAACTGAGCGCCTATGTCGCGGGCGACACGGCCATCGAAGACCTGCACCGAGGCCAGGTCAGGCGTAATAAGGAAGCAGTGACTGCACTTTCGACCGATGAAAACATGGCCCATACCGTCCGCAACTGGGTCGAGAAGGGCAATTTGGACAAACTGCTCGACGTGTGGATTAAGGGATACGGTCTCGATTGGGGTGTTCTCTACGGCACGCATAAACCACGTCGCATCAGCTTGCCGACGTATCCCTTTGCGCGGGAGCGGTATGGGATGTCCAGCGGTTTGGCTGCGCGATCAAGTGTGCAGATTGCCGGTGACCTGCTGCAAGTTCTACATCCGTTGGTGCAGCGCAACTCATCAAACTTGTTAGGGCCTCGTTTCAGCAGCCGCTTTAGCGGGAGTGAAATTTTCCTTACAGACCATAAGGTGCTCGATAGCCAAGTATTGCCAGGTGTGGCCCAACTGGAAATGGCTCGCTTCGCGGCGAGCGAAGCGAAGGACGGCGCCGGCGTACTACATATGCGGGATGTCGCGTGGGCGCGCCCAATAGTCGTCGGCAGTGAGGGCCTGGAGGTGCGGGTATCACTGTATCCGGAGGATAGCGGCGAGATCCGTTACGAGATTTACACCGAATCCGTGGATGGCGACGTCGTCTATGGCTACGGTGTGGTGACAGGTGTCATGGAAGATGTCACGCCGGCGCCTCATGATCTGAAAAAGTTGCGTCAACAGTGCGCCCTAAAGCGCTTAGATGCCGCGCAATGCTATGCGATGTACGAAGATTTGGGCATCCACTATGGACCCGGTTTTCAAGGCTTGAGCGAACTGTTCGTCGGAGAGCAGCTCGCCTTGGCACGGATAACGCTGCCGACTGCGGTGCAGGAGTCTAAGGGGCGCTACGTGCTGCATCCAAGCTTGCTCGATGCAGCGCTACAAGCATCAATCGGTTTGCAATTGGGTACGAGCAGTGGCGATTTGAAGCCGATGCTGCCGTTTGTGCTGGAATCCTTGAACGTGCGTGCCTCCTGCACGACCAGTATGTGGGTGGTCGTTCGGCGCAGCAGTGGCGGTGCCCCAAGTGATGTAATTCAAAAGCTTGATATTGATGTGTGCGACGAAAACGGTGTGGTGTGCCTGCAATTCAAGCGGCTTGGTTTTAAGGTTTTGAAAACCACTCCGACTGATGATCTTGCCCAAGAACCGATCTCCGGAGACGTGATAATTCATCCGAATATCCAGCAGGTGAATTCTTCTGTTCGGCAACCGGCACGGTTGGAATTGGAGATAGGTGGCATGACACCGGTAAACGACTCGGCTGACGACATCCAGGCAGACATCCAAGCGAGAGCGGATCGTTATTTTGTCCGCTTCTTGTCAAATGCACTAAAGCTGCCGGTACACAAGATCGACCCGCAGGCTCAGATGGAAGCTTATGGCATTGATTCCCTCTTGGTGTTGGATTTGACGCGCGCCTTGGAAAAGCCTTTTGGTCCGTTATCAAAAACGCTGTTCTTTGAATATCAGACCTTAGCCGCGCTGAGCGAATATTTTGTGCGACATCACCATGCTGCGGTGATGGGCTTGGTGGGTGTGAGCCACGCAACCACGGTCGCAGCGCCGGCAACTGAGTCGCTGGCGACCGGAATGGATAAGCTTGATTTTGGGCAGATACGCGTCCGCTCACGCTATGAGACGCACAGCCGCATCAACAAGGATGCCAGCCGTGAGATCGGTGAAATTGCGATCGTGGGCTTAGCTGGACGCTACCCGCAGGCCGACAATCTGGAGCAATTCTGGAACAACTTGAGCCGAGGCAAGGACAGCATCACCGAGATTCCTGCCGAGCGTTGGGATCACACGCTGTATTTCGACGAAGACCGCAGCAAGCCCGGAAAAACTTATAGCAAATGGGGCGGTTTCATTGACGGCGTCGATCTGTTTGATCCGCTGTTCTTCAACATCTCACCGCGCGAAGCGGAGTTGCTGGATCCGCAGGAGCGTCTGTTTCTGGAATGCGTATATGCCACGCTGGAAGACGCCGGATACACCAGGGAAAGCGTGGCCGAGGACAGCAATGTCGGCGTCTTTGTCGGTGTGATGTACGAGGAATACCAGTTATACGGTGCCCAGGAACAGTCGCGAGGACGGCCCATTGCCGTGCCGGGCAGCGCGGCGTCGATCGCCAATCGAATTTCGTACTACTGCAACTTCAACGGTCCGAGCCTGGCACTGGACACGATGTGTTCGTCGTCACTGACGGCGATTCATCTGGCTTGCCAGAGCTTGCGGCAAGGCAGCTGTGCAGTGGCAGTGGCCGGCGGGGTAAATCTGTCGGTACACCCGAACAAATATCTGATGCTTGCGCAAGGCAAATTCGTTTCCGGCAAAGGGCGCTGCGAAAGTTTCGGCGAAGGCGGCGAAGGCTATGTGCCAGGCGAAGGTGTGGGCGCAGTATTGCTCAAACCACTGGCACAGGCGCAAGCCGACGGTGACCACATTTATGGGGTAATCAAAGCCTCCGCGATCAACCACGGCGGCAAGACCAACGGCTATACGGTGCCTAACCCCAATGCACAGGCCAAGCTGATCGAGCGGGCGTTGCGCGAGGGTGGGGTCGACGCGCGTGCGGTGAGCTATATCGAAGCGCATGGTACCGGTACTAGCCTGGGCGACCCGATCGAGATCGCAGGGTTGTCAAAGGCGTTTCGGAGCTGGACACAAGACACGCAGTTTTGCGCCATTGGGTCGGCCAAATCGAACATCGGGCATGCCGAGAGCGCGGCGGGCATCGCTGGTGTGACCAAAGTGTTGCTGCAGATGAAGCATCAGCAACTGGCACCGAGCCTGCATTCGAGCGTGCTGAACCCGAACATCGACTTTGACGGAACGCCGTTTGTGGTGCAGCAGGAACTCGCAGCTTGGCCACGGCCTGTGTGGGAGGTCAATGGCTTGAAGCGGGAAGGTCCGCGAATTGCTGGTATTTCCTCGTTCGGTGCAGGCGGCGCCAATGCGCACATAGTGATCGAGGAATACGTCACGCCGGTCACGCCACAAGCTGCACGAGGTACGGCGCTGATCGTGCTATCGGCACGTCACGAAGACCGGCTGAAGGAACAGATTCAGCGATTGCTGGCAGCGATCATGGCCGATCCGGATATGGCGCTCGCGGATCTGGCTTATACCCTTCAGATTGGCCGTGAGCCCATGGATGAGCGGCTGGCCTTGGTGGTGGATTCGCTGGACGAGCTGCGCGAGAAGCTGACTGCCTATTTGGCAGGCGAGACGGCGATAGACGAGCTGTATCGCGGCCAGGTGAAGCGCCATAAAGATTCGTTCTCTTCCCTGGCGGGCGACGACATCACAGCCACGATTGCCGAAACATGGATGGCCAAGGGCAAATACGGCAAGTTGCTCGATCTGTGGGTGAAGGGCTTGGCGTTCGACTGGCAGCGTCTGTATGGAGCCCATAGACCGCGACGCATCAGTCTGCCGACTTATCCGTTTGCACGCGAACGCTATTGGATCGAGATGTCCGATCCCCAGCCGGAAATTGCGACGAGCGAGGTATTGCATCCGGTGTTGCATTGGAACGCCTCGGACGCGGGACGGCAGCGCTTCAGTACTCGCCTGAGCGGCAAAGAACTCTTCCTGGCAGATCACGTGGCACAGGTTGGCCGTGTGCTGCCAGACGTAACGCATCTGGAAATAGTGCGCAGCGCGGTTAGCGAGGCGATCGGTGAAGAGGGGCATATAGCCTTGAACGAGATGATATGGGCGCAGCCGGTTGTGGTGAGTACCGACGGACTGACGCTGCATATCGCGCTCTACCCTGAAGAGGGTGGCGAGATCGGTTTCGAGATGTACAGCGAAGGCGAAGCCGGCGAAGTCCTCGTGCACAGCCAGGGTGTAGTACGCAGCGAATCGGCACTGGTACCAAGGCTGACGGAATCGGAGGCGCGGCCGGCTGAGCTATCTAGTAGTGGGCCAATTCAAACTCTGCTGCTACGCCAAATATGGACAGCGCCGGCGGCGGCGATGGACGTCAGCGATACGTATGCGCAACACGTCGTGCTGCTCTGTGGTGTGGACAAGGTGGACGTCATCAACTTGCAACGCCAACTGCCCGGCGTTGTTTGCCTGGCGCCAGCAAGCGGCGGTGATATCGCCCAACGCTTTGAAGCGGCTGCCGGTGTGTTGTTGGAACAGATTCAGGAGCTGGGCCGTCAACGTGGAAAACATCTGATCCAAGTGGTAGTGCCGAGCGAGGGTGTTGGCCAGACCATGGCAGGCTTGGGCGGTATGTTGCGCACGGCCAAGTTGGAAAACCCGCACATCGTTGGCCAGGTAATCGGTATCGAACCAGGCCAGGATGTATGTCAGGCACTGCTGGAAAACCGCGTCCTCGATGCGCAACAAGTGTGTTACGTCCACGGCGAGCGTCGGGTCAGCAGTTGGGCTGAATTGCCAGTCGCGATCGATGTAGGTCAGCCATGGAAAGCGCAGGGCGTGTACTTGATTACCGGCGGCGCGGGTGGTTTGGGCTTGATCTTTGCGCGCGAGATTGCGCGTCAAGTGCGGAATGTCGTGTTAATTCTGACCGGCCGCTCGGCATTGAACGAAAGTATCCATGCCAACATCCTCTCCCTTGAAACCCTGGGCGCTGTGGTGCGCTACCACGCAGTCGATGTCACCGATGGCGTCGCGTTGACGCGCTTGGTACGCAGCATTCCGGAAGAATTTGAAAGCCTCGACGGCATCATCCATAGCGCAGGCGTGTTGCGCGATAGCTTCATCGTCAAGAAGACTCGGAAGCAGCTCAACGAAGTGCTCAGTGCCAAAGTGGCTGGCACGCTGCATCTCGACGAGGCTAGCCGTGACATGCCACTGGATTGTTTCATCTGCTTCTCGTCCTTGGCTGGGGCATTCGGCAACATAGGTCAGGCTGACTATGCGGCAGCAAATGCCTTCATGGATGCCTTCTCGCACTATCGCGGTGCCCTGGTTACTCAGGGCCTGCGCCATGGGCGTAGCTTGTCAATTAACTGGCCGTTATGGGAAGAGGGCGGCATGCGGGTCGATGCCGCTACGCGCCAGAACATGACGCAGCAGACCGGATTGATTCCGCTGCGCAATGCCAGTGGCTGTGCCGCACTGGCACAGGCATTGTCGAGCGGTCTGCCTCAGGTACTGGTGGCCGAAGGCGTGATGAATAGGATGAAGGCAGCGCTGCTTATGGCTGCGCAGTCGAACGCGCTCGCGGTTGTTGATCCGCTACAGATTCCGCAAACAGTGTTTCATCGCGGCACATCGGACCAGCCTGTCCAACAATCCAGTAGCCGACCCAATGGCGAGGAATTCTTCCTTGCACGAGAGAACAACGAGGCGCCAGCTGTCACTGCGCAGGCCGATGTGGGTGTGAATAAGCTGTTGCGTGAAAAGAGCATCCAGCAGTTCAAGAAGATAATAAGCAAGGGGATCAAGCTGCCTGTTGACGCCGTCGAGGCGGATGTCAGCTTTAGCGAATACGGTATCGACTCGGTCGTTATCATGGAATTGACCAACGTCTTGCGCGAGGTGTTCGCTGCCGACAGCGTCAGTACGACATTGTTCTTCGAACACCAGAGCATCGATAGCCTGGTCGATCATTTCATGCAGACTGAAACCGAAGCGCTGATGCGTTGGACGGGGTTGGATAGCGCTGTTTCCCTGTTATCTACGCCCGAGAGTGATGAATCGGCGAATGCCACCGTCAGCGCAACGCGCTCACAAATTGCTCCGACGCCCACGTTGAACTCATTATCGGCGCTGCGCAGCAAGTTGGGGCGGTCAAGCCGCTTTCAGATGAGTGACGGCTTCCGCGGAGCGGCGCCTACGAAGGTGACAATGCTGGTCACGCAACGGTTCGAAGTGGCGATTGTCGGTCTCTCCGGGCGTTACCCCGGCGCCGCGGACGTCAATCAGTTCTGGGACAACCTTGCCGCCGGACGCAACTGTATTTCAGAAATACCGCCAGAACGCTGGGACAACAGCAGGTTCTTCGACGAGCAAAAGCATCAACCTGGAAAGACCTACACCAAGTGGGCAGGTTTGCTGGACGACGTGTATTGCTTTGATCGTCTGTTTTTCAATATCACGCCGCGTGAAGCACAGTGGATCAGCCCGCAAGAGCGGCTTTTCATGCAAGAGGTATATGCGAGCGTCGAAGACGCGGGCTACACACCGGCAAGCCTGAGTCAAAGCAGGAAGATCGGCTTGTTTGTGGGCGTTGCGAATGAGCACTATGCGACAGGCGCGCGCTTCTGGTCGATCGCTAATCGGATTTCCTATCTATGTGATTTCCAGGGACCGAGTATGGCGGTCGACACCGCGTGCTCATCCTCGCTGACCGCGCTGCATCTCGCCATCGAAAGCCTGCGTAACGGCGACAGTGAAGTCGCCGTTGCCGGCGGCGTGAATCTGATCGTCGCGCCAACACATATAATCAATTTATCAGCCGCGACCATGCTATCCAGCGGTGACAAATGCAGTTCGTTTGGTGTTGACGGCGACGGGTTCGTGGATAGCGAAGCGGTTGGCGCCATCGTACTCAAACCACTGCATCGTGCAGTTGCCGATGGCGACCATATCTATGGCGTTATCAAGGGTAGCGCGGTCAATTCCTCCGGCAAGACCCGTGGTTATATGGTGCCAAGCCCGAACTTGCAGGCGCAGGTGGTGAGTGACGCGCTGCAAAAGGCAGGTGTCGATGCGCGCCATGTCAGCTATCTGGAAGCACATGGTACGGGGACCAGTCTGGGCGATCCGATCGAGATCGCGGGACTGTCGAAGGCTTTTCGGAACTGGACGCAAGACAAGCAGTTCTGTGCCATTGGTTCCGTCAAGTCGAACATCGGTCACAGCGAGAGCGCAAGCGGCTTCACAGGCATCAGCAAGGTATTGATGCAGATGAAGCACCACATGTTCGCGCCGAGTCTGCATGCGAGCATGCCCAATCCGAACATCAAATTCGCCGACACGCCCTTCATGGTACAGCAGCAGCTGGCTCCCTGGCCGCGCCCGGTGCTGGAGCTTGATGGAAACCGGCGAGAATTTCCAAGGATCGCGGGAATTTCCTCGTTCGGTGCCGGCGGCGCGAATGCTCATGTGGTGATCGAGGAATACATTGCGCCACTCAACACCAATCAGGCTCCTGCGCAGGCGAATCATGGCCCGGCAATGGTGGTGCTGTCTGCCCGCAATCAGGAGCGGCTGATCGAGCAAACACAACGCCTGTTGGCAGCGATCGCGCCGACGCGTGCCGAGGCCGATCTGACACTGGCCAATGTTGCTTATACCCTGCAGGTTGGCCGTGAGGCGATGGAGGAGCGGCTGGGGCTGCTGGTGGATTCGCTCGATGATTTGCGACTCAAGTTGATCGCCTTTGCTACCGGTCAAGGCGATATCGATGGCGTTTACCAGGGTCAGGCCAAACGTAGCGCCTTATCGATGCTCTCAGGCGATGAGGATATGGCACTTACGGTCCAGGCATGGGCTGCCAAGGGCCAATTCGGCAAGTTGCTCGGCCTTTGGGTGAAGGGCTTCACTTTCGACTGGAATGCTTTGTACAGCACCGACGACGGCATACGTGCCGGAGCCGCTCGTCCACGCCGTATCAGTCTGCCTACGTATCCATTTGCGCGAGAGCACTACTGGACGGATGTTCCCTATCCAGACTTGCCGAACGCAGGGGGCGCTACAGGTCAATCACAGTCATTCGCTGGCTACGGAGCTGTGCTCGCTTCCAAGCAGTCAGTTGCAGCTTCGTCGGATAAGGCGACGCCGACGATAAGCCGTGAGACGGTGGTCGCCTTGCGCTCCCCGAACTTGTCGGACACCTTCGGTGCGATAGACACATCACACCCGTTAGCCCGACCTGGAGCCGTCGTCGCGCCCGCACCGATCATGGCTACTTCGTCGAGCGTGGATGTTTCGACGTTGACGATCAACCATCAGCAGGCGATGGTCGCGATCTGGCAAGAATTGTTCGGACGCGCGTCGGTGGAGATCGACGACGACTTCTTCGAGCTTGGTGGAGACTCCTTGCTGGGGACCCAGCTGGTGTCGAGAATTCTTGCCGAATTCGGGGTCGAGATAACGATAGGAGTGATTTTCGAATCGTCGACCGTGAGGTCGCTCGTCGCAAGCATCCAGTCGCTCGGTAATTCACTCGATACGTTATCGAGAGCGCCGAATGAGCAGCCGATTTCATCGGCGATATCGTCTGCCACGCGCGATTCGACGTCGATGATCAACCATCAGCAGACGATGGTCGCGATCTGGCAAGAATTGTTCGGACGCGTACCGGTGGAGATCGACGACGACTTCTTCGAGCTAGGTGGAGACTCTTTGCTGGGTATCCAGCTGGTGTCGAAAATTCGTGCCGAGTTCGGCGTCGAGATATCGGTAGGAGTGATCTTCGAATCGTCGACCGTGAAGTCGCTCGTCGCAAGCATCCAGTCGCTCGGTAATTCACTTGACATGGCATCGAATGCGCCGAATGAACAGCCGATTCCGTTGGCGATACAGCCTGCCAGCCCCGAAGCGCCGTTAGCCGACCTGCCGATTCAATACGCAGACTTTGCGCAATGGCAGCGGCAATGGCTGAGCGGAAAGGTGTTGGAGCAGCAGCTGAGCTACTGGAAACAGCAGCTCGCTGATTGCCCGAGCTTGTTGACGCTGCCCACCGACCGACCGCGGCCCGCGCGGCTGAGTCATAGGGGAGCGATGCTGTCGTTCATGCTACCGGCAACGCTGGTGTCGGCACTGCGGGGCCTGGGCAACGAGACACAAGGCACGCTGTTCATGACGCTGTACGCGGCGTTCAATGTGCTGCTGGCCCGTTATTCGGGCCAGAGCGATATCTGCATCGGCACGCCGATCGCCAATCGCAACCGCAGCGAAGTCGAAGAGCTGGTGGGTTTCTTCGTCAATACGTTGGTGCTGCGCACCCAGGTGGACCAGACGCAGGATTTCAATACCTTGCAGCAGCAAGTACGGCAGTGCGCACTGGATGCGTATGCGCACCAGGATGTGCCGTTCGAGCAACTGGTGGAAGCCGTGCAGCCGGAGCGGCATGCCAGCTATACGCCATTGTTCCAGGTGATGTTGGTGTTGCAGAACACGCCGATGGATGCCCTGGTGTTGCCCGGTCTATCGATCCAAGCAATCGACAGCGAAAACGTCACCGCCAAGTTCGATCTCACGCTGACGTTGACAGAGAACAAGAACGGCCTGCAGGGTTGCTTCGAATACAGCACGGACCTGTTCGACGCGAGCACGATTGCGCGCCTGGCCGACCATCTCACGCACTTGCTCGAGGTGATCGTGACCGATCCGACCGGCCCGGTCGGCGAGCTGCCGATGCTGGGCGAGGCCGAGCGTCATCAGCTGATTCACACGTTCAACGATACCGCGACGGTCTATCCGGCGATTCAACCGGACACGCAGACGCTGCATCAGTTGTTCGAAGTGCAGGTTGCCCGGACGCCGGACCGCGTGGCGGTGGTCTTCGAGGGCGTGTCGCTGAGCTACGCGCAACTCAATGCGCAAGCCAACCGGTTAGCGCGTCATCTGCGCCGGCTGGGCGTCGGGCCGGATGCGTTGGTCGGTCTGTGCATGGAACGTTCGGCGGCGATGATCGTGGGGTTGTACGGCATTCTCAAGGCCGGCGGTGCCTACGTGCCGCTGGACCCGGCTTATCCGGCGGAGCGCCTGGCGACCATCGTGGAAGACGCGAAGCTCGCTGTGGTACTGACTCAACAGCATGTGAGCGGGCAGGTGCCGGATGTGCCCGGCGTGCGGGTATTCGCACTGGATAGCGAAGCATCGGTGCTGGAGCAGTACGCAACGACGGATCTCGCACACCACACGCAGCCGACGAACCTAGCCTATGTGATCTACACCTCCGGCTCGACCGGCAAGCCGAAGGGCGTGGGGATCGAACACCAGGGCATCGTCAACCGATTGCAGTGGATGCAAGAGGCCTATCCGCTGACGGCGAGCGACCGGGTCTTGCAGAAGACGCCCTTCAGCTTCGACGTCTCGGTGTGGGAATTCTTCTGGCCCCTGCTCGAAGGCGCGACCCTGGTGGTGGCCAAGCCTGGTGGCCATCAGGACGTGACGTACCTGGCCGAACTGATCGATACGCAAGGCATCACGACGCTACATTTCGTGCCGCCGATGCTGGAGGTGTTCCTCAACGAATCGCCAGCCGGTTGCGGCGGCTCGCTACGGCAGGTGATGTGCAGCGGTCAGGCACTGCCACTGGAACTGCAGCAGCGCTTCTTCGCGCAGTGGGATCACGTGGCGCTGCATAACTTGTACGGCCCGACCGAGGCCTCGGTGGACGTCACGTATTGGGAATGCCGCAAAGACAGCCCGCTGAGCTGCGTGCCGATTGGGCGGCCGATTGCGAATATCCAGATCCATATTCTGGACGATGCGCTCAACCCGGTGCCGGTGGGTGTGGTCGGTCATTTGTATATCGCCGGCATCGGCTTGGCCCGCGGCTATATCAACCGCTCCGAGTTGACGGCGCAGACCTTCATCCCCAATCCGTTCAGTGCTGTACCCGGTGCGCGGATGTATCTGTCAGGCGATCTGGCGCGGTATCTGCCGGATGGCACGATCGAATATCTGGGCCGTAGCGATCATCAGGTGAAGATCCGCGGCTTGCGCATCGAGCTGGGCGAAATCGAATCGACGCTGACGTCGCAGGATGCGGTGCGCGACGTGGTGGTGTTGGCGCGGGAGGACAGTGCGGGCGACCAGCGGCTGGTGGCGTATGTGGTGGCGCATGAAGGGCAGGAGGTGCCGGAGGCGGCGCAGCTGCGCACGATCCTGTTGCAGACGCTGCCGGAGTACATGGTACCGAGCTACTTTGTGATGCTCGATCAGCTGCCGCTGACGTCGAACGGCAAGGTCGATCGCAAGGCGCTGCCGGCACCGGACCTCACTCCAAGCGACGTGGTCTATGTGGCGCCGCGTACGCCGACCGAAGAAATCATGGCTGGCCTTTGGGCGGAGCTGCTGAAGCTGGACAAGGTCGGTATCCACGATGACTTCTTCGCGTTGGGCGGCCATTCCTTGCTGGCGACGCAACTGATCTCGCGCATACGGCGGAGCAAGTTGCAGGTCGAATTGCCGCTGCGCGACGTGTTCGAAGCACCAACGATCGCCGCGTTGATGTTGAAGGTGGCCGAAACCGCTACTCGCGCCACCGCTTCGCGAATCGTGCCCGTAAACCGCAATGGGCGGTTGCTGTTGTCGTTTGCCCAAGCGCGCTTGTGGTTCCTGGATCAGTTGGAGCTCAACGAAACCTTCTACAACATGCCGTCGGCCACTCGTCTGACCGGTCACCTTGAGGTGGAGGCTCTGGCCCGCACGCTGAACGAAATCGTGCGCCGTCATGAAGCGTTACGCACCACCTTTGTGATGGTCGATGACGCGCCTGTGCAAGTCATTGCACCGGTATTGACGTTGCCGCTGGACATCGTCGATCTGAGCGGCTTGCCTGTCACGGAACGCGAGGCGCAGCTGCGTGTACGCCTGCAAGAGGAAGTGGCCAAGCCGTTCGACCTGGCGGTCGGCCCGTTGATTCGCCTCAACTTGCTCCGGCTTGCCGACCAGGAGCACGTCCTGCTCATGACGATGCACCATATCGTCTCCGATGGCTGGTCCATGGGGATCGTTGCGAGAGAGATGGCGATCCTGTACCGCTCCTTCACGCAAGGCCAGCCCTCGCCGTTAGCCGACCTGCCGATTCAATACGCAGACTTTGCGCAATGGCAGCGGCAATGGCTGAGCGGAAAGGTGTTGGAGCAGCAGCTGAGCTACTGGAAACAGCAGCTCGCTGATTGCCCGAGCCTGTTGACGCTGCCCACCGACCGACCGCGGCCGCCTGTGCAGACTCAATGCGGCACTGCATTGCAATACAGCCTTCCCGCATCGCTGGTGTCAGAGCTGCATGCATTGAGTCGTCGGACGCAAAGCACGCTGTTCATGACGCTGTACGCGGCGTTCAATGTGCTGCTGGCCCGTTATTCGGGCCAGAGCGATATCTGCATCGGCACGCCGATCGCCAATCGCAACCGCAGCGAAGTCGAAGGCTTGGTGGGTATCTTCATCAATACGTTGGTGCTGCGCACGCAGGTGGACCTGACGCAGGATTTCAAGACGCTGCTGCAGCGGGTACGCCAGCATACGCTGGACGCGTATGCGCACCAGGATGTGCCGTTCGAGCAACTGGTGGAAGTCCTGCAGCCGGAGCGGCATACCAGCTATACGCCACTGTTCCAGGTACTGCTGGTGTTGCAGAACACGCCGGTGAACAATCTGTCGTTGCCTGGCCTGCAATTGGAACTTGTCCCAGCTGAAAGCGTTACGACTCATTTCGATCTTGGACTGAGCTTGACCGAAAGCAAGAACGGCCTGCAGGGTTGCTTCGAATACAGCACGGACCTGTTCGACGCGAGCACGATTGCGCGCCTGGCCGACCATCTCACGCACTTGCTCGAGGTGATCGTGACCGATCCGACCGGCCCGGTCGGCGAGCTGCCGATGCTGGGCGAGGCCGAGCGTCATCAGCTGATTCACACGTTCAACGATACCGCGACGGTCTATCCGGCGATTCAACCGGACACGCAGACGCTGCATCAGTTGTTCGAAGTGCAGGTTGCCCGGACGCCGGACCGCGTGGCGGTGGTCTTCGAGGGCGTGTCGCTGAGCTACGCGCAACTCAATGCGCAAGCCAACCGGTTAGCGCGTCATCTGCGCCGGCTGGGCGTCGGGCCGGATGCGTTGGTCGGTCTGTGCATGGAACGTTCGGCGGCGATGATCGTGGGGTTGTACGGCATTCTCAAGGCCGGCGGTGCCTACGTGCCGCTGGACCCGGCTTATCCGGCGGAGCGCCTGGCGACCATCGTGGAAGACGCGAAGCTCGCTGTGGTACTGACTCAACAGCATGTGAGCGGGCAGGTGCCGGATGTGCCCGGCGTGCGGGTATTCGCACTGGATAGCGAAGCATCGGTGCTGGAGCAGTACGCAACGACGGATCTCGCACACCACACGCAGCCGACGAACCTAGCCTATGTGATCTACACCTCCGGCTCGACCGGCAAGCCGAAGGGCGTGGGGATCGAACACCAGGGCATCGTCAACCGATTGCAGTGGATGCAAGAGGCCTATCCGCTGACGGCGAGCGACCGGGTCTTGCAGAAGACGCCCTTCAGCTTCGACGTCTCGGTGTGGGAATTCTTCTGGCCCCTGCTCGAAGGCGCGACCCTGGTGGTGGCCAAGCCTGGTGGCCATCAGGACGTGACGTACCTGGCCGAACTGATCGATACGCAAGGCATCACGACGCTACATTTCGTGCCGCCGATGCTGGAGGTGTTCCTCAACGAATCGCCAGCCGGTTGCGGCGGCTCGCTACGGCAGGTGATGTGCAGCGGTCAGGCACTGCCACTGGAACTGCAGCAGCGCTTCTTCGCGCAGTGGGATCACGTGGCGCTGCATAACTTGTACGGCCCGACCGAGGCCTCGGTGGACGTCACGTATTGGGAATGCCGCAAAGACAGCCCGCTGAGCTGCGTGCCGATTGGGCGGCCGATTGCGAATATCCAGATCCATATTCTGGACGATGCGCTCAACCCGGTGCCGGTGGGTGTGGTCGGTCATTTGTATATCGCCGGCATCGGCTTGGCCCGCGGCTATATCAACCGCTCCGAGTTGACGGCGCAGACCTTCATCCCCAATCCGTTCAGTGCTGTACCCGGTGCGCGGATGTATCTGTCAGGCGATCTGGCGCGGTATCTGCCGGATGGCACGATCGAATATCTGGGCCGTAGCGATCATCAGGTGAAGATCCGCGGCTTGCGCATCGAGCTGGGCGAAATCGAATCGACGCTGACGTCGCAGGATGCGGTGCGCGACGTGGTGGTGTTGGCGCGGGAGGACAGTGCGGGCGACCAGCGGCTGGTGGCGTATGTGGTGGCGCATGAAGGGCAGGAGGTGCCGGAGGCGGCGCAGCTGCGCACGATCCTGTTGCAGACGCTGCCGGAGTACATGGTACCGAGCTACTTTGTGATGCTCGATCAGCTGCCGCTGACGTCGAACGGCAAGGTCGATCGCAAGGCGCTGCCGGCACCGGACCTCACTCCAAGCGACGTGGTCTATGTGGCGCCGCGTACGCCGACCGAAGAAATCATGGCTGGCCTTTGGGCGGAGCTGCTGAAGCTGGACAAGGTCGGTATCCACGATGACTTCTTCGCGTTGGGCGGCCATTCCATGTTGGCGGTGCAAATGGTTTCGCAATTGCGCAAGCGCGCTGCCATTGAAATTGAATTGCGCAATCTGTTTTCGTATCCAGCCTTGGGCGCATTGGCTGCCTTTGTCGATTCGAACAAAACTGCGTCTCGGCATCCGAATCTGGTTCCCATTCGGGGTCAAGGCCATTTGACACCGCTATTTCTGATTCACCCGGTTGGCGGAGAAGTTCAGTATGCGTTTGACTTGGCACAGCATCTGGATGCTGATCAGCCTGTTTACGCATTGGCGGCCAGCGGCTTGGTCATCGGTGAAACACCGCGCGCCAGCATCACCGAGATGGCGACCGTCTACCTGGAGGCCATACGGCACGTCCAGGTCGTTGGCCCGTATACGGTGGCAGGCTGGTCACTGGGCGGCATGATCGCTTATGAAATTGCCCATCAATTGCTCGCGGCCGGTGAGACAGTCAATTTCGTGGGAATGATCGATACGGGTAGCAGTGCATTCTTGCGGGCCCAGTGGCGCACGAAGAATGTCGCGGAATTCGATGAATGCAGAGCATTCTTGAGCTGGATTGCCGATCAGCATCTGGATGTGGCCGGTATGCGGCAGCATCCTGCTTATGACGAGTTGATGGTGCTGGCGGAAAGCAAGGATATCGACACCATGCTCGCCGTTTGCCAACGTGAAGCACTTCTGCCGGTACATCTTGATATAGCACTCGTGAAGCAGATCCTTGCTGTACACGTCGGTGGTGCCAAAGCGGCCATAGAGTACGAAACACCAGCCACGGAGGCGACGGTGATACTGCTTACCGCCGACGACCATGATGTTGAAGATCCGACGCTGGGCTGGGGTGATCTATTGGGGGAGCGCCTTCATGTGACGCGTATCGGCGGCAGTCATATGTCGATAGTGAAGCCGCCATATATTGAAAAATTGGCGCATGAAATTTCAAACAGGATAAAGCGTTATTCCGCAAGCGCTGAGCTGTCGTACATCGATTAGTTGCCGAAATCAGAAGCAGTCAGAAATTTCACACTTGCACTCAGGAAAACCATCATGGATTCAAACGTCGCTGTGGATGTGCAGAATATAGGCGAACTCGAGTATTCGCGCACGATTGCAGATTTGCCTTGCCCCAAGGGTCGCTGGTATTTCGGCAATTCGCTGGAACTTCGAGGACGTCAATCGCACTTGATAGTCGCGAAGTGGATTCGCGAATTCGGATCCATTTTTCGCTTCGACGCCATGGGTACCCAGATGGTCGTCGTTGCGGATCGGGATGCCACCGACAGCATCTTGCGAGATCGTCCCGCTGGGTTCAGGCGAAGCAAAGGCACCAAGGTGGTGATGAATGAACTGAGTATTGGCGGCGTTCTTACCGCTGAAGGCGAAGAATGGCGCAGGCAGCGCAAGTTGGTGATGGGAGGGCTTAGTGTCGATGTAGTGCGAAACTTCTTTCCTACGATGATATTCATGACAGAACGCTTGCTGCAGCGTTGGAAGGCCGCGCTGGCAGAGGGCAAAGCTATCGAATTGCACCGTGATATGAAGTCCTTGGCGCTTGATATCATCATGGGTATCGCGACAGGGCATGACCTGAATACGGTTGGCGACGACGAAAAAAAACTAGTAAGCAATATTGACAATATGATGAGGCGCTTGGAAAAACGTCTCGTTGCGTTATTCCCCCATTGGCGCCATTTCAAATTGCCAGTCGATCGTGAAGTGGATAAATCTATCGCGAACGTCAAGCAAACGTTGACGTGCATCATTCGGAATACGCGCGAGCGTATGAGTCAACAGCCGCATCTGCATCAAAAGCCTACCAATATGTTGGAGGCCATGATCGCATCGAGCGATAATCCCGAATCGGGCTTTACCGAACATGAGCTTCTCAGCAATGCCATTCTGAATGTGATTGGTGGCGAAGATACGACAGCCAACACCTTGGCATGGATGATCAATTTGCTGGCAGAGAATCCCGCCGCCGGGGCCTCACTCGCTGCCGAAATCGATACGGTGCTGGGCAGCACTACGGTCGCGCGCGACTGGGAGCAGATGAAGCAGCTGCCCTACCTTGAAGCCGTCCACACTGAAACCCAGCGATTGAGGGCCGTCGCTCCTTTAATTGGGGTCGTCAGCAATGCTGACTGCACGGTTGCCGGGGTTCTTATCCCGAAGGATACGCCAATCATCGTATCGACCACGGGTGAGGGGATGGACGAGGCGCACTTTCCACAACATGAGCTATTCAAGCCCGAACGCTGGATTTTTGACCAAAAGCCGCATAGGGAAGACGATCCTGCGCGCAAACTTTTTCCATTTGGTGGCGGTACACGCATGTGCCCTGGGCGTTTCCTGGCCTTGACTCAAATCAAGCTGGTGATATCGATGATCATGCGTAACTTTGAATTGGAACTGGATACCGATGCGCCGCCCGTTGAGCAGGTCATGAACTTCTTCATAGGCCCTAGCGCGGTTCCCGTACGCCTCAAACTTCGTTTTTAGCCTTCCATATCGCCGGGTGCTGGCTGCACAGCCTAACGGCTCGTGACGGCTTGGCGCAGCAGCGTCTGTTGTCGTCGGTTGAGACCGTAACCTGCCAAACAAAGGACATGGATCGCATGAATAGGTCACAAAGAAGCATGATTCGCATATTGAATAAGCCCGATCATGCGGGCGACTCCGCGCTGCCTATGGTGCGCCGATTGCGGACTAATGGCTGTGGAGATGTATCGTTGGGGACATCTAATTGAATTCTAATAATGTTGGTTTTGATTTTAAAATAGCCAAAAGAATCTTAGACGTCTCCATACCATTGATGGGATCGATGGTTGGAAATTTGATCATGATGCTCGTCGATCGCATCTGTCTCGCCAGATATTCGAGTGACGCTTTAGTAGCTTCTGGACCCGCCATATATACCGCGATGGCGATTATTGGCGTCTTCGTTTCGATTGTGGGATTTTCAAGATCGTTCGTAGCCCAGGCCTATGGGCGGTCCGGGCATGGTGAAGCCGCCCATCAGGCAGCTGTCGGGATCTTGATTGGTGTCGTGCTGGCCGCTTTCCTGTTGTTAATGGCCCCATTCCTCAAGTTGATCCCCTTTTTAAGCAACAGGCCCTTCGCCGTTACTCAGTTGGAATCGCAATTCCTGTATTGGTCGGCCTATTTTGGCTGCGTCATGACATTGAATGTGGCGCTTTCGTCTTATTTCAACGGCATTGGTAAAACGCGTATCACCTTGGTTGTCGGATTAATCGGCCAGGCCGTAGTCATCTTCATGACCATAGGATTGGTGTTCGGTAAGTTCGGGCTGCCGGAGCTTGGCATGCAAGGCTCGGCAATAGGCACATTGATCGGCACGCTAGCAATGTTTGTTTGCTATTTCTGTTATATGCCGCGCGAGGTTTGGGTCAATGTGAAAGTGTTGATATTAAAGCGGAGTGGTTTTGCTTTGGCCGATATGCTTCCACGTATTAGAAAGAGTATCGCTCTAGGCGCCGCCACGGGTGTCGATAATTTCGGTAATGTCATATTTATTTGGCTTATTGGAGGATTGGGGGCGATCTCGCTTGCGGCAAACAACGTCAATATAACCGTGAGCAATATCGGCATTATTCCGCTTGTCGGCCTGAGTATTGGTTGCAGCGTATTGTGCGGAAACGCTATCGGTGAGGATGACTATCCGCAGATACCCAGGATTCTTTTCGTCACGATGGCAATCGAGCTGATCTATATCGTCGCCATTTCTTTTTTCCAAATAGTGACACCGAGTTTACTTTTGAATCCATTCGGACTGGCTGACAAGCCAGAAATTCATAGGGCGGCCATCGCGACCTCAAGAGTGTTGTGGTTCTACTCGCTCGCATTTGCGCTTTCTATAACCGGCGGTGCCGTTTTGGAGAGTTTTGGGCTCACAAAATTTATATTTACTGTCCGATTAATTTTCATGTGGGCACTAAGCATACCGATTGTGTACTCGATGACCTCTTCGCATACTGGCAATGCGGATTTTCTTCCGCGTTGCTGGGTTGTCGGTTCGATGTTTGAGGCTGCCATTGGCGCACTATATTTTTGGCGGATACTGCATGCGGTAAAGAACCGCCAGAATGGGATTCTGATGGCGAATATTCAGCGTTCAGGGGAGTTGGGATGAGGGCCGAGTGCAAAGTGTGTGCGTGTGGATTTGATGTGTGACGAAGCTTGTTTGGCCAATACCCCTTCACCGAACAAATCAGAACGAGCGTCCTTTGCCATTAATCCGAATGACGAACCGCTTTACGTGCCTCAAAAACCCGCTTTTGAGCTCGGATGTGGACAAAGCGCAACGCGTACGCGTGCCTGACTGGTGAAGACAATAAAGCTCGCGCCGTGCTGGGTTCGTGGTCACCGACCTTTTTCAACGTCGTGACGATCTGGCTCTCGGTGAATTTGCTATTGCGCATCGTGGGTCTCCTTGGCCCGGAGACATCGTGTTATGCGTGGAGTGAGTTTAGGTGGAGTCGACAAAGCCTCCATCGACGCGTCGATGGACCGCACTGCCGTTTTGCTTCATGCCAGCCGGAATGTCTCTATCCGGCTGGCCGTGATGGGCGTTGTCGTTGACAATGCAGACATGTTCATCCCAATAGTTCCGGTTGACCACATATGCTGAACCGGCTCTGGTTCGGTTTCTTTCTGGTGGCCGCCGTCGCCGCACTGTCGCGCTGGTTGATCGGTGGCGACGAGACAGTGTTTGCCGCGGTGGTCGGCTCGCTGTTCGACATGGCCGAGCTGTCGGTGAAGGTGATGCTGCTGCTGTTCGGCACACTGGCGCTGTGGCTGGGCTTTCTCAATATTGCCGAGGAAGCGGGACTGGTGGATCGCATGGCGCGAGTGTTGGGGCCGCTATTTTCGCGGCTAATGCCCGATGTTCCGCGCGGCCATCCAGCAATCGGCTTGATCACGCTGAACTTCGCCGCCAACGCGCTTGGGTTGGACAACGCGGCCACACCGATTGGACTGCGCGCGATGCGTGAGCTGCAGACGATCAATCCATCGGCCGATACCGCCAGCAACGCGCAGATTCTGTTTCTCGTGCTCAATGCTTCGTCGCTGACGCTGCTGCCGGTGACGGTGTTCGTCTATCGTGCGCAGGCCGGGGCACATGATCCGACCCTGGTTTTTCTGCCGATCCTGCTGGCGCACTTTGCCGCCAATCTCACTGGCCTGCTGTCGGTGGCTTACATGCAGCGTCTGAAGTTGTGGGATCCGGTGGTGATCGCATGGCTGGGCGGCGGCGCGTTGCTGCTCGGTAGTTTCATCGCCCTACTAACGTCGTTCACCGCCGTTGCGCTGGCATCGTTCTCGTCACTGCTGGGCAACCTGATGCTGTTCGGCGTGATTATTGTGTTTTTGTGCGTGGGTGCATGGCGACGCGTGCCGCTGTTCGAGAGTTTCATCCACGGTGCCAAGCAGGGTTTCGATGTAGCGAAGGACATTCTGCCTTACATGATCGCGATGCTGTCGGCGGTTGGCGTGCTGCGCGCTTCGGGTGCGCTGGACTTCGCGCTGAACGGCATTCGTTGGCTGGTGCTGCACGCGGGGCTGGACGATCGCTTTGTCGATGCGCTGCCGACCGCGCTGGTCAAGCCGTTTTCCGGCAGCGCGGCGCGTGCGATGCTGATCGAGACGATTCACCACTCCGGGGTGGACAGTTTTCCTGCGCTGCTCGCAGCGGTGATCCAGGGCAGCACCGAGACAACGTTTTATGTGGTCGCTGTGTATTTCGGCGCGGTCGGCATCAAGCGCGTGCGTCACACGATTGGCTGCGCGCTGCTGGCTGACCTTGCCGGTGTGTTGGCGTCGATCGGCGTGTGCTACTGGTTCTTCGGATCAGTACGATGATGCGAGCACACGGATTTCAGAGAGCGTCCCAGCCATGTGCGTAATCGCGCTCGCGTGGAACGCACATCCACGTTGGCAACTGGTGCTGGCTGGCAACCGTGATGAATTTCATGCGCGGCCCAGTACGGCGCTGGCGCACTGGCCTGACTCGACGATCACGGCCGGCCGTGATCTGGAAGCTGGCGGAACATGGTTGGGCGTTACTGCCAATGGTCGTTGCAGCGTGGTCACCAACGTGCGCAACCCGCGAGATCCGCAGCTCGGACTTTCGCGTGGACTACTGGTCACGGATTACCTCACGCGGTCCGATGATGCGGCGACACATGCGGCAGGATTGCAGTCGGTGGCGGCGAATTACAGGCCGTTCAATTTGCTCACCTTCGATTCGGCGCAGGCGTTTCATGTCGGCAACCGCCCAAGTCCGCAATCGCAGGCGCTGACGTCTGGCGTGCACGGCTTGTCAAATGCCGAACTCGATACGCCGTGGCCGAAGACGCAACGTTTGTGTGAGCGGCTACAACAGTGGATCGATGCAAGTAGCTCCAATCACCAAGCCAATGATTTTTCCGCGCTGTTCGCTGCACTTGCCGACGAGCAGGCTGCGCCCGATTCAGAGCTACCCGATACTGGCGTGGGACTGGAGCGCGAGCGCTGGCTGTCGTCAGCTTTTATTCGCGGCGATTCTTATGGCACCCGCGCCAGCACCGTGGTCGCGATCGCGCACGATGGCCTCGGTGTAATTGTCGAGCGGCGTTTCGGGCCGAACGGGCACTTTGAAGGTGAAACTGCGCTATCGATTGCCGGCCAGCAGCAAGGTGGCAACGCGCAGAAGTAGTACGTGCGTTCGAGCAACAGCTTTGCGCCTACGCGAGTTGTTGGCATGTTCGCCTTTCGGCGTTATGACTCGCTCGCTAGTCTGCTGGCATCAATCACGGACGGATGAAATCGATGCGCAAGGAATGGTTGCTGTCTGTCATTTTTATCGCTGGCCTGGTCAGCTGTCCGGTGTGGCCACAGGATTGTCCGGTCTGGTCATCCACGCAGGCGCGAGCGGAGATGATCGCGTTGCATGATCGGCTGGACGGCTGGAATCATGCCTATCGCACGGGTGGCCAGTCGCCCGTGGACGATGCGGTTTACGATCAGGCATCGAAGCGTTTTCTGCGATGGCGCAACTGCTTTCCAGAGCAGGCGCCGCCGTTGCTCGCGCACCTCGCCGATGCCACCGGCAACGTGCGTTCGCCGGTAGCGCAGACGGGGCTGGCCAAGTTGTCCAATGGTCCGGCGCTGGCCGCCTGGATGCAGATGCGTGAAAACAAGGATCTATGGGTGCAGCCCAAGGCCGATGGCGTTGCTGTCACGCTTCTGTATATAGACGGCCAATTGATCGAAGCCACCAGCCGCGGCGATGGCCTGCATGGTTCGGACTGGACGGTCAAAGCGCAGGGTATCGATGCGATTCCCAAGCATCTGCCGCACGCGCCAGCACGCGTGGTGCTGCAAGGTGAAATCTACTGGCGCGTGCCCGGCCACGTTCAGGCCAGCGTTGGCGGCATCAACGCGCGTTCGGCTGTGGCTGGTGCAATGGCACGCGATACGCTCGATGCCGCCACGGCGGCGCACATCGGCTTGTTTGTGTGGGACTGGCCGAGCGGCCCTGCCGATATGCCGGCACGGCTGGCTGGCCTGCAGGCGATGGGCCTGGTCGATAGTGTGACGTATATCCACACGGTCAGTTCAATCGACGATGTGCAGCGCTGGCGTGAACAGTGGTATCGCCACGCGATGCCCTTCGCCGCCGATGGCATCGTGGTTCGCCAGGGGCATCGACCACCAGCATCGATGTGGCAGCCGGCACCGCCGGCTTGGGCGGTCGCTTGGAAATATCCGGCTGCGCAGGCGCTGGCAGAAGTGCGTGCGGTGACCTTTACCGTGGGCCGCAGCGGTCGTATCACCCCGGTATTGGAGCTGGAGCCGGTGGAGCTGGACGATCACCGTGTGCAGCGGGTCAGCGTCGGCTCGGTGGCACGCTGGAAAGCACTCGATATCCGCCCCGGCGATCAGGTTGAGATCGCGCTGGCCGGCCTGACCATTCCGCGGTTGCAGTCGGTGGTATGGCGGACTCAGTTGCGCGCCGAGGTCACCGTGCCCGATCAGCAGACGCACGATCCGCTGAGCTGCTGGCATGTCGCGACAGGCTGCGAAGATCAGTTTCGCGCGCGGCTGGTATGGCTTGGTGGCAAGCAGGGACTCAAGCTGAATGGTGTGGGTGTAGATACGTGGCAAGCATTGATCGACGCAGGACTGATCCATGATCTGCTCGACTGGATGAACCTGACATTGGCGCAACTCGCCAGGGTGCCGAACCTGGGTCAGGCACGTGCCGCCGCTCTGGCACAAACATTTGCGGATGCGCGCAACCGTCCCTTCACAGATTGGTTGCACGCGCTTGGCATGCCACCGACAGGCGATATGCCGCTACCGGACTGGACAACACTGAGTACGCGTAGCGGGAGCGACTGGCAGGCGGCTGGCGCAGGTCAAGCGAAGTCAGAGCGTCTGACAGCTTTTTTCGCGCACCCTGATTTGCGCGCGCAGGCAGAACGATTGCATGCGATCAATGTGCAGGGCTTCTGACTCAGCGAAAATCCGCAGAGGCTGCGCGTGGGTTTAGCTTTTGAGTTCACCATCGAGGTAATACCAGCGGCCATCTTCACGTACGAAACGACTCGTCTCATGCTGCCGTTGCGCGCGTCCACCACCGAGGCGATAACGGGCGACGAATTCCACGCTAGCGTGGTTTTCGTCTTCGTTGTGCTGCTGGCGAATTTCCAATCCCAGCCAGGTCGGCGACGGTTGTTGTGCAGCCAAGTTCAATGAAGCTGGACGCGAGTCGGCGTGCCAGCTGGCCAACAGAAAATCCTCGCGCTTGAGCACGTACGCGCTGTAACGCGCGCGCATCAGCTGCTCGGCGCTTGCGGCAGCGGCGCCTTCGTGTACCTGGCTACAGCACGGCTTGTATCCTTGCTGGTTGCCGCAGGGACAAATGGTTGTCGTGGTGGTCGATTTCATCGGGTCTTTGTACGCGTTTTGACAAGATTTCAGTAGATGTAGCTTCAGATGCTGACACGCCGCCACACGCGGCAGCGGTTATTGGCTGGCATGGCGACGTCGTCGATCAACGCGAAGCCGGCACGGTTGGCCAAGGCATCCACCGCTTCGGCGTCACGTATTGCCATATGTGATCCGCGGGTTTGCAGCGACAGATCGAAGGCGACGTTGCTGTCGCTGCTGTGGCAACCGTCATACTTGAACGGGCCGTAGATGATCAACGTGGCACCGATACCTGTAACGTCCGGAAGCCGTGCGAACAGCTGTTCCACTTCGGACCACGCCATGATGTGCAGTGTGTTGGCGCTGAACACCGCGTCGAACGTGGCTGTTGGCCATGGACCGGAAACATCCAGTGTCAGCGGAGGTGGCGTGTTCGGCAGCGCGACTTCGTCCAACCATGCGCGAATGCCCGGCAAATTTTCGTCGCGATCCGAAGCCTGCCAGATCAGCTGCGGCAGCTGGCTGGCGAAATGCA
>Ga0302227_10000688_pt1 | contig 27598 bp, 39 predicted proteins | sample II_Palsa_N1_1_FD_193525 | JGI IMG/M metagenome (GOLD analysis project Ga0302227, IMG submission 193525) | Peat permafrost microbial communities from Stordalen Mire near Abisko, Sweden - II_Palsa_N1_1 | ecosystem: Environmental > Terrestrial > Soil > Palsa > Peat permafrost | place: Sweden... | reverse complement strand
AGATTTCGTCGTTCGTCGACTCCTCCACCTCAACCCCCCCAATTCACATACCTATTTCACCATGTCCAAGTCCCAGTTCCTTCGCGAGTACAAGCTCGTCGTTGTCGGCGGTGGTGGTACGTTTTTCCCTCCTCGCGATCTTAAGTTCCTAACGAAACCCACCCCTTGAAAAAGGTGTCGGCAAGTCTGCTCTGACCATCCAGTTCATCCAGAGCCACTTCGTCGACGAGTACGACCCAACCATTGAGGACTCGTACCGCAAGCAGTGCGTCATTGACGATGAGGTTGCACTGCTCGACGTCCTTGATACCGCTGGTCAAGAAGAGTACAGGTAACGCGAGTGTGACAGCATTGGTTTTTTTTTTCTTTTTTTTCGCAAGACTCACTATTTTTTATTTCTTTCTCTCCACCAGCGCTATGCGTGAGCAATACATGCGCACCGGTGAGGGCTTCCTTTGCGTCTACTCCATCACCTCCAAGCACTCGTTTGACGAAATCTCGACCTTCCACCAGCAGGTACTATTGGCGCGCTTTTTTTTTTCCCATCTATTTTTACTCACAGTTATTTTTAGATTCTTCGTGTGAAGGACAAGGACTATTTCCCCATCATCATCGTCGCCAACAAGTGCGATCTCGAGGGCGATCGCCAGGTCTCCACACAGGAGGGCAAGGAGCTCGCAAAGTCGTTTGGCTGCAAGTTCATCGAGACCTCTGCCAAGCAAAAGATTAACGTCGACGAGGCCTTCTACGAGCTCGTCCGTGAGATCCGACGATACAACAAGGAGGCACTGCCCAAGGGCCCCGAAAAGCGCAAGGGCTTTGGCAAGGGTCTCAAGTGCACCATCATGTAAAACATTTCTCTCGTTTCCGTTTTTTTTCTTTCGAGTATCAGTTTTCTTTTTGCTGTTTCTCTTTCAATTTATTTGTTCTCTCTCTTTCATACACACATACCCCCTTTGCACCCCACGCCTTTTTTTCTTTTCACGACTCTCTCTCTCTCCCTCTCCCTCTCTTCATTTCATAACTAACCTTTATTTGTGTACTGATTTTTGATTGTTGGACTGTGGTCTCTCTCTCTCTCTCTCACTGTGCTCTTTTTTTTTTCTCTCTCTCTTTCTTTTGTTTTTTCCTCCTCTGTTGCCTCTCTATCCTCTTCCCCCTTGTAATATCACCTGGTCTGGCACCTATCGGTGTTTGGGACAAAAATAAAAGGAAAATCCAATCAAAAAAAAAAAACAACGAATGAATTTGCAATGAAAACGATTCTGGTGGATGATCACCACCACGTCGTTCCATTTGTGCTCGAGGCTACCACATCCGGCGACGCCTCGCAGCCCGCCTCGCAGGTGACCGTGGTCCACTTTGACTCTCATTCGGACCTGCTGCTGCCCCGTTCTCTGGACCCATCGCTGCTCGCTCCCGATGGTACATCTCCGTTCAACCCCGTCGACCTGGTGGACGCCCTGGGCATCGGCGACTTTTGGCTGCCACTGGCCTTTGCCGGCCGCGTGGCCCGTTTCGTGTGGGTGCAGCCGCCCTGGGCCACCGACCGCGAGTTCCACCAGGGCCGCAGCTACGACATCGGCGTCGGCATCCTGGACAGGCCCGATGGCTCGTCCGTGCTGCGGGCCTCGCTGCTGCACCCGTTCTATGTCGACGAGTTTGTGTGGGCGCCGCGGGAGACGCTCAGGGACGTGCGATCGGTGCGACTGGACGTGCTCAGCACCACTGGCACCCTGCAGCAGATCCAGACCCCGTTCATCCTCGACATTGACCTCGATTTCTTCTCCACAAACAACCCGTTCAAGGTCCAGGTCGAGGATGTGTTTGGCACGGAAGCCTGGGAACAGCTCGAGCGGGTCTACCAGGCGAGGGCGGGCACCATCGCCGCTGTGTCGTCACTTACTGGCAGCGCTGAGAGTGCCATAAGGCAGCATTCGGTTCTGTCGGCTGCCCTCAGGACCGTGGCCGAGGTTATTATCGACGCGGACGGCGACCTTATTGACGACCGCACGATTGCGCGCGCAACGAGGATACTCTCGTCGTCCCTCGATGGAGTGAGCGGGGGCGAGGCACTGGCAAAGCAGCACGTCGATCTCCTGGTGTCGATGCGCAAGCACATTTTGACAATGCCAAGCCGGACTGACAGTGACGGGGCTGAAGGGGAGGGGGGCCAATGGAGCGGCGACTACTGGGATGCCGAGTGGATCGACACGTGTGGCTGCATGCACGATCTGCCCCACCGCCGCTCGTCGCGGGACGACGTCGACGGTATGCTCCGGTTCCTGAAAGCGGCCATCGAGCACATCGTCCACAAGCCCATCCTCGTCACGGTCGCACGATCGGTCGGCGACAACTTTACCCCCGCAGACCAGGTTGGGTACCTTCAGGACAGTGTCCTCAAACTAGTACAGGCGTCCTATGGACCTCTCGACATTGAGCAAATGTACTAACATTCCCTCGATATTAAAACCAACTTTATTGTGTTCTATTGCCCTTTCTGGAGGATTGGGACCATGAGGAAGGAGGAGAGGCAGATCGCTCCTGCTCGGCATCCCAGGCGTCCATATCGGCAAGGAGGTTGCTACGCCACGTGTTGTACTCTGCGACCGCATTGGCCTCCTGGGCCTCCATGATCTCCTCCATTCTTGGCCGCTTGACGGTCGCCGACGTTGCTGTTGCATTAGCTGTTGCCGCGGACGGTGACAAAGACGACGCAGAAGCCAGCTCGTCGACCGAACCCGCATCCTCTTGGTATTTGCGTCGTCGTGTAAAGTGCTGCCGCGGCTCATCCGTCCCACCGAATAGCGACCGACTTGCTCCCCCCTTTGACGGATCGCTCTTCTTGGGCGAAGCCGCTTTGCGTGGCGAGTGGTGCTGCTGAGCAAGTGGGCCCGCGATCCTGACATTGTCCGCGTCCTCCTTCTTGACCTCGTCCTCGGCCTCGTCCTCGTCCTCCTCCTCCTCCTCGTCGTCCTTCTCCTTTTCTTTCTCCTCCTCACCGTGGTCCTTTGGCTTGAGCACGATCCTCATGACTGCTGCCGCGGGCTTTTGCACCTCTGCCGCCTTGGCAGAGCTGGTGGATCGCTTGCTGGCCGTGGTCAACGCCGTCGGCTTGTTGATGTTTTCGAGGGCCACCTTGCACTCGTCCACGATGGACGCAGCAATCTTGTCGAAATGGGCCTCACTCACACCGCAGCTCTCGAGCAGCTGCCTCTTCTTGATCGTGACCTTGAGCGTCTTGCACACGACCGCAAAGATGGCCGCAACGTACACGGGCGATGCTTCCACGTCAAGGCTCTCGCCGTCCTGGTGGCCTTGCTGCTGCTGCTGGTGCACGACGGCCAGCGTGAGCCGATCGCACGCGGCCGTGACCGTGAGACAGCCAAACTGGACGGCCAGCTGCTTGAACGTGATCGTCTTGCGCGTTTCCTCGGACAGCACGGCCCGCAGGCGCTGCAGCGTGTCGGTGTACACCTTGGCCGACACGGCCGACTGCTTGATCGCCGCCTTGCGGTCCAGCGCGATGCCCAGCAGCGAGCACGCAATGTCCACACAGATAATGGGCCGGCAGATGCGCGTGTTGGCGGCCGGCTTGGGCTGGCGAATGTCCAGCAGACGCAGCAGCTCGCCCGCTTTGCTCACAACGGCACCGGATGATGGCAGGCCCAGGCGCTGCGCGAGGTCGCTCAGCGAATTGTTCATTTGTTTTTTTAAAATGCTGACCCACTCTGGGTGCTTGAATGAAAGTAAAAATACAATCCGTCCAGGGCAGGGGACAAGGAAGAGAGAGGGTGTAACAATTACGGTGGTATCCGAGTCGGTAGGGTGTGTTTGTTTTTGTTTTATTCTTTAATCAATTATTTTTGTTTTGCTCACGTTGTCGCTGCCGAGACAGGGTCATCCTGGCTGTAGGTGAAAGAGCGGGCGAGCGGGTGCGAGGTGACGGAGCCGGTCCAGGAGGAGGGCTTCTCCTGGGGGCTGATGGTTAGCGGTGGGGATCGCTCCTCGGGGTTGCCGATGCTCAGGAGGGTGGAGATGTCCTTTTGCAGCTGGTCCTCGGCGCCTTCCTCGCTCAGGGGCGTCGACACTGCCCGTGCCCGAGGCGAGCGACCGCCGCTCAGGCTGGGAGAAGAGCCGCTCGAGTCGATGCTGGAGGTGGAGCCCTTCCGGTGGCTGAACGCGGTGCGGAACGTGTCCGACAGCCTCCTGAGGTGCTTTTTGATCGACGACTAGAAAGCAAAGATGTCTACATAAGAAAATAGTAAATCGTAAAAACGTACCAGAAAGGTAAACGCCTTGGACATTTCGGCCTCCGAGACAGTGACGGCGTCCAACAAGGAGGGGTCGGTTGACTCGATCCAGGCGCGCGCATCGGGCAGGTCGGCGGTGACCCACGGATGCAATTTGAGCTCCGCGAAATTTGCCCGCTTGTCGGGATCCTTGTTGAGCAGTTGCAGCAGGACGTCTTTTACGTCGTTGGTTGCCTCGATCTCATCGGGAAACGTTAAACTACGAGGGTTCAATCGTCTTAGACCAAAGTAAAAGAGGTTTCTTCAGATACGGGTCGTGGATGATGTGCTCGTAAAGATCAAACTCGTTCTCGCCCCAGAACGGCGTCCGGCCAAACATGAAGCAGTACAGTGTAGCGCCCAGCGCCCACAGGTCAATCATCTTGCTGATGGGCTTACTGGGTGAGTCCTCGGTGCAGCACATCTCCGGCGCAAAGAACGCGGGGGAGCCAGCGGTTTTGGACAGAGCTGTACCGTCCTCGTTTGTGTTTTGCGTAATGTACGATACGCCAAAGTCCGAGATCTTTAGGTGGTTGTCGTTGGTCACTAGAAGGTTGGCGGGCTTGATGTCTCGATGGACGATGCCCTGGTAGTGCACTGTTGTTTGAAAGAAGCAATAGTTTAGCTATGTCCTTGTGTTGATATAACATACAGTATTCAAGGCCGAGCAGCACGTCACGAAAGTACACACGAGCCTCGTCCTCGCACATTACAGGGGCCCCTTGGTTGGTCCACTTGCACGCGCCGTTTTCAACCAATTCAAGAACTGGCGAGGACAAATGAACAAAGATTAGCCCTTTTTTAATTCCTTTCTGGTTTTTTGGAGCAATACCGAGATAGACCTTGTCCTTTGTGGGGTCGTCGATGACTTCGTACAGCTTTACAACATTGGGATGGTCGCATTTTTTGAGGATAGCAATTTCTCGTCTATTGAGCCGTATTAATCTTTGTACAATACTTGATGCAACCACACGGCGTACCGAATTTTCTGCATAGGATCCTCTTGTGTCCCCAGAGTCCGTTTCTTCTTTTTCTTGACAATCTTCATTGCCTGCAAATTTTTTTTTTTTCGCAACGTTAAGCAACACAAACGGTGTGGCAGGCGTACGTAGAGCTTGTGCTCGGGTGATAAAGTATCGTAACACCGCTTGACCTTGCCCTGGATGCCGCGGCCGAGCTCGTCGATGACAACATAGTTGTTGAGAACCTTTCGCCCCTCCTCGTCATAGTCTTTGACCATTTGCGCCGTCTCTTTCACATCGACCGTGGCTTTGTTGCTGTTCTGCCTAGTCAACGGCTGTGATTTGCTATTGTACTGTGGAGAAGGTATTTAGCAGAGGGACTCGCTCAAACAATATCCAGACTTTACCAGTTTGTCATAAGACGATGACGCCGATCCTGTCATGGGTGAGTGGGGATAGTCGGCCGACGAGCTCTCGGCCCTCCGCTGGATCAATTACAGGGCACGTCAAGCCTTTTATAGCAAGGGGAAACGTACGACGGAAACGACAATGGGCGAGCTGTGCGACCGATCGCTCATGGACGACGAGTGGTGTTTCTTGGTGACGCCTTCGCTGTCAGGGCTCTTTTCCTAGTAGGACGGTCAAACAAGCAACCACTTCAGGACTGGCGGGCCTACACTTTCGCTCGTCGTGGGCGAATGAGACGTGAACCGATGCCATGGCCTCCTTGGCGCGTGCCTCTTGTCTTCGCCCTATCAGGTTGTTCAGTCTCACCACAGAAAACAACCAGCGGAAGAGCGTACGTCCTCACGCGGCGACAAGGGCGACGCAGCCCTCAGCAGCTGTGTCTCAATCTCCCGCGAGCCAAACTGCGCCCCAGGGATCGACAGCTTGCTCGGCGACGGCGGCGTCTTGGGCGACGTCGACGACGACACGGTCGAGTCGCCCCCCGTGCTGCTGTTGCTGCCGCTGTTGTACTTTGCCGCTGCTCTCCTCCTGTTTTTTAGTGGCCCAAAACGGGGCAGGGGGGTTGTTTATCTAGGCAACAGGGTCGTGGTACGGGTATTTCTGAACGTACGAAGAGTAGCCGAGGCTGCCACCGGCCACGTTCTGCTGCTGCTGCTGCTGCTGCTGTAGTTGTTGTTGTTGGCTGTCGTGCGCGTCCAACTCGAACGACAGCGGTGAGGGCGACAGCGAGCGAGACGCACTGCGGCCCATCATCAGCGTGGAGGACGCATTGGTGGACCACGACGACGACGACGACGAGCTGGAGGCCGCCGCTGCGTCGTCAAGCGACAGCGATAGCAGGGGAGGGCTGCCGCTGCTGTTCAAGCTGCTGCCGCTGCCCCCGCGGCTGCCGTGGCCGTTGCGGCCGGCGCTGTTGTCCATTACAATGAAGGGGGGCGTAGGGGCCGACACTGCAGGAAAATATGCACGTTTTCTCTTTTTTTCCCTCGACGTAACGGACGGCCGTACTTATGTCGGCAGCAGCAGCAGCAGCAACAGTAACAGCGGCCGTCGCCAATGGAGCGGTGCAGGCTGTCAAGACGGCAGTACGGAGAGCGCCAAGGAAGGCGCCGTTGATCCTCGTAAGCAGACCCTCCCACGTGTGTGAGTCATGATTAACTAACCGCACACTGGCAACTGGCAATGCTAGACACAGGCGGCCGTCAAGCAGCTGCAGGACATCAGGCAGACACGGCCAGAGGTGGCGGGGCTGAGGATTGGCGTGGTCGCAAGGGGGTGCAGCGGCTACTCGTACAAGCTCGACTTTGCCAATAAGCCGGAGCCGTTGGACGAGACCATTGAGCAGGATGGTACCTTCCAAACTGTGCGTTGCTGCTCACCCGCGCTGACTCTTTTTTTGTTCACGTGTGCAGGAATAAAGGTGTTTATCGCGAACAAGGCGCTCTTTTCAATCATCGGGACAACGATGGACTACAAGGAGACGGCCCTCGCGTCCGAGTTTGTGTTCAACAACCCCAATGTGACGGGGACGTGCGGGTGCGGTGAGTCATTCATGGTCGGTGGAAGTGGGCATGAGGCAAAATAGCCTGGGTGGTCGATTTGGCTTTGTATTTGTAAACAGCAAAATAATAATGGTAATTTTAATTTCGAGTCGATGCAGTTCTTCGTCGTGTACTGTTACAGTTTGAAATGGGAGCAGAGGGCAGGGGGGCAAGGAGCAATGAAAGAAATAAACTACGTATCGAGCATTAGGAAGCAGGGAAAGATGAGAGGCATGATATAATGATTTTCAGTCATAAGCAAGGGGCTTCTCCTCGAGCGGCCCACTCGAGATGACGACGGCAAAGCTCTGGGGCATTGGCGATCGGGTGTACTGTTGCTGCATTTCAGACGGGATGGGCGAGCGGGGATCGGCGGGGCCGGTGGACGTGTTGTAGTTTAAGGGAACGGGCGAGGGCGAGCAGCAGCCGCAGCAGATCGAGCTGGCCTTGGGAGGAGCCGCTGCCGACAACGTCGTAATCATCCCCAGGACCATCACGCCCGCAACGGCAAAGAGACCGACGGCGATGAGCGCGCTGAGGACGTTCGAGTCCTTTGCGATGATGCTTGTGGAGGAGACCGATGTTGTTGTTGTTGTTGTTGTTTTCGTGGTGGTCTTCGCACTTCGGCGGTGTGCGGTTGAGCCGACGAGACGCATCTGGTACTCGCAATTGTTGTCCTCTTCCACGTCAAGCGAAAAGGACGGGTGTTGTCGCAATCCGCACGCATGTTCAAACGAGTTTGCAGCGTCCTGTTTGGCCGCGAGCGTGCTGAGATGACGGTACCCCTCCGAGTTGGCCTCCTCGTCGACAATGTAGTAGGGCGTGCACGAGTCGCTGATGTTTGCGATAACGACCCACTGGTTTGCGGGCCATCCCGAGCGCAGGACCGACGCGCGGACGACGTTGCACTGCATCACCCAGACCTCTGGCTCCTCGTCGACATCGCCGTCGTGGTGGTCGTCGTCGTCGCCTTGGGCTGCTGGCTGCACTGCTGGCTGCTTGCGGTGATGCCACATTGGCGGGGGTGGCCCCACGAACAGCGTATGCTGCTTCTCTTGCAGGACATCGAGCACGTTCACGCCCAGGCTGTCCCAGCAGAGCACCATAAATGCTCCGGCCAAAAGCATCAACGCGACGATGAACGCTGTCGTGCACGTCTCTTTCCACGTTGAGGGCTGTGGCCGGTGCTGATCACACGCTGGCTGGCCCATCCTGTCCGCCGTCGTCGTGGGGGTAACATGCATATTTGTCAAACTGGGCGGACTGTGTATCCCTTTAATCGTGCGTGTGGGGCAGCGGACGAATTGTTGTTGAATGCAAGCAGGACGAGGACGTCACCCGATGCTGCGCAAATGCGAGGGGGCGACTGGCTGGCCGTATGGAACTGATGCCAGGGGGGCGACAAACAACATCACCTTCTTTGGGGCTTGCCCCTTTCTGTGATTTCAAAAAACATTCCTAAGCAGATCCTGTCCAGTCAGGATCGTTGCACACTTTGGACGAATCCATCCGTCCATCCGGGCCCAGCTGCAGCTGAACCCTGAGACTCGAAGCAAGATTCAGCAGCCCATCTGGCAAATAATTACATTACGTCATGGACGCGGGAAAGTTGCAGCAGTCCAAAGAGGCACTGGCAGTGCTGAGCCCTGCGCAGCGGAGCAGCGTTGCGGCGCTTGTGTGCCTGTTGTCGGTGCGCCGGACGCGCGAGGACTCGGATTTGGTGCGGCAGTGGGTGGTGCAGCTGCAGGCCGAGCTCAAGCTGAACCGCGAGGACGTCCAGGCCGTGTTGTCAATGGACCGCGTGATGGTGGACGTGGCGCCGCACGTGGAGCTGCTCGTGGGCCGCAAGAAGAGCGGTGGGTCGACCGCAACGGCACCAGCGGCAGCACCATCAACGGTTGAGGCAGCAACAGCGGCAACAAAAGACTACGAGGAAAAGGACCTGGAGATGGAGGAGCGGTGCTGGGCCGCCGTCAAGACCGTCCTGGGCGTGTGCTTGGCCCAGGGGACCTACGACGCCCGGGCGCGTGTGCTTCTGAGGCGGATGGTGGGCGTGTTTGGCTTTGAGTGGATCGAGTTCACCGTGCACGAGGACGAGCTCGCGAGCATCATCCGCGCGCTCAAGGAGAGCAGTGGGCCGCTGACCGAGGGCAGCGAGCGCACAGACAACAACAGGTCGCAGAAGATTAGGAAGTGGGCCATGATTGGCGCGGCGGGCGTCGCGGGAGGGCTCGTCATCGGCATCACGGGAGGGCTGGCTGCGCCCGTCATTGCCGGCGCGCTCGCAGGCCTGGGCATCGGAGGCACCTTTTTGGGCAGTGCGGCCGGCATCGCATTTGCGACAACCTTTTTTGGAGCCACCGGTGCGAGTCTCACGGGCCTCAAGATGGCCAGGCGGATCAAGGGCATGGAGGAGCTCGAGTTTGAGCAGCTGCGCGGGGGCGACCGTCTCAACGTGACCATCTGCGTGTCTGGCTACCTGAAAACCGTAATCGAATTTTTGTTTTTTCGTATTGTTTATTGAACTCACTTTGTGTGTGCGTGGGCGGGGGGGCCTTTATTGCAGGAGAAGGATTTCATCAGGCCGTGGATCTGCATGCGCGACATTGGCGACCAGTACGCGATCACTTGGGAGACCAAGGAGCTGATGGCCCTGGCCAAGTCGTTCAGCCGCTTTCTGCAGGACGAGGCGCTGGGCCTTGTTGCCACGACACTGCTGCAGCAGACCCTCTTTGCCGGGCTCCTGATGGCGATCTCATGGCCCGCAACGCTAATGCAGGTCAGTCCTATTGAAAAGAAATTACCTTGTTCCGACTAAACAAATAAAATTATTCTAGGCATCCAAAGTCATTGACAATCCTTGGTCGATCGGCATGGAACGCGCCCAGCAGCTCGGCATCGTCATGGCCGACATCCTCGCGACGTACCGCCAGGGCAAGCGCCCCGTCACCCTCATCGGCTACTCGCTCGGCGCCCGTGCCATCTTCGTGTGCCTCCAAGAGCTCGCCAGGCGCAACCTGCTTGGCATTGTCGAGGACGCGTTCCTCATCGGCACACCGGCCCCATCCGAGCCCAACGCGTGGAACGAGGCCTCCAAGGCCGTCGCCGGGCGCTTTGTCAATGCGTACGCCACAAACGATTGGTTCCTCGCCTTTGTCTACCGTGCAACGTCTGTCCAGCTCAAGTATCCTAAACCCTATTATCTTCTACTGTTATTAATGCCTCTCGTGTTAGAATTGCTGGCATCCACCCTGTCGCGTCTCCGTCGGTGGAAAACATTGACATCACTGACCTCGTGCCCAAGCACTTCAAGCTGCGTTCGCGCATGCCGCTGATCCTCGAGCGCGTCGGTGCGGATGTCGATCCCGTCGTGGTCGCGGCCAAGCGGCAACGGATGGAGCGCAAGGCGGCTGAGAAGGCGGCCGCCGCAGCAAACGGCAAGGCAGCCGCTGCCATCGAGGACGGCGAGCAGTATGGCTCGAGCAAGAGAGACATGAGCAACTTGTTTGACCTGGACGAGGACGACGACGACGACTTTTGGGTCAACGTTGAGGCCGAGTCGCGCAAGAACAAGAGCAGCATCAGCATCAGCGACGTTGAAGTGAGCGAGACCGTCTGGGACGCGGCTAGTGTTGCCAACGATGCAGCCGCATCATCGTCAACGGCGTCGTCGTCATTAAAGACAAAAGCAGACGTGGAGGCAAATGGGCCGGCCCCGATCGCGCCCGACGAGCCTTTGCCAGTGCCCCTCGCCCACGTCCTCGAACTATTGCCTGCGCCCCTTGCCCTCGATGAGCCCCTGCCCATTTAAAAATAAAAAAAATGCATTTTCTGTAACTACAAGAAGACTGAAAATTCACATCGCAACAGGCTTGTAGAGGACGGTCGTGACGTACTTGTGCCGGTACCTCATGGTGCTGGAGAGCACCATCACGCCGTCCTTGATCGAGAGCGCGTACAGATGGTGCAGCATGACGTGGTGGGGGACGGGGATCTGGGTCGGGTCGCTCTCGGAAATAGTGTCGGCGTTCAGGATGATTTTTGACATGTGCGGCGGCATCAGCGGCGGCTCCTGCTCATTGGGGTTGTCGGCGGGCATGACTTGTGAAAACTCAGAGTCGGCAAATGGGTCTTTGAGCTCTGTGGTTTTGTTTTTTTTTGTTTTCTAATTTTAAGGGGAAAAGAAAAAAAAAACTAGTTTTGCTACCTGGCCGTGTCGGATCATTGTCCACGTCCATGCACGACCCGTCGGGGTGGATGTCCAGCACGTTTGCGAGCTCGCCCGCCGCGTCCTGCGCCGTGGGCAGGTCGCTGTTGCACCTCCACTCGCCGTTGACCAGAAACCTGAGCGAATAGTGTCCCGGCGGCAGCTCCAGCACCGTCAGAAAGTCCTTATGGCTCTTGATGAGCGGGATCGGCGTCCAGTTGGAGAACGAGCCCGCGACGAGCACCTCATCGCCGCCTCCCGTCCACGTCAGCACCGTGGGCACCGACGTCTTCTGCGGGCTCTTTTGCGGCGAGGTGTGCTGTGGGGACAGCATGAGCGACGTCGAGCCGCCGCCCCGAAAGTCGTGGGGGTTGAGTGGCGAGGGCAGCGGCGAACCAAACACAAACTAGAGAGAGCAGAGCACACAACGATGTAAGCAAAAGCAACTCCAAGAGGGGCATACGCCGCCAGAAGGGGACATGGCCCGTTGCGCCATCATGCTTGCGGCGGCCCCACTCGTTGGGATGTTGTGTGCTTGTGAGGTGGCCGAGGGGGATCCCTGGTGGTGCGGTGAGTTACGTTGGTAGCTGTTTGCGTGCAGGAGCTGCTGCTGTGCTGGAATCGGCTGCTGCTGCTGCTGTTGTTGTTGTGCATCAGTCTGCAGAAAGTGCACGACAGAGCCGCCCGGCGTGCTCGACACTGGCTGCGCAAAGTTGTTGTGGTACGCAGGCTGTCCTGTTTGCGCATAGTGCTGCTGCTGCTGCTGTTGCTGCTGCTGCTGCTGCTGCTGCTGTGCAAGCTGCGGGGATTGGCCGCTTTGGGTTTGGCCCATTGTGACGTAACACGTAACGCAATTGACGCACCACGTTCGCAAAAAATTTAAAAAAAAAAACAGGCTTAGGTCCTATTTATTCTTGGAAAGCGTCGACTCGATGAGGGCCTGGACGAGGGCGGCGTCCGCACGGTCCACCTGGAGGCATCGCGATGGGAGGCCCTGGAGGGCTGCGAGGGCTGCGGGCTGCTTGGGGCTGGTGCCGTTGGTCGCCCGCTCGAAGGCCTCGGGGAATTTGGCGGGGTGTGCTGTGGCGAGGCAGATGGTGACAGTGGACGGCGAGGCAGGCGCAGACAGCAGGAGGCGCTCTGCGGCTACGACGCCGACGGCGGTGTGCGGGCAGAGGTCGTAGCCGCTCCTGTGGTAGCGGTCGATCGCGTCCAGGGTCTCGCTGTCAGAGACGGATGTCGAGAGGAACGTGTCGCGCGCCTGCTGCAGCTGCTCGGGAGAGACCGAAAGTTTGCCGGTGGTTTTGAAGGACGACATCCACTGGGCGAGAACGTCGCTGTTCTGGCCGGAGAGGGCAAACAGGTACCGCTCAAAGTTGGACGAGATCTGGATGTCCATCGCCGGCGAGAGCGAGGGTTCTGCTGCGGCCAATCGCCTAAGAAAGAAAGAAAAAAAAAGTAAGCGAATTAAAGAACAAATACAAAAGATACTCGTAGCTCCCGGTCGCAAAAAAGCGGGCCAAAATGTCGTTCTTGTTCACAGCAGCCACGAGGGTCTACTTAGATTTTTAAATACAACTTCTGAGAAATGGTCTTCCATTGATACCGTGATCGGAACACCCATTATGCGTGCATAGTAGCCCGCGAGGACATCGCCAAAGTTCCCCGTTGGAACGGAGATCTGCAGCTTGATGTCCGGTCCGTACGTTCGGATCAGCTGGTGGTGCGCATGGAAATAGTAGACTATTTGAGCTGCGATGCGCGCCCAGTTGATCGAGTTGATTGCCGTCAGGTTGTGCTGGAATCAACGACTTGAAAATCATACTTGAAATTACTGCCGTGTGGATGTACCTTTTGGCGGAAGGCCTCGTCGCCGAAAAGATCCTTTACAATGTTTTGGCAGTCGTCAAAGGTGCCCTCGACGGCAATGTTGTGGACGTTTGGCTCGGTGACGGTGGTCATCTTTTCGGGCGGGGTGGTTAAACAAACAGCGGTATTCATCAGCAAGAAAAAGAACCTGCAATTCTTGCACTTTCGAGACACGCCCACGGGGATGCAGGACAAACGTCTCGATGTGAGCCTTGCCGCGCAGGCCGTAGATGGCCGCACTGCCCGTGTCTCCGCTTGTTGCACCGAGCACCGTCAGCCCCTTGTCCTGCTCCTCCTTTGTCGCCTTGCTCAAAAAGTACTCAAACAGGTTGCCGAGGAACTGCAGCGCCACATCCTTGAAAGCTGCGTGTTCTGTTAGCGAAAGCCAGAGAGCAGACCGGCAAAGGCGACGCACCAAACGTCGGCCCGTGAAACAACTCGAGGATGTAAACATTGCTTGACAACTGATGCAGCGGCGTCACTTGCTCGTGCGCAAACGAAGCAAAGCTCTAGGACGACTGATGAGCCCCCCACCCACCCACCCACAGAACACGCCACGTACCGCGTCAATGATCCTCTGCAGGTCAGCATCCGGCACGTCCTCCTCCCCCACAAACACCTTGAGCACCGCAAACGCAGTCTGGGCAAACGTGGCCGTGAGCGGGTCGCCCAGGCGCATCGCCATCGTCTTCGCGGCCGCGTCCAGCTGCGACGCCACGGGCACAAACAGACCGCCATCGCCCGGCGACAGGCCCAGCAGCACGGCCTGCTTGAACGACACGAGCGTTTGCGTGTTTCGCGTCGAATGGTATTGGAGAGCGGCCATCAACACTCGCAGCGCGCGCCCTATTGCAAATTGTTCAAGTCGCTGATGCAGAGTGTTTGGGAGTCGCTCGTGGGCCAGTCGGGGGCGGTGCCACAGACGTCTGACGTGCGCGCCAAGATGCTCGCGATCCGGATGAACCTGCTCGTGTGCACCATCTGCCAGTGCATCGCCCAGTCCATGACCTTGTACCAAAAATAACCCTTGTTCATTTATTGGACGGACCTGTTTACTTTTGCTTTTTTTTGTGTGCAGGTCGGCGCTGCTGAGCACCGATTGGATCCAGTACACTGCACCGGGCGCAACCGAGCCCTCCGAGATCAGCACGCCAGAGCAAACGATGATCCTGGTCATCCTCGCCTTGCTCCTTGGCATCTCCGGCCTGTTTGCGATGCTCCTGCGCTTCTTCAAGCGCCATCCGCGCAGGACTATCATTGTTGCCCTGGTCTTTGTCATCCTCGGTGCGCTGTGCATTATCCTCGCCGTGTCCACCGCCGAGCTGTTTGCGATCCAGGTCATCCCCGATGGAGCCACAGACGTCGTCGCTGGTTTTGGTGCTGTCTCGCTGTTTATCTCGTGTCCGCTCGCGACTGTCTCGGCAGTCATGCTTGCGATCGACTACAAATTTGGCAAGGTGTGGTCCTTGTCGTCTTGGCTCGTTGTTTTTCTTTTTTTTTTATTTAAGAAAAAGAAATTATTTTTTAGAGCAACGAGTACATTCCCGAAAAGGAACGCAGATTGAGCCTGTCCATCACCCTCATCGCCCTCTATCTCGCCATTGGGAGCTACATTTTTGCGAGTATTCAAGCCACCAGTAATTCATATTTATTTCGTTTTAACATGGCATTGGCATTAGAAATAGAGAGCTGGAACTATGGCGACTCGGTCGTGTTTTGCGTGGCCACGATCTCGACGATTGGCTACGGCAACATCGTGCCCGTCACAACCGGCGGTCGCATCTTTTGCATATTTTATGCCATTATTGGTACAAAAAAAAAAATATTTCTTGTAGAATTGATTTTACTGTTTTCACAGGAATCCTGTTGGTCGGCTACACAATCGACACGCTGCGCCAAATGATTATTGAAATCATCGTCGACGCTGTCGACGTCATCTACCGCGCCACGCACAAGCGCTCCCGTGAAGAGAAATTGCAGGATGCCAGGGAAAGGCACAAGCACGTTCGGCTGGCCAAACAAAGCGTCATTGCCTTTGCGATCGTCGTGCTGTGGATCGGCGGAGCGGCCCTCTTTTACTTTACCGAACGTGATCATGGGTATTCAAGGACTTTTTTCCTTCTCTGTCTCACTATTGAAAACTGCTCAGATGGAGCTACTTTGATGCCCTGTGGTTTTGTTTCGCGACGCTCACGACAATTGGCTACGGTGATTTCTATCCATCGTCGCGAGCAAGCGAACTCCTGTTCCCGTACTACACCTTTGTGAGCCTCGGAGTGTTTGCGTTCATCCTCACGGCCATCGGCGAGGAGACGCGCCGCTCGATGGAGGACCGCTTCCTGCACGGCTCCAAGAAGAAGAGGAACAGCAAGAAGCAAAAAGAGGGCGAGTCAGGTTTGAATGAACCGCTCCTGAAAAGCGACAATCACGATGGTGCAGAGGAGGAGGACGACGACGACGACGATGAGCACGAACACGAACGGCCCGTAAACGACGAGCAGCTGCTCGATTCGATCATGCTGGCTGCCGAGTCGGCCCTCACCGGCGGCGACCATGTACCCTCTTCGACAATCGAGGAGGCCATCAGCGGCGGGTCCTCGGACGATGCCGCAATGGACGACTACTTGAGGAAATGCAGGGCTCTCCTCAACAGCTTGCGGCGACAAAACATAAACTCTGACGCATGACCTTGGGGAAACTTGATGGAGATTGAACTTTGACTAGTGTTTACAAGTGCACAACAACAACTAGGGAAGAACACTGAAGGAAAGAAGAGTCGAGACAATATAAAAGGGGGTGACAGGAACTGAGGAATTTGTTATGAAGAAGAGTTTGAGGAGAGTGCAGCGATTGTTTGATGAAGGGCTTGCATGACGGTGGTAGTTTCAGGTACGCCGTTCTTGGAGGCGACCTCTAGGGTCTCTCCCAAGAGTTTGTTGGCATCGTCGATCTTTCCCATCTAGTTTTATAAAATAGTGTGCTAAGTAAATGCAAAAAAAATTTTTTTTTGTCCTTACGAGAATCATCATGCGGGACCGCTCCAGTTGACACTCGGCGATCTTGGTGTGGTCGCTCGAGTTTTGGATGATGGCCAGGACCTGCGTGTACGAGTCCAAGGACTCGTCGTATCGCTTCTGGCGTGCGTAGAGCTCACCGAGGCCGTAGAGGGGCTTGGTCGGGTCGGCCGAGGCCTCGCCTTGGCTCTGGAGCTGCTTTCGGAGTTTGAGATCGCGCTTGTAGATGACCTCGGCCTTGACGTGCTCGCCCTGTAAATAAATCCGTGGCTTATTAAGTAAAAAAAAAAAGAAAACAGAAGAGATTAAAAACGCTATACCTGGTTCATGTAGGAGCGGGCGAGAACATAGTAGCGCTGGGCCATGCCCGCGTGGACGGCACTGACGGCGCCCTTGAACTGCTCGGCCGACTCCTGTGCGGATCCGGCGGCCGCATCGTAGTCGCCCTGGTTCAGGTACTCTTCTGCCAAGGCGAGCAGGTGATCAGACAACTGCTGCGTTGGCGTATCGGGCGTTCTGGTGCGTTCTTCTGCGACTTGCTAGATAAAAAGTTGAAAAGGCCTGCAAAATGACGAGCAAGCTCGTACCTTGAGGAGGGTCTCGATGGGCGACGGCTTGGGCTTTGGCATGGCCGAAACGGCTGCAACAGAGGGCACCTGTAATTGAACGGGGATCGCAGAGCTCTTGTCGTCCTCGTCGGGCTCGACTTCGGGGTCCTCGGCCACCTCGGGGAAGCTGACAGAGGAGGCTGTGGTGGGTCCGGTCGCAGGCGATGTGGACGCAGACGTGGATGCCGTGGAAATGTACGACGGCGCAGATGCTTGCGGCGTGGTGGGTGACAAGGTGAGGGACGACGATGTCTTGAGGGGTGTGGCCGCCTGCTCCTGTTGTTGCTGAGGGGGCTCTGTGGCTATCACAGCGGTCGTGGTGGAAGGAGCAAGTGCTGGTGTCAGTGACGGGAGCGAGTTGGTCGCTTTGAGCTGCGGGTCCTTTTTCTGCTGCTGCTGTTGTGGGGCGCGACTGGCACGTTTGATGGCGGCGGCAGAGGCGCTTGTGGCAGTGGACCCATCGGCAGCAAGGAACGGGTTGACGGTGGGGCTGTCCCACAGCTTTTTCCGGTTCTCTGACAGGAGTTCCGTCGACTGCCACCGTTGCAGCTGCGGGGGCGAGGCCACGTCGGGCGTGGTGGCCTTGAGCCGAGGCGACGTGATCTCGAGCGACTGGCGGTGGCCGACGACGGGCAGGGCCGACGGCAGGCCGCCCGCGCCGTTGGGCCCGCTGCCGTTTGGTGACAACACGTCGCTGTTGATCGTGAGGGATGTGGCCGAACGACGGAACTGGAGGTTGTCGGGACTGCTGCTGCTGCTGCCCGCCACCTTTTTGCGAGCAGAGCCAGACAGCAAGCTCGTGGTCTTGTGGCTGGGCGGCGGTGTCGAGGGCGACGCCGTGCTCGTGTTGTTGTTGTTGGCGGTGGCGGTGGTCCCGGAGGTCGTTTTGTTGGGCGGGGATGACGTGGCAGAGGAGGAGGCGGTGGACGACGACGACGACGAGGACCCCGTGGCGCCCTCGTAGCGCAGGCGCAGCGAGCGCACAAGGCCCGTGATCCCCGTCACTTCCGGCGCAGGCGTTTGCTGTTGTGCCATGCGTACTAAGAAATTGGACTCGGAGAAACGGTTAGTTGACCAATTAAGGTCTTTGCGTATCGACGGGCGGACTGTGTGAGTCTGCTGCCAGAGAGAGGCGCACTCGTCGATCTGGAGACGATTGGTAGCTTTTCTCGGCAAGAAACAAGTGACTCCTCAAAAGCAAACAGAAAGAGAGGCGGAGAAACCTCAGTAGATTTTCTTTTCTTTTTTTACTTGTCGGGCTGGGGGGTGAGGCGGATGTAGCCCTTGCCAGAGGGGACCTGGACAGTCTCCCATCCCTTCGTACGAGTCAGACACAGTGTTAAGTCGGGCAATTTCAAGTACGCGCTTGCATACCTTGGGGAACTTGTCCTTGGCAGCCTCGTCCGTGACCGAGGGCTGGATCATGACCTTGTCGCCATCCTTCCAGTCGGCGGGGGTGGCGACCGAGTACTTGATGGTGAGCTGGAGCGAGTCGATGACGCGAAGAATCTCGTCAAAGTTGCGGCCTGAGTATTTCGAGTTCTATTAGTCACAACGAAAGATGGATCGCACATACCAGTGGTGGCGGGGTAGAGGAGCGAGAGCTTGAGCTTCTTGTCCGGGCCAAAGACGAAGACGGCGCGGGCGGTAAGGGGGAGACCCTTTGCGTCCTTTTCATCGGGGTCGATCATGCCAAAGAGGACGGCGAGCTCGCGCTCGGGGTCCGAGATGATGGGGTAGGGCCAGTCGCCCTCGACCTTCTGGGACGACTTGATGTCCTCGATCCACTGCTGGTGGGTCTCGACGGCATTGCACGACAGGGCGATGACCTTGACGTTGCGCTGGGCCCATGCGCCGGCCTTGGCGAGGGCGGCGACACGGCCGAGCTCGGTCGTGCACACGGGCGTGAAGTCAGCTGGGTGGCTGAACAGGATGGCCCAGCTGCCGCCGAGCCAGTCGTGGAACTTGATGACGCCGTCGGTCGTCACGGCCTCAAAGTTTGGGGCTATGTATATGTGATGTTTGTAAGCAAGCAAGCAAGCGAAGAGAGAGAGAGAGGTATGCGAAAAAGGTAGATCTTCTTACTGCTTTCCCTCTGCTTTCGAGAGCAAAAACAGGACATAGCAAGCGAGAAAGCGGGTGTTGTTTTTCGTGTTTTTTACCTTCCTCTCCGAGGTTGAATCCCTTGCCCATTGCTTCTGTCTTTTGTCCTTGGAAAAACAAAGATCTGCAGCGATAAAGTTGTTAGTGCCCACTAGTGCAAGAACAAGAGCGAGCGAGCGAGAGCACAAGACGTCTGCAGACGTGCAGACGTGCGGGATAAGGCTAATTTCAAATGACGCGAAACGTGATCGCGTTTTCGTCACACGAGGCCATTTTACACACGTGTGCTGCCCACGGAAAAAAATGTCGTCGATTCCGTCGTCGCTCAAGGGTGCCGCGGTCAACAAGCCTGCCAAGCTGATGGAAGAGCACTGTATGTCAAACGTCGCATCGCCACTGATCGTACATGTCCAGACAAGGTTGCGACGAGGATCGACTTGCACAACCAGACCGAGGTCAAGTTGGCGCTGGATGACTTTCTGCGGCAGGTACAGATAATGGAGCGGCTCCCCCCCCCCCCCTCCTCCCTCTTACGATTTGATCGTGATCATAGGTCGCAGAGGACCTGTTCGAGTTCAAGATAGACAACACGTACACCGACATCAAGCTCGTGCTTGGGTTTATTGCGTGCTTTGCCGCCGGGTCGGCTGCGCTCTACGCGCACCTGAACGCGTTTGCCGAGACAAAGGTCATCGTCATTGCCGGCGTCATAGTGTACGCGACCCCTTGGCGGCAACTGAGCAGGCTAAAAAAACAAAACACTGTGGCGAAATAGATACGCCACACTGATGGGCCTGACCGCGTATATCACCTACTACCACGAGAGCCACGCCCTCTTTGCCGGGTCGGTGAAGCAAGGCAAGACCTCCACCGAACTCGAAGTCTTCACCGAGCTTGAGTACTATGGCGTCGAGTACGAGATCATGGTCAAGGTCAAACAGCCCGAAGGCGCCAAGGAGCACAAGGTCGTCTTTGGCGCCAACACAATCATCGACACCAAGGGAAATCTATTTGCCGACGAGTACCTGGCCCTCCTCCAGGACCTCTTTGGCAAGGCGCTCAATCTCCCATCCTCGCACCCTCTGCTGCAAAAAGTCGTTCAGCCACCGTCGCAGCCAGCAATCGCAACCACCACCACCACCACCGACTCGGTTATCGCTGCTGCCCCCGCGTCCCCCTCGCCCGCTGCTATAGCTGCGTCGCCGAGCGGCAAAAAGGCCAAAAAGTCCTCCAAATGATTCAGTGGTGTTTTATTATATGCAAGAAATTTTATATTTTTTTTTCTTTTTTTCGCTCAGTGCCGGCTTCAGCTTGACAAAGGGCTTGAGGGGCGGGACGTAGCCTCAGGGGTTCTAAAATCAGCATTTACTTTTTAGTTCCCGAAATAAGCATGACGACACCACGTGGCGCAAGCTTGCCCGAATCGCCTTGGACGGGCACGTCAGCCGACGTGTTGGCCGACTTCGAGGCCGCATCCAAGTCGATCCCGCTGCTGATGAACGAGCTGCCGGCGGACCAGTCGGACAACGTCGCGCTGCAGGCGCTGCAGTCCCTGATCTACGACGACTCACCCGACGTCGTCGCCGACAACTTTAAGACGCAGGGCAACGAGGCCTTCAAGGCCGGGCGCAAGCGGTACCGCGACGCGATCGAGTTCTACAGCAAGGGCATCGCTGCCAAGCCCACAAACACGACGACGCTGGCCCAGCTGTACACCAACCGTGCCGCGGTCAACCTCGAGCTGGGCAACTACCGCAGCGTCAAGGACGACTGTGCGGCCGCGATAACGGCCGATGAGACAAACGCAAAGGCGTACTACCGCTTGAGCAAGGCGCACGCCGCACTGGGACGCCTGGACGATGCACTGGAGGCGTGCGTGCGGGGGCTGGCCGTGGTCGACATGGCGGCAAACACGGGGCTGACAGAGGAGAAGAAGCGCATCGATGGGTTGATCGAGAGGAAGCGCAAGGAGGAGGAGGACAGGCTGCGCGCCGCAGAGGAGAAGAAACGAGCGGAGGCACAGCTCGAGGACACGATCAAGGCCGCGGGCGTCCGTCATGGCAAGCGAGAGCCGGGGCGTTCAGTGGCCAGCGATGTCGACGTACGTTCAAACGATTTATGCTTGGCTAACCTTGTTCCCCCCTCCCCTCTTTAGGTCCCCGAGCCTTCGCTGGGAGACCATCGTGTGTACATCAATAAGGACGACGGCGAGCTGCACTGGCCCGTGATGCTGCTCTACCCAGAGTTCCAGTACGTCCCAGCCATCTGTGGCTATTTTTCACTTGTTTTTATTCGTAGACAAACCGATATTATCGGCGACATGGCGCAGTCAGACTCGTTCATCGACCACCTCCGCATCATGTTTGAGTACGCGACGCCCGAGGGACGTACGTTGCATTTTTTTAATACAACACATAATTTTTTAAATAAAGAAATAAAAAAAGAAAACCAACCGTCACCTGCCTGGGACGCGAACCGCCTGTACAAGCCCGAGTCGCTCGAGGTCTACTTTGAGGTCAAGCGCAAGGACGGGTCGATGGCCTTGTCGCGCGTGGGCACGCAGGCGACCCTCGGTAAGGTGCTCGCGCATCCGCAGTATTTCGTGGTCGATCGGTTGCCGTCCTTTATCGTTGTCTGCAAGGACACTGCTCATTACCACAATTTCCTGGCATTGTATAAAAAGTAGGCTTTTGTTATAGTACAAAAACTTACAGAACTTGTCAAACTAAAATGGAAATATAGCAAAACCAGATTGAAATCAAGGCATTCTAATCTAATTTGGGCAGGATCCGCTGCCCGATGTCGCACTGCTGCTGCCGCTACCGCTGCTGGCTTGGAAGGAGAGTCCGCCCGTGATGCCCGTCTGGACAAGCATGTAGACGTTGAGGATGGTGAGAGCAACGGCGATTCCGTAGCTGCCCCATTTGACTACGAGGATGTTTTTATTTTAGTCGGATTCTGTAAAAAAAAGGGGGGGGCAGATGGACATCGGTACCGACGAAATGGTTCACATATTCGCCCATCAGCTCCTTGGACGATGTGAAATAAATCAGGGGGAACATGGCAAACGGTAGTAGCAGCGAGAGGATGACCTGGCTGATGACAAGGAGGAAATTGAGAGACTCTGGGCCCGCAGCGAGGACGACGATAAGGGCTGGGATGACGGCCATGAGACGCGTGCAGAGCCGCTGCAGCCACGGGGCGATAGTCCAGTTGAGGAAGCCCTCGGCGACGACCTGGCCAGCAAGGGTGCCGGTGATGGTGGCGCTCTGCCCAGACAGCAAGAGTCCGACCGCGAAAACAGTTGCAACCGCAAAGGACACGTGTTGTGCCAGAAGGTTGTACGCATTGGGGATATCCTCGACGTTCCTCTCGCAGCGCGCGTAAAAGTTGGCTGCAGCGACAATGAGGATGGACGAATTGACGATGAAGGCCAGGAACAGCGTAAAGGAGATGTCGATCGTCGACCAGCGGACGGCCAGACTCTTGAATTTCGGGTGTTGTTTCGCGTGGTCCCTTGACAGCGCACTGTGCAAGTACCTATTATTATAAATTGTGATTATTAAATGAAAATAACTGCAAAGAACAATGTACAGGTTGTGTGGCATGACGGTAGCGCCGATGATTCCGATCCCGATGAAGATTGCGTCTGCGTTTGTAAAGAGGACGGCGGACGGGAGGTAGCCCGTGATGATTGCCGTGTAGTCTACGTTTGGCGACGCGTGGATGAGGAATGCAAAGCACGCAAACAGCGTCATGACGAGCGCCGCGATGACGAGCTCGACCAGCCACATTGCCTTTTGCAGGCCCATGAGGATCAGCACCACGTCGGCTGCGGTGATCACCACGCCCGCCCACAGCGGCAGGCCAAAGAGCAGGTTGAGCGCGAGGGCCCCACCGATAACCTCGGCCAGGTCCGTGGCAATGATGCACGCCTCGGCCAGGACCCACAGGGCGCGGGACGCCCACCGCGGCAGGTGGTCGCGCTGCAACTCGGCCAGGTCGCGCCCCGTGATGATGCCCAGCCGCAACGTGAGCAGCTGCAGCACGACGGCAATGACGCTCGAGACCAGCACGACCATGAGCAGCGAGTACCCAAAGTACGACCCCGCCTGCACGTCCGTGGCCCAGTTGCCCGGGTCCATGTAGCCCACCGCGACCACATGCCCAGGGCCCACAAAGTCGACCGCCGTCCTCCACCACGATCGTTCCTGGTTGGACTGTGGCGCCTCCCCCGTCTCCTCGTCGCTGCCCCCGCCAGCGTCAACGCCCAGGGTCTCGAGCTCGACGTGCTCTTGGTCGTCGTCGTCCCGCAGAACAGGCGTGGTCGACATCGGATTGATTGCCACGTCCACAGTTCCAGCCATATTTACCCGATTCCGATTCCGAAGTGCTCCCTCCATGTCACTCTTTTGTTGCACCTTTTTCCCTATCGTCCTGCTTTCCTTACGCCGCGGCCTCCAAGGCTATCTATTAGCCGGGGTCTTTATTGCCACATCGAGAACGAGAGTTTCTTCCTTTTTTTTTCTCTCACAAAGGATGAATGAAATAGCTACCGAAGCGGTGCCCGTACGACTCGACGACCACGTTAAAGTACGGGGACCACATGATATCGCCCGAGATGTCGGCACGCGCCTCGCGCATGAGCACGGGCTGGTCGTCCTTCTTGGTGCAGTCGAACTTCCACACGCAGGAGGACGCCTGGTCGCTGGTGATGAGCGACTTGGTGCTGATGTCGTAGATAAAGTTTCTCAGGTTGCGCGGGGTACCGCTGGCCGTCGCGGTGAACTGCAGGGGCGCGTGGGTGACGTTGGGATCGTGGGTCGACATGGGTGTGTACGTGTGGCCATCCACCTTGAGCACGACGTCATCGCTGAGAAAGTAGTACCTGCCCTTGGCGGCTGCGCTCTTCCGCCACACGACCGAGCCGTCACTGGCGTACTTGATCACGACCCACCCCAAGGACCGTCCGTCCCCCTCCTTGTTGGCACACACGATGATGGAGCCGTCGTTGAAGGCGACCATGGTGGTCCCGTACAGGCCGTCCTCCACCTTGGCCGAGAGGACGAGCATGCCGCTGTCGCCGTTGTAGTACTCGATGCGCCCCGCCTTCTCCAGAAAGAGGACGTACTCGCCGTTGCCCAGCACGCCCAACGAGCCGACAATCGCGGACGCGGTGATGTGCAGCACCGGTAATCGCGTGGACACGTCCACAACGCTGAGCTGCTTGCCGCCGCGGGGCACGCTCAGCACGCGGTTGCGCAGCGTGTCGTAGGCCGACTCCAACGGGGACGACGATCTGCCCGTGGGGACTTCGAGATAGTAGCCGGCGCTGTTGCGCGCAAACGTAAAGTTGAACAGGGGGGCGTGCCACGAGAGGTCCAGCGTGTTGGCGCCGTTGACGAGGACGGGGCGGCGCGTGGTCTGGCCAAAGCGGCCGGCCGTGATCTTTTTCTGCGCTTGGACGATAGGTTGGTTCACCGAGAGGCGGCTCTCCTCCACGTCCAGGTCGAGCGTCGACTGGACCACGAGCGTGGGTGACAGCACCAGGGCGAGCAGGTACGACGTCTGGATCTGCAGCGACGCCAGGTCCTTGAGCGACCACACGGCGGGCGCGGCCAGGGCCTCTTGCAGCGCGTGCATCGTCGCCTCGTAACGGCTCTGCACCACGAGCAGGTTGTCGTGCTGGTCCTGGAGCATCTTCATCGCGGCGGAAATGTCCGGCTTGACCTTGGTCTCAAAGATCGTCAGGACCTGCTCCTTGCGCTGGTCGCCACCGCTCTTGTCGATGCGCACACGCTTGAGCACGGCCTTGACGACGGCTGGCGCTGGGACAACGGGGGCAACGGCTGCAGGTGCAGCTGCTGTCGCGGGAGAAGTGGTGGTAGCTGCCGCAGCTGGGGCGGCGGTGGTGGCAGCGGCGGCAGGAGTCACGTCCACTGCGTCCGTTGGTTCGTCTGCGTCGGTCGCGGCACGCTTGTTGGTGCTGCTTGCTGCGGCGGTGGTGACGTCCATTGCCTCCGTCGCATCTACTGCATCGTATACAGCCTGGACGGCAGCAGCAGCAGCAGCAGCAGCAGCCGACGACGACGTCCGGGAAACGGGAGCCTTTACGCTCACATAGACGGGCGGACCCCCGTCCGACTTGGCCGTCTCAAAGTACGAGTCGATGGCCGCAGGCAGCGCCGCGAGCCGGGCCCGCAGCTTGGCGACCGTGTCGTCCAGTCCGGTCACGGCGGCGGTGAGGCCGGGCAGACGGTCGCGGCTGATGGTCACGCTCATGCGCTCGAGAGCCGTTAAAACGGCCATTTTGTACACGTTGTTGCTGTCGTCGTTGTCGTTGCTGCTGCTGCTGCTCCGCTTCTTGACCTGGATAAACGACTGCAGGCGGCGCTCCGTCTCGTCGTCCTCCTCCTTTGCCCCTTGATCCTGCGCACCACCGTCGTCGTCGTCGTCGTCGTCGTCGTCGTCGTCCCAGAACGGCGTGCCACAGTCAAAGCCCGCGTCGCTCAGCTTGAACACACAGCGCGGGGCCCGTCCGCCCTCGGCGTCACGCACCTCGGCCTGCAGACACGGCTCGCAGATGGGGTGGCAGCACGGAAGCAGCACGTACGCGCCAACACTCAGATCGTCGCCACAGGCAGAACACTCGAGCGCAACGTCCATTTTGTTGGTTTTCGAAAGTTTTCACTGCATTCGCATCGCCCGATGCCAGTAACGTGATGAGGTCGGTGTTTTTAGTTCAAAATAAATGCCTCAGCTTTGGTTTGTTTGTTTCTTTTCAGCCGTTTTCAGGATGCCCTGTTTTATTTTTGTTTTGTTGTCAGCCCCACACTTTGATGGTGCGATCGGCACAGCCAGAAATAAGGCTCGAGTCGGCGACGGTCATGGCGTGGACGTAGCCCTTGTGCCCGCGCAGCGTCGCCGAGCACGACATTGTGCGCATATCCCATCGCTTGATCGTGTGGTCGAACGAACCCGAAAAGAGCACCGAGTCGGTGTGGACGAGCTGCCAGACCTCCCACTTGTGGCCCGACAGGGTCGCGTGCGGGCTCCAGTCGCGCATGTCGTACGCGACAATGTCAGAGTCGTAGCCGGCCGAGAAGAGGAGACCGTTGCCCAGCGTCATGTTGAGCACCTCGGACGACGGCGAGCTGATTGTCTTGGAGCACTGGCCCGTTTCGAGATCCCAGATCTAAAAATAAAAAATAATAAAAAGAAGCACAGAAAAAAAAAAGCACACCTTGATCGTTTTGTCGTGCGATCCAGAGGCCAGGGCTGTGCCCTCGTTCAGCGAGACCATCGTGTTGACACCGTCCGTGTGGCCCGACAGCGTCGATATGCACTCGAGCGTCTCCAGGTTCCACACTTTGATTGTCCGGTCGGACGAGGCCGAAAACATCCGGTCGCCACAGATCAGAAGCGAGTATATCCTGCCTTTGTGCGACGTGAGCGTGTCCACGCACACGGTGGAGTTGTCGGCCGTGTTCCACGCCTTGATCGTGCCTTTGAATAAGGGTTTTTCATTTTAAAATATGAAAATAGAAAAATACGACCATACCGTCAGAAGACGCCGAGTACAGTCGGTCCCGAGGAGGATCGGTGGCGAGCGACCAGACAGTGTAGTGGTGGCCAACGAGAGTTCGCTTGACCGTGCCCGACGCAAAGTCCCAGGACTTGGTCGAGCCATCGTGTCCCCCAGAATACAGCGTGCCACGGTCATAGCACACCGACGTTACACCGCACGAGTGCTCTGCCATCGTTGAAATGCACTGCAGTTCTCCTCTGGGCCAGTTTGACTGCACACATAAATATCAGTATTTTTCTACTTTTTCAGTGGTCGGTACAAGTCCCAGGTCAGATTCGCCCGAGGTTGAGTTGGCGCCCCCACCGCCCATGTCGTATACCTGGGCGGAAGCAGCGTCCGACACCCCTGCGGCACCCTTGAGCACGAGGCGCTTGACATAGGCGCGCAACTCCTCGATTTCACGTGCCTGCGACTGCAACTGCGTGTTGAGCATTGAAATCTGCCGCTCGTTGCGCTCGATGTAGCCCTTCATCTTTTGCAGGACGCAGTCGTTCAAGTGCTGCTTGACGGTGTACTCTCCCCCTGATCATAAAATTTAACAACCCGTGAACTGAACGACTACCTTGGAAGTTGCATCCGTGAATGTAATTGGGGCATCGCGAGGGCGCAAAGCCGCAGTTCTTCCTGTGTGACTCGCGCGAGTCCAGCCGGATGGTCGCCGTGCAGCCGTACGGCTTGTACGGGCAGTACACTAGCATTTCCTGGATGAGACCGGCCAAAGCAAGGTTCGGGTGCAAATCTGGTGTTTTATTGTAAGCAAAAGCAAACAAAAAGGGGGAAAAGGACACCTTTCTGGCTCAACTGATGACGGCACAAGGGGCACACACTCTCCCGGTCCAACGCCTGAAAGATGCTGCCTCGATAGATTAGGTAACAGATTAAATAAAACAGGCGCCGGGGTTACCATGCCGTGCAGTACGAGTGGTTGCAGACATGGGTGATGAGC
>Ga0302227_10000685_pt1 | contig 27631 bp, 24 predicted proteins | sample II_Palsa_N1_1_FD_193525 | JGI IMG/M metagenome (GOLD analysis project Ga0302227, IMG submission 193525) | Peat permafrost microbial communities from Stordalen Mire near Abisko, Sweden - II_Palsa_N1_1 | ecosystem: Environmental > Terrestrial > Soil > Palsa > Peat permafrost | place: Sweden... | reverse complement strand
GATAGCTCGTTGTTTTCACCGGTGGTGACGGTCATGTTGCCGTATAGTTCATTTTGATAGCTGCCTACATATGCGCTTAACGGTAACGAGGGCAAACGAAGCATTGCCACCGAATCACGGAGCTTTTTATCGGCTGCCTCTTTTTGCTCTTCGTTCTCTTTAAAGCGTTTCAGATAAACATCGCTGTAGTCTTGATAGGGCAATTTAAAATAGGCATCCATTATTTCCCAGCGCAGCGCTTCGTATAATTCGTTTTCATCGGTATTGGTTAAAATAATGATGCCCAGATGATCCTGTGGCACTAATGTTACCGAGCTCACATAGCCATTTACACCGCCATCATGCATTACAATACGGTGGTTCTCATAATCCTGCAAAAACCAGCCTAAGCCGTATAGCTCATAGTTTTCGGTACCATTTAAGTGTTTTACGCTGCCTACAATATCCTGTGGCTGGCGGGTAGCCTCGATGGCTGCTGATGATATTACCTGGTGATAACCAACTTTGCCATCGTTTAATAAAGCCATTACCCATTTGCTCAAATCGTTGATAGATGAGCCAATACTACCGGCGGGGGCAAGCCCGTCAATTTGGTTATAAGGAATAGCGGTTAAACGCCCATCGACAAAAGTATGCGGCGCGGTTTTATTTAACGCATGAGGAAAATCTTTGGTTAAGGCCAGTGTATTGCCCATCCCGAGCGGCGAAAATATGTAATCGCGGATGTACGACTCCCAGGTGTGCCCGGTTACAGCCAGCACTACCTGCCCGGCAGTTAAAAACGCCGAATTGGTGTAGCCCCATTTAGTGCGAAATGGATATGGTGCTTTTACCAAAGCCATTTTAGCGACAATCTGCTCGCGGGTTAGGTTGGTATTGTAAAAGGTAAAATCGCCCTGAAAAGTTTGGAAACCGATACGGTGACTAAGCAAATCGCGCACAGTTGTCATTTCACCTGCATCCTTATCGTTCAGTTTAAAAGAGGGAATATATTTAGTGATCTTATCATCCAGCGAAAGCTTACCCTGGGCTTGCAGCATACATAGTGCAGTTGCGGTAAAGGCTTTGGTATTGCTACCGATCATGAACAGCGTGTTTTCATCAACCTTATCATTCAAACCCAGCTCCTTAATACCAAAGCCCTGCATTAAAACTACTTTGCCATCCTTTACAATACATACAGCTGCACCTGGTATGCGCCAGTTAGTTAAGGCACGGTTAATGTATAATTGTAAACTATCTTTAATAAAACGACTACGGTCAATATTTTGCGCGTTAACAATTCCTGCAAACACACAGGCAACCAAAAGTAATATTGCTTTTTTCATTTTGGGTAGATGGTATAATTAAAAACGCTTAAAATGGGTAAAGGTTCTTCCGCTATAAATTTAACGTTAAAAATAAATTAATAATATTTATTTGAGCTGAATTATAAATATGATGCTATTCCGACGAGCAGTAAACAACGCTGTTTATAGGAAGGAAAAATTATTCTTGAGCGAAGCGAAAAATCTTTCTCACTTGCAAAGCGGACTTTTGTAAGGTATAAGATTTCTCTTAATGACAATCTTCTAAAATAAAAATCTATCACCCTGGCTGTAGAATAATAAAGGCCTGATCTTTAACAGATCAAGCCTTTATTTAGGTTTATAATTGGTTTATTATAAAAGATCGTCAGCGTTTAAATCCTCTGGGATCCCATCTTCTAGTTTTATCGCGCTGCGGATACTGTCGTTTTCAAAATCACTTTTACGGCCAAGCAATGTAAAGTTTTCGGCAACAATTTCGGTTGTATATTTCTTTATGCCTTCTTTATCCTCGAATGAGCGGGTGCGCAATTTGCCTTCAATATACACCAGTTTACCTTTTTGCAGGTACTTGGCAGCTACATCGGCAAGGCCGCGCCACATTACAATGTTGTGCCATTCGGTTTGTTCTACCTTGCGGCCATCTTTATTAAAACTTTCGGAAGTTGCCAACGGAAAGCTTGTAACCGATACTCCGCCTTCCAAATAACGAACCTCAGGATCTTTACCTAAATGACCAACAAGTATTACTTTATTTATTCCTGACATAGGGCTTAGTTCAACATAAATTATTCTACAAATTAAAAATATTTTTTATAAATATAAAAACGATTTTTGGCATTGCGAATTTTTCTATGCTTTTTACACTCGTAAAAAACCAATTTTCCCGTGTGTTTACAACCCGTGGTTGTGCTATTATAAACCTGACATAAAGCCTCTGGTGTGTAAGTATGTGTTTATAAACTGGCGAAACTTCCTGTACATCAATACCTTCACCAAAGCTGGCAATGGTTTCGGGCATTACAATCAGGTTGTTTAAAGAAATTATTTCATCTGTCTCAATCATAGGCAAATCATACATGTTTGCCCAGATATCTTTTTCGCCTCGTTTTCTCAACAATACTTCTCCATCCCTAATAATTAAGAAATAATTAAAAAACCGCTCTTTAACCTTAACTGTTTTTAATTTAACAGGCAGCGCCGTGGTGGCATTATGTTTAAACGCGAAACACCCCACACGCACCGGGCAAATACCACAGGCCGGGTTCTTGGGTTTGCACAATATCGCGCCAAACTCCATCATCGCCTGGTTATGTAAGCCGGGGTTATCCTGGTTAAGAATTTCGTTTGCCAACAATTGAAAGTCCTTTTTGCCTTTAGTACTGTTTATCGGTTCATCAATTCCAAAATACCGCGCCAGCACCCTGTACACGTTTCCATCAACAACAGCTTTGGCTTCGTTTGCCGAAAATGAGGCAATAGCCGAAGCTGTGTATTCGCCGATACCTTTTAGTTTGATCAGATCATCATAACGTTGCGGAAACTCGCCTTTAAATTGTTCTGTTACAAGCCGGGCTGTTTTAAGCATGTTACGCCCCCGGGAATAATAGCCCAGGCCTTGCCATAGTTTTAATATAGCATCCTCATCGGCAGCAGCAAAATCACTTACGGTTGGATACTTTTCTAAAAAACGGTTAAAATAGGGCATCCCCTGTTCAACCCGGGTTTGTTGCAGGATGATCTCAGAAAGCCATATTATATAGGCATCGGTGGTGTTGCGCCAGGGCAAATCGCGCTTATTATTAAGGTACCATTGTACCAGTTCGTCGGCAAAATTCATCCATACAAAAGTAGCTGAATGCCTGTGGTTTTATTTATTTAATGTAAGTTTTACACTACATTTTAGGGGCACTTAAAAAAAACGTGTTAATTATTTCACTCTTTATTTATAAAACGATACTTTTGCAACCCCAAAACAGTTAAGTAATTATATAATAAATAAAAGAAAATCAGATATGACTAAGGCAGAAATTATAACTGAAATCTCAACTAAAACAGGAATCGAGAAAGTTGATGTGCAGGAAACCGTTGAGGCGTTTTTTAAAGTTGTTAAAAGCTCAATGGTAGGTGGCGAGAATGTTTATGTTAGAGGTTTTGGAAGTTTTGTAGTAAAGAAAAGAGCAAAAAAGACAGCACGTAACATTTCAAAAAACACTGCCATTATTATCCCAGAGCATTTTGTACCAAGCTTTAAACCAGCAAAAACATTTGTTGAAAAAGTAAGAAGCGGTAACAAAACAAGCATCAAATAATTCAAAAGGAAATGAAATCAAAACAAATAGTCGTTATTGTTGCAGTTACTGTAGTTATCGGCTATTTGTATTCATTACCCCCTGTTAAAGGCAATACAGAAGCATCAGTAAAAAAAGGTACAGGTAGCGTTGCCGCGGCAGATAAGCCAGCAAGCGACGTTACAGTTCAAACAGTATCTGCATCAGCTAAAAAATTTATTGGGGATAGCTTAGCTACAAAAATTGGCGGATTAGAAGATCAGCTAAAAAGTGCTGCAAGCGATGCTGATAAACTTGCTTTAGAGCAAAAGCTAGCGCAGCAATGGGCTACACTTAACCAACCCGGCCCGGCAGCATTTTATTACCAGGCAATTGCCCGTAGCCAAAATACAGCCGAAAGCTGGGTAGTAGCAGGTAACCATTTTAATGATGCTTACAAACAGGCACAAGATACTTCAGCACAACCGGCATTTGATGCCAACGCGGTTGAAGCTTTCCAGATAGCAACCAAGTTGAAACCGGAGAGCCTTGATGCCAAAACAGGTTTAGGTATTGCTTACGTAAATGGCGGCGGCCCGCCAATGCAAGGCATTGGCTTACTGCTTGCTGTAGTAGCCCAGGACCCTACAAATTACAATGCCGAAATAAATTTAGGTATGTTTGCCATGAAGTCGGGCCAGTTTGAAAAAGCGGTTGACAGGTTCAAAACCATCATCAGCCAAAAACCCGGTGTTGAGCCATACTTTTATTTGGCCGAAAGCTATAAACAGCTCGGTATGAAAACCGAAGCAATTGCAGCTTACGAAAAATGTAAAACAATGATGCCTGATCCAACATTTGGTCAGAAAATCGACGAATACATAAAGGAATTAAAAAATTAAATAACATTTAAATTATTATTATTATGCCCAGCGGTAAAAAACGTAAAAGACACAAAATGGCTACCCACAAACGCAAAAAGCGTTTAAGAAAAAATAGACATAAAAAGAAATAGGCTGCTTTTTAAAGCACTTATTAACCTGCCATGTACCCATGGCAGGTTATTTTAGTTACTGTTTTTTACCCTCTTATAAACCTATGGCCATTAAATTGGCTGTAATTAAGAAATGGAGTAGCATTGATAAAGGAATTAATTATCGATTCAACCCCCAACGGGGCTACTATTGCATTATTACAGGATAAACAACTTGTAGAGCTTCACAAAGAGCAAATCAGCAACAATTATACTGTTGGTGATATTTATTTGGGCCGCATTAAAAAAATTATGCCCAGCCTTAATGCTGCTTTTGTTGATGTAGGCTACGAGAAGGATGCCTTTTTGCATTATCTTGATTTGGGGCCGCAGGTGCAAAGCCTGTTAAAGCTTACCAAACAAGTGCGTAGCGGTGGTTATCAATCAAAGCTTTTAGATAACTTTAAGCTTGATGCTGATATAAACAAAGGAGGCAAAATCTCCGAAGTTTTAACAAAAAATCAGCTGATTCCCGTACAGATAGCAAAGGAGCCCATATCAACAAAGGGCCCGCGCTTAAGCGCCGACTTATCCATAGCCGGGCGTTATGTGGTATTAGTGCCTTTTTCTGAAGTAATTTCCATCTCCAAAAAAATAAAAAGCAATACCGAGCGTACCCGCTTGCGTAAAATTGTTGAAAGCATTAAACCTGCACATTTTGGTGTTATTATACGTACCGTATCCGAAGGGAAGGGCGTTGCCGAAATGCAAAAGGACCTGCTCGACCTGATATCAAAATGGGAAACTTTTATTACCCGTTTACCATCGGTTGAGCCTGCTAAAAAAGTTTTAGGCGAGATTGGCCGTACATCAACCATATTGCGCGATCTGCTGAACGCGGATTTCCAGGGCATTACCGTTAATGATAACGCGATGTACGAGGAAGTGAAATCTTATATTCATGAGATCTCACCCGATATGGAGAACATTGTTCGCCTGCATAAACATAAAGAACCTTTATTTGAACATCATGGTATTGATAAGCAAATAAAAGGCGCTTTTGGTAAAACTGTGAACCTTGCCGGTGGCGCCTATTTGGTTATTGAGCATACCGAAGCCCTGCACGTTATTGACGTAAACAGTGGTAACCGTACTGCCAATAAGGAGAACCAGGAAGAAAACGCATTCCAGGTTAACAAGGAAGCGGCTAAAGAAATTGCACGTCAGTTACGCCTGCGCGATATGGGCGGTATTGTGGTGATCGATTTTATCGATATGCACAAACCGCAAAACCGCAAGGAGCTTTTTGACTACCTGAGAAATGAAATGGCTCACGACAGGGCTAAGCACACCATTTTGCCGCCAAGCAAATTTGGGTTAGTGCAGATAACCCGTCAGCGCGTGCGGCCGGAAATGAACATTGTTACCAGCGAGGTTTGCCCTGCGTGTGGTGGCACGGGTACCATACGCCCAACTATTTTGCTGATAGATGATATTGAAAACAACTTCAATTACATACTTGACGAGCAAAACGAAAAAAATATTACACTTTGTGTACACCCGTACATTGAGGCCTACATTAAACAAGGCCTGATAACCCGCCAGATGAAATGGCTGGTGAAATACGGCCAGTGGATAAAGGTTAAAAGCAACCCTGCTTACCAGATCACAGAGTTCCATTTCTTCTCTAATAAAGACGAAGAGATTAAGCTATAATTTGCGAATGTGCAAATATGCGGATGTGCAGATGTTTGAAAAAGCATCTGCACATTTTGTTTGTGGTGAATCAATATCTTCGATTATCTATAAATGATTGTAATTGTTACTATGGTATACCCACCCGGTGATGTAGATTGGGATTGAACCATTTGAACGATTGTCCCATTTGAGGCATTTATACTGTCGATGGTGTGTTTAAGGGTAGATGATATATCCTGGTTATTACCTGATACATATGCTAATTTATACATAAGTTTATTTTTTTAATAATTCTATTTTTTTCGCCAACTCATTAGTCTTTATATCTAAATCATTGGTTTTAGAGCTTGTACTTCTATTTGAAAAGAGATTGAAAATTGATAAAATTAAGGCAATTAATGGAATTATAATTCTTGCCCAATTATAGACTCTATCCAACTTTTCTTTTGAACCATCTTTAAGATATCTTTTATCTACATATGCACTTATTCCATTTTGAAGAATAGTGATCATTGATTGTCCATCATTATTAGAAATTATTATCTCGCCTTTATCTATTAGAAGATTTTGATATCGGTGTATATCTGCAATGGGAATATTTGTTTCATTTGCTATCCTTATAGAACCAACTCTACGTCCCTCTTCATTATCATGAGTTTCCCAATCAGAGTAAAGCACCTCTAAAATCTTATGTCTAATTTTATAAGATTTATCTATCAAAAAGGGATTTTCCATCTATTATGTGATACTATTTGTTGTGATATTTAGAAACATGATTCAAGTTGTATTGCAAATCACGATAACATTTAAAGGTGAATTTCGACAGTTATCCGTTAATTAAAGGTACAGATTTAAGTGAAATATTAATAAAGTGTCTATTGTGTCTTCCTAACCCTTTTTAACCCCAGCAAATTCATTCCGTTAACACTGTATCCGCTGATATTATTCTGGTACAAATTCACCAGCTTATCGTAATACAAAATCACCACCGGCGATTGCTGCATTACTAAATTATCCATTTGTTGGTAGAGGGCATAACGGGTACTATCATTACTTACGCGATAACTTTGCGTAAATAATTTATCAAAAGCCTGGCTGCTGAAATTGGTATAATTAGGCCCATAAGGTGATTTGTTTTTGGAGTAGAAGACCGATAGATAATTCTCACCATCCGGGTAATCTGCATTCCAGGAAGCGCGGAAGAATGGCACGCCGTTTTTGGCTATTTGCTCGCGCAGGCTGGCGCCTTCCATTACTTCAACTTTAGTTTTGATGCCTACTTGCTCTAACTCACCTTGAATGTATTCTATCAGGTCGCGGTAACTGCTAACGGTTGTTAGTGTGATTTCGGGCAAATCTTTTCCGTTAGCGAATCCTGCTTCGGCAAGCAATTGGCGGGCTTTTTCGGGATCATAACTATAGCCTTTTACTTTTTTGGCATCAAAGCCGGGCATGCCTTCGGGTATAAAGCCGGATGTGCCGGGCGTACAAAGGCTGTTACGCAGATATTTTGCCATGCTTCGCCTGTCGATTGCATAATTGATCGCCTGCCTGATTTTGAGCATCCGCAATGGCGAGTTTTTTATGATCGACAGGTTGCTATCCACTATAATCCCCAAATATTCGGTATTTAAATAGGGATGGGTAACCATAATAAATTTGCCGTTGTACTTTTTGGTGATATTGCCGCTCTTGGTTAAAATATCATCGCGGTAACTTCCGTTGATGCCATTAAAAAAATCGAGGTCTTTTTTGATGAAGGCCATAAACGCGGTTTGTTTATCGGGTATAAAACTTGCACGTACCGCATCTAAATAAGGCAAGCTATTGCCTTTATCATCTTTCTCCCAATATTTCTCATTCTTCAGCAAAACCAGCACTTCGCCCTCTTTCCAGTATTTAAATTGGAACGGACCAGTACCAACCGGGTGGCTCCTGAAATCTTTTCCATAAAAATCAACTACCTCATGCGGTACAACCACACAATATTCCGAGCTCAGCAAACTCATCATCGGCGGGAACGGCTGCTTTAGGGTGATCCTGAATGTGCTATCATTCAATGCTACAAAACTTTGCTTGCCGGCAACCTTATCACTAAAAATCCACGACCCTGAAGAGCCTGTTTTAGCATCTATTAACCGGGAAAAGCTGTAAACAAAATCTGCCGCCACCGCCTTTCGGCCCAAGCCACTATTAAATTTAGCATCATCCTGAAAATGGACATCATTACGCAAATGAAAGGTGTATTGCAGGCCATCGTCGCTTATCTCCCACCTTTTGGCAATGCAGGGTTTTACTTGCAGGCTATCATCCAGTTGCACCAATCCATTATACAATTGGTTATCCATCCAAATTGCATTTTGGTTACGCGCAAAAGCTGGGTCGAGCGAGGTAAGGCCATCATCTAAATTAAGGTTAAAAACTGTTTTATGGCTTTTGCTATCCGTACCGTTACAGGCGCTAAATAACAGCAGCACAACACAAAGCCGGATAATCATTTTGTTCATTACCGCTAATATCGTTAAAAGGCTTCGTTTGCTATGGAGTTAATTGATATGTTTATTTATGTATCATCAATATTATTAAACATATGTTTAATAATATTTAATAAAATGATTTAGTTAAAGAAAAATGGCTTAACTTAGATTGTTAAGTTTTTTGTTTTTCCCTACGAAATAAAAACTATTGTGAAGCAGTCTAAACCATCATTACTTATAATAATGTTGTGCGTAATATTATGTTATTGCGTTCAGCCTGCTTGTGCTCAAACCAAAAAAATACCCATAAGTAGCCAACGGAAGTATTTTTACCAGCTACTGAAGCAATCCAATCTTAGTTTTACGTTTCCGCAAGGTTTCCAGGAAATAAAAGCAGTAAATAACGACGATTTTTCATTTGACTTTGCCTTACAAGATCCCGACCATAGTTGTGAAGTATGGCTGATGGTACGCTCGCAAAAGCAAAACTGGCAAAATTATGATCAAGCCGAAAGCGACCAAAAAGACCAGTTAGCAAACCCCGATTCGATGTATGTGGAGCTAAGTAAAAATTATGCCGCCACACTATCGGGCAATAATATTAGTGCCGCGCGGGATATGCCTGCCGATGTGCTGCAGGATTACAATGCCGATGCCGGAAAATCATATTTATTGAACCTGTTGGATATGCCGGTTACCCATCACTACAAATACGCGCTGATAGTAGCCCTGCAAAAAAACCATACCGGCACGCTGGTTGCGGTATATTTCACCAACTATAAAGACCCTGATTTTTACCGCGACGTTAACCTGGCCAGCCACTGTTTTAAATTTAATCCCTAGCCGGGGGTATTATGTTGATAAGTTAGCGCAATTGCATTCGCACTTTAGCGCCAATATTTTATTTTTGTGGAAAGAGCTTCTTTCCCTCTTTCCGCGCAGCGAAGAAGAGGGCCGACAAGCGTAGCAATGTATGGGTGGGTTAATTCAACAACTCTGCAAGCAATCTAAAATACTTGATACTAACTACTTGATACTAATAAAATGGCAGAAGTAAATTATGATGATGATAGCATCCGGTCGTTAGACTGGAAGGAGCATATCCGCCTGCGCCCGGGCATGTACATTGGTAAACTGGGTGATGGGTCGGCTTATGATGATGGGGTTTACGTTTTGCTTAAAGAGATTGTAGATAACTCTATCGATGAGTTTGTGATGGGATCGGGACGATCTATCGAGATCAACATGAGTGATCACAAAGTATCTGTACGTGATTATGGCCGTGGTATCCCGTTGGGTAAGGTGATCGATTGTGTATCCAAGATCAATACCGGTGGTAAATACGATAGCAAAGCATTCCAAAAATCAGTAGGGTTAAATGGTGTGGGTACTAAAGCGGTTAACGCTTTATCCAATAGCTTTACCGTACAATCATACCGTGATAACCGCACCAAAATAGCCGAATTTGCCAAAGGCGAACTGGTACGTGAGGAAGCGGAAAAGGAAACTTCGCAACGCAACGGTACTGCTATTAATTTTATTCCGGATGATACCATCTTCAGGCATTACCGTTTTATACCGGAGTTTGTTGAGAACATGATCTGGAACTACGTGTTCCTGAATGCCGGGCTTACCATCAACTTTAACGGGCAAAAATATTTATCAGAACGCGGATTATATGATCTGCTGAATAAAAATACCAATGTTGAGAATATCCGCTACCCGATCATCCACCTGAAAGGCGAGGATATCGAGATCGCTATGACCCATGGCCAGCAATATGGCGAGGAATACTACTCGTTTGTAAACGGCCAGCACACCACGCAAGGCGGAACCCACCAGGCAGCCTTCCGCGAAGCAGTAGTAAAAACCATCCGCGAGTTTTATGATAAGGATTACGATGCTTCGGATATCCGCGCATCAATCGTGGCGGCAATCGCTATAAAAGTTCAGGAGCCTGTGTTCGAGTCGCAAACCAAAACCAAACTGGGCTCACAAAACGTTGGTCCGGAAGGCCCATCGGTACGTACTTTCATCGGTGATTTTGTAAAGAAAGAGCTCGATAACTATCTGCACAAAAACCCGGCAGTTGCCGATGCTTTAAAGGCCCGTATATTACAATCAGAACGCGAGCGGAAGGATATTGCCGGCATTAAGAAACTGGCTAACGAGCGCGCTAAAAAAGCATCGCTGCATAACCGTAAACTGCGCGATTGCAAGTTGCATTTTGAAGATAACCACGAGCGTAAGCAAGATACCACGCTATTCATCACCGAAGGTGACTCTGCCAGCGGTTCCATTACCAAATCACGAGATGTAATGACCCAGGCTGTGTTCAGCTTGAAAGGAAAGCCGCTTAACTGTTTTGGCCTAACCAAAAAAGTGGTTTATGAGAACGAGGAATTTAACCTGCTGCAACATGCCTTGAATATTGAAGACGGCCTTGATAACCTGCGTTACAACAACATTGTAATTGCTACCGATGCCGATGTTGACGGGATGCACATCCGTTTGTTGCTAATGACTTTCTTTTTGCAATTTTTCCCGGATCTGGTAAAGGCCGGGCACGTGTTTATCCTGCAAACACCATTATTCCGCGTACGTAACAAAAAAGAAACCATTTACTGCTACAGCGATGAAGAACGCCGTAACGCTATAGCCAAACTAGGCACTAAACCCGAGATTACCCGATTTAAGGGTTTGGGTGAGATCTCGCCGGAAGAGTTCGGCTTGTTTATCGGAAAAGATATCCGCCTCGACCCAGTTATCCTGAAAGATGCCAATATCAAAGCTTTGCTGGAATATTTTATGGGTAAAAATACGCCGATCCGCCAGCAGCATATTGTGAACAACCTGCGTGTTGAAAAGGATGATGAAAGCATCAATCCGTTGGTTGCTGAAGATTTGGAAAGCGTTACCTTGGATGTAGCCGTGTAATTAAGTTAATGGGGGTTGCTTCCTTCTCCGCGCGGAATTACGAAGAACGAAGCAATCCCCGACTATGCGAGGGAGCTTAGCTTAATTAATTAGGCTAAAGCCAATTTTATAATTAAGAACCGTTGGCTGAAGCCAACGGCAATGAGTTTTTTATGGTTTATTGCCGCCTGCTTTATCTAAAGGTAAATTTCAGCCTATGGTCGGTGTTTTCCGCACCATAACTCTAACATATTGGTAAGCTATGCGGTGAAAACACCGATATGCATAGAAACTTATTTAGCGAATAACACATATTTATATAAAGCCTATTTTAACCCTTCCGATTGTATGCCGTAGTAGATGATCATTATTTTACCATCGTCTTCCTTCATTAGCTTAAAAATTTCGCTTGCTTCATATTTAGCGTAGGTATTGTTATAGCGTAACTCATATACTGCGGATGGGTCAGTTCCTTCAACCCGTTTGGTTTCCCATTCACCAATATTAGTGTCTTTTAAATCGCCGAGCCGGCTGCTGGTAAGGGCAAATATATCTTTAAGCTTGCTTTTACTCGCCACTTGATAAAACTGCTTACCAAATAAGCTAAAAACCTGGTCATAATCCTTTGTGCCCTTATAATAATAAAATTTACCGATTACCTGCATGGCTTGGTTTTTATCATTTTCGTCATTTAAATAGGTGCGGTTAAAATTACAGCCACTTAGCACCATAAAAAGTATTATGGCAATTGGGTAAAGTTTAAAAATGCGCATAAAGTAATTAGGATTATTAAGCTATGATACTAAAATAAATTGTTGGTTTATAATAATATCAAAAAAAGCGTATATTGTATCCCCTTCTTTTTGGGGATACGAATACAATGATAAATCACGAAATAAAAATAGCTTTCGAAGAATACGATACCCTAACCGAGCTAAACCCAACCGACAGGCAATTATGCCTCGAATCCGTTAAAGCGTTGGCAGGTTCCCATTCACCCTATTCAAAGTTTAGGGTAGGCGTGGCCATGCAGCTGCAAAGCGGCAAAATCATCTATGCCAGCAACCAGGAAAATGTCGCTTATCCATCAGGCTTGTGTGCCGAGCGTGTAGCCCTTTTTTATTGGGGAGCCAATCATTCTGATGACCCTATTGAAACGATGGCTATAACCGCCTATACCGATGAATTTGCCATCACTAAGCCCATTACCTCATGCGGCTCATGCCTGCAGGTATTGGCCGAGTACGAAAAAAAGCAAAACCAGCAGATCAATATTATCCTCTACTGCCAGCAAGGCCCGATATGGAAAATGAAAGGCATCCAAAATCAGTTGCCATTTTTGTTTTTTGAAGATCGGTTGATCGTACAATAAAGGAAACTCCTCAAATTGCAGCTTACCTCTTTGCGCCGCAGGCGTAGAGAGGTCGGCCATCCGTCGGCTGACGGAATAAGTCGGCTGAGTAAACCGCAAATGCACAGCTACGAGATTGTTCATCCCTTCGCAATGAAGAGGATTTATTAATGCTTCGTCGTATCCCGCTTAGCTTTAACATCCGGACTTAAAATTAGCGGCAAATTCTTGTTATTAGTAGAATCCTTTTTAGCACCAGCAGGGGCAGCGTTCAGCAATTGCTGTTTTAAGGTGCTATCCTGTTTTGCCGAAACACCCGGAATAGCAGGCAACTTTTTCAGCAGGCTATCGGCAGATGCTTTTACACCCGGCAGCAGTTTACCATCCTTACCAAACATCTTTTTAGGTCGGGGCAAGGTGGATACCCGTTTAGTGGCACTGGTATCATGCAACCTGCCATACGATGGCAACACAGACTCTTTGGAAATCGGCCGCTCTTTTGGTTTCCAGAGGAAACCACCTAATATTTTTTCGTCTTCCTTAACCTTTTCTATCGGGATGTAACGATGATCGGGCTTGGTTAAAAATGCAAGATCGGTTACCTCGTTGTTTTTTAAATAGAGGCGCATACGGCTGCTTGATGACCGCTGCATATCGGTAACTAAGCGGGTGGCGCTGTCGCGTACAAAATAAATACACTCTACATTACCCTCAAAATAAACCCTGTGCAGCTGATTATTCTTAAAAAAGCCACGCATCTTTTTACCGCCCACCTGGTTAAAGTGGGTCGAATCATATTTCTCTACATTCACAATAAATGCGCTGGGGTACATGTCCATTTTATCCAGCTTTTTATTTTTCATAATAAGGTTGATCGTATCACCCGAAAGCTGCGAGCCCTGCGTCCAGATTATCGGCTTGGTATAACATCGGATGGTGGAGTCGCTGTTACTGTAAAACATGGAATCTGCCTTAGCCTGCAAATCCGATTTAAAGATCTTTGCCTTGTGGAATGCGTATAATATCCTTATCCGCGCTGTATCCTGTAAGATAATCTTGCGGTCTAAGAATGTCGAATCAATTTTAACTACTTTCTTGATTTTTGGCGTTAGCAAATCTTTTTTTGGCTTGGCAGCAGCAACTTTTATCTTTTTAGGTGCAGGCTTGCCAAAATAGTCGCGGTGCCAGTAACTGGTATCCCGGGGCCATTTTGCAGGGCTGATGCTTAAAAACTTAGGTGAAACTTTGTAAACAATCGAAGGCTTTTTAGTGGTATCCTTAATGTGCGACAGGCGCTCCTGCTCTTGTAATACATTCAGCTCCTTATAGGTCAATATCCGGGTCTCTATCGTATCGGCCGACATATAAACCGAATCCTTTTTTACCTTACCGGTATCAGCCAGAATAACCGGTGGTTTGTTGGTCACAATTTCGTTGGTATCCAGCCTGGCTTTTTGTAATCCTTTTATACCGAGTTTAATCTTATCCTGATCGGTTTTGCTTATTTTTTTGCTTTGTGCCGATGCAATTTTACTGGCCGAATCAATGCTCATCCGTTGCGGCATTTTCTTGCTGAAGGAATCGATCACCGGCATGGTCAACCGCTTACTGGCCGAATCAATCATCGGTTTATTTTGTATTGCCAGCCTGGTTAAATCCATTTTGGTTTTATCGCTTACCAATTGCTTTTTGCCTTTTTTAACCTCAACCGGCAGGGGCAATACTTTTGCCGTATCTTTTTTTGTTTTAGTCGAATCTGAGTTTTCGGTAACTAAAACAACATAAGGGTCGCGGGTAACTATGGCAAGGTCATTCTGTTTAAAATAAGTTCCCAGGCCGCCGTATATGGTGATTTTCTGCTCGTCATCATTAAAAACCACATGTTTTACTGATCGCCCAAAACCTTTCAAGCGGTCATAAAACAAAGTATCGCCTTTTAATGATTTGGTGCCCTGCTTATACAAATTATTTTTGGTGAACAGTGCCTGTTCGTTTATGGTGTTATAAGTACCGTTGTCGGTAAGTAAGGTATCCTTATCCTTAGTGCCGTAAATGCGGGTAGGCCCATAAAAATAATTGATACGCGTTTGCGAATTATAGCGCATCGTATCCGTATAAATCAATGCATCATTGGTGGTACCAACAACATTGTATCTAAAATAAGCATCATGCGTACCGGCAAAATAGTAGCCATTCTGGCTTACCAACGTATTGGTTTTGCTAACCAACTTGCCGCCATTAACATAAGTACCAATCCTGGTCGCGGTGTTATAGTTGAAAAAGTTGGTGGTTAAGGTGGCTTCCTTATCAACCATTTTTACATTTTCGGTAAGGATGGCCACTTTGGTATTTCCGTTGTAGTTTAGTTTGTCGGAGTAAATGTTCAGCGTGTCACCCTGGTTAATGGCAACGTGGCCAAAAGCATCAAAAGCGTTGGCGCTCTGATAAAAATAGGCACTATCAGATTTCATGCGCGTGCGATCCTGTATCCAAACACCGTTGTATACCTTAATCACGTCCATGCCGTTCATTTTAACGCCCTGACTTTTGGTTGATGATATCAGGTTAACTTTGGATGCCTTTTTTTGGGCGATAACATTGCCCGTAATCAGCAGTAATAAAAAAATTATAACGTATTTACTCACAATGGCAAAATTAGTTTTTTGTTGGGGTTATTAAATTAATAATTTTGATGAATGCTGCCGGTTAAACAATTTACAGATTTTATTGAACAAAACAAGCTGTTCAACCCCACCGGCAAAGTGCTTGCCGCGGTTAGCGGCGGCATGGATTCTGTATTAATGGCGCATTTGTTAAAGGCGGCCGGGTATAGTTTCAGCATTGCTCATTGTAATTTTCAGTTGCGCGGCCATGAAGCCCTTGCCGACCAGGAATTTTGTCAAACCCTTGCCCAGCAACTCAGCGTACCGTTTCATACCATCAATTTTGATACCGGAGCTTATGCTGCCGAAAGCAAGATCTCTATCCAGATGGCGGCCCGCGAATTGCGCTATCAATGGTTTCAACAAATTAAGCAACAGCATGGTTATGATGCAATTGCACTCGCGCATCATCAAAACGATACGATTGAAACAATATTGTTAAATCTTACCCGCGGCACCGGTATTGCCGGCTTACATGGTATCCTGCCTAAAAATGGCGACCTGGTTAGGCCGCTTTTATTTTTAAGCCGGGAGAAGATAGCGCACATCATCGCCCAAAATAAGATCGACTTTGTAGAAGATAGCTCTAATTCAACCATTAAATACGCGCGCAATAAGATCAGGCACGAGGTTATCCCGAGGCTGAAAGAATTAAACCCGTCGCTCGAAAAAACTTTTGAAAACAACCTGCAGCATTTCAGAGAAATGGAGATTTTACTGGAATTGCGATTGGAAGAATTGAGAAAAGATATTTTGATTGAACAGGATGAAGAGATCCATATCGCCTTATCAGCCATCAAAACCCTCGAACCACAAAAATTACTGTTTTTTAAATTGCTGCAACCTTACGGATTTAACGATGCTACCGTTGATGACCTGATCGCATCACTCGATAAGCATTCTGGCCGGGTATTTGAAAGTTTGGACCATCGCGTTGTACTGGATAGGGAAAATATCATCCTATCTAAAAAAACAAGTAACCCTATCGCGGTTCGCATCAACCCAACCGACCATTTGATTAAGTACCATAATTATAAGGTGACTTTGCTGCATGATGATAGTCCGCTGATTATAAAGGACAATCCTTTAGCCGTTAGTATTGATGCTGAGTTATTATTTTATCCGCTAATTATCCGCCGCTGGCAGCAAAGCGATTTTTTTTACCCGCTGGGGATGAAAACCCGCAAAAAGCTAAGCGACTTTTTTATCGACCAAAAAATCCCTGTTCATCAAAAAAGTCAAATCCCATTATTGGTAAACGGTAACGGCGATATTATATGGATTGTCGGCTATCGCGGCAGCGAACGTTATAAAGTGAGCAAAAACACTAAAAAAGTTACTATATTCGAACTAATTAAAACATGAGCGATAAACCCGTATTTATTGAAAAGCAATACCTCGGCAGAGAATTTATCCCCATCACCATTCGTTTGGTAATGGCTATGTTTTGCTTTGCTGCTTATTTTTTTACTGATCAGCGTTCAAACGACTTATTAGTAGTGGTTGGTTTCGCCATTTTGGTGATCTCTATCATTATGGGTTTCCTGTTGCATTTCCGCACACGGGTTATTAATAATAGCATTTTGCTGGATGGCCTTTGGACCACCCGCCTGGTAAAAATAGACCTCAATAGCATTGTTAAAGTTGAAAAAGGCGAATACAGCAGGTATTTATTCAACAACCCGGTTTATAACCTGCATTCCAAGGGTACCATCCGTTTTTACACCGGTGGTAAGGAGTCGATTCATTTAACTGACCGTGATGGGCTATTGTATATTATTGGCTCACAGCATACCAACGAATTTTTACGCGCTATACAAGCCGAAATGAAGACCCGCACGTAATAATTTAACTGCTCCCTTAAAAAATTAACTTACTCCAAAACCGTTTAAACGTTCATCTCGTAAATCCAATACAACAATTGTAGTATTTATGAATGATGGACTAAATTCCAAGATCAGAGCGATAGCCGCCAACATCAGGAACAAACGAGAATACCGAAACTACACGCAGGAGTATTTAGCGGCAAAGCTGGATATTTCGCAGAACGCTTACAGCAAAATTGAGCTTGGCTATACCAAAATAACCGTTGAGCGCCTTTTTCAAATTGCCGACGTGTTATCCTTTGAAGTTAACGAGCTAATTGATGTTAAACCCTCCGGGGTATCTCATCTTGCTAAAGTGAGTTAGCCTAACAATAATATCTTTGCAGATATTATTGCACCATGACTAACCAACAAATTATCGACAAAACCGTTTCTTTTGTACGCGCAACCCTTAGTAACGCCGAGGGCGGCCATGATTGGTGGCACATTAACCGCGTACACATCAATGCCAAACGCATAGCCGCTACTGAGGCCTGTGATATGCTTACTGTTGAGCTAGCGGCATTACTGCATGATATAGCCGACAGCAAATTTCATAATGGTGATGAAGAAATAGGGCCACGCACTGCCGGCGATTTTCTGCGCACGCTAAATATTGCGGAGGATGTAATTGAGCACGTTCAGCAGATTATCAGGCATATTTCTTTTAAATCAGGCTTTGATAAAGCCACCTTCAAATCTCCCGAACTTTTTATTGTGCAGGATGCCGACCGCCTGGATGCCATTGGCGCTATAGGCATTGCCCGCACATTTAGCTATGGTGGCTTTAAAGGGCGTGAGATTTACAACCCTGAAATTGCACCTAATTTAAACATGAGCAAGGATGAATATAAAAACACAACCGCGCCCAGCCTTAATCATTTTTACGAAAAATTGCTACTGCTAAAGGATAAAATGAACACCCCTACCGGTAAAGAACTAGCCCAGCAACGCCACACTTTTATGCTTGCCTATCTGCACCAGTTTTATTTGGAATGTAAATAAATTGTTAAAGCGTAATAGTGCGTTAACATGTAAAGGTTATTTTTGCAGATAATTACCGACAAGGCTACATATACTGCTATATGACTGTTGAACAAAGGCTTACCGAAAAAAATGTACAACCCACTGCCATGCGCATATTAGTGCTTAACTCACTAATGCAGCAAAACGCGGCGGTTAGCCTGAGCGATATCGAAAAAAGCCTTGATCCGGCGGATAGGGTAACCATTTATCGTACGCTAAAAACCTTTGAAGGCAAGGGTTTGGTGCACGTGATTGATGATGGCACCGGCTTACACAAATATGCTTTATGTTTAGAGGATTGTGATGCCAATCAACATCATGATTTGCATGTGCATTTTAATTGTTTGGTGTGTAAGGATACCTTTTGCCTGCCCAACACCAAAATTCCGGAAGTTGCATTGCCGGATAACTTTACCCAAACAGAAATGAACCTGGTGGTTAAAGGCATTTGCAGCAAATGCAAAAATTAATGCAATTGCATTGCATTGTTCAACCACGTTACTTTGCAAAAAATAAAAAACAAATAAAAAACAAGAAAATGGATACTGGTCCGAGTCGAAGCTCACATCGTTTATTATACAACTCTCGTTAACCAGGCCAGCTCTTTTAAGTTGCCCGGCTAACGGGTAATTCTACTACTATGCTTAAAAGAGAAAAAATTACTACCGCTTACAAAGCCGCAATCGGCAAAACCAATGGTCACCAGGCCGGTGAATTCAGCACCGCATCAGCATTAAAAATAAAACAGGTTGCCGGCCAGGGAAAAGACAATTACCTTTTTACCCTGCAAAGCCATGAACAGGGCTTATCTGCAGCAGAAGTTAAAGATCGCTTAAATACTTTCGGCCTTAACGAGGTCGCGCACGAAAAAGCGCCTAAATGGTACGTTCAATTTTTCGAAGCTTTTTTAAACCCGTTTATCGGCGTTCTGTTGGTTTTAGCCATCATTTCCCTAATTACCGATGTGATTATCCAGGCCCCGGCCGACAGGGATTACACTACCGTTATTGTAATATTTACGATGGTGATATTAAGCGCCATGCTGCGTTTTATACAGGAGTTCAGGAGCAACCAGGCAGCTGAAAAACTGAAGTCGATGGTTAAAACCACGGCTACCGTTTTGCGCGAAGGGCGGGATAAGCAAGAGATCGACATTAAAGAATTAGTTCCGGGTGATATTATCGTGCTTTCAGCTGGTGATATGATCCCAGCTGATGTGCGCATTATGCAATCAAAGGATTTGTTTGTTAGTCAGGCCATTTTAACCGGCGAGGCTTTGCCAGTTGAAAAAACAGAGAAAGCCAATAAAAAGGCCGATAAAATGTCGCCGCTTGATTTGGATAACGTTTGCTTTATGGGCACCAACGTGGTGAGCGGCACGGCCCATGCGGTTGTGATAAACACCGGCAGCGAAACTTATTTCGGTTCATTATCTAAATCATTGGTAGGTAAACGCGCCGAAACCAGCTTTGATAAAGGTGTAAACAGCGTAAGCTGGTTGCTTATCCGCTTTATGCTGGTAATGGTGCCGCTGGTATTTTTGATCAACGGCTTTACCAAGCACGATTGGTTGCAGGCCTTACTTTTCGGTATCTCCATTGCCGTAGGATTAACCCCCGAAATGCTGCCGATGATTGTTACCGCCAACCTGGCTAAAGGCGCGGTAAACATGTCGAAGCGTAAAGTGGTGGTAAAACGCCTCAACGCGATACAAAACATTGGCGCCATGGATATTTTGTGTACCGATAAAACAGGTACGCTTACCATGGACAAGATTGTTTTGGAGCGCCATCTGAATGTTTTTGGCCATGAAGATAACGAGGTGATGAAATGGGCCTATCTAAACAGCTACCACCAAACCGGACTTAAAAACCTGCTCGACCTGGCGGTGTTAGAACACGTTGAGCTGCATGATTGCCTTAAAGAGGGCGAAGCCTACAAAAAGGTGGATGAAATACCGTTTGATTTTCAGCGCAGGCGGATGTCGGTTATCCTTGAAGAAAGCGACCGTAAGCAACTGCTGATCTGCAAAGGCGCTGTTGAGGAAGTGCTTGATTTATGCACCCATGCTTTTGACCCGGGCGAGGACGATCAGCTGCAAATAAAAAGTGATGCTATTATCCCAATGGATGATAAAATGCGCGAGGCGATATTAAAAACATCGCGCAAGCTAAATGAAGAAGGCTTAAGGGTATTGCTGGTTGCCATTAAACAATACGACCAACGCCCGCTAACCTACACCGTGGCCGATGAAAGTGATATGATATTAACCGGCTTCGTAGGTTTCCTTGATCCGGCTAAACCATCGGCCAAACCATCTATTGAGGCCTTGCATCGTTTAGGTATCACCATAAAAGTGCTTACCGGCGATAATGAAGTGGTTACCAAAAAGATATGTAAAGATGTAGGCATCCCGGTTACCAATATCCTGATGGGTAAGGACTTGGAAACCATGACCGACGAAGAGCTTACCGTGCGTATTGATGATATCAGTATTATGGCGAAACTGAGCCCGCTGCAAAAATCACGCGTGGTGAAGGTTTTACAGGCCAAAGGGCATACCGTAGGCTTTATGGGCGACGGTATAAATGATGCCGCTGCTTTGCGTGATGCCGATGTGGGTATTTCTGTAGATACCGCGGTGGATATCGCCAAGGAAAGTGCCGACATTATCCTACTGGAGAAAGACCTGATGGTATTACGTAAAGGCGTGATCTATGGTCGCCGTACGTTTGGTAACATCATCAAATACATCAAGATGACGGCCAGCAGCAACTTTGGTAACATGTTCAGCATGCTGGGCGCAAGCGCCTTACTGCCATTCCTGCCGATGCTGCCTATCCAGATATTGATCAACAATTTGCTGTACGATATTTCACAGATCTCTATCCCATGGGATATCATGGATGACGATTACATTGTTAAGCCCCGCAAGTGGGATGCAAGCGGTATCAGCAAGTTCATGATCTATATCGGCCCCATCAGCTCTATCTTTGATTATGCCACGTTCGCCGTGCTGTGGTATGTGTTTAAAGCAAATTCAACAGCACATGCAGCATTTTTTCAAACAGGATGGTTTGTTGAGAGTTTATTATCACAAACGCTTATCGTTCACATGATTCGTACCCGTAAAATACCGTTTATACAAAGCTGGGCAGCAGCACCGGTAGTGGCGCTTACCTCGTTTATTATGCTGATCGGTATCGCTTTACCATTTACACCAATCGCTTCGGCATTTAAGTTGGTGGCATTGCCGCTGGCATTTTTTCCATGGCTAATTGGCATATTATTTTGCTATTGCCTGTTAACACAATTAGTAAAAAACTGGTTCATCAATAAATTTAGCCAGTGGCTATAACTCATCATTTATGAAGATACTTTTAACCGTAATATTTTGTACAGTATTGTTTACCGGGGCCTTTGCACAGGACACCGTTAAGCAACAATGGTACAGCCTGCATTTCCAGGAAACAACCATCACACAGGATAAGCCGCCGTTTAGCGCGTCCTATTCAGGCAAAAACAGCTTATCTACTTTAGGCGAAACGCAAACATCCATAACCAGCACCCTTTTTGGCGATGCCCGGTTATGGAAAGGTGCGGATGTGGTTTTTGACCCCGAACTTTCCGGTGGCAGCGGATTAAGCAAAACTACAGGTATCGCCGCTTTCCCAAATGGTGAAACTTTTAGAGTGGGAAGCCCTGAACCCGCCATTTACATTGCCCGCCTCTACTTACGCCAAACTTTTGAGTGGGGTAAAGAGAAAGACACCATAACCGACGACCAAAATCAAATTCAGGGATTAAAAAGTAAACGTTACTTTACTATTGCTGCCGGCAAATATGGGTTAGCTGATTTTTTTGACAATAACCAGTTTAGCCACGACCCGCGCATGCAGTTTATGAACTGGGCATTGATGGATAACGGCGCTTATGACTATGCTGCTAATACCCGTGGTTATGTGCTGGGACTTTACACAGAGTTAGGCCAGCCTGATTGGACATTGCGCTTTTCGTTTACCATGGTTACTACACAAGCTAATGGCGCGGTATGGGACGCAAAAATATTAAAGGCCAATACCCAGAATATTGAATATGAAAAACGCTACACCATCGGCGGCCAAAAGGGCACAGTTAGGTTATTAGGTTATTTAAATAATGGGAAATTTGGTAATTATGAAGATGCCATCAAGGAAAACCCCAAAGCCCCTAATGTAGATTCAACAGAAGCTTATGGCAGGCACAAGGTAGGCTTTGGTATTAGCGCCGACCAATATATTACCAGCGACCTGGGTGTGTTTGCTAAAGCGAGCTATAACGATGGCCATACCGAAACCTGGTTTTTTACAGAAATTGACCGTTCAGTAAGTTTTGGTGCCGAATTAAAAGGCACATCATGGAAACGCCCCGATGATGAGATAGGCCTGGCATTTATTGGCGACGGCTTATCATCCGAGCACCGTGATTATTTGGCTGATGGCGGTTACGGTTTTATTATTGGTGATGGTAAATTGAATTATGCACCCGAAATGGTTGCCGAGATTTATTACAAGATCAACGCCTATCAAAAGAAATTATGGCTAACGCCTGATTACCAGTTTATCCTTAACCCGGCATATAATGCTAGTCGCGGCCCGGTAAATGTGTTCTCTTTGAGGATGCACGTGGAGTTTTAAGCGGTCTTCAAAAAATCCAACAGTTTAGCCATTGCGATTGCGCGGTGGCTAATTTTGTTTTTATCCGTCATGCTCATCTCCGCAAAAGTTGTATCATATCCACCAGGTTGAAAAATAGGATCATAACCAAACCCGGCAGAGCCACTGCGTTCAGTACGGATTGTGCCGTTTACCACGCCTTCAAAAAAATGCTCTTCGCCTTCCCATATTAGCGATATTACGGTACGAAAATTAGCTTTACGGTTTGCCGAATCATTCATATCAGCCAAAACCTTATCCAAATTAGCATCGTGGTTACCATGCCCGCCCGCGTATCGTGCAGAATAAACACCCGGTGCACCGTTTAGCGCTTCAATTTCCAGTCCGCTATCATCGCCAAAACAATTGAGGTGGTATTTATCGTAAATAAACCTGCTTTTCAGCGAAGCGTTCTCTTTAAAAGTTACACCTGTTTCGGCAATATCTTCAACACAGCCAATGTCATTCAGGCTAAGCAGTTTTATTTTGCCTTTTATCTTGGCGACTACTTCCTCAAGCTTATGGGCATTATTGGTGGCAAAAACTAATTGTTTCATAGGGAGAATAGAATCAGGAGTAAAGGATCAGGAATCAAGATTATAAAGCTTCATTTGCTCCCAAAAGATCTTTTTATAATCGTTGCTGTCCATCATTTCATCAAAGCTAAAAGTAAATAACGTTTTGATACCGCTTGTTATTTGCTGCTCGTTTAATTTTAATGCCGAGCTATTTTCAGGCAGTGCATTTTTACCCATCAGCAATAATTTTTGGGGACTAAAATAACTGATGATCATTTCATGATTCGCATCAGCATGAGCCGCTAAGTTTAGGATCGCTACATCATCCAGCTCAAAACCGAGGCGCTTAAGCGTGTTTTGCAGGGCTGTTAAATGGGGCCCGGCCATAAAATCGATACCGGGATAATGTACCATTATTAAAAAGTTCTTTTTATTGCCCCCTAAATAATTAAACTCCGGTTGTTTCGTTTGTATTGGTGTAACCTGTTCAGGATGATCTTGTTTGGCAGGCTGTTCCGCGGGTTCGGCTATGTAGCTGTAAGCATCGCGGTCCTGGTTTAATAAAAATATATCGTCCTGCATTATAAAGTGCAGTGCTGTTGTATTTTCGGTTTTCACTTTAACAAATTTTAACCAAAAGTAGTTAAACAGTTTCAAGGTTTATCGGCATATTCGCATAATTATAGCCGGCTCTAATTTAAACCCGTTATAATTAATAAATTTTACCGAAATTTGAATTTTTATACGCGGATACTATCCGCATATTATTTAGCATCAGAAATATACATGAGAAAAATTGGGTTAGCCGTTTTAGGGATATGCTTATCAATATCAGTAGCTACTGCACAAACTAAAGATACCACTGCGGCCGTGCCAACCGGGCCAAAGCATGTGCTTGATAAAATTGCCGGGGTAGTAGGCAGTAACATTATTTTACAATCGGATATTGAACTATCCTACGCCAATTACCTGGCACAGGGTGGCGCGCCAAACCCGGATATTAAATGCCAGATCATGCATGGTTTACTGGCTCAAAAAATATTAGCCCAACAAGCTATTATTGACAGTATCGAAGTAAAAGACGATGAAATTGATAACGAAGTTGACCGCCGTATGCGTACCATGACCCAAAGAGCAGGCGGTACCGACAGGCTTGAGCAATTCCTTGGCCGTTCAATCATCCAGTACAAGGACGAAATTCGCCCGGATATTAAAGAGGCTTTGGTTGCTGATAAAATGAGGGCCAAAATCACTGAAAAATTAAACGTAACGCCCGAAGAAGTACAGGAATACTACAACAAAATACCTAAAGACAGCTTACCAACATTTAACAAAGAGGTTGAAGTGGGTGAAATCGTATTCCAGCCGAAACTAAATAAGGATGAGAAAGAATTTTACCGCCAAAAAGCCGAAGGCTTGCGTGCACGTGTAAAAAATGGCGAAGATTTTGGAACATTGGCCCGTTTATACTCTCAGGATCCCGGTTCAGCACCTGATGGTGGTGATTTGGGTTTTGCCGATAGAACTTCTTATGTAAAAGACTTTGCGGCCTGGGCCTTTAAGTTAAAAGCCGGTGAAATCTCTCCGGTGTTTGAAACAGATTTCGGGTTTCACTTTTTACAGGTTATCGAGCGCCGCGGCGAGCAGGTTCACGTTCGCCACATCCTGATCATGCCCGCCATTACACAAGGCAGTCTTGATCGTAGTAAAGCTAAAGCCGACAGTGTTTATACGTTGTTAAAAACTGACTCAAAAGTAAACTTTTCGAGTGCGGCCGCTTATTATTCTGATGATAAGGAAAGTAAATACAATGGCGGTATGCTGTTAAATGCTGAAGATGTGCAAAACAGGAGCACCATTATTCCAAGTGATAAACTTGATCCTCAAATTGCGCTGATGATTGATACCATGAAAGTTGGCGAGATATCAAAACCGCAATTATTTACTGATAACGGAAATAAGAAGACATACAAGATCCTATACCTAAAATCGGTAACTGACGCGCACAAAGCTAACATGGCGCAGGATTTTCCTAAGCTAAAGGATGCTGCATTGGCTGATAAAACTAACCGTACGGTTAGCGCCTGGTTTGAAAAACGCAGGAAAGAAACTTACATCAAAATTGATCCTGAGTATTTATCTTGTTCGAACTTACAAGGTTGGCCAACACCGGCTGCACCAGTACAAGCAAGCACTGCACCGGCAACCACCAAAACTACAACCCCTACTGCTACTAAATAAAGCTATGCAATACCCATCTGATGTTGAGGCTGCCGATGCTTTAAATAAGGCGTATAAACAATTACGCGCCGAGATAGGTAAAATTATTGTAGGGCAGGACGAAGTGGTTAAGTTCGTCCTGATTTCTATCTTCAGCAATGGGCATTGCTTGTTGGTAGGTGTACCCGGATTGGCAAAAACATTGCTGGTACAAACCGTATCGCAAGTGCTTGACCTTGATTTTAAACGCATCCAGTTTACACCAGATTTGATGCCTTCGGACATTATAGGTTCTGAAATTTTAGGCGAGGACAGGAATTTTAAATTTATACCAGGCCCGGTTTTCTCCAACATTATCCTGGCTGATGAAATAAACCGTACACCGCCAAAAACGCAGGCCGCATTGCTGGAAGCCATGCAGGAAAAAGCAGTTACCGCGGCTGGTGTAACCCACCAATTGGCCAAACCATTTTTTGTACTGGCTACCCAAAACCCAATTGAGCAGGAAGGCACCTACCCTTTGCCCGAAGCACAACTGGACAGGTTTATGTTTAACGTATCGTTAGATTACCCTTCGTTTGCCGAAGAACTACTGGTAGTAAAAAACACAACCGGCACGGAGAAAGTACAGGTAAACCACATTTTAAATGCGGAGCAAATCATCTACTTCCAGCAATTGGTGCGCAATATCCCGATAGCTGATAATGTGCTGGAGTATGCCGTTAAGCTGGTTGCCAAAACCCGCCCTAACGGCGAATTTTCGAGCCCGCAGATCAAACGTTTGTTAAACTGGGGCGCAGGCCCGCGCGCGTCGCAATATTTAATCCTGGGGGCTAAATGCCACGCTGTGCTAAGCGGTAAATACTCGCCGGATATTGAGGATGTGCAAGCGGTTGCCAAACCGATTCTACGCCACCGTATTGTGCGTAGCTATCATGCTGAAGCGGATGGCTTATCTACGGATGATATTATCCAGGGACTGTTTTAATTAAAATTTCTTTTTTTTGCCATGCAGAGGCCCGAAGCATCTGTAAGCGAATTTGCATATGGGTGAGCCTATCGGATAGATTCTTCGCTGCGTTCAGAATGACAAAGGTATTGAATTGGTCTTCTTTATACTACTTGTCATGCCGAGGCGAAAGCATCTATCCGCTAATCTGCAAGCATAGAGTCTATCGGAAGATTCTTCACTCCGTTCAGAATCACAAGGAAAAATATTCATTAAAAAGGAAAGGGTTTAACTATGTTAAACCCTTTCCTTTTTAATTTTAATGTAGGGTTACTCATTTTCTACTGCCGAAAATACCTCCAGCAGGATATCCCATTTATGGTCTTTATCAATTTCCCAAATACGTACGTAATTATAATTGCTTACAACCTGGCCTTTGGTTATACGGGCTGTCCCGTAACTATAAGCCAAATCGTTGCTGGTTGAGCGGCCTGCATCCAATGTTTCGGCGGTGATGGAGATCGCCTCATTGTCAACAAATTTCATCACTTTATCTTTGCCAATGATGGCCTCAAAGCCAGGGAAGTAATAACGGCCTTCGGGGCTTAAAAACTCTTTGTAGCTGGCTAAAGTTGATATTGATAAAGAGTGATTGAATATTTTATCGGTAGCCAAAATAACGCTTTTGCCGTTAAACGGATCTT
>Ga0302227_10000684_pt1 | contig 27643 bp, 19 predicted proteins | sample II_Palsa_N1_1_FD_193525 | JGI IMG/M metagenome (GOLD analysis project Ga0302227, IMG submission 193525) | Peat permafrost microbial communities from Stordalen Mire near Abisko, Sweden - II_Palsa_N1_1 | ecosystem: Environmental > Terrestrial > Soil > Palsa > Peat permafrost | place: Sweden... | reverse complement strand
TACCAGTTCTGTCCTCAACCTGAAAAGTTCCGCCCGGTCAAATTTTGTGGATTCTTTGACCAGTTCCAGCTTCATTCGCTGCTCCTGCTGATCTTGTTTGGGATTGAATATGGCATTTAACTGACTGCATTGATCACAAATGCCATTCTTATTGATCAATGCACACCTGTGCTCATAAATATCGGTCATGGTGGCCCGCGCATCATTCAACAGATGTTTTACTACCCCCTCCGTCTGGTTCAGGATAAGGCAAATCTCTTTGACCTTAAAATCGTAAATATCCTTTAAGATCATCGCTACCTGGTTTTCGATCGGTAAGGTTTTCGATATGCAGGTAAAACAAAAATCGATGTGCTCTTTCATTTCATAAGCCCCGGTATTGGAGGTTTGATGAACATTCCTGAAGGTCTGTGCGATTTCATTTGTATTGATGGCTAAATTTGCACCCTGGTCCTGCGCATCGGCCGGCCATCGCTTTAATTTCTTCAAATGGTCATACGCCAGATGGGTAGCAATTGTAAATACCCAGGTCTTGAGCGAAGAATCCTGCCTGAAAGTCGACAGTTTATCAAATGCCCTGATAAAGGTATCATGTGTCAGGTCATCTACATCGTTCCGATCGGTAAGCAAACGATAGAGATATGATTTTAACTGATTTTGAAACTCGGCAAACAGCGTTTGGAATGCATTGATATCGCCCTTTAAAGCGCTTGTAAGGATTTTTTCATTTTCCATTGTTTCAATTTATTATATTGGACGATTGAGCCGGACAAAACGGTCGGATTTTCTGAAAATAGCCAATACCTACACCAACGCAACCTTCCTGGTATACTTCAACCGGTAATCCAGGGGGGATAAACCCGTTATCTTTTTAAAAACCTCCCTGAACGCCTTATCATCCGAATAACCCACGTCATACATGACTTCAAGCACAGTTTTCCTGCCCTTTTCCAGTGCATTTTTGGCCACTTCTACTTTCGCCCGTTGCCAGTATTCCACCGGTGTATTGCCCGTCGCCTTAATAAATCGCCGGTCAAAATTTCGCCTGCTGATCGCCAGCTTTGAGGCCAGCTCCTCAAAAGAAATTTTTTCACTCAGATTGTCTTCTATATAGGCTTGCGCTTTCTCAATCAATTCGTCCCCATGATCTTTCTGCGCCCCGAAGATGTGAAAAGGCGATTGCGATGTCCTGTCCATATCGATTTGATACATTTTCGAGCAGACCACAGCCGTCTCCCGGTCAAAATATTGTTCAATCAGGAAGAGTACCAGGTGCAGGAAAGAGTATGCACCGCCATTAGTGTAGATGCCCTGATCCACGGTGATCAGTTTATCGGTTTGAAGGTTGACACGCGGAAAAAGTCGTCTGAAATCAGTGGCCGCCACCCAGTGCGTCGAACAGGTTTTCCCATCCAGTAAGCCCGTGGCAGCCAGCAAAAATGCGCCGGTACAAATACTCGCAATTTCCGCTGAGTTTTTATATTGCTGCGTGATCCAGTGAATGAGCTCTCTGTTATCTTTCATGATAGTATCATAATAATGACCCACAGAAGGGATGATCACCAGGTCTGCTTTTTTAATGCCCTTTATATCCTCAGGATAAACCGAAAAGAAACCGAGATCCAGTTTTAGTTCCGTGACGAATCCGGCTATATGGATGTCGATCAGCGATGGGTTGCCCATTTTTTGCCAATTCTCATTGGCCCGGCTCAGGATTTCCAGCGTACCCATGATGCTGCTGAGATCAGCATACCCGTTGGGGACTACGATAATCACCTGCTTCATAGTAAAACATTTTACACAAGATACACCGATATTATGTCCAAATCAACCCGGCAGAATGTCTATTTCGCACCCTGTCGCAGACCAATCAGGGATATACTTTTGCATCATCACTAAACTCAGCGTCATGAAAAACAAAGTAATTTTAATTACAGGAACCAACAGCGGCTTTGGTTGGCTTGCGGCTACCAGCTGCGCCGCCTTGGGGCACAAAGTATATGCTACCATGCGGGATACAAAAGATCGCAACGCCGAAAAAGCGAAAACCCTGGCCCGGCTGGCAAATATAGAAGTGTTGGACGTGGAATTGACCAGCGGCAGGTCTGTCAATGATGCGATGGCCACCATCATCGAAAAGGAAGGAAGAATTGATGTAGTAGTCAATAATGCAGGGATCTATGCGGTTGGAATTGCTGAAACCTTTACAGAAGAGGATTTAGCCAAAGTAATGGATGTGAATGTGCAAGGGCCCTGGAGAATCATCAGGGCGGCCTTACCCCAAATGCGTAAGCAGGGCGAGGGATTGATCATTAATATTTCCAGCGTAGCGGGTCGTTTCGCTTTCCCTTTTCAAACGCCTTACGATGCGTCTAAGTTTGCCGTAGAGGGTCTGACAGAAGGCCTGCATTATGAAGTAAGACCCATGGGTGTAGATGTTGTTATGGTACAGCCCGGCGCGTTCCCCACCGATATTTGGGGAAAAATACTAAACGGTTCCGATGCTACTGTCACCTCCGGCTATGGTGACCTGGCAAATGTGCCTGCACAAATTGGGGCCGGTATCGGTCAAATGTTTGAAGCCCTGAAGCCAAACTCCCAATTGGTGGCCGATGCCATTGTCAACCTGATTGATACCCCCAAGGGCAAAAGACCATTAAGGACGGTGGTGGATCCCGCAACCGGGGGTTTCTCCGAAAAAGCAAACCAGGAGGTAAAAGAGCAATATGAGAATTTCCTGACAGCGTTTGGGATGGGGAGCATGCTGAATTAATCCACTGAAAGTATAAAACAAATAAAGACATTCATTATGAAAAGGCTAGAAAACAAAGTTGCCGTTGTCTACGGGGACGGCACGATCGGAAGCGCGGTTGCGAAAGCCTTTGCCGGCGAAGGCGCCCGCGTTTTTTTGACAGGCCGCACGATAAAAAAGCTTGAGGCAATAGCCGGTGAGTTCTTACCCGGCGGCGGAACTATCGAGACAGCCCAGCTCGACGCACTTGACGAGAAGGCCGTTGAGCAGCATATGAGCGAAGTGATCAAAAAAACCGGGAAGATCGACATTTCCTTCAACGCTATCGGCGCCTCTCAAAAGCTTACTCAGGGCGTTGCGCTGACCGAAATATCGGTGGAGAGTTTCTTCCTTCCGTTGGCTACTTATACCAAATCTCATTTTATCACCGCCAAAGCAGCCGCACGCCGTATGGTCAAACAAGGTCAGGGAGTGATCCTCATGCATACGCCGGACGCGACCCGGATAAGCCCTCCTTTTGTGGGGGGTATGGTGCCGGCCTGGGCGTCATTGGAAGCGCTCTGCCGCTCCCTGTCTGTGGAATGCGGTCCCGCTGGAGTGCAGGCAGTCTGCCTGCTCACGACCGGCATCCCGGAGACGCCGCTGATTGACGAAGTATGGGAAATCCATGGAAAAGCACATGGCATCACTATGGAGCAATTTCATTCCTTCATGGAAGGCCGTACGCACAGGAAACGCCTGACTACGCTGAAAGAGCTTACTAACGCGGCTATCTTCATAGCCTCCGGCGAAGGCAGTGCGATCTCCGGTACCATACTTAACCTTACAGCCGGCATGATCGTCAATTGATTTTTCATCTTAAAATTCAAAAAATGAAAGCAGCAGATTTTACCACCACCTTCCAGGTCGACCACACTCCAACCGAAGTATTCAATGCCATCAATAATGTTCCCGACTGGTGGTCCGGCAAAGTCGAGGGCGAAACCGACAAACCGGGCGCAGAATTCACCTACGAGGTACCCGGCGTACACTACTCCAAACAAAAGATAACAGCATTCATCCCGGGGAAAAAAGTCGTATGGCTGGTACTGGACGCCACGCTTAGCTTTGTAGAGAACACAAGTGAGTGGAAGGATACGGAAATCATTTTTGACATCACAAAAAAAGGCGACGGGACAGAGGTACGCTTCACCCACAAAGGTCTGGTGCCCACATTCCAATGTTACGATGGCGTTTCGAACGCATGGGAATTACTCGTCAATGGCAATTTGCGCGAGTTGATCAATACGGGTGTGGCTCAGCCAAGCCCGTGGTAAGGGATGCTATTACGCATTTTTGCGTCATTTAAAATGGGATAGACTTTCAAATAATCGTAATTTCCATGTCAGCGTGGCTAACCCATTTCGAAAGCCTCCCGGATGAATATAAAACCAAAACGATACCATTCCGTAGATCTTTTGCGCGGCGCAATCATGGTCATTATGGCTATCGATCATGTGCGCGTTTACTCGGGGATTCCAGCCAACAGTACAGATCCGGCAATTTTTTTTACGCGCTGGATCACTCATTTTTGTGTATCGGGCTTTGTGTTTTTTGCCGGCACTTCGGCATTTCTGTATGGCGAAAAGCTGAACGACAAAAGGGCCCTGTCCCGCTTTCTTATTACCAGGGGTATATTCCTCGTTATCCTGGAGTTGACCCTTCTTCGTTTTTGCTGGACATTTAATCTGAACTTCGGTCAATTCATGCTTGCCGGGGTCATCTGGATGCTCGGGTGGTGTATGGTACTGCTGGCAGTCGCGATTTGGCTACCGTTTCGTTCGATCTGGATCATCGGTCTGCTTATTATCGCCGGCGAACAGGTTTTTGGGCTGGTGCCGGCCAGCGTTCATTGGTGGAATTTCTTTTATCCCATAGATTACGACGGCATAAAGTGGATATCCATCCTTTATGTACTATTGCCCTGGCTCGGCGTGATGATGGCCGGCTACGGCTTCGGGCATATATTACAGATGGAGGCCGCCAGGCGAAGGAAAATATGCCTGATGATTGGTTTGTCGGCCATTGCCGTATTCGTCATCATCGGAACGCTGCTTATCGTAACGGGAGACCCAAAACCGCGGCCTTTCATCTTTCGTTTGCTGGGCCAGCAGAAATACCCGCCATCCCAACTGTACCTGCTGATGACGCTAGGTCCGATCATCGCACTGGTACCTTTCGCCGAGCGAGCCGGCGGCTGGCTTGCCCGCGTGCTGTCAACTTTCGGGCGGGTTCCTTTATTTTACTATATCGTTCATATCCTGCTGATCCATGTAGCTGCGCTGCTGGTCAACCTGTTAAGGACAGGCAATATGCACCAGGGGTTGTATGATACAGCGCCCTATACAGAGATATCCGACAATTTGCGCTGGAGCTTACCTCTGCTATACCTGGTATTTATTTTAGTCGAGATCATCTTATATTTTATTTGCAGCCGCTATGCAAAATACAAATTTCAACATCCGGAACTCAAACTGCTGAAATACCTATAGGTTCACGCCTCCCGGCCGATAATCTTTTTCCGATGCCGTGCCGGCCCTACTCTGCCCTCAGGCTCCGCACTGGATTAGCCACCGCCGCCCTCACCGACTGCAGGCTCACCGTCGCCAGCGTGATCAGCAGCGCGCCCAGCGCAGTCCCTGCAAAGACCCACCAGGGAATCCCCGAATGATAAGGATATTGCTGCAGCCACTGCGACATGAAATAGTATGCGCACGGCAACGCGATACACAAGGCAATACCCAAAAGGATAAGGAAATCCTTCGACAGCAATCCCCACATTTGGACAACCGTCGCCCCCAATACCTTCCTGATGCCGATTTCCTTCGTCCGCTGCTCCGCCATAAAGGATGCCATGCCAAAGATCCCCAGGCAACTGATGAAGACCGCAAGGATGGCAAAAAAACCCGCCAGCCTGCCCGTCCTTTCCTCAGCCGCGAACTTCTTATCGTATTCCTCATCCACGAATTTATACTCGAAGGGTGCAGATGGCACATATTTTTGAAAAACAGACCTGATCCGCGCCAGCGACTCCCCCACAGGTAATCCGGGTTGCAGCCGGGCAATGAGGAAGTGGGTGTCGGTTCCCCTGGACAGGTGGTAGATCACCTGGCTCACGGGCAGATAGGGCGACCCCATCAACATATCCTTGATGACGCCCAATACCCGGTATGGCTTCCCTCCCCATTGTATGGTCGTGCCCACCGGGTTCTTCAGTCCCATATACTTTACGGCGGCTTCATTCAGCACCAGGCCCGTGGAATCCGTGGGGAAGTCCCGAGAAAAATCCCGGCCTCCCATGAATCGCCAACCCAGGGTCCTGCCATATTCCTCCGTGACCGACACATACCCAAATTCAGCCTGTATGCCCGGAGCCTTACCCGGCCAGTCGAAGCCAGCCATGCCCAGCCAGACCGCAGTGGCCGGACTCGATGAAGCCGCCATATCGGTGATCGCCCCTGTCTTCACAAGCGCATCTCTCAACACAGCCTGCTGCTTACTGACTTCCGGAGTATTAACGGGGATAGAGATCAGCCCTTCCCGGTCATACCCGGCCGGGCGGTTTTTCGAGAATCCCACCTGGCGAAAGACAACCAGCACGCCGATGATCAGGGCCACCGAAACGGTAAACTGCAATACCACGAGTGCTTTTCGTGGTATAGCCGCCAGCCGGCTCACTCTAAAGCCTTTTAATACTTTAATGGGCCGGAAGGAAGAGAGGTAAAACGCCGGATAACTGCCCGCAATCACCCCCGTCAGCAGCGTACAACTAACCCCTGCCAGCCAAAACCAGGAATTGTCCCAGGTGATGGAAATCTGTTTGCCCGTCACCTGGTTGAAATAAGGGAGGGCAACATACACCAGGCCGATCGCGCAGCCAAAGGCGATCAGCGCCGCCATGAAAGACTCGCTGAAGAATTGGCCGAGTAACTGGCCCCTCCGGGACCCGAGCGTTTTCCGGATACCTACTTCCTTCGCCCTTTTTTCAGACCTCGCCGTACTCAGGTTCATGAAGTTGATACAGGCCAGCAGCAAGACGAACGCCCCTATCAACCCGAACAACCAGACGAACTGGATATCCCCGCCGGTATTGACCCCATTCTTATAGTCCGAATATAAATGCAAGCGGCTCATGGGCTGCAGGAAAACGACCGGCTTGTAGGCCGCCTGTTCCGGATCTCTCAGGTGATCCAGCGTACTGTTCCGGATACGGGCAGACACGCGCCCTGCCTCTGCGTTATCAGCCAGCTGGACATAAATTTCTGTGGCATCCCAGCCCCAGTCCGTCAGATAGGGTTTGACGTCGGGCTCCTCGGAAGAAAGCAGCAATTTCCAGGCGGCGATAAAGTGTACATTACTGAAATTGGAATTGGCCGGAATGTCCTCATATACCCCGGCCACCTTTACCGGCATCCTATTGTCGATCTTCATGGTCCGGCCGATAGGGTCCGCCGCTCCGAAAATATCTTTTACCGCAGACGCGGACAGCAACACCGAGGAAGGGTCTTCCAATGCGTCCCGCGATCCTTCCAGCATAGTGAGAGACAGCAGGTACGGCGCTTGTATATCCATGAAGCGGCCCCGCTGGGTGACCTTTTTATCCCCCGCCCCATCACCAGTGGCCAGCACGTAATCCCGCGCCCAATAGGATGGAACGACATATGTAAAGGCGCTCCCGTAACGGGTGCGCAATTCTTCTGCCAGCGGAATGGGCATGGAAGATTCCGTATATTTTTCCGCATCCAGCGTACCCGTCTGCATCACCCGGGCGATCCGGTCGTAGGCAGGATTGTACTTGTCATAGGAACACTCGTCCACTATCCAGAGGGCGATAAGGATAGTCACTGCCATGCCGGCGGATAATCCGGCAATATTGAGGACAGCATGCATCTTGTTTTGGCGGAAATGACGGAGGGCGAGGGTAAAATAGCTTTTGAGCATGCAGGCATTGGTTTACCCAAAAAACCACCAAGACCATGCCGCTTACATGATCATTTGGTAATCAATTTCCTGGATGAAAATTGATAGGGGCGGCTGTGCGATTCCGATACAAGGGATGTGCGGTTTTATCCCCTCAGTTCCGTAGGCGCCAGGCCGAATCGCTTTTTAAAAGCATATGAAAAGTGCGACAAATCCTCGAAGCCAAGGTCAAGATAAATCTCCGATGGTTTTTTATTCTTTTTGTCGATCAGGAAATGAGCCTCCTGTAAACGACGTTGCACCAGCCACCGATTGGGCGTTTCGTGAAAGATGGTTTTGAAATCCCGTTTGAAAGCCGATAGGCTGCGCCCGGTCAGATACGCCAACTTCTGAAGGCTTACATTGAAGGTATAGTTGCGATACATAAACTCTTCCAGGTTGATCTTTTCTGGTATCCCATAGTCAAAAAATATCCCCGCCAGTTCCGGCTGATTTTGCAACAGGATAATCAGTAATTCTTCCCGCTTAACGTCCGCAAATTGTTCATCGATTTTCCCTCCGCCCCTGTAGTAAGGCATCAATGAGCGAATGAAATTAGGCACCAATTCAGTCGGATCTGGTTTTATCAGCGTATCCGCCGGTTTGAATGCCATCACCTTTGTTTTGTGCTTTTCCTGAAACATCCTGAGAAACCCTTCATCAAAAAAGATGAATACTTTTTCCAGTTCCCCATCCACTTTTTCCTTCTTGTATCTTCCCAAACGGTTTTTCCGGGCAAGGGCATAGTTTCCCGATTTTAAAGTATAAGTTTTGTTGCCGTCATAACATCGCATGATCCCTTTGATGATATACATAAAAGTATGTTCGGCAATAAATTGCTCCGGCGAAATTTCACCAATGACATAACCAGGCGATTTCGTTACGGGTGCACTCATTTTATGATCCCAAATTTAATCATACTTTCCGTGGCAGCAAGAATAGCCTCTTCATTATTGGCGACCGGCACCCAACCCAAAACTCTCGCGGCGTTTGCACTGCTCGTATTGCGGACTATCTTTAACAAGTGAGCGGCCTGTTTTGCCTGCCCATTAAATAAGGCTGCCACATAAATAACCCAGTTGGGTAATATCCTGGTAGAAACTTTTTTTGCGACCTCGGGCATTTTATTTTTTAGCAACCGCGCAATGTCGGGCATAGATATTTTACCGCCTGCCATAGCAATGAAGCGTTGTCCTTTCGCATTGGGATTAGTCATGGCACGAATATGTAAATCCGCCAAATCCCGAACATCGATTATATTAAAAGGAATATTGGGAACAGCTTTCATGGAACCGTCCAATAACTGTTTTAGTATGTCAAAACCGGATGGCAAGTCAGGTCCTAAAGACGGTCCCAGAATAAATACGGGGTTTGCAACACTCAATTCCAAACTACCGCCTTCTTTATTGATAAAATTCCACGCTGCACGTTCCGCCAGGACTTTTGATTTGTTATAAGACGACATTTTTTCATTCGGGTCCGTCCATTCTGCCTCTGTTATTAAGGTATTCGGGTCTTTGTGGCTGTATCCGACGGCCCCAAAATTAGAAGTGACCACCACCCGTTTTACGCCTGCATTCCGCGCAGCCTTCAAGACCCTCAGCGTGCCGTCCACGGCAGGACGTATCATCTCATTTTCATCTTTCGGCAACGTTGAAAAAATAGGTGATGCAACGTGCAATACATAGGTGCAACCTTTTACCGCTTCATCCCAGTTATCGTCTTTCATCAAATCCGTTTCAATAAAGGAGAGCCGGTCGAACGAAGTAATGCCCCCCGTTTTCATCATGTCGATAATTTCCCCCTTCCTGCCCATGGACCGAAGCGTTGTTCTCACCCCATATCCTTCCTGCAATAACTGAAGCACGCAATGCGATCCGACAAAGCCCGTTCCGCCCGTTACTAAAACTGTTTCTGAATGTTCCATGGTCTGAATATTTTTATAATGCAAAGTTGCTCATAAAAATATCAGTTCGCTTTGTTCAAAAGTCCAAAGTTACTATATTGAGAAGTCCAAACGCCTAAAACACTACCTGTCCAATGGCCGCCCCGGGGGACTTTACCCTGCGACGGCCCATCGCAACAGCACCTTCCCGAATGGCTTATCCTCGATCAAATACCGCTGCGCCTCCGGCGCCTCTCCGGCATCGAACGTCCGTGCCACCATTGGCCGGATGTTTCCATTCTCCAACAAAGGCAGGATCTGGTCCCAGACAACCCGTTGCTCATCCGGGCTAAACCAGCCGGACAGGCTGACCCCACGCATCTGAAGCCCTTTCCAGATAAAGTCAGTAAGGTTCGCGGTGAACTGTATGCCCGCCGAATAGCCGATATTGACTATGACACCATTTCTCGCTAAGGACCGTATGGCCTCCCCCGTAAGCGCACCGCCTATGCTATCCACTACAATATCCACTCCCTGACCGTCAGTGATTCGCCGCACCCCGTCGCTTATGCTCTCCTTTTCCAGGTCAATTATATGATCAAATCCCGCTGCTTCAGCCACCTTCGCCTTTGCAGTAGACCCCGCAGTAGTAATAACCAGTGACGCCCCATGGGCCTTCGCCAGTTGCACCGCCGCGTTCCCGACGGAACCACCCACTCCAAGGGATAGCACACTTTTCCCTGCAACAAACTCTACCTTGTTCAGACAAGCTTGTGCGGAGAAGAAACCTACAAAGGTGGCCGCCGCTTCTTCAGTCGACACATGATCGGGTATCCCGACCAATTCTTCCGGGTATAATGCCAGGTATTCCTGCCACGTCCCGTCAGTGCGAATGCCCCTGATGGAGCCCTGCGGGGTGAAACCGGAAATGATGACACGCTTTCCCTCGGGGAATGCTGCGTTACCCCTGATAATAACCCCTGCCCCTTCATTCCCCAAAACCATGGGGGTCTTTGTCTGTGGAATCATTCCCTTTCTGACAGTGTCATCAACGGGATTCACTGCAGCCAGCAGTACCCTGACCAGCAGTTGACCTTCTGCCGGTACCAGCATCGGCACCTCCACTAACTTCAGCTGATCGTAGCCACCAAACTCGTTAAATTGTATCGCTTTCACTTTCATTTATTTTACCTACCAATAGGTAGGTTTTACGGCAAAAAAAATTACATTCCTAATATCTCCTGCTGAATGGTCTTAAAAATCCCATTTTGCAACACCCTGTCTAACAAGAGCGATGCGATCAGAGACGACTGTATCATGCAGGCTTTCGCTTTTGGCGATTCCGGGAAATTGAATTCTCCGCTTTTCTTCCCCTTTGTCAACACGTCAACCAGTTTATCCAGCAATAGAGTCACGCTGATTTTTAGCTCCTGTTGCAGCTCCGGCGACAGGGTATCGTAAACCGGGGAAAGCGCGCCCACCAGGCACACACAATGCGCCCTTTGCTTCTGGCTATAAGTCTCGACGATTTTAGCCAGTTGTTGCCTATAGGTTAGCGTCCGCCAAACTGCGGAATCAGCGATGAACCGCTCCATCGCTCTTTTGATTACTTCTACGCCAAGATCAGATTTAGAAGGAAAATGATAGTGGATGGAGGCATTTTTGATCTGCAGGGGAACGGATATATCGGTATAACTAAAATTATTGTACCCGACTTCCCGGATCAGGTTGTCCGCCCTATTCACTATTTCGTCTTTGGTAACCTTCATAAGTCAAAGGTATATAATTTACCTATTAGTAAGTAGGTTTTAGAAAAAAAAATCTCCACCCCTTATTATAGTGAATCCTGCCATATTGAAAGGTCCGGTATTATTGGTTAATTTTGATTATTATGGACCCCATAGAGAGATTAAGGAAAATGGTCTGCGGCATTTCCGGGATGAGTCATGAAAATTTCGACCTTTCAATCAATTACTGGCAGCCGAAGACTTATAAAAAGGGAGAGTTTTACAATGAATACAAGAGCGTCTGCCGTTACCTTGGTTTCGTTCTGACAGGCGTTTTCAGGATTTATAAATTTCTTGATCAGTCCGGCACCGAAAAGAACATGCAGTTTTTCACCAATGATCAGTTTATGACTTCGTTCAAAAGCTTTTTCAGCCAGGAAAGCTGCGAATATTACACGGAGTCAATGACTGAATCTGACATCTTATACATCCATTACGACCATTTGCAGCATCTCTATAAGACTTCCCCGGCCTGGGAAAGATTCGGAAGGATATTTGCCGAATCCGTCCTGCGTGCAGTCCTCGATAACACGGAAGCCTTTATGTTCAAAAGCCCTGAAGACCGCTATGCTGAACTCATCCGCATTCACCCGCAAATCTGCAACGTCGTTCCCTTATATCATATCGCCTCCTATCTCGGTATCGAAGGCCCATCCCTGAGCCGCATCAGAAGACGTATGGCCTCAAAAGAGCCATAAGTTCCTCCAAAAACACATACCCCATTTTAACCCGGGTTAATATTTTCCGTTTTTGGCAGCGATAGTTTTGTGTTGTCTAAGCAAAACAATTAGGCAATACAAACATGAAAAAATTAATATATCCATTACTGATGGCGGTTTTATCCGCCACAGTGCTATCCTGCACTAAAAGTCATACCGGGACGGCCACTCCCAAAACCTTTGTCATTGTGCCGGGAGCATGGTCCGGACCATATGCCTGGGATAGCGTACAGGCCATTCTTGAAAAGTCCGGCAATAAGGTTATCGTCGTTCAGCTACCCGGTCACGGGTCCGACAGTACCCCTCCCCAAAACCTGACCCTGAACGTCTACCGTGACAGGGTCATCAGCACAATCGATTCCATTGGTGGGCAGGTGATACTAGTCGGCCATAGTCTTGGCGGCGCTATTATCTCAGCGGTGGCGGAAGAAGTCCCTTCAAAAATCGAAAAACTGGTGTATGTCGCCGGTTTTGTTCCTTTGACTGGTCAGTCTGTGCTAGCCTTGGCCAGTACAGATACGGCTTCCGTACTCGGCGCCAATCTCGTTCCTTCTGCAGACAACCTGACCCTTGGCGTCGTATACGGCCAGATCATCAACAGCTTTATCCTGGATGGCACCGAAGATGAACGCAGCCTATTGCTGGCCAATTACAGGGTAGAGCCCGCCATCCCGCTAACAAATGCAGTAACCCTTACTTCCGCCAATTATGGCTCGGTGGCTAAAGTTTATATCAAAACCCTACTGGATCACGCCATCACGCCGACACTACAAAATCGCATGCTGGCCGCTACACCAGGGTTCTCGGCCATTTATCAGCTCAATACCAGCCATAGTCCTTTTCTGGTCAAGCCTGATTCAGTAGCGCTCTTGTTAACAAATATTGTTCACTAAAAAACGCCCAAAATAAAAATCAACATCATGAAACGTACAGCAAACGCACATTGGAACGGCACCCTGCAAGCAGGCATTGGTGAACTCAGCACACAAAGCACCGTGCTGAACAATACTCAATATTCGTTTAAAACCCGCTTTGCAGATGGAATCGGCACCAATCCTGAAGAACTCATCGCTGCCGCGCTGGCCGGTTGCTTCTCTATGGCGCTTAGTGCGACTTTAGAACATGAAGGTTTTACCGCCGGGGACATCTTTACCGCCGCAACAGTAGATTTGGACCTGCAAGCCCTCAGCATCACTGGTATCCATCTCGAATTAAAAGCCACGGCAATCGATGGAGTCGATGAGGCGACATTCAAAGCCATCGCCGAAGGTGCAAAATCACATTGTATTATCTCAAAAGCATTGATCGTACCCGTGACATTGAATATAACTTACGCATAGAGACAGGTCCCTTTTCGAACAGTGCAGATCCTTTTCGAACTAAAATGCCCCGCTTTTTGCGGGGCATTCATTTAGTTGGCGGATAGAAGAGAGTAATTTATTCGGTTCTCAAACTATCGACGGGGTTAGCAACGGCAGCCTTCATCACCCGAAAGCCGACAGACAGCCACGCGATCAGCATACAGACGCCCATGGCTTCTATAAAAAGCAGTGGTCCTGGGTTAAAGTGGTAGGCGTAGTTCTGCAACCACCGGTGCATGAAAATGCCGGTGACCGGTGCTGCGATCAGAAAGGACAGCAGAACAAGCAGGGTGAATTCGCCGGAGAACAAATAAACGATATTCGTCACCGAGGCGCCAAAAGTTTTGCGGATGCCTACCTCCTTCGCGCGGGTTGCGGCCATGAAGGAGACAAGGCTATACAGGCCCAGGCAGGAAACGAACACAGCCAGGCCGGCAAAAAGCTTGAACAGTGTCGACAACTGAGCTTCCTGTTCATAATACCTGGCAATACTTTCGTCCAGAAACCGGTATTCATATACGTCCTCGGGGAAGGCCGATTTCCATACCTTTTCAATGCCGGGGAGTGCCTTGCCGATCAGGGCAGGCGTCAACTTGATATTAATGGTAGTATAAACCTGCTTCCATCCCTCCATGATCACCGGCCTGATCGTGTCATTCAGGGGAGCGATATTGAAATCCCTGACGACGCCCGATATAGTACTCGTATCACCGACGCCGTTGACCACAACCTTTGCCCCAAGCGCATTCTCCGGACGATGAATGCCCAATTTCTTTATAAATGCTTCATTCACCACCATTGTAAATGGACCGGGAATAAGATCACCCGCCAGCAGTTTGAAATGGTATAGCCTGGGGTAGACGGAATCCACCCATTTCAGGTTAACACCAAAATCATGCTGTTGAACCCCATTGTATATGATATCGCTGTTCTGGTCGCTGTTGACATCCATCGGACTGGCAGAGCTAAAGCTGACATTCTCTACTCCCGGCTGCTGCATGAACTGCTGGCGCAGGACATCCATCTTTCTATTATCCGGCAGGTCAGCGATGACAATCGCATCTTTATCAAAGCCCAGGGGCGTCGACCGGAAATATGCGACCTGCCCGACGATGATCAACATGCAGATGATCAGTGCCTGCGCGATAGTGAATTGCAGCACAACGAGCACCCGGCGCAGGAGATTGGAGCCGGTCCCCCGCGGGGCCGTCTTGCTTTTCAGCGCTGTTACCGGATCAAAGCCGGAAAGGACCAACGAGGGATAGAATCCTGCAAGGAAAGTTGTTCCGGTCACTACTGCGAGCAGCAGCCAGCCTACCATCGGATCAAAGACGAATTTCCAATCCAGCGTCATCCCCAGCAACCGATCGACAAACTGCAGTGCCTGGCCGCAAATCGTCAAAGACACAGCGGTAGCGAACAGCACCATCAAACCCGTCTCGACCATGAATTGCCACAGTAATTGACGGCGGGTGCCACCCAGCACCTTTCGTACGCCTACTTCCCGGGCACGATACACCGACCGGGCAGTGGCTAAATTGACGAAGTTCACACAGGCAATGATGAGAACGAACAGGCCGATCAGGCTAAGTGTGCGGATCAATGCGTGGCTGAAGGGATGATTGTTGAAGGTATTGAAACGTGTATCGAAATGCATTTCCTTCAGTGGCAGGAGCATCAACCCTTCATCGCGGTTTTCGCGTGATTTATACCGGTTAACCACATCCGCAAGGTCCTTGTTGAATGTCTCTTCCGAAAGGTTGTCCGGAAGTGTGACGAAACAATAATGTTGTGCGAAGACGCTGGCCCAGTTATTGAGCGCGCCATTGGCGCCTGTATGGGGTAAACTGGCATAGGAAATGACTACTTTCAAAGGAAAATCCATATTGGTCGGTGCATCCTCCAGCACACCGGTAACTTTCAATGTCCAGGTTTTATTCAGCGTAACGTAACGGCCGACCGCCGAAGCCCAGGCGCCAAAGTATTTCACCGCCATGCCCCTGGTCAGCAGGACAGTATTGGGTTCGCTGAGTGCCGTCCTCCTATCGCCTGCGAGCCAGCGGAAAGCAAACATATCGAAGAACTGCGGCTCTGCAAACAGGACGCCGGTCTCTTCATGGAACTTCTTTGTCTCATGGCCGGCGGCGTTGTCGCCTTCAACCGTGATCAGCCCGTCACCGCCCAGGCTTACAATGGAAGCGACATTTTTCAACTGTGGATAATCCCGGCGTAAGGCCTGACCCGTCGGGAAAGGCACACCGGATTCATAATCGATGCCCATCTGTGTATGAAAAACCGATACGACCCGGTAAATATGATCGCGCTGCGGATGGAAGTTGTCAAAGCCCGACTCGAAACGGTCGATAAAAAAGATAAGCAGAAAGACAGAGATCCCGACAGTCAGGCCAAGAATATTAATGATTACCTGTTCCTTGTGGCGGATGGCTTGTCTGATAGCGATCCGTAGGGAGCTCCGGCGCATGAGGATGTAGTTGGATTTCGGATATCGGGCCAAATACAATGCCAACCATTCAATTAAATGGATGTCAATAACTTAACTCAGTTACGAGCCCGGATTTGTCCAATTTCGATACAACGATAGTACGAATGTAAAGTTTGTCTCACTCCGCCCTCAGGCTGCTGGCCGGACTGGCCCTCGAGACCCTCCATGCCTGGGAGAAAACGATCAGGGTGCATATCGAGGTCAGGATCAGGACATTCGTCAACAGTATCCACGGCGTAATCTGCACCCTCGAGACAAAGAATTGCAGCCAGATATTATTCAGCAAATAGGCGATCGGTATCGAGATGATCACCGCGATGGCCTGCAGGACTATGAAACTCCTGGATAATAAAAGGATCACCTGCGGGACGCTGGAACCGAGGATTTTTCGCAGGCTGATCTCTTTTCTTCTTGTTTCGGCCGTGTACGTCGCCATGCCCAGTAGTCCGAGACAGGAAATGATCACGGCAAGCAGGGCAAGCAAACCTAATATCCCTGCAATGTTAGTCATCACAATATGGACGAGCAGCAATTGCTGATCGAAAAATTCATATTCGAATTTGGAGGTAGGGTTCACCTTCTTCCAGGTATCCTGAAGGAAGGCCACGGTCCCCATCGGGTCTTTCCCCTGCAATCTTACCGTCACATAGCCGAACTCCGTCTTTCGGTTGCGGAGCATCAGCGGCTCCATACTCCGGCTTACATCAAGGAACTGGAAATTCCGTACGACGCCGATGATCTCCGCATCTCTTTTATTCGCCAGGATCAGATGCCGGCCGACCGCTTGTTTTGCCGAAGGATACTTCAGATCGGCCGCCATTTTTTCGTTGATCAGGATATAACGATCGACTGAATCATCGGGAATGGCCGGGAAATTCCTACCCGCGATCAATTGCAACTCCCATACTTTCAGACAACCCGCGTCAATGTCAATATAGTTGGCCTGGACACTGTCCTGCATGTCATCTGCCGCATGAATACGTTCCTGATAATTCGTCCCGGTCGCGGGTGGGAAGGTACAAGCCGACACGGCGCCGATATTCCTGTTCGTGGCTATCGCCTGCGCGAACCGGCTGTAATTCTCTGTTTTGACCAGCTTGATGTTGACGACATTCTCCTTGTTAAAACCATAGTCGAAATTCATCAGCCGGTTACCCTGAAGATAGATAAGGCTTGTCGAGATAATAAAGATCAGGGAGACGCAGAGTTGTACGACCAACAGCACTTTCCGGATCGTCAGCCGTTTCATGATCCGGAAGGAGCCTGCGCCCCTTAAAATATTTACCGGGTTAAATAAAGATATATAGATAGAAGGCAGCAGTCCGGCGATAAAGCCAACTGCGATACTAAAACCCAGGAATAGCAGAAAGATCCGCGGGGTATAGTGGAAAGAGATACCGAGGACCTGGTTCAGCCAGAGACCGGTGAACAGGTACTGGAAGACCCATAACAGGATGAGGGAAAACAGCAGTGATAATATGCTGACCAACACCGCTTCCGTGATGAATTGCACGAAGATCTGCCGCCGGGTGGCGCCGGACACTTTTCGGATGCCCACCTCTTTTGTCCTCGTCAAAAGCCGGGCGATAGAAAGATTGGTATAATTCAGACAGGCCGACAACATGACGACCAGGCATAGTACGCTTAAGATAACCAGGATGATCTTCGGTATAGACACACAGGTGGGGTTGCTGATCGCGTCCGCCGGCATGATATCCGTCAACGCCACTGCCTGGAATGCATATTGATCATGCTCCCCCTTCGGGTATTGTTGATCGGAGACCTTGTCCAGGATATTTTGAAGGTTGGCTTTCGACTTACCCTTTTCCATCAGCACAAAAGTATAGTTAGTCCAGACGTTGCTCCAGTTATTGGGCGGATAGGAAAGTATCGAGTCCTTCGTCAGGATGTCCAATGTGCTCAGCGAGGCCAGCAGCTTGAAAGGCAGGCTTGTCTTTCCGGGGATGGGTTTGAGGACACCGGTGATCGTGAATTGACCGTATGGTGTTTCTTTATTGCCTGTTTCCTCCGGTATTCCGGGGTTGAGTCCTGTGTTGTTGAATTTCACTGTCTGCCCGATGGGGTCTTCCCGATGAAATAATTGTTGAGCCAGTTCTTCGGAGATTACCATGGAAAAAGGCTTGTCCAAAGCGGTACGGGGATCCCCTTCCTCCACCATAAAATCCATCACCCGGAACAGGTTCCCATCGGCAAAATAGCCGCCGCCCGAAGCGATCTTATCCTTGTAAAGAAGGTCGCCGCCGATATTCCTGACCAGGGCCGAGGACGCCTCGATCCCGGCATAATCCTTTCTTAAGACTTCCGCCAATGGCAACGCCGAAGACGCTGTTCGCATCTCATTACCGTTCTTTCCAATGGTCTGAATCCTATAGATCCGGTCTTTGTTCGTATGGAACTGGTCATAGCTTTTCTGGTCGGCAATGATCATGATGATGAGCATGCAAACCGACATGGCAGCCGCCAGGCCAAAGATATTGATCAGCGAAAAGGTTTTGTGTTTCAGGATGTTCCGGGTTCCAACCTTCAGATAATTAGCGAGCATGGGGATGTTTTGGGGCTTGGACGAGGGCATCCGGGAAAAGGTTACAAGTCAAGCTTAACTTTTATTCCATCCGGGTCGTTCTCAAAACTGAGAAAACTTGTTTTGCTACCTTCATCCCAGGAAGTCTTTATATCAGTGATCAATTTCCCTTTCTCATCAATAACAGTAATTTTTTTGGGTTCAGCCGGTAGTAAAATCCGCATCACATTTGTTGTGTTGACCGGGCTTTTGACTACAAAGGAATAGCTGCGCTTTTCAATCTTTTCTTCGTATACACGCGATGCCGATGCGAGGACCTGGGGTTTGGCGGGGTTAGGGGCCAGGTCTATATTATATAATAGCGCTTGTTCTCCGGGATTGATTTGTTTTTCGGATAAGACAGGCAGGGTGGGGTCGAAAAGGTCGATTAGCCGGCCTTTGAGGATATAGGGATCGGCGGTTTCGCCATCGGCCAGGACAGATACGATTTCGTAGGGGCCGCGACGGAGATACAAATTGTTTTTATACTCGACTTTCTTGCCTGTCGCTTGCTCATAGAGGAGTTCCACTTTGGCTCTCAACAGTGTATCGCCGTTGGTCTCGAGGATGTATTCTTTGGGGTCTTTCCGGATAATACATATATTACCTTTGCCAACCGGGTATATGCCTTCCTTCGGATTTTGACCAATACCCAATTTTTCAAACAGATCGTCGGCGGGACAATTGTATTTCTTTCCATCCGAATTCCACCATTCTTTAACAGTTTGAAAAGGATCATCATCACGTCCGGAATAAACTATAACACCTCCGTTACGCACCCATTGTGCTAACTGCTCATGCGCTTTTTCAGTGGGTGGTTTCATATTTGAATAAGACATTAACAGGACTTTCGTATCGCTGAACGCTTTTTCATACCCGACATTTTCCAGGTGAACGATATTTACAGGGACTCCGCGTTCAAGAAAGGGCAGGGCTTCGCCGTAAAAATTGGATAAGAGGGGGTCCACCAGCCGGGGATTTGTAGGATAGCGGTGAAACATTCCGGACGTCTCATAAAAATTAGAGAAGTAGGGATTTTCGAAGGCTTTGCCATTATCGTGTGTGGGGAGTTGCTGAAACATGAGTGAATTGCCCATCAGCACGCTGATACCCTGCGTTCCGGAAGTTTTATTTTCCGAAACCGGCATATTGTTCAGCGTATTGATCATCACCAGCAATTGGGTCGAATACGTCTTAGGCATCGGCGCCTTCTCGCTACTGGTTTGGTTGATGAAATATTGACCATCAAAAATCCGATCGGGCCAGGGCATCACCTCGTAATTGTCGATGTCGGGATAGAAAAGTTCTGCCGCAAAAGTTGTTTCATAATTTTTTTTATAATCACTCCAGTCACGGCGTACATCTTCAACAGGGTCATTTTCAAAAAAGAGCTTTCGATTAGTCGGCGCAGTCATCGATCGCATGCACCCATATTCAAGAAAAGCGGTTTCAAATGCTCTCGATTTGGCAATCCCGTTAAAATAATTCGGTTCTCTTGCAGTTCCTGTCCATGACTGCACAATGTATCCGTCCACACAGGGCAGCGAAGCAAGACTGGCTTCGGGGCTGACGATCTGCCACAGTGAATAATTTAAAAGGGAATGAGTAGCCACGTAACAGCGTACATTCATTCCTTTGCTTTTGCCATATGTTTTAGCGTACGTAAAGGCGTCTTCCAGTGCTTTGTAATACAGGTGGTATTTTAATTTGTTGGACAGGTAGGTGTTTTCAGCCGATTCGTGCTGCGGGCGCCAGTCAAAGCCGTAATATGCTGCCCATGCTTGTTTAAAAGCGGGGCTGTAGCCTGCACGGGCCCAAAATTCCGGCTCTTCCAGGTAAATGGCGTCGATGCCGGCATCGATAACCCGTTTGATGATCTTTTCCTTGAAATAGGTCAAAAAGTTTTTGGTCGGTACAATATAGGGGGTCAATCTTCCATGCCAGATGGTATCACCGTTCTGCTCCATCTGTGCCTCATCAAAATGAGGCGAGCCGTCCCATTTTCCTGTAAAATATTCCTGGTAGCCTCCCCAGGCGATCCCGGTCATGAAGGCTGCGGTGTAACCCTTTTGGCGCCAGGATTGTACCCGCTGTTCGAAGGTCATGTCCCGCCGGTCAGAGACACCATACACTATTGCCACATCAGATCTTGTGTCGGTGGTTGGCCGCCAGGCGCCCCCTGTTTGAAAAGTTGTTTTCTCTTTCCTTTCTGCCGGCTGGCTGGATGCGTTGTTGGCACAGAAGGTGAAAAGAAGCGTTGCAAAGGCAACGCTTCTAAAAGTTTTAACTCTCATTGTCAATAGTATTTCTCTAATAACCGGGGTTTTGACCGCAAACCGGGTCCGCTTCCAATTCATCGATGGGAATGGCCTCCAGCAGATTATTGGCTGTTATATTGTATAGTTTATTTCCCAGATAATCCGTGAAGCTATTCATGAGGTCGATCGTATACTGAGAACCATATCTCCGCAGATCGCTCCAACGATAGCCTTGTCCTGCAAATTCCAATCTTCTTTCGTGCAATATCGCCAGCGCTACGTCGCTCTGGGAAGTTACCGTTAACGCAGGAAGTTTTGCCCTTGCTCTGATCGCATTGACCAGCGGGATGGCATCTGCGGGATCGCCGGTGTTGTTCAATGCTTCTGCTTTTAGCAAAATAGCATCTGCCAACCGAAGAACAATGACACTTTGACTGCCGCCGGCAGCATACGTACCACCCTGGACATACTGACCTCTTGTGATGAAATAGGGGATTTGTGTCAACGCGGTAGTAGGATAGTGATTGGGATTATCGAAGAAAGGTTCTCCAAGGAATTCGGTAGAGTCATTTTCGATAACCATTACTCCATGCATTCTTACGGTATCGCCGGAAGTCATATAATCATTGACCAGATCCTGTGTCGGTGTGACGAATTTGGTAAAGGGAGACGGTATGGTCAGATTATAATCCGAAGGAGCGATCAGCCAGGTCGCGAAATTGCGGGTGGGTGCATTGGTACCGCCCACGTGCTGAATTTCAAAGAAGGACTCTGTGGTGTTGGTTGAGGCGTTGTCATTGAACAGATCGGCGAAATTAGCAACGAGGCTGGCTCCGCTTGTGCCCGTGCCGCCGTATGCAGCGGGCAATAAGGCATTGCAGGTAGCCAGACAGTCGTTATAATCGCCCTCTTGCGCATATACCCTTGCCAATAAGGCCTGAGCTGCTTGTTTTGTGGCTCTCGTATGTTGGTTGACCACGCCAGGGTACGAAACCGGCAGGACCGAAATGGCGTCCGTCAAATCGGAGATGACTTGTGTATAACAATCGGCAAGACTACTGCGGGGTACTACAACGGTCGTATCGTTTGAATAGGTATGCAGCGACAGTATAACACCGCCATATGCCTTCATCAGATTGAAATAATGCAGCGCTCTCAGAAATTTGGCTGAAGCCACCATTTGATTTCTTGCCGAGTCTGTTAAAGTGGCATCGGAACTGGTTTTGGCGGCGACATCTATCAGGAGATTACAATTCCCGATCATCCCGTACAACTCACTCCAGCCTCTCCCCTCGGTGGTAGTGGCATTGTCGGTAAAGTTATCGCATGCAGTGACCCCTTCACTTGCGTTGTTGTCTGTTTGCCCGTCGAAACTGTTGTCCGATCGAACGTCTTCATTTACTAATTCGAACCATGGATAAAAGTGCCCGTTGGCATCCGCCAGTTGTTCAAAATTGTTATTCAAGATCTCCTGAAGCCCGGCCAGCGTATTGACAGACGAGGTGGAGACCTGATTAGGCGGCGTAATATTTAAAAAACTTTTTTTACATGCTGTTGCCAACAGGAGACTTACTGATGTTAGCGACAGGTATAATATATTTTTGTTTTTCATCTTTTTCACATTTTTATTTTCTAGCAAGCTTTTTTGTATTAGAATCCAACATTTAAACCAAACGTAATCGTCTTGGCCAGCGGGTAAACGCCGAAGTCAACGCCTTGTGTGCTGGGCGACGTTCCGCCGATGTTCAGATCAGGAGCGTAGCCTGAATATTTGGTGATCGTGACCAGGTTTTCCCCGGCAACATAGGCGCGAAGGGTTTTAATACCGATCGATTTTACGAAGTTGATGGCGGCAATGTTATAAGAAAGGGAGACATTTCTCAATCGTACAAAGGAACCGTTTTCTACATAACGGCTCGACACATTGTCATTGCCGTTTTCGTAGGGATTATTGGTCTGGTTCGAGGCGTTTTCACCCAGGATGGCGAGCGGGATATCCGTTTTATCGCCGGAGGTTCTCCAACGATGAAGGGTAGTGGACAGCTGATTGGTGAGGTCATACATGCCGTCTTCTTCATAGCGGTTTGCATTGAAGACTTTATTGCCCCAGGCGTACTCGATCAACACATCCAGGCCAAAACCCTTGTAGGTAAGATTATTGGTAAATCCGCCGAATGCCGTGGGAAGCGCCTTGCCCAGATATAAGTTGTTTTCGGCTGCGCCAGTCTTGTCAGGATCAGCATATTTGATATAGCCGGTTTGCGGGTCGACTCCCTGCGAGATATATCCGAACATAGACCCGACCGAGTAGCCATTTTTCAACCAGGTGACGGTACCGGAAGGAATGCTGGTGCCTTGTATCGGGGTGATGTTTGCCTTGATCTTATTGCTGTTAAATGAGATATTGAAATTGCTTGTCCACGTAATGGCATTGTGTGTTAAGATGTCGCCGCCAAGCGATATCTCAAGACCGTGATTTAGCACTTTTCCTGGTAGGTTTACAACAACATTGCTTTGCCCGGTAGAAGTAGGAAGGTTGGAGGTGTAAATTAAGTTGGTAGTCTGTTTGTCGTAATAATCAGCAGTAACGCGTAAACGGTTGGCGAAAAACGCGATATCCGTACCAATATTTAATTGTTTGGTCTCCTCCCATTTGATAAGGGGGTTAGCAGCCGTTCCGTTCAATCCCAAACCAGGGTAGGAGGCGCCACCTGCGTCATACGTATATTGCCCGGACGCTACGTTGAGTACGTCATAAGAAGGGTAGTAAGCGCTTGGCAGATTTCCTGTCTCTCCATAGCCTGCACGAACCTTCAGATCGCTGAAGAGGTTTTGATCCTTCATGAATTTTTCATTGATGATCCGCCAGCCCACAGAGCCGGCCGGGAAGGTGGCGTATTGGTTATGTATGCCCAATTGCGAGGAACCGTCTCTTCTAATGGTTGCCGTCAGCAGGTATCTCGAGTCATAGTTATACATCACCCGGCCGTACTGGGAATATTTTGACCATCTGTCGTAGGTGCCAAGGTCCTGGGTTGTGGATCTGGTGCTGGCACTCGAGATCGAGTAAATACCTGCGATGGGAAAGCCGCTACCGCCGGTTTCTGCATATTGATCCTGCCATTTTTGGGCGGTAAGGCCTGCGATGACATCCAGATTATTTTTACCGAAGGAATTGTGATAGTCAAGAATGTTATCCCAGAGCCAGGTATAGTTGTCGGTGGTATTATACACAGCCGTTCCGTTGACAGAAGCAGCGCTGGAAGTGATCGTGGGGTCCTGGATAATATTTTCAAAGTTATCCGAGATTTCCGCGGAGATGCGGTTGGTGTAGGAGATATTAAAGGGCAGATGAACAATAAGGTGCCCTTCGACGTTCACAATATTATAAGTTGTTTTATCCGAAGTGCCATACAATTGTCCCAACGGATTCGGTATGGCCTGCCCATTGCTGTTGTCAACCGCGAAAAAGCCGGTTGTCGGGTCTTTCTCGGGCTCGTAGGGGGAATACGCGACTGCTGCTCCGGTGACGGCGCCGGAACCTCCACCACCATGTCCGGTGGTACCCTGGGTTCCGGCTGGCATATTGCCCACTGTTTGTCTGACGTAGTCCGCCCGGCCACCGATCGTGAACCATTTGTTCAAACTCTGCTCTGCCGTGAGCCCTATAAATAATTTTTTTGAAAAAATGGTCGGCATGATACCGTCCTGATTCAAATAACCAACGCTAAGGGCATAATTTCCGCCGGTACCGCCGCCGGAAAGCCTTACACTCGCTCTGGTCAGCGGTGCAGTTCTGAACAGCAGTTTTTGCCAGTTGTTATTGACGTTTTGCCAATTGGCCGGTAGCCTGATGCCTGATGTATCGGAGGCTTCACCGGCGTTGGTGTATTCGTCTACTTGTAGTTGATGCAGTTGAACACCATTGAGCACAGGAAGGATCTTAGTAACAGACTGAATACCCTGCGCGAAGTCGGCGTCTATTCTTGGGGTGCCGGCGACTCCTTTTTTAGTGGTGATTTCGACCACGCCATTGGTTGAGCCTGCAACACCATAGATCCCAGTGGCAGAAGCGTCTTTCAGGATCGTTATGCTGGCGATGTTATTGACGTCCAATGTGGCGATATTATATCCCACAATACCATCCACAACGTAGACCGGGGTAGCATTGCCGCTTAAAGATGTAAAGCCCCGGATCAATACTTGAAAATCCTGTCCCGGAGCGCCATTGAATTGCTGTACCTGGACGCCTGCGGCCTTACCCGCGAGTTCCTGCATGATATTCACTATGGGACGCTCTCTTTCATCGCTTAGGTTAACGGCGGAAATCGATGACGTCACATCTTTTATTCTTTGCGTCCCATACCCAATGACCACTACATCATTTAACCCGGTAGCTTTTGAAGTCATCGTTACAGATAATCCTGTTGTCTCCTTATCAAATTTGATTTGTCTTTCTTCATATCCTACAATAGAAAAAATCAACGTCGTACCCTTGTTAACGCTAATCGTGAATGTTCCATCTGTTCCTGAGGTGGTACCACCCGATTGGCCTTTAATGGTGATTGACACACTGGATAGCGGCTTACTACTATCAGATGCGACTGTACCACTTACAGTTATTTTTTCCTGGGCAAATGAAAATTTGGAGGCACTTAAGAGGAGAAAGGCAAGAAAGAAGAGCCTCGTTTTTTGCAATAGAAATGCGGATTTCTTTTTTAACATGGCAGCTGAATTGGTTTAAAAAAGTGTTTTAAATCGTTGACATCACCTGGGTGGAATGTTGAATGAAAGGGATATCCACGAAGGTGCTATATACCTTGAGTCGCGGGACAAAGAATTACCCTTAGTCAGTTTGGAAAATTTTTTTACCGGTCGGGAAATGGGTAAAAAAACGGGGATCAATACCCTGGATTCTGTGAGAGATTGGGGTTATTATCTCTATCGGCCTGAGGAATGGGGTACAACAGCCTGTCGGTAGTCACATTGTAACCCAGGTTAACCCCATTACCATCTTCCTCGCTATTCATTACGTTGATGGTGTATTGGGTACCGAACCGCAACAGGTCATACCAGCGCTCGCCTTCAAAGGCCAGTTCCAGCCTGCGTTCGTTGAGAATCGCCAACGCCACGTCCGATTGCGACGAGACAGTTATCGGCGCCAGACTGACGCGGGCCCTGATGGCGTTCACCAGTGGAATGGCATCGCTGGTTTGTCCTAAGACGTTCAATGCCTCGGCTTTGAGCAGAATAATATCCGCCAGCCGGAGCAATACCAGGTTATCACCGCTGCCACCGCTGAATCCACCAGGGAAGTCCCTGCCGACTTTCCAGACATAGGGGATGGTATCGGTAGCGGCATAATGCGTAGGGCTGGCCACAACATTGGCAGAACCCGGCCCATTATATTCCCAGGTAATGGAGGAATTATAACGAACAGTATCGCCGGCGGCCAGAAAGGCTTGCACCAGATCCTGCGTGGGAGGAGCGAACTTGACCCAATATTGAGCATCGATAGAGGGCGGCAGCATCAGGCCCATGGCATATCCATGTGTTATGGCGCCTTCGGTATGCTGAAGCTCGAAAATGGACTCTGCGCTGTTTTTGTGCTGGCTATCGAATAGCCAGTCATAATTGGTCAGCAGTTGGTAACCTGCCGTACCGGTCCCTCCATACAATGAGGGCAGCACCTTGTTGCAGTAGATGAGGCAGGAGTCGTATTTCAGTTGTTGCGCATAGACCTTGGCCAGCACGGCTTCAGCAGCACCCTGCGTAGCGCGGCTGTGGCTGGATGCATTGTCACTATAGGCAACCGGCAGCGAGGCTTCGGCATCCTTGAGGTCTTGTTCGATCTGGGCATATACGCTGTCTACGGAGCTGCGTGATTTCAGCGTATTGGGGTCGACGGCAATGGTATGCAATTGCAAGACGACGGGGCCATAGTTCCTGACCAGGTGCGAATAGTGATAGGCCCTTAAGAATTTGGCCTCGCCCAGGATCTGCGCTCTTAATGCGGGGGTCAGCGCCGTATCCGTTATACCAGGCACATTGTCCAGGATCGAGTTAGTCGCGCCGATATCCATATACAATTCATACCAATCCTCCGATATAGGTTGATTGTCCGTGGCCACCGAAGTAAAATTGTCCACCCCATCGATATCCGGCGCACTGCCCCCCGAATAGTTGTTATCCGACCGGACGTCACCGTCTATGAGGTAATTCCAGGCATAGTACCAATAGTTATAGTTGGCCATCAGGGAATAACATCCTACTATGGCCGTTTCCGCGTCGGAGGCGCTCTTGAAGTCCCCGGTAGTCAGGGTGTTCTGGGGAGTCTCGTCCAAAAAGCTTTTTTTGCAACTGCCGGCCCCCGTTAGCATAAAGGCAGCAACCAGAGCCAGAAATATTTTTTGTTTTTGTTTTTGCATAATTGCTGGTTTACACCCCATAATTGTTGGTTTTCCCCGTTACAACGATACATTGAGACCGAAAGTGACGGATTTCGCCTGCGGGTAAGTCCCGTGATCGAATCCTTCCTGTGTGGCCAGGTTGGTGCCTGTGCTTGTGGTTACGTTCAATTCGGGCGAATAGCCCTTATATCCTGTAATGATGAACATGTTTTGCAGGGTCGCATAGACGCGGAGCCCGGAGAGATGAGCACCGGCGATCCACCGCTTATCCAGGTTGTAGGCCAGCGTCATTTGCCTGAACCGAAGGAATGAGCCGTTTTCGACCCATCGGGACGAGATACTGTAATTCGGTACGGAATTGGGCGGGGCTGCGCTGCCATAAAAGGCAT
>Ga0302227_10000672_pt1 | contig 28092 bp, 24 predicted proteins | sample II_Palsa_N1_1_FD_193525 | JGI IMG/M metagenome (GOLD analysis project Ga0302227, IMG submission 193525) | Peat permafrost microbial communities from Stordalen Mire near Abisko, Sweden - II_Palsa_N1_1 | ecosystem: Environmental > Terrestrial > Soil > Palsa > Peat permafrost | place: Sweden... | reverse complement strand
CTTCGCCACCGATCCAGAAGCCCCACGGGATCAGGTTGCGCGAGGTATCGGCGCTTTCGAAATTGCGATAGCCGGCCCAGTGACCGACGCCGTTGACGAAGCCGGCGGCCCAGAACGGGATCCATACCATCTGCAATGCCCAGATCGCCGCACCGATCACGCCGAACAGGGCGAGATTGATCAGCAGCATCAAGGTCGGGCCCCAATACGGATGGGCGCCATAGACGTTGCTCTCGACCCAGTCGTCAGGGGTGCCGCGGCCGTACTGCTGCATGTCGGCCTTGGACTCGCAGGCATCGCGGTACAGCGACACGCCGTCCCAGAACACCTTCTTGATGCCGTAGATCATCGGGCTGTGGGGATCTTCCTCGGTCTCCACCTTGGCGTGGTGCTTGCGATGCACCGCCACCCACTCACGCGTCACCATGCCGGTGGTCAGCCAACCCCAAAAGCGGAAGAAGTGGGCCAGGACCGGATGGAAATCCACGCCACGATGGGTCTGGCTGCGATGCAGATACAGCGTCACCGTGAAGATGGTGAGCTGGGTCATGATCAGCACGTAGACCAGCTTCGACACCCAACCGGCGCCCGTGAGCCCGTCGTTGAGGAAATTCAGTACTGCGTTGAGCATGGAGAGCACCGGGTTGGGAACACAATCAGTCTAATTGGCGGCTACCGTACCCGCCAGCATGGTGATGCATAAGGATATCAGCCGGTCAAGAGGCAGACGCGAATAACTCGTTAGTTCGCACAAGCAGGCACTCCACCAGTTGTTTAACCATGGGGGCGCCGTGACAATCACGCAATGACTTCGCCTATCGACGTATCGCCTCCCATCCTGCGCCTGGACCAGCTCAACCGCCGTCGCGCCGGTCGCCCCGCCGTACAGAACCTGAGCCTGACGCTGCAACGGGGGCAGGTGCTGGGCCTGCTGGGGGTGAACGGGGCTGGCAAATCGACGACGTTGTCGATGATTGCAGGCGCGCTACGTCCAGACAGCGGTGATATTGAGCTGAACGGCGCGGATTTTCTGGAACACCCCGAACTGGCGCGCCAGCTCATTGGCTGGCTGCCTGAACGCGCGCCGGTCTGGGCCGAACTCAGCGTGATCGAGCATCTGGACGCACACGGTCGCCTGCGAGGCCTGAGCGGGAGCACCCTTCGCCAGGCCCGCACCGCGATCATCGAACGATTGGAACTACAGCCACTGGCGCGGCGCCTGGCTGGCGTGTTGTCGCAGGGTCAGCGCCAGCGGCTGGGACTGGCCTGCGCGCTACTGCATCGGCCGGCGCTGCTGGTACTGGACGAACCGGCCAACGCGCTTGATCCGGTGCAAGTAGCGGCACTGCGCTCATTGATCCGCGAGCAGGCAGCCAACGGCACCGCCGTGATCCTTTCCACCCACCTGCTCACCGAGGTCACTGCCGTATGCGACCGCGTCGCCATCCTGCACGATGGCAGCCTGCAACATGAGGGTTTGGTGCATGAGGGAGATCACGCCAACCTCGAGCGCACGTTCTTCGACATCGCCATGAACCGCAAGGCGCACGCCGCATGACTCTTTTCGCCGTGATGCGACTCGAACTTCGTCGTCTGTTTGTACGTCCGCTGGGCTGGATACTCGCCGCCCTCACCCTGGTCGAGCTGGCGTGGCGGTTTGTACTTTTGCTGGGCAATTTTCTCGGCACGCAGATTCGCCTGGCGGCGCTGCCCAGCGGCCCCGGCTTCACCGACATGGTCAGCGTGCCACTGCTCAGCAGCTTGCTGACCGGAGGCATGCTGCCGTTTGGGCTAACCGAACTGGCGCTGCTCATCGTGCCTCTGCTTGCGATGTCCACGCTGGCCGGCGAGCGCAGCAATGGAACGTTGTCGCTGATGTTCGGTGCAGGCTTGTCGGGATGGTCCATCGTGTACGGCAAATACCTGGCGCTGCTGGTCTGGCTGCTGCTGTGGCTGTTATTGATACTCGCCATGCCATTGTCGCTGGCACATGCCACGACGTTCGACTGGGGCAAACTTGCAGCAGCAACGCTGGGCATGGCGTTGCTGCTGGCCGCGCTCGCGGCCATCGGCGTAGCCTGCTCCGCGTTCACGGCACACCCGGCAATTGCCGCCACGGCCAGCATCCTGCTGGTGCTGGGGTTATTCATCATCCAGCTTGGCGCGCAGGCCGTCGGCATCGACAATGGCGTGATCAATTGGCTCGCCTTGCCCAGCCATCTTGAACCGTTGCTCCGCGGCCTGGTCTCGACCACCGACGTGTTGTGGTTCGTGCTGGTCGTCGTGCTGGCGCTTGCACTAGCCACACGTCGCCTGAATGCCGACAAGGAGCGTGGCTGATGCAAAACTTGTTCAGACGTCTGGATGGCTGGTTGTTCGCGCTGCTGCTGATACTGGCGACGGCAGCACTGGGTTATTTGAGTACGCGCTACGTCCATGTCGGGGACTGGACCAAAAACGGTCGCGCAAGCCTGTCCGCGGAGAGCCGGGCGGTGCTGGCCGCGCTGAATGGCCCGGTCGACATCGTCAGCTACGCGAATCCGCAAGGTGACACACGCCAGACCATCGCCAGCTTTCTGCAGCGCTATCAGCAGGTCAAACCTGATCTGACCCTGCACTTCGTTGATCCACAACTGGACCCGGCGAAGATGCGCACGCTGGGCATCACGATCGATGGCGCGATGATCCTGCATTATCACGGCCACGAGCAGCGGCTGGACGAGCTGTCCGAAAGCAGCGTGACCAATGCGCTGGAGCAACTGGTGCGCGGCGGCGATCGCATCGTCGCCTTCGTCAGCGGTGATGGCGAACGGCGTCCCGATGGCCAGGCGAATGCCGATCTTGGAACGTTCACGGCGCAACTGGAGCGCCGCGGCATGCGCGTGGTGCCGTTGAACTTTGCGCAGGTCACGTCGGTGCCGCAGCATACCGATCTGGTGGTACTGGCCAGCCCGTCGCTGGCGCTGCCACCGGGCGCCGTGCAAGCGTTGGTCACGTACGTGCAGAACGGCGGCAACCTGTTGTGGCTTACCGAGCCGGCCAACGATGATCTTGGCCTCAAGCCGCTGGCTACCGTGCTCGGCGTGCACGTGCTACCGGGCGTACTGGTCGATGGTTCCGGCGCGGCGCTGGGCCTGCACGACCCGCGCATGATCACGCTTGGCGACTACCCACCGCATTCGATTACCCGCGGCTTCACGCTCACCACGCTGTACCCGCAGGTGTCCGCGCTGGCGCTGGTATCGCAGAGCGATTGGGCCGTGCACTCGTTCCTGCGTTCCAGTGCGCAGAGCTGGACCGAATTCCATCCGATCGACAATGCGAAACCTTCGGATATCCGCTTCGATGCCAGCGCGGGCGAGCTGAAAGGCCCGCTGGATTTCGGCTTCGCACTGAGCCGGCTTTCACCAAGCCCGGAAAAGAGCGAGCAGCGCGCGATCGTGATCGGCGATGGCGATTTTCTCTCCAACACGTTCCTCGGCAATGGCGGCAATCGCGCGCTGGGTGAACGCGTATTCGACTGGCTGCTAGGTGATGACAAGCTAGTGGACCTGCCGCCGCGCGGTGCACCGGATCGGCTCCTGCGGCTCTCGCAGGATGACCTGGACATGGTCAGCCTCGGTTTCGTGCTGGTAGTACCGCTGTTGTTGCTGCTCATCGGCGGCGTGATCGTATGGCGCCGGCGTCGGCGTTGATGAAGCGCGCCGCTCGCCAGCGTCTCGTCTTGTTGCTCGCCGTCGTCGCCTTGCTGACATGGGCCGGCTGGCAGCTGCAGCGCGACGCGCGGAACGCCCCTGGCACGCTGCTGACACTCGACCCGGACAGCATCAGCCACGTCGCGCTCAGCTTTGGCGGAGCGTCCACCACACACTACGAAAAACGTGACGGTCACTGGTGGCAAACCGACGGCAAGCCGGCGCGTGTCGACGACGCCCGCCTCGCCGACCTGACCGGCATTGCCGCGGCCAGCGTCCTTCGTTGGCGAGCGGCCAGCGATTTCCAACCATCGAAGATCGGCATGGCGCCCCCATTGGCGATACTCGTGCTGGATGGCCAGACGTTGGAGTTCGGCGAAACGTCGGTCACCGGGCCGCAGCGTTACGTGCGCGTTGGTCAGCGGGTGGCGCTCGTGTCGGTGCGCTACATGCCGCGTCCACCAGGCACGAAAGTCACCGAGCTGCACTGATCGGGCCTTGGAGGATCACCTGTGCCGGAGCTGCCCGAAGTCGAAACCACCCGCCGCGGCATCGCGCCGTACCTGATCGGTCGGCGGGTGCTCGGCGTCACGCTGCGCCGGTCCGACTTACGCTGGCCAATTCCCGCAGCGATCAGCGAACTGCTGCCGGGGCAACGTATCGACGCCGTGGAGCGGCGCGCAAAATACCTTCTTCTGCACACGGAGCTCGGCAGCGCCCTGCTGCACCTTGGCATGTCCGGCATGCTGCGGGTGTTGCCGCCCGACGCACCCGTGGGCAAACACGATCATGTCGACATCACGCTGGAACGCACGGCCACACAAGCCGATCGCATCCTTCGCTTCACCGATCCGCGCCGCTTTGGTTGCCTGCTATGGCAGGCTCCCGGGGAAATCCATCCTCTGCTGGCGAACCTCGGACCCGAGCCGCTGACGGGCGCCTTCGATGGCGATCTGCTGTGGCACCTCTCGCGTAGTCGCACGGCAGCCGTGAAACTCTTTCTGATGGACAACGCCGTCGTGGTCGGCGTGGGCAACATCTACGCCAGCGAAGCGCTGTTCGCTGCGGGCATCGATCCGCGTCGCGCTGCGGGAAGCGTCTCGCGCGTGCGCTATGCGCGACTCGCCGCGGAAGTGAAACGCATCCTTGCCTGGGCGATTGAACGCGGTGGTACCACGCTGCGTGATTTTCTCAATCCCGATGGCGCGCCCGGCTACTTCTTCCGCGAACTCAACGTCTACGGCCGCGCAGGCGAACCTTGTCACGTATGCGGCACGCCGATTCGACAAGTCATGCTTGGGCAACGCTCGACATTCTGGTGCCCGCACTGCCAGCGCTGATCGGCGCGACCTGCAGGTTGGGTGAGCGTAGCGATGCCCAACATCGAGCACCTCATGCCTCGAGGTCACTGTGTTGGGCTTCCCCATGCTCAGCCCAACCTACCAAAGCGGCTTGGCGAACGGATCAATCCGGCCAGTGAAACGCGACGTAGGTGTTGTTGAACTGGGGATCGTCCAAGCCACCGCCGAGTTGCGCGACGAGGTCCTCGGACAGGCCGTCGACTTCCAGCGGCTGGCCTGGCACGAAATGTGTGCCGAGCGACTGCAGGTCGATCAACCGTTCGCACAGCGCACCGGCGCGGTCGACTTCGCGCTCGGGCACATTGCGCAGGCTGATGTCCGGACGGCCAAACTTGCGCATGCCGCGGGTATGAATCCACGAGCGGCCGGCGGCGTCTTCTGCGCTGCGCAAGACCAGCAGATGGTTGCGTGGCGGCGCGCCACCCTTTACCAGATACCGCTGACGCCACTCGTCGTCGCTGAACAGGCTGAGGATCTGCGGATCCAGGATCGAACTGCCACCGATATCGAGCAGCGCCGCGAGTACACCCAGCGTATCGCGCAGATAGTCGAGCGTATCGCGATCGCTGATTTTTCCGCGCACCACCAGTACATCGGGAGCTGTACGCGCTTGCTCGAATGTTGCGGGGGATTCTTCCTGCAGGATTTCGCCCAGGGCACCCTTCAGCGGATAACCCTCCCACTGGCGCAGCGCGAGATTCTGGAAGCGCTGGATGTCAACGCCTGCGGGCAGACCCGGGCTGTCGTAGCGCATGGCAGGAATCACCAGCTCCGGCTCGAATTTGCCGAACACATAGAACTGCAGCAGCACTTCTTCGCTGCTGTGTTGCCAGTAAGGCCGCGGCCATGCGGAGGTTTGGCTTGCTTGCGTCATGCGAATTCCTTGAAGCTCGATTCAATACAACAGTTTGATTCAATGCAGGTGATAAACCGTTGCGCGCTCACGAATCCCGTTCACCCAGCGGCAGCACCGACTGCTGCAGCTCGATGCGTCCATTGCCTTCACTGATTTTCTTGAACTCGGCGCGGCTGACCGAGACATAGCGTTCGTTGCCCCCAATCTCAACCTGCGGCCCATCGGTGACGGCGTGGCCCTGATCATCCACGCGCACCACCATCGTGGCCTTGCGACCGGTATGGCAAATGGTCTTGATCTCTTCGAGATTGTCGGCCCATGCAAGTAGATAACGACTGCCTTCGAACAGCTCGCCGCGAAAATCCGTGCGTAAGCCATAGGCCAGTACTGGAATGTTCAGACGATCGACCACGTCACTGAGCTGCCATACCTGCGATTTGGTCAGAAACTGCGCCTCGTCCACGAACACACAATGCAATGGGCCGTGTACGGCGATATCGGCCTCAACCCGCGCCAGCAGGTTCTCCGTGCCGCTAAAGCGCAACGCGTTCGCTTTCAGTCCAATTCGCGAAGCAACCACGCCCTCACCGTAGCGGTTGTCCAGCGCCGGCGTGAGTATCAGGGTGCGCATGCCGCGCTCGTGATAGTTGTAAGCGCTTTGCAACAGCGAGGTGGTCTTTCCGGCATTCATTGCCGAGTAGTAGAAATAAAGCTTGGCCATGTTCGAGTGACGTGGAAACGATAGTGAAGGACGGGCGGAAGTATGCGCTATAGCGCCCCGTCCCTCACCTCAATCCTCACTCACGCCTTGTCCAGTGGGGTGGTGCCGCCGACAAATTCACTGCGAGCCTGCGCCAACCGATATTTGTGTTCGGCCCGCGCCCGGCGCCAGTTGACCAGCGCGAAGGCCGCATAGATCAGCTTGAACAGACGCAACCGCCGCAATACTTTCGGGGTGTCGAACAGATCGCCCGCCAGCATAGAGATAACACCTTGCTCCAGCTGGAAGATGTTGCGCGGATCGCGAAACATATCCTGCATCACGGGTCCGTTGAAGCGATAGATGAAGAACGAGAAACGCGCCATGCCGGCGCGCTGGCGTTTTTCCAGCTTGCGTTGCAACGCGGGTTCCCGTTCGGGTTCGCGCAACGCCTGGTCGACCACTGCAGCCGCCTGTTCGGCGCCGCTCATCGCCAGGTACACCCCGGAAGAAAACACCGGATCGAGGAAGGCGAACGCGTCGCCCACAAGAACCCAGCCCGGGCCGCCCATGCACGTCGAATCGTACGAATAATTACCGGTGACACGAACCTCATTGTCGATCAGCTCTGCGTGCTGGACGCGCTTCCATAGCGCCGGATTCGCCTGCAGCGTCTCCAGCAGAAACTCCACCGTGCGCCCCTTGCGCTGCTTGAGATAATCCGGACGGCACACCGCACCAACACTCATCACGCCGTGCGGCAGCGGGATCATCCACATCCAGCCGTGCGCAAAACTGTAAATACTGATATTGCCGGCATCTTCACCGGGACGGGCTTGTGCGCCGCGGAAGTGCCCGAAGATAGCCGCGCTCTGATGCTCGTCGTTCTTGCGTCGCAGTTTTTTCCTGGTCGACAGCAAGGCATCACGACCACTGGCATCGACCACGTAGCGCGCCTGTATCCGATACGCCCCAGCTTCGTCGGTAACCACGTCAAGCCAGGTTTCACGCGGACCGACCTGCTCGACCTGTTTCACCTCGTGGCCTTCGCGCGCATCTGCGCCGCAGGAGCGGGCATGGTCGTATAGCATCTTGTCGAAATCCTGCCGCCACACCTGGTAGGCGTGTGGTGGACTGCCGCCAAGTGCGCGGGCGAAAGCGTAGGTGTTGTAGCCACGCTCGTTATCCGCTTCGAAATCGGCCCCAGGCTTGAACACACCCAGCTCGCGTACCTTGTCCAGCACACCCAGTCGCTCGAAAACCGGAAGGTTCATTGGCAGCAATGATTCGCCAATGTGAAAGCGCGGATGGCGAGCCTTCTCCAGCGCAATCACCCGATGGCCGCGCCGCGCCAGCAAGGCCGCTGCCGTGCTGCCAGCCGGCCCCCCGCCGATCACCACCACATCGCAAGACTCCACTGCCATCTTCGCTGGATCCGTCATGCCCACCCCGTTCGGCACCGCCACGGCAGCGGCCCTCATTGACCGTGATTATGGGCCAAGACGGTCAGTGCGCCGTGACGCTCTGCTAACATCGCTCGCCGCCTCACGCAACTCTCGATCCATGCTCAATCCGCAACAATTGGCCGCCGTCGAACACTGCGACAGCCCGCTGCTCGTGCTGGCCGGCGCCGGCTCCGGTAAGACCTCGGTGATCACCCAGAAGATCGCGTATCTGATTGCGCGCAAAAAGCTGCCGCCTTCAAAAATCGCCGCCATCACGTTCACCAACAAGGCCGCGCGCGAAATGCGCGAACGTGTGGGCAAGCTGGTCAGCGCCGAGGATGCACAGGCACTGACCGTGAGCACGTTTCATGCACTGGGCCTGAAATTCCTGCAGATCGAGCACGCACGGGCCGGCCTGCGGCGAGGATTTTCGGTGCTGGACGCAGACGATAGCGGCGGCATCATCAAGGAACTGGCGCCCAAGGGCGTGAAACCCGACGTGCTGTTCGGCTTGCGCAACCTGCTAAGCCGCGCCAAGAACGGCGGGCTGTCGCCAGAGGAGGCACTGGCTGCCGCGCGCAGTCCGCGCGAGCTGGAAGCGGCGACGATCTACGACATGTACCAGCAGCGCCTCGCCGCCTTCAATGCGGTCGACTTCGATGACTTGATCCGGTTGCCGCTGCGCATCCTGGAGTCCGACGAGGAAGCCCGTACCATCTGGCGCGAGCGCTTGCGCTATTTGCTGGTGGACGAATATCAGGATACCAACGACGCGCAATATCGGCTGCTGAAGGTGCTGACCGGCGAACGCGGCGGCATCACCTGCGTGGGCGACGACGACCAGTCGATCTACGCGTGGCGCGGCGCGAATCCGGAGAACATCGATCAGCTCGGCCGCGACTGGCCGAACCTGCGTGTGATCAAGCTGGAGCAGAACTATCGCTGCGGCAAGCGCATCCTGCGCGCAGCCAATCAGTTGATCGCGAACAACCCTCATCTGCACGAAAAGAAATTGTGGAGCGAGCATCCGGAAGGCGCGCCAATCCGCGTGCTGGAATGCAAGGAAGCCGAGCACGAAGCCGAGCGCGTCGCCGCCATCGCCACGACGCTGGCGGAAAAGCACAAAGCGCGCTGGCATGACATCGCGATTCTTTATCGCGGCAACTTTCAGGCACGCCCGCTGGAAAAGGCCCTGCGGCTGGCCAAGATTCCCTATCACCTTACTGGCGCACTGAGCTTTCTCGACCGCGCCGAGGTGAAGGATCTGCTGTGCTACCTGCGCCTGCTGACCAACCCCAGCGACGACGCCGCGTTCCTGCGCGTAGTGAACGTGCCCAAGCGCGAGATCGGCGCGACCACGCTGGAGAAGCTCGGCCAACTCGCGCAGAGCCGGCATGGTTCGATGCTCGATGCCACCCGCAGCGACAGCGTGCTGCGCCAGCTCACCCCACGCCCGGCCGCTGCGCTCGCGTCATTCGCAAACCTGCTGGATGAACTGCGCAGCGCATCCCTGCACCAGGGCGCCGCCGAATTGGTGGAGACGATACTGCAACGCACCGGCTACGCCGCACAGATTGCTGCCAGCACGCCCGACGCTGCACTGCGCGAGCGACGGCTGGGCAATCTGCGCGAACTTGCCGACTGGTTTCGCGCCATGCAGAAAGGTGGCAACAGTGCAGGCGATCTCGCCTCGCAACTGGCCTTGCTCAGTCACGCCGATCGCGACGAACCGGGCAATGCGGTGCGCATGATGACACTGCATGCGGCGAAAGGGCTGGAATTCCGCTTCGTCTTCATCGTCGGCTGCGAAGACGGCACGCTGCCGCACGAAGGTGCGCTGGACGAGGGCCGCATCGATGAGGAGCGTCGGTTGATGTACGTGGGCATCACTCGCGCCAAGGAGTTGCTCACGTTGTCCTGGTCCGCAAAAACGAAACGCTATGGCGATGTCCATAGCAACCAGCCCAGCCGTTTCCTGCATGAATTGCCGCAAGCGGACTTGCATTGGCAAGGTAAGGATCCGGAAGCGGACAAAGAAGTGACGCGCGAGACGGCTGAATCGCATATGGCAAAAATTGCCGCGATGCTGGGCAATCGCTGAGAAGGGTTGAGCCCGATCGGGCGACGCTGCACCACGAAAGTCTATGATCGTCTGGAGTTTGGGTTAATCGCGCGTCCTTGATTCGGGCCTGACACCTCATGACTGATCCAGCTGAACTCCATGCGCAGCTTGCCAGTGCTTTTGAACGACGCGCGTGGCGACAGGCGCAGCAACTGGCCGAGCGCTTGCTGACACTCGCTCCGGTTGACGCCGAAGCGCACCACATGGCGGGAATGGCCAGCCTGGAATTGCAGCAGATGCCGGCGGCCCTGGAATACTTGCGCAAAGCGGCCATGCTTGATCCCGCGCGAGCCGACTTCATGCTGCACTTTGCGCGAGCTCTGACACTTGCCCACAGAAACCGCGACGCGAAAGTTGTTGCCGATCGGGCGATGGCCTTGTCGCCTCGAGATGCGTCGATGCTGGACACGCTGGGGACGATCTATACCCGGGTCGGCGACTATGCATCTGCGGTGACCGCATGGCGGCAGGCCGTGGAGATAGATCCACACCAGGCGGCTTTGCGCTACCACCTCGCTACATCACTGTTGTCGGTAGGCAGCATCGACGCAGCCGAGGTCGAAGTGGAGGCCTGCCTTACCCTGGATTCGCACTATTGGCCGGCTCATCTAAGCCTGGCGCAACTGCGTCGGCAGACATCTGCCCACAATCACATCGAACGCTTGCAAACGCAATTGTCGCAGATCGACGACGATGGGAAGGATGTCTCTGCGAGGGTTTGCCTGCATATGGCACTGGCCAAGGAATATGAAGACCTCGCGGATTATCCGCAGGCGTTCGAGCATCTCGTCCATGGCAAAGCGGCAGGCGCCAATCGTATTTACTCCATGGCGCAACAAGAGGCGCTTTTTGCGACGGTATCGGAGAGCTTCCCGGAACCATGCGTTCCGTCAGCGGGTTGTCCGAGCCAGCAGCCCATCTTCATCATCGGCATGCCGCGCACGGGCACGACCCTGGTAGAGCGCATCATTTCCAGCCATCCGGACGTGCACTCCGCGGGAGAGCTGCTGAACTTCCCGATGTCGCTCAAGCATCTTTCGGGCAGCAAGACTTCCACGTTAATCGACGTCGAGACCATCCTCAGGGCACGCGCTATCGACTGGCAGCAGCTCGGTGAAACCTATCTTTCCAGCACACGACCGGACACCACGCACAAACCACGTTTTATCGACAAGCTGCCGCACAACTTTCTGTATGCGGGGTTCATCGCGAACGCGTTCCCGAACGCGAAAATCATCTGCCTTCGGCGCGATCCGTTGGATACCTGCCTCAGCATTTTCCGTCAGCTTTTTCCGCCGAATTCGCCGTTTTTCGACTACTCATTCGATCTGCTCGATACAGGCAGGTACTACGTTCTGTTCGATCGGCTGATGAGCCACTGGCAACGCGTGTTTCCAGGACGCATCCTGGAAGTGCAATACGAAACCCTTGTCGAAGCGCAGGAGGCAAGTACACGCCAGTTGCTGACATTCTGCGGTGTGACATGGCACGACGCCTGCCTACGTTTTGAAGAGAACCCAAGCCCGGTGGCCACCGCCAGCGTGGTGCAGGTACGCGAGCCAATTTATCGAAGCGCGCTCCAGCGGTGGAAGCGCTACGAGCCGCAATTGAACGAACTGCGCGAATCGCTGCTCCAGGCCGGTATCCAGCTCTAGGTAAATCCACGCTCAGATCAATTTCGCGAACTCCAGCTCGCTCTTGAGATACGCATAGTAGATCGGCGCGGCGACCATGCCGGGCAAGCCGAACGCCGCTTCCATCAGCAGCATGGCGATCAGCAATTCCCAGGCGCGCGCGTTGATCTGCATGCCGACGATGCGCGCGTTGAGGAAGTACTCGAGCTTGTGGATCACCACGAGGAAACCCAGCGCAGCAACGGCCACACCCAGCGATACCGACAGCGCGGCAATGGTCACGGCCGTGTTGGATATCAGGTTGCCCACCACGGGCAACAGGCCGACGATAAAGGTCACCATCACCAGTGTCTTGGAAAATGGTACGTGGATGCCCATCAGCGGCAACACACCAAGCAGGAAGATTCCCGTGAACAGCGTATTGATCAACGAGATCTTGATCTGCGCAAACACGATGTTGCGAAACGCCGCGGCAAAACGCTGACAGCGCAACGTCAGCGCCGCCGCGAGTGGTCCGACCTGATGCGGTGGACGGGTACTGTCGCTGAGCGCAACCAGCGCACCCAGCACCAGTCCGATGATGATGTGCACGAATACCCGTGCGGCAACTTTACCGGCCAGTTGCAGGGTCAGCGCATGCTTGCGCAGCTGATCCATGGCGCCTTCGCGCAGGTCAGCAACGCTGTCGGGCAGGTGATCCACCAACATCGCGGGCAATTGCTGGCGAGCTTTTTCCACCAGCGGCATCAATTGCTGTTGCCACAGCAACTCGGGATTGCCGATTTCATTGCGGAAGAAACTGATCGCTCCAAGGATCAGCAATAGCAGCAACCCCACCACGATCACGCCCAGCGCGGCCACCACCAGCACACGCGCCCGCCCACCGGAAATGCGCCGCCCCATCAACGGCGCCATCGCGTGTACCAGCTCGTGCACCAGCAAACCGGCCAGCAGCGCCGACGTCATTTTCAGGCCGAGAATCAGCAGCAACGCCAGCCCGGCCAGCACGTAACTCGCATAGCGGATGAGGGAGGATGGTTCGCGCGATACGGCCGACGGAGAATCCATGCGGATCGGAACCAGTGAGTACGGGCCACCAGTCTGTCAGCAGCTTGCGATAGCTACCAGCCCCCGCGTCCGGGAGACTGTCATAAAATCCGGCTATCGTGCTGATCTTTTCGCTTGGGGATTAACGGATGCTCTTTCGCCTTCCCGCGACGCTTGTCGCTCTCATCCTGCTGGCCGGTTGCGCGACGGCGCCTGCACCATCCGCCGCCCCGGCAAGCGCCACGCAAGTTGCGCCGGCAAAGGCTACCGCCGATGACAATCTGAATGCGGTGGCATGGAGCCAGAACGCGATCGAACACGACCTGATCTACGTGCAGACGTATCGCGATGCCGAAGCGCAACTGCTGGCCGCGTTGCACGATGAAAATTGGGACGCGCTGGGCAAGGCAGACCGTAGAGCACCGCTCACGCATCTGAAGCCTGCAGTGATCCTGGATATCGATGAAACGGTGCTGGACAACTCGCCCTATCAGGCCCGCCTGATCAAGAGCGGCGGCGAATTCAATGAAGCTGACTGGGCGGCATGGTGCAAGGAAGAGCAGGCTCGCGCGTTACCCGGCGTGATCGAGTTCACCCGCTTCGCTGCCAGCCATGACATCGCGGTGATCTACATTTCCAATCGCGCCAAGGACCTGGACCAGGCCACCCTGGCAAACCTGAGCAAGGCCGGCCTTCCGGTGAGTGGCCCGGATGCGTTCCTGGGTCTGGGCACGTTTGTCGAAGGTTGCGAGCAGGCGGGCAGCGAGAAAGGTTGCCGTCGCCAGCTAGTCAGCCAGCACTACCGCGTGCTGATGCAGTTCGGTGATCAACTTGGCGATTTCGTCGACGTCACTGCCAATACGTTGGATGGCCGCCGTAAGGCCGTCGCAGACTACCTGCCCTGGATCGGTACACGCTGGTTTGTGCTACCCAACCCAACCTACGGTTCATGGGAGCCAGCTCTGTTCAATAACGACTGGAGCGCTCCTCGCGAGCAGCGTCGCCAACAAAAAATCGATGCGTTGCGCTATCAGTAATCTGAGTAACTCAATAAATGTTTTAAATCAATAAGATACAGAATAAAAGAAAAGTATTGCCTTAGATTTAACGAACAAGTAATATTTCGCCTGCCAACACCTGCTGACCGAAAAACTTTGCAGGCAAGGCCATTTCCCTTCCGGCTCTGCCGGATTTCCCCGTGAGGCTCGATGCCCGCGGGGTTTTCTTTTTGTAGGCTCACGGTACGCGCGGCTGGCCCTTGTTGTGTGCCGCGACGCCGCTTACGCTGCGCGACCACGGTGCCGTATCGGCGCCGCCTCATAACGAGACCGCGCATGCGCTTGCCCACCCTCAGCTCGACCTTGTTGCCGCTGTTCATCGCGTTGGTCCTGACCGCCTGCCATGGCAAGGACGACGCCTCACAGCCGGGCAGCAGTACGCCGGAGGGCGCGGTGCAGGCTTCAGTCGAACTGCTCAAGGCAGGTGATTTCAGCGGCCTGTGGAAACATGCGCTGCCGCCGGCTGATTACGCCACGATGCGGGCCGACTGGCATCAGCTTGTCCAGAATCCGCAACCTGTCACCGCCGAGGATCGCGCCAGGTTCAACCAGGCGCTGCAGGAGCTGACCGCTCCTGACGCGGAGAACAAGCTTTACGCCGAACTACAGCCGAAGCTGACCACCATGGAACAGCAGTACAAGGATCAGTTGCCGGTGCTGGTCAGTGTGGGTGAGGCCTTGTTGAAAAATGGCGTCGCCCAGAACAAGACCCTGACCGTCGAACAGAAGACCCAGGCCAACGCCGTGCTCGACGTGCTTACTCCCTGGGCGCAGCAGACGCCCTGGTTTGACCAGGCCAAGGCAAAACAGGCCGTGGGCATCGCCGTGACAACCGCGCGCAAGCTGGATCTGAAAAGCCCCGAGCAGGTGCGCACAATGGACTTCGACACCACGATGGCGAAGTATTCGGTGGGTTTCGCCGGCGCCAAGCAGCTGCTGGGGATCTACGGCCTGTCGGTGGATGACACGCTCAACTCGATCAAGGTGACACCGATCGACAACAGTAACGGGCACGCCCGCGTGAAGATTGACTACACCCTGCTGGGCAAGCCGCTGTCGACCGAGTCCAAGCTGGTGCAGCAGGACGGCCGCTGGTACAGCGAGGACATGCTGAACAACGTGCGCGAATCGCACCGGCAGCTGACTGAACAACGCAGCCACCCCGCCGGCAGTGTCAGCGCCCCGGCGGCGGCCAGCAGCGTGCCTGCTAAAGACTGAACATCTCAGCCGTTAGAATAGACGGATGCAGACTACTTCCATCGCTGATTCCACCCCCCGCCAGCGTGCGCCCTGGTGGTTCAACCTGGCCGGGCAGTTGTTGCAGCCCTGGCTGCGCATTCGCCGCGACCCGGCTGAGCCGGCAACGCTGCTGCGCGCCGGCGTGCCGGTTTGCTACGTGATCGAGCGCGACGGTTTCTCCGATGCATTGATCCTGCAGCGCGCTTGCCGCGAAGCCGGCCTGCCCAGCCCGATGCAGCCGCTGTCCGGTACCCGCCGCAAACGCTCGGTGTTCGCGCTGGCGCGCCGCGATGGCTGGGTGTTCGGACGCAACCGCAAGCGCACGCCGAATGAACCGTTGCGGCAACTGGTGCGTTCGCTGGAAGGCATGCCGGAACGCGATGTCCAGCTGGTGCCGGTGTCGATCTATGTGGGCCGCGCACCGAGCCGCGACAGTGGCTGGTTCCGCGTGCTTTTTTCGGAAAACTGGGTGATGGTCGGCCGCTTTCGTCGAATGCTGGCGATGCTGCTGAACGGGCGCGACACCGTCGTGCATTTTTCCGCGCCAGTATCGTTACGCAGCGCGCTGGATGAAGCCGGCGACATCACGCCGGAGCGCTTCACGCGCAAGATCGCACGCGTCTTGCGCACCCACTTTCACCGTATCCGTGCTGCCGTCATCGGGCCGGATCTATCACACCGGCGCACCGTCGTCGATGCCGTGCTGAATGCCGAGCCGGTACGTGCGGCGATCGCCGCCAGCGCCGCGAAAGAAAAGATCAGCCATGCCAAGGCGTGGCGCAAGGCACACAAGCTGGTGCTGGAAATCGCCGCGGACTATTCGCATCCCGTGGTGCGCTCGGTGTCGTTCCTGCTCGGTAATTTCTGGAACAAATTGTACGACGGCATCGCCATGCATCACTTCGACAAGGCACGCGCCGCTGCGCCTGGCTTCGAAGTGGTCTACGTGCCCTGCCATCGCAGTCACGCCGATTACCTGTTGCTGAGCTATCAATTGCACGTGTCCGGCGTGGTGGTGCCGCACATCGCTGCCGGCGTGAACCTCAACCTGCCGGGGATCGGGCCGATCCTGCGTCGTGGCGGCGCGTTTTTCCTGCGCCGCAGCTTCAAGGGCAATGCGCTGTATTCGGTAGTGTTCAATGAATACGTCGCGCAGTTGATCGATCGTGGCGTGCCGATGGAATACTTCATCGAAGGCGGTCGTTCACGTACCGGCCGCCTGCTGGCGCCACGTGCAGGCATGCTGGTGATGACAGTACGCGCGTTCCTGCGCGCGCCACGGCGACCGGTGCTGTTCCAGCCTGTGTATATCGGTTATGAAAAGTTGGTGGAAGGCAACTCGTACGCTGGCGAGCTCAGCGGCCAGCCGAAGGAGAAAGAATCGCTGTTCGGCCTGGTGCGCGGTTTGATGAAGGTGCTGCGTCAGCGCTACGGTCACGTCGCACTGAACTTCGGCGAGCCGATCGAACTTAATCCTTTGCTGGATGCAGCGAGCGCCGATTGGCGAACCGCCGGTATCGACCCGGAAGCCAAGCCGGAATGGTTGAACAGCGTCACCGATCGCCTGGCCGAACAGATCCAGATCAACGTCAACCGCGCCGCCGACGTCAATCCGATCAACCTGCTCGCGCTGGCCCTGCTGGCTACACCCAAGCACGCGATGGCCGAAAGCGACTTGCTGGCGCAGCTGTCGCTGAGCAAGGCGCTGCTGGAAGAGTTGCCCTACTCCGACCGGGTCACGCTGACTCCGATGAATCCGGCCGCGATCATTGCCTATGGCGAACAGATGGGCTGGATCCAGCGCGTGCAGCATCCCCTGGGCGACGTACTGACTACCAGTGGCGAGCAAGCGGTGCTGCTGAGCTATTTCCGCAACAACGTATTGCACCTCACCGCAACGGCGGCGTGGGTGGCGTGTTGTTTCCTCAACAATCGGCGCATGTCGCGCGCTTCGGTTTTGCGACTGGGCCGCATCATCTATCCATTTATCCAGGGCGAACTTTTCCTGCCGTGGGATGGCGAAGGCTTCGGTGAACAGCTGCAGGCGACCATCGATTTCTTCGTGCGTCGCGGCCTGCTCGAATCCACCGGCGAAGGCCGCGTACTGGAACGCGGCGCCGGTCAGGAAGACAGCGCTTTTCAGCTCAAGGTGATCGCGCGCAGCCTGATCCAGGCGTTCGAGCGCTACTACATCACGATTGCTGCGCTGGCCAAGAATGGTCCGCATACATTGACCGGCGCGGAACTCGAAAACGCCTGCACGCTCACTGCTCAGCGACTCAGCCTGCTCAACGAACTGTCGGCACCGGAGTTCTTCGATAAGGCACTGTTCCGCGGCTTCATCCAGAAGCTGCGCGAGCGGCGCGTGGTGTGGACCGACGAAGCGGGCAAACTCGACTACGACAGCGCACTGGAAGGCATGGTCAACGATGCACGCCTGATCCTGTCGCGCGAGGTACGTCATTCGATCCTCAAGATCACGCCGGGTGGCGATGTTGAGAAAGAGCTGCCTCGCAACACGGTAGCGGAGTTGAAAACACCATCGGAGTTGCCGTTGTCGACCCTCCCGGAAGCGGAAGCCGAGCCCAAGTCCGATCCGGCCGAAGTCGTCAGCGTGAGCGAAGAACTGCACGAACGCCACATCATCACCGAACGGCACGAACATACGTCGGGCGATCAATAAAGATCCTGAGTTTGGTTCGCAGAGTTCAACCGCGATAAAAATACGCTTGAACGGGCGCCCGAAATCAACCCGCCAGCCCGAAGGGTTTCAGAATGTTCTTATGTATCTGCCTGGTGCCTACCTCGTAGGATCACCGTGACCATCCTGATCAGTCCACCTTCGTATGTTGCCGAAACGCCTTGCGCCATCCTGTTTGCTGCTCAGCGTGCTGACGAGCGCGCTTGTCAGCGGCTGCCATTCAAGCGGCAGAGCTGAACAGCCGGCGCCACCAGCCTTCGTCCAAGTGGTTTGCCTGAATGAGCGTTGCGGTGTCATCGATCAAGACCTCAAACAGCGAGTCCCGTTCGAGCGCGGCTACCAGACACTGCTTCTGGCGCCGAACGGGCAAAGTGCGTTTGCTTATGATGGAAAAAGCTGGTTGTTGCTCGATTTGGTAAACCAATCCAGCAAGCAGCCACTGGAGCAGCCGCTATCTGACCAGGACGACATCAAAGCACTCGACACTCCCGATCTCGTTGCATTTCAACGAGGGGATAAATGGGGTGTCATGGACTTTTCAGGGAATCAGCAGCAGCCAGCGCGATTTGACGACATCGATTCAAGTCGCCTTGGTGATTCGGCGATTCGTTACACCGTGGGAGACAAGTCCGGCTTGCTGGATGCCAGCGGCGTCTTGCTCACCGAACCTCTCTACGACGAGGACATCTGGGCTCTCACCGACGATACTGGGTCCAGTGTCGGACTGGCGCTTGCTCAGCGGGGCGAGCAATCCTGGCTGATTCATTTCAAGAACGGCACGCAGGAAACGGTCCCCTATTCCTATGCGTATATGCCGTCGGATCAACACGCGGTGGTGGCGGCCGGCGACCATGAAAGCTATCGGACCGGTTTGATCGATACCAATGGCAAGGTTGTCATTGACCTCAAATACAAAGTATTGGGCAATCCAAGTGCTGGGCTGGTGTCCTTTTCGCAGACTTCGAATGGTCCCTGCGGCTACTTGAATTATCAGGGCGACGTGGTCATCAGCGCCCGTTTTCTCAGCTGCGGTCCGTTCGGTAAAAGCGGTGCGTTTGCTGAAGACAGCACTACAGGCAAATGGGGCTTTATCGACCGCAGCGGCGGCTGGCGGCTCTTACCTTCCTACGATTTCGCGGGTGGCCCCGTGACCTATTCAACGGCATCGCGAGTAAACAATGACACGATGCAAAATGTTACATTCAACTCGCGCCACGAACTGTTTCCGTTGCGGCGTCTGGATAGCCTGCGCACCGTTGCCCAATTTCACAACGGCGCCGCCGCCAGCCAGATGCAGCGCCAGGCGCTATACCGCTTTATGGCGGGAGGTGACAGCTACATCGGAGTGGTGGGCAACGACCCGAATAATGTGGTTGTGACTGATGTACGTAGCGGCATTTTCGATGCTGACCGCGGCAGCGAGGTGGTTAATCCCACGCATCTTGCGATTAGTGCACTCACGCCGAACCGCTTTGTATTCGCCGACCAGGTGGATACCTCCGATACAATCACGAGCGGCATATTGCCCGGTGTCATGGATGCCAACGGCAAGGTAGTGATAGCACCAGGGCACTTCAACGGCTTTCGCATGGATGCCACGGGTCACTACCTATTGGCCGAGCGCAGCGATGACGAATTGTTGTCGCTATACGATCAAGACGGGCACCTGTTGATCGCCTCACCCTATAAAGCGTTGCTGGTCGATACGCACCACGGCGTTGTTTTTGGCTATGACAGATACACCACCCCACGCCTGGGCGGCATCTACGATCTCCATGGCCACTCGTTACTGAGCATCAAGACAACCGCATGTGGCGCACAGCAGTTGCTGGACGGTGCAGGCAAGCCAGTGTGGCCGCTCGACCCAACGCCTTACTGCCAGGACTGATCCTTCGAACTTTCGCCTCGAGCACGTTGTGGATCGTCAGAAGGTGCCGGGCGGCGTTTCTCGTGAGCTAAGCGGAAGGCAATGGGGCTAAGCCCTGCTGTAGCCTCATCCCGAGAGCCGACCTGATGTCCGGCCCTGGTTCCTGGCACCCATGCGCCCTTGCGCGACCTGGCCAACCTGCCCGGCCCCCATGAGTGCGTTTGCTTATACCGAAAAATTGGTCGCTGCTTGCAAACCGCTCCAACAAGCAAACACCAGCACCTTCTTTGAGATCTTCATGGCACATTGCCGACCCGAGCTGCCCTCGCATGCTTGCACGCACGCTGGCCGGACAAACTCAGCGACAGGCAAACAGCTCCTTCGTCTTTTCACCATTTCTGCGGCTTGCTGGGCGTGTAGCTTCCGGACCGGAACTGAGCATTACCAGCAGCCTGACAATTCTCGTCCCTGCTGATGAGGTCAGGATTCGCCTTGCACTTTTCCAGTATCGCGTTTCTCTCGCCCTCATGTTGCATGTAGTACGCCACGTCATGCGCCGGCTTGCTGCATGACGCGAGCAACACGCTCACCAAGCACCCACATCTAATCGCGATAAGTCGATACATCACTTTCCCTCAGCCTTCTTCGGCCTACTCAAGTCGATCTAATGAAGTGGCTCAAATGGGACAGAGCCACGCTCGCATTCATCCCGCAAGGCAGCATCGAAAAAAAACCTCCGGTTTCCCGGAGGTTTTTTTTGGGGCTACTTCTACCGTTAGTGGATGACGTACAAAACGGTATAGAGGACGCCAAGGACAATGGCCGCAATGCCGAGGCGGCCCTGCCAGGGCAGAAGCTTGGCGAGCATTTGTTCACCCTTGGCTCGTGCGGTTTCGTTCTTGGAGAGAGCGTACTGGGCGATAAGGCCGTATCCCAGGAGAAAGCCAAGGAAGAGTTCGCAAAGTTCAACCAGCAGCCAAAAAACCCAACCGATCGGCCAGGTTGTCAACCAGCCAATGGCGAGGATCACCTGGATAACTCCGAAGATACCGCCTATGAAGAAGACAACGCCGATCCAACCCTGGAAAGGCACGATCTTCTCGAGTAGTGCTTTGGCGGATGGCTTGTTGGCCAGCAGAGACGGGATGGCGAGCAGTCCCAGGATAATTAGAAAAATGCCGTAGATCATTAGGTGTTCGCCTTATGTTTATTGGATTGAAATTTGGACAGGGAAGCTGGATGGCCTTTCAACGATCCACCTCCCGACCGAGCGGCACGCCTTGCACAGCGGCTGGCTGGACCGATGTTTTTCGTTCCTGGCTCCGGGAAGTGGTGTGTATTTGACAGGCAGCAAACCTGGTCGAAACCATCCCCCCGACCCAGAGCCTGGATTTGCGCAGAGGCGCGAGAGCGTGACGCAAGCTGCCTAGTCAATCGGAAGCCAACGCCCCCACTACTTTCCTAAAACCAGCCCTTGAGGGATATGAGAAAATTCTGATTCGGTCCGTTGACTCGCCGCACTGTGCTACGAAAAGCTCGACCGTGGATTGATCCAGATCAATCTTGAAAAAACCTCTGCAGGCGATAGCGTCTCCGCTAGACCTGCCGCGACAAGCCCACTATGCCAAACGTCACGGTGACGATAGTCGGCAGCCATGCCTAAGATGGGGCTTCCCCACCCGGAAGCCTTTCATGACCCATAGCCGCGCGCTCGCGATTGCTGCCATCGTCCTGTCACTGCCGGTCGCAGCGCTGGCAGCCGACATACCCGCCGATCACGATGTCAGCGTGCTGCATTGTGCGCGACTGCTCGATACGGCCGCCGGCAAGATGCTTGGCGAGACCACAGTGATTGTCGATAGCGGGCGCATCCGCGAACTGCATCCGGGTGCCGTGGACAGCAAGCCGTATCAGGACGCTGCCACTGCTGCGGGCGGGGCTTACCATTACATCGATCTGCCGAATGCCACCTGCATGCCGGGCCTTATCGACTCGCACACCCATCTCACCGAACAGACCAGCCCCACCGCTTACACCGACCAATTTCGGCTGAACATCGCCGACTACGCGATCCGCTCCACGGTGTATGCGAAACGCACCTTGCTGGCCGGCTTCACCAGCGTGCGCAACGTGGGTGACAGGGACAACGAATCAATCGCGCTTCGAAATGCCATCAACGCCGGCCTCGTGGCCGGCCCGCGCATGTTTACCGCGGGCATCCCCATCGGCAGTACCGGCGGCCATGCCGATTCCACCGACGGCTATCGGATGGACCTGGCGGGCGACGCCGGCCCGAAGGACGGCATCATCAACAGTCCCGAAGATGCCTGGAAAGCGGTACGACAGCATTACAAGGACGGTGCCGATCTGATCAAGATCATGCCCTCCGGCGGCGTGCTCGATGAAAGCGCCAGCGCCGACAATGCACAGTTGACGATCGACGAAATCAAGGCCGTGGTAGCCGCCGCGCACGACTACGGTTTTACCGTGGCCGCCCACGCACACGGTGCTGAAGCTATCCGACGCGCCGTGCTTGGCGGTGTCGACTCGATCGAGCACGGCACGTTCATGAGCGACGAAGACATGAAGCTGATGAAGGAGCACGGCACCTGGTATGTACCAACCATCATCGCTGGCAAGTATGTTCAGGAGATGGCCGACAAGCCGGGTTACTACCCGCCACAGGTCGCCGCGAAAGCAAAGCAGGTCGGTCCGGTTATCCAGGCCACTGCAGGCAAGGCCTATCGGGCCGGCGTGAAGATCGCCTTCGGCACCGACGCGGCGGTGTATCCGCATGGGCAGAACGCCAAAGAATTCGAATACATGGTGCAGGCCGGCATGCCCCCGCTGTTTGCCATCCAGGCGGCCACCACGCATGCCGCCGAACTGCTGCACAAGCAGAACGAACTCGGGCAGATCGCGGTAGGCCGCCATGCCGATGTGATTGCTGTGCCGGGCAATCCTCTTGACGACATCACTGCAATGCAGCGAGTGAGCTTCGTGATGAAGGATGGCGTGACTTATAAGGTTGACGGGAAGGCAACTTTGTAAATACGGATTAATCGTTGAAGGGCGCTCCATTCTCGATGCGGTTTACCAGGTGCTCGCTCCCCTGCTTGCAGGGGAGGGGCAAAACCGAAGCAGAAGCAGAAACCGAAGCCGAAGCCAAAGCAGCACCGCACTTCACGCAAGCTCGCTCTAGCCGCTGCGTAGCAGCGGCCTACCGAGTGGCGCGCACGACGCGCGCCGCTTAACCCGGGGCCCCTGTGCGGCGGCGAGGTGGGGTATGACAGGCCTACTGGGGAGTCGATAGGGATGTCGACTCCTTTTCGTCAGGACGGGAGTCCTGTCGAAAAGCCCGGCCCCAGCTCACGGACTTGGCGGACAGGGATGCCCGGCAAGCGCCAAGCGGGGTGGCCTTTCTTTTGGGTTACTTTCTCTTTGGCCACACAAAGAGAAAGTGACTCGCCCTCCATAGGAGGGCGAAACGCTCTGCACTAAAAATGGCAGATCCCGAGAGTCAAAGAAGAGCGAGGGGCGCTGGGTCCCTGCCTTCGCAGGGCTGACGAGTAGTGAGTGATCCCGCGAAGACCAGGCCCTCACCCCAGTCCTCTCCCGAAGGGAGAGGGAGCGAAGCAGAGGAGCGAAGCCAGAGAAGGGGCAAAGCAGAAGGAATACGTGCCGAACCGGGGAAGCACCCGCTCCCAATCCGTTACCATGTACCCCATGAACGAGCAGCCCAAAACCACCCATTTCGGTTTCCGCGATGTCCCCGTCGGCGATAAGCAGAAACTCGTCGGCCAGGTATTCACCTCGGTCGCGCGCAGCTACGACCTGATGAATGACCTGATGTCGTTCGGCGTACATCGGTTGTGGAAGCGCCATTTTGTCGCTGTCAGTGGCGTGCGCCGCGGCGACCGCGTGCTGGATCTGGCCGGTGGCACCGGTGACATCGCCGCGCTGCTCAAGCCTGTCGTGGGCGACGAAGGCGAGGTGGTGGTCGGCGACATCAACGCAGCGATGCTCGGTGTCGGACGGGACCGCATGACGGACCGCGGGCTGGTCAGCGGCCTGCGCTGGGCCCAGCTCAACGCCGAGGTATTGCCGTTTCCGGACAACTCGTTCGACGCCGTGACCATGGCGTTCGGCCTGCGCAACGTCACCGACAAGGACAAGGCACTGGCCGACATCTGTCGCGTACTCAAGCCAGGTGGCCGCGCGTTGGTGCTGGAGTTTTCCAAGGTGCAGAGCGAGCTGTTCGGCAAGCTCTACGATTTCCACTCGTTCAAGGTACTGCCGAAGCTCGGCCAGTTGTTCGCCGGCGATGCCGATAGCTATCAGTACCTCGCCGAGTCCATTCGCAAGCATCCGGATCAGGAAACGCTTAAAGGCATGATGGAGCGTGCCGGCTTTGGTCGCGTCGAGGTGCGCAACCTGAGTGGGGGTATCGTTGCAATTCACAGGGCGTATAAGCTCTGACCGTCGGCTCATCCAGGGGGAGTCTCATGAAACATTTGCCGATTGTTCTTTTAGCGCTGCTCGTCACCGCGCCTGCTATCGCCGCGGATGCTCACTACACCGTGCTACACGGTGCCGAGGCACAGAAGGCGCTTCATCAATGCTCTCGACCTGCAGTTACCGGGGTGACCGGTCTGTGGGAGCCCTCCAAGGAAGCCGTCCAGCAATTGGAAAGCAACCTGCCCCAACTCGCTCAGCTGGCCGCGACAAAAAAAGGCTTCAGTGAGTCCATCGGCGATCCAAAGGTTTCTCGCCGGCAGTACATCGGGGTGGTGATCGGAGGTCAGCACTTCATTTACATCAACGCCTGGGGCATCAACGAATTCACCCAGGGGGAAGATGCGGCATGGCAGAAGACAGCCGCCGTCGTATGCGATGGCGGCTCAAGTAACTGGGGCGCTCTGTACGACCCTCTGGCAGCTCAATTTTCAGAACTTCACGGAAATGGTGGGGGCTAGAGTCGTAGCTGATTCCATCCTGAAGTAACCCATTACCTATATGCCGAACCGCTACCGCTCATTCGCTGCCGCAGCCGCGCTGCTCGGCTGGCTCGCGCTTGCGCTGCAATTGCTGTTGTCGATCCAGCTGACGATGGCGAACGGACAAGGCGCATGGGTCGGGGTGTGGACTTACCTCGGCTACTTCACCATTACGACAAATGTGTTGGTGGCGATGGCGTTGACGGCAGCTGCCAGTGGACCTCGCGGAACGATCAGTCGCTTGTTCGGCCGTCCAGATGTGTATACCGCTATCGCGATGAGCATCGCCATTGTCAGCGCGATCTACAACCTGCTGCTGCGCCAACTGTGGCATCCGCAAGGTTGGCAGCTTGCCGCCGACGTGACCCTGCACGATGTGATGCCCGCGCTGTTTCTGCTGCACTGGTGGCTGGCGGTGCCCAAACAGACGCTACGCTGGCCGCAGGTTTTCCACTGGCAGGCTTATCCGGCGGCTTATTTCGCGTACGTGCTGGTGCGCGGCGCGTTGAATGGCTGGTACCCGTATCCGTTTCTCGACGTCACCACGCTGGGGTATCTGCGCGTGGTGATCGATGCCGTTGTGGTGCTGCTGGCATTTATCGCCGTGGCCTTGCTGCTGGTCGCCCTGGGGTATTGGCAGGTGCGGCGCTCCGCCAGGGACACGGCGCTGCAGGCGCGGCCCTGACGCCAGCATGGCCGGATACTTAGCCCACTGACGATCGCAGATCCTGCAGCAACGTGCCGACGTCCCTCGCTTCGTTTTCGTGAGTGGGATCGCGCCAGCTTTCCTGCAGCGCATCGGTATACCAACGATGCATGCCCGGCAGTTCACAAAGACGCCGCGCGTAGGCAGCGGCAGGATCGCCTAGCACCAAGCCGTAGGTCTGGATCCGAAACGCCACTGGCGCGAAGAACGCATCCACGGCGCCGAACCTGCTACCGGCCAGGAACGGGCCGCCGAAGCGCGCCAAACCTTCGCTCCATAATTCGTCGATGCGCGCGATGTCGGCACGCAGCGAAGGCGGCATCTCGTGGGACAACCGGATGCGCAGACCGCACATCATCGGGCAATGCGTACGCAGCGGGGCGAAGCCGGCGTGCATTTCGGCTGCGGCACAGCGGGCCCAGGCGCGCGCGCCTGAATCGGACGGCCAGACGTCCGGATGCCGCTCGGCCAGATATTCAGCAATGGCCAACGAATCCCACACGACGGTATCACCATCGTGCAGGCACGGCACCTTGCCGTTCGGCGAGAACGCGCGGAACGCGGTCCCGTTCGCGATGGCTTCGCCAACGAACGGCACCAGCTGCTCGCGGAAAGGGATGCCGAGTTCGCTCAGCAGCAGCCAGGAGCGCAGCGACCAGGATGAATAGTGTTTGTTCGCGATATAAAGCTCATACATGCAGCGATCCCCTGGAGCCTGGTCAGTTTTGTTTGCACGCTTCGGACGTCGATGTCATCGGCGCGATCACAACCGGCTTTCGCCTTGTATTCGCAAGCACCACGCCGGCGACGGTGATGATGCCACCAACCAGGGTAAGCGCCGTCAGTCGCTCACCCAGCCATACCCAGCCGATCAGCACCGCGATGGGCGGCGAGAAATAGATGAAGCTGGAAACCTGCGACGCGGACGCACGACGCAGTGCGGCGTTCCACGCGAGATAGCCGATAAAGGTGGGCGCGATGCCCAGCCACAGCAGCGCGGTGATATGCGTCCACGGTACATAGGCCACCCTCTGGATTACGCCCCAGCCGAACGGCAGCGTGCCCAGCGTGCCGATAAAAAAGGTGAATGCGGTGACGCCGATCATGCTGTTGCGCGCGAACAGCGGTTTCTGCCCCACGAAATAAATGGCGCAAGCGAGCACGCTGACCAACACCAGCGCAGCCATCGGTTCAAACTTCACCTGCTTGCCGCTGGCCAGCACCACCATCACCACGCCAACCAGCGCTACACCGAGTCCTACCAGGGTGCGTGCGGACAGACGCTCGTGGACCCAGATGGCCGATACCGCAGCGGTCGCGGCGGGAACCAGCGAGATCAGGATCGCCGCCGTACCACTGGCAATCCGCGTTTCCGCATAGTTGAGGCACAGGTGATACACGGTCAGGCCGATCAAGCCGAGCAGCGCCAATTGCGGCCAATCACGCCGCGCGGGCAAGGGCACCCGCTGCACCAGCATCAGTATGGCGAAACATAACGAACCGATCGTCAGCCGCGCAAAGGCCACCTCACCGGGAGTAAACGAAGCCAGTGCATAGGCGATCGCCGCATAGGCCGATGACCAGGTAAGCAGTGCAATGGCAATGTAGATCAGTGCGCGTCCGTCGAGACGCTGTTGGCCATTCATGAAGCGAATTCCTGTGGGAAGGATGTGCGCATCGTATGAAATAACGATACACACCGGAATAATGGATCGGCGTACAGTGAGCATGTTTCGCCATCGAACGAATCGACAATCAAACCTATGACCTTGGAATCGAAACCGGATCTAGACGCCAAAGACTGGCAACTGCTGGAGGCCCTGCAGCGCGATGCGCGTACCGGCTATGCCGAATTGGGTCGCAAGGTCGGGCTGTCTGCCCCGGCAGTGGCCGAACGTGTGAAGCAACTGGAAGAAGCCGGCGTGATCACCGGCTATAGCGCACAAATCAACCCGAAGCGTCTGGGGTACACCATCGATGCGATGGTGCGGGTGCGCTGCGACGGCGGTATCTGTGCCCGTGTCGGCACCTTGGTAGCGGACATTCCCGAGGTGCTCGAATGCCGGCGCCTTGCTGGCGAGGACTCGGCGCTATTGCATGTGGTGGCCATATCGATCACGCATCTCGAAGCCGTGCTCGACCGCTTGCTTAAAATCCACGCGAGCATCAACACCACTACTTTGATCGTACTGCAGACGCCGCACGCGAACCGCCCGCTGACACGCGTCATGTGGACCGCCGGGCATGCCATGACCGGCGATTGAACTCCGTCACGACGGCCACCGCAGCTCCATGGACCTGCCTGTTCGGGCATTCAATTTAGACGTCTAAATTTAGACGTCTAAATTTTTGGACCAGTACTTCTGTCACGGTCGCCGCCGCAATCGGGAACGCATACTCCCAGTTCGTTCGTTGAAATGGGGTTCCCATGCGCTATTTGATTACTCTGCTGCTGGCTGGCGCTATCGCGCTTGCCCCGCTGGCTGCCAGCCATGCCGATGAGACATCCGCGCCCACCAAGGCGGCCAAAGGCCATGATGCCAAAGCTCATGACGACGGCGATGCCACACCCCCCGCCACCGAAGCCGCCACACGCACCCAGCACAGCGCCAGCATCGGCGGCTGGGGGTGTGGCATCGCCGTCGTCATGAGCTTTGGCATCAT
>Ga0302227_10000663_pt1 | contig 28374 bp, 45 predicted proteins | sample II_Palsa_N1_1_FD_193525 | JGI IMG/M metagenome (GOLD analysis project Ga0302227, IMG submission 193525) | Peat permafrost microbial communities from Stordalen Mire near Abisko, Sweden - II_Palsa_N1_1 | ecosystem: Environmental > Terrestrial > Soil > Palsa > Peat permafrost | place: Sweden... | reverse complement strand
TCGACGCAAAATGCCGCGGCAGTCGAGGCGACAGTTCCCTCCGAAACAACAGAGCCCCCGGTAAAGACAACGGCCCCCTCCGAAACAACAGAGCCCCCGGTAAAGACAACGGCCCCCTCCGAAACAGCACCGGCTGCCCAGCAAAAACAGAGTCTGTTTGTGGATGTGCTCTCGGGTCCACGCTTGAAGCTGCAGGCAAGGGTCCAGCTTGCTGAGCCCAACGTCAATCAGCTGCCAGTTATTCAAGGCCATTGGCTCGCTGATAACATGACGCTGATCCATGTGCGCCAAAGTTCTGTATTGCAGCAACAACTGGAGCAGTACTATGTTGGCGGCAAGCACCCGTCCATCTCGAATCCGCAGTACGCACAATCGGTTTGATGCACTCCTAAGTTGCTGTGCGTTTTTGTAGGGCCGAAATATTCGCCTGGAGCCTCTCGTCGGGCGCTGTCCTGACGAACGAGCAGTCGGTCTCCACGTTGTCGGCGTCACTATTCAACGCCCAAGGGTCACGACTGACTCAGGACTGCAGGACAGGCGATCTCTGGCTTGGGGCTAGCACGTGCAATATTTTTCAAGCTCTGGAATCGTTCTGGGAGGTGTGTCTTGCGCATTTTCCCGTTTCGTTTTCACAATTCCGTCGAGTAGAAGGATTCGCTCAACATGTCATTCCTCTTTTCTGGCTTTGGGGTGAATTCCAAGATGGATCTGGAGTCGTCAGCTTTTCTGGCTGATCTGGACCCGCTCAATGTTTTAATGTCCTGGTATTAAAAAAGAAAACGTTTTCTTCTTTATTTTTATTATTCCCATTCACCCACCCCCTTTGTTCAGCGAGGGCTACAATGTAGATAGCACGGCGATAGCCCCCACCGAAAAGCTCATCCAAGCATACCACATATCTGCCGCTTGGCCCTCAACAGTTTTGGCGCTACTCTTGACAAAGACGTTCCGCGGCAACCACGACAACAAGCCTGCCGAGGCCCACTTTGCCATCCTGACTAGCCTTCTGCACGGCTACTGGGACCGTCTTGTGCTTGCAAAGGATGGTTCGTTTTCCTTTTTCGTTACTACCATTTATTATTATTCCTTTTTTTTTTCTCTCTAAAAAAAGTGAACACGAGCGACCCTGACGTACGACTGTGCATGTTTAACGTCGTCATGAGTTTGTCTTTGCTGCAGTACGTTTTACCTCTACTTTTTTTTTTTCCCTTTTTTTTTTAATGCTAAAAGTGGCACTGCAGCTCCTTGTTGAAATCCATGCACACCCAGCCGTCGTCAACCAGTAACAAATCCATCGTTCCCTCGCCCGCGGAGCTCGAGGCAGCAAAAACCAACGCGCTTTGGTTTACCGAACCTTCTGAAAACCCCTCGCAGCTCAAGTCCCTCGCGAATCTTCTCTGGCTCATCGTCAGGTTTGATTGTTTCCATTTCCACCTTTGACAACGCATGCACAGTCACGACGGTAAAGACTCGCCCAATCTCCGCGACTTTTTCCCTTTCGCGCGCGAGTGTGCGGCCGAGACCTTTGTCATTGCCCGCGACTTCCTTTACCCAATCGACCAGTCCTTCAAGGCCTTCTTGAAAATTCTGCTGTTTGATGGCAATGACTGGTACAAGCACCCACTGGGGTTTTTTCAAATTTATAATTTATTGAGTAGGTCCAACGAGCTCGCCGCTTGTTTCTTTCGCCAGGCCCCGTTCGATACGACCCTGATGAGTGTTTGTTCGGAGCAAGAAGTCACGGGCAAACTGGTCTCTGCCCTCTTTGTGGTAAAACTCTTTTTTTTTTTTTGTCATGCAGTTCTTCCCATTTTTTAAAATTTGTCTTTGCAGGAGTCGGAAAAGAATTATGCGACTGCCTTTCAAGCTGACGGCGCTTCTTCGATTGTTACATCGACTCGCTTGACCAACCAGGAGAATGCGTTGCGGCAAACTCTGTGGGCCATTTGGCACTCGGTTTTTAAAACCCTCTCCAGCGACAAGAACCCTGCTTCGAGCGATGTCAACGTCAAGCTGAGCCAGTTTTGTTCGCTTGCCGACCAGCTGCTTGCGGGCACGATTGATCGCGTGCTCGCTCCTCTTGCGGCTGCTGCCTCGTCAGAGAAGATGGTGAACGTTGACCTCTTTTGGCAGACATCTCCAGTATGCACTCTACAAAAAACTAAGTCACAAAAAAACAAAAAATAAAAAATTTTTTGGTAGGCCCGGTGGATCCTCCCGGAAGTCACAGCGATGATAAGTTCTCTCAAACCGTCGTCCAAGCCGTGGCTCTATCGCAGCCTGTACTCGGGGTCGATCGTCCCGCGTCTGCTCACTGCGTTGCAAAGCCTCCAAAGCCTCGCGCTATTAAGCGACTCTGTGGAGCTTCGAGTCATCGACGACGCCAGTGCCGACATTGTCCTTGTTCAGTCCGCGCACCCTACGCCTTCGTTTGGCCAGGAGGGCCTTTTCCATATCGGCTTCAAAGATTCGCCGTATCTGATCGTACGAGTCGACCATCGCTCTTCAATGAGCTTGAGTACCTCCTACGGTGTCCCCGTTCGAGCTGCTCTTTACCGGCATCGCCACAGTGCAGACAATATGGTACTAAAATTTCTTTCTTGCTTCGTTTGGTCCTGAAAGGATTCCATCATTTTTCAAGCGCGTCCTGCTTGAAGGCAATTACGGTCTGGACGAGAGCAGCAATTTCATGACCTCGATTGTTCCCAACTCGTCAGTCGTGATCGAAACCAAGTATGGCGGTGTTTGTGTTTCCACAAGCAAAGTGAAAATTTATTTATTTTCAAAAAAATGACAGGCACTCAAACAGGCCCGCTCAACACTTTGGCTACGCTATCCTCGTCAAGAAACCGCTGAGCGGCCAGGTCTCCTTCCCCAAGTTTGTCGATCAGTCGCTTTTCGTTGTGGACGCGATTGCAGACGTGCTGACGCCCTTCGTCGACAACTCTGTCGCGAGTTCGCAGCAGGTGGCGACGGCCGAGTGGAGGTGGGTCATGTCACCCTTGTTTGCCTCGGTGGACTCTGTCCCGGCCACTCCCAGTCTGGTGAATGCCTCGCAAGGTCTTCCGATCTCACTGGCCCAGTTTGTGGACGATTTGCTGCTCCCGGAAGCTGGGACGGCGCCCGCGCGTCTCCTTGTGCTCATGGAAAACCAGCTTTCGCAACGGCAGCTCGCGCAGCTACCCCTACTCTCAAGGTCACTGCACGAGGGCGGGAGCTCGGCGCCCATGTCGCGGTCGGCCTCCTCTGAGAAGTTGACTGTGCCAGCAGCAGAGTTGGCAGAGCAGGCGTCCGTCTCAAAAGAAGACCAGGTCGCCCTCACCAAGATTGATTACGTGGGTCGCGCCTTCATGGCCCTGCTCATCAAGCACTTTGGCGATCCGCACAGTGTCCACGAGTGGTTTGATCAACTTCGTCCAGAGCTCGGCGACCCCGCAGCTTACGGCCACGCTTTGCCACCACTGTACGTGACGAGACAAAACAAATGGAGGATGATAACTTGCTCATTGTTCTTCAAAGGATGCCGGTCCCTCTGCTGGGCAAACCTCCTCTGGGTAAGCAAGCGTCTATTGCAGCTCCTTTGGCAGAAACAGAGGTGGACGCATCGTCCTCTGCCTCGTCGTCCGCCGCCGCACCTCACCACCACAGAGCTCGCCGCGTCGTGAGCGCAGCCGCCGAGATCGGGCCCGAGCTCCGTCACCTGTGGAAAGTTTACTTCTACTTTAAAGAGTCGGTGCTGAAAAAGCGATCGGTAGAGATATTTCTACATCGCTCCAGTTACTCACTACAGCCAATCCAGGAAATGTCGCACGAGAAACTGGCGAGCTATCTCGATCAAGTATCCAACCGGATTCTGCAGATGCTACAAGTCCCCCGTATCGCCCCCCTTGAAACCGTGCCGGCATCGGCTTCTACGCCCGCATCAATGCCGCCGTGCGTTCTATACATGTTTTCCCTCCCCGTTTTTTTGACGTCTGAAAAAAGCAGCCAACCCTCGTCCCCTAAAAAGCCGAGGTCCATATCGCGGAATACATCGGCCATGTTCAGTTCCACCGGATCGTCTGCCTCCCTCCTACGTGCCCTCACCAACAACATTGACGAGCAGTCTTCCTTGCCAATGCAAATGGCCCGATTTGTGCAGGACAACATTGACATTGTCCTGCTGTCAAGTCTGCTGCAGGAGCGCGGTTTCATTGGAGACATGCGCTCGTTTGCCCTCAATAGCCTTGCAGACCAGCTCTGCCGAGAGAACCTGTCGCTTGTTGACGAACACGTAAGAATAAAATTTTGTGTTTGTCTGTTTGTTTAGGCTTAATGTTTATTGCCCTCATCGTAGTTGCTCCTGCGTATCCTCAAGGCCCTCCCAGGAATTCCTGTGCGACCCATTTGGCCGCCTTCTGATGCCCTAAAAACTCATCTACCATGGACGTTGCCGTCTCCCGCCGACCAGCAATCGTATCATGCTGCGTATGAGGCGTCCCCTGGTGTCGCGTTCTATCTCGCAGGCATTTCTTGTGGCAGTGTGAACCTCCATTCAAAGTTGCATCGTTCTGCCCTGTCCCTTGCAACCGAGAGTCTTCGTCGTCTTGCTGGCAAAATCAACGCAAAGGTAAGCAAAATCTTTTTTTTTTAATTATTTTTAAATTCCTCCCTTGCTGCATTTAGACCGCATGCATTCTTCTCGATGTTTTGATGTGCCCCTGGCCGGTCAACGATATAGCGACTCTCTGCAAGCAAGGACTCATTGAAACTCTCCTCGCGGTTCAGCAGGACACAGAGCAAAGCCTGCTGACGAACATTGACGTGTTTGGGACGAGTTCAGACTCCAAGCTCCGTTGGTCTTTTGGCGTCCTTGATCGTGTCAGTGCACTGTTTCGCCATCTGTCGACGCTGCTCTTCTCGGTATATAAGCGGTTTAAACTAAATTTCGTGCTCATCTACCCTTTCAAGTCCCATCCCGAAAGTGCGCTTGTCATTGAAGAGTATCTCGGCAAACTTGTCGTAACCTGTGCAAAGTCGTTCTCGGACCAGGTCCAGGTGGCTCTCCGAGCCGCCAGTGATGCCAAGTACTGCTCGGTGTGGGACGAGTCTGTCAACGTCCAGCTGCAGTCTTTCTCGACAGGTTTTTTTTTTGTTTGTTTGCTTGCTATTTCAAAATATATTTAAAAGAGCAATATTAGCCTCAGCAATCGCCCAACTTTCTCAACGGTTTTGCTTGCACCGGATTGAACTGCTTTCCTTGCTGATTGATCGATCGCATCAATGCCGACTTTCTCCGTAAAAAAAGTATAAAAAATAGGTTTGATCTGAACCCTATTTTTCAGCGGCTTGGCTTTCATGACCAAAGTTGGCCAAATCTTTGACGATGCAGACATACTGCAGAGTGGGCTTGCGGTTCTGTTCTCTGGTAGCCGATTTATTATGTCACTTTTGGTTAAAATCGCTGCAATAGGGACCCTGTCGCCAAACGTCACGACGTTGAGTCTTCGTCTTTGTGCTTACTCCATCGCGCGCGGCAAGGATCTCGAGACTGCCCTGCCGCTGTCTGTTATGGTATGAAATTACACCACAGTTCTGTCTTTCTATTGCGTGCGTGCGTGTGGAATGGGGGTATGATGACCGGAAAGCATTGACCAAAATAAATTTTTTTTTTTTTTTTTTTTTTTTTTGCTTTTTGTTTTGTCTTTTTTCTTTCTCCTTTTTTATTATTTTTATTATTTTAAAGGCGATGACCTGTCAACCTTTGCTATACATCAAAGGAAGACAACTTGATCAAATCTGACCCCATCATTTTGCATCCTACTTCTTTTCCGCTCATGCTCTCGACATTTTTTCTAAATGTAATTTAAAAAAATGCGCAGGAAAACGACACGCTTGTGCAACTCTTTCGAGAATCATGGGGTCATTTGTACAGCGTTTTTAAGAATGATGTCGAATCACCTTCAGCCCTGACCTGTCCCGTCTTTGTGCAATGGATGCTCGCTGCAATTGCATGTGCGTTTCGATATTTCCTTTTTTTTTTTCGTTCCTACTTTATTGACCTAAGCCAAAAAAAAAAAAAAAAAAAAAATTGTAGTTTCCATGTCGGGCCCTTCGTACATTGGTGTTTCTGTGACTGACACGAAGCCGGCATCGCGGGTCACGGAAGGCTTTGTAGAACCGACGCCACCCCGTACGATTAATCCTTTTTTTTCCTTCTTTCCACCTCTAAAAGAACGTAAACTTTTTTTAGACTTTCAAGGAACACAGGTTTGGAGCGGACATTCTCGACGGGTGCTTCAGCAAGAATTGATCTACTGGGCACGATCGATGCTGGGAACAGGTACCAAGGTTACGCCCTGGCGGAAGCTCTGGTTGGGGCTCGTGCAATCGTCGCTCGAGTTGGTCCCACCCATCGCGATACCTATGGTGGCTATGTTCCATGTCGAGGCAACTCTGCTCATCCTTGGCGGCTACAGCACCAGCATCGCCACGGGCAGTCAGGTTGCCCTGATGGATCAACGCCAGAAGGGCTTTTACGGTATAACCCCCGAGTTTTTTTTTCAAGTCTTTCCCCTTACGACATTGTTCTTGAACTCACAGAGTCGTTCGAGTCGTCGCTGAGCCACTCTTGGCCAACTGGAAACATTGTCATCGACGACTGCTTGGACATGTCGCCACCTGTAGGTTCAGTGAAATCTCTGACCGTTTTATTTACAAACAAATCGCTTTTTGTCGGCAGGTTCTCGTTCATGACCTCACTGATCTTCCAACTCACAGGCAAGACTCTGTACCTTCCACGGGTACCTCGTCGAGTTCCCGTTGCCCAATCCGTCTGTGGTCAAAGCTTTTGATCCATCCGATCGCCGACGTGCCCGCAGACCCCGACGCCTTTGAGCTTTCAGACGAGTGCGCGTTGACGATTGTCCTGCTGCTCAAGGGTATCTGCCTTGCTAGTAGTTTCCTTTTTTTAATTATTTATAAAACTACCCTTTTGTTGTTGTTGTTGTTGTTGTCTAGGCGAGCTCGTTCCTGGGTTCGTCCGAACCGCGCGTTGTCGCAGTGTCGCCGTCAAGGCCCTCGAAACTCTCTTGGCCAACCAAGTCTCCCTCAACTCGATGGTCCTCTGCCCTGGCTTCATGCCGGCTCTGACCGAACTTGCCGTTTCGAGCAAATGGGATGAGTCTCTCCTCAGTTGGAACCGTGCGCAGCGGTTTGACGGCGAACTTGTTGCGCGGTAACCTTTTCAAAATTTAAAATGCGGGAGGATAACTATGGTCAACTACAGGCACGAACTCCGGTTGGACCCTGTCCTGTTCCAGCTCAAGCAGATCACAACGTCCTCGAACATCGCCTCGCACAGCCTCCAAACGGATCCCGAAATTTTGCTGGGCCAAGGGAAGCAAGACGTGGTGGCACGCAGCAACACATCGGACAACGTTGGCACTGGTTTGTCGGAACTGGCACCCGCGCCCGATTCCGAGGCGGAAAATACTGAGGACGTTACGCCATTCCAAGTCGGCGATCGTTTGGAGGCAATCGACCGCAAGTACCCCACTCTCGTTTGCGTCGCACACGTCAAGGACATCCGCGCTGATGGATGGCTCCTCATTAGTTTTGACGGCTGGGACACGAGCGTATGCAAAATCCCTTTGTTGCACTGGTGGTTTGTTAATCTGTTGCCCTCCATAGTACGATTACTGGTGCAGCCCTAGGTCCAGTGACATTGCGGTCGTGGGAACCTGTTACGCCCTCAACTTGAAGCTCCAAGCACCCAAAAACTACTCGGACACTTTCATCTGGGATGTCTACCTGGAGTTTATCAAGGCGCGCGCGGCTCCTGCTACGTGTTTCCCGTTCCAAGGTGAGTTTTTCGTTTGTTTTGGTTTGTTCTTTAATTCTTTGTGTACGTAGGAATCGGTGCTGCTGCGGAACCAAAGCAGCATCTCAAAGTCTTCCAGGGTAATGAATAAATAGATCTCCTGATAAAACTAATGAAGGATCTTGAAGAATTTGTACGCAAAGTGAATAGCAACCTGCCCGTGAAGGAAGTTTTGCGCTACCATCCTCTGTGCTCTATGCTTTCGGTGCAAGAAATGGAGAAGCTGCCAAAGATTTTGCTCGCAAGCAACAGGTGGGGTGCGTTCACGGGCTCGGATGACACCGACCTTGTTATTGAAAGCGATGACGTCTCGGCCAACATACGCTCTTTGACAGATGCAAACAAGTCGTACGTTGCTGTTGTTTTTTTAATGTTTCTTTTGTGCCTTTTTTAAAAATAAAAAATAAAAAAAAACAGAAAAATATACGCCGTTCTCGGTAACAAGGACGTCTCCACGACTATGGCGTTCTACTATTTCGAAGTGACCATCGTGAACGCTCAATCGTCGACGATCAGTGTTGGCTTTTGCGAGGCTCGCCCCATGAGCTTGACGCTTGGCAACTACAAGGGAGCCTTCTTATACAACTCTGCAAGCGGCAAAAAGCTCATCGACTGCGAAAACATGCAGTACGGCAAGTCGTATTCCAAGCTCTTTTCGCTGGTACGCGTTTTTTTTTTTTTTTTTTTCCCGCTGATTAAAAAACAAATCATCGCAGGGTGATCGTGTCGGTGCCGGTTTCTTTGGTTCTCCAGCAAAGCTTTTTTTCACCCTGAATGGCCAGATGTGCGGTGTTGCACACACATTCCCGTCGACGATTCCGCCCAAGTCGCTTTGCCCCTGTGTCTGCCTGTCGGCAGCCGGTATGCCCAAGGTTACCGTGAACTTTGGCCAGGTACTTGAATTAGACAATCTGCTTTTATCAAAAAAAAAATAAAAATAAAATATTTTTTTTATTCGCGACTTTACAGAAACCCTTCGCACTCGACATATCGTCGCTTCTCGTTCCAAACGTCCTTTCCAATCAACCGCAAGCGTCAAAGTTGAAAGGCAAGGGGTCTGCGCGGGCTATGCTTGTGCCATCAATCCCAATCGTTATCGCCTCCGAGCCCGACATAGCCCTCCCTTCTCAACCAGGAACTGAAACCGATGTCATCGCCCCTTGGTCAAACGAGTCGAACGATGACGATGGTGGTAGCGACGAGGACGGCTGGGAGACGATGAGCTCTGACGACGATGCAGGAAACGAAGACGACGGTGCAGGAAACGAAGACGACGGTGACGACAGAAACTGGGAGACAGATTCGCATGAGGTCAAGTCAACTCCAAAGGCAGCCCAAAACAAGCTGAAGAAGCGCCATGAGCGGGAGCCCACGGGAGACATTGTGGCCCAGTCGTTTGTCAACACCATCGCCGGCATTGGTGACGAAACCGACGAGGACGACGAATCATTCAAGAGCGACGACGATAACTCTCGCAGCTCAGACAGTGCAAACGAGGACGACGAGGACGACGACGATGAGGACGAAGACGACGATGAAGACGAGGACGAGGACGAAGACGAAGACGACAACGAAGACGAGGACGAGGACGACAACGAAGACGAAGACGAGGACGACAACGAAGACGAGGACGAGGACGACAACGAAGACGAGGACGACAACGAAGACGAGGACGAGGACGAGGACTATCATAGCCGCCGCCAACGCAGGAAGAAGAAGATTGACAATCTTGTCTTCTCCGACTTTTCTCATGTAAGAAGAAACGATTTGTTTTCTTTTTTTTAAAAAAAAAACTTTTTTCTCTTCATTTGTCGCAGTATCGAGTGGGCACAATTGTCAGGATCGTTCGTCCCGTCTATCAACTTCCAAACTCGTTCCTGTTGTCCTTCAGCGAAGCATCTCTGCGAACCGGCCTTTGCGGCAACACGGGCATTGTCCTCAAACCGGGCCCTACGACAGGAGAGCTGCTAGTCGGCATTTACATGGACGGGCTCTTTGTTCAAATTTGGATTCGTTTTGACCGCCTTCAAATCGTTGAAGTATGTAGACTTGCCTTTAATAAACTCGTAACTCTTGGTTTCTTCAAAGGACCATCTCCTCAACCCCAACTCGACCTTTGCATCCTTGGATGGCAACAACCGTCAGATCTCCGTCGAATTCAAGTCTCTCACCCTGGACGGCCTCGCTGATGAGATGAGCTGCCGTGGATCACTGTGCCTCCTTCTAGCTGTAAACAAATAAATGAATAAACTTTTTTGGGTGGGGGGGGGGGGTTTAATTTCATGCAAACGTAGATTTTGGAAAAAACATCTGGAAACCAAAGCGAACCAATTTTGCCGCTCTTTGCCTCCAGCACTGCCACTCCACCATTCGAAGCATGTCTGCAAGTGATCAGCTGTATGCCTCTTTTTATTATTATTTCCACTGAGTCTTTTTTGTTTGTTTGATAGCTATTGTTGGAATGGCCGTGCCCAGTCAACTCCTGGATGATGACAACGTTGCAGTCCTGGATGACGATTTCGAGTCGACCCTGAGGAACCGCGAGGAGCGTGGAACCTATTGGAGCAAGCTATTTGACCATGTCATGAACAGCTCTGTCGACCTCGACAAACTGTCGCAAGTATGCCATCTACAAAAAAAAGAAGAGTTTAAAAATATTAATTTTAAAATAAAATAAAAAAATTTTTTTTAGCATTCGTGGTCGGTCATGTCACGGGCATCTTTCTCGCTGCGTGCCCTTGCTGTTTGCAAAAGGACTTTCTTCAAAGCCTTCCAAGAAGCACAGATCAGGGAGGCCAAAGCAAAGGCGGCCAAGGCGACAACGGGCACCCTTCTCGCTCGCCAAATCGAGTCGTGCTTCGATTCAAAGGTGCCATATGATTTGTTTTTGTTTTTAAATAAATAAATAAAATCTCTTGTAGATGTCCTTCGTTGTTCACACTGCGACGCTCCCAACCTCGAGTGCCACCCGTTTCTGCAACGTGATGTTCCCCTGCCCAACGTATGCGTCCTTTTTTTAATGTGCGTATTTAACACAAACCCCCTGGTCCAGTGTCTCCATCGATGGCTACTCATTCTCCCCTGCAGCTCACATGATCCACATTGTTGCCGCAGAGAGGTCTGCTGTTTCTCTTGGTTTTGTATTTCTAATCCTCCATGCGCAGTGACATGGACTTTTCGCAAGATCGGGTGGTCATATTTGACTCGTCAAATGCGGCTATGAACACGTGGGCAAGGTCATGCACTGACAAGACCGACTTTTCCGACATGGTACAATAAACTCTTCTAATTTTATTTTATTTTTCTTATTGAAGAAACAAACCGTATGTAGTCCTTCAAGGATATTGCCCCTGTTATCGTCTTGGGTGCTGGCGGCTGGGACGTTTGGCCTGGCACACAACTACTTGCCTGCAAGGATCTTCGTGTGCTTGCGTGGAACCGATCCGGGAAGCTCAAGTTGACGCTTCGCCACGTCCCAGTTTCGGCGATCCCGCAGAAAAAGGCTGGCTCGCCCCCGCCCCGTCGAGTCGTCATCGGATTGTGGCTCCTCTTTACCGTCATGAACGATCCTCTTACGGCCAAGCCCATGAGTTCGTGCCTCTTCGACTCGCCCAGCTTGTTCAAAAATTTGAACTCTCTCGTCGAAGACTTTACGTCCTCGTTTTCGTTCAAGGGCCTGACGTACATGGTATTTACCACACACACACACACACACACACACCTTCTTTTTTGTTTGGATGTTTTCATGCACTCATTCACAAATCGACACAGGCTCTTTCAAGCTTTTTGCTTGCTGCTTTGCGATACTACAAGTCGATAGACAAGTCGGTTGTGGCTGCGTTCAGCATCACTGAAAAACTTGTGGTACGAAATTGTTAGTTCATTCAATTTTTGGGTCACTTTATGAACTTTTTTTTTTTTCCAATCAACAGCCGTCGGAGATGCTCTACCACGTGCTCGAAATGGTGGACCATTCTGTCGGCATGTATGTCCCTCTGACGCGAGACTACTGCCTTCTGGGTGCCATCCTTGACTATTCGTTGGCCATCATGCTTTGCATTCGTTTGGTACCAAAGTTTTAATAAATATATAATGGTAAACATAATTAATAAAATAAATTAAAAACAAGGATGTGGATCCCAGCAAGAAAGACGAACGGGGTGTTACTGTGAGCAAACTCGGCTTCAAGTGTATAATTTCGCAAGGTTTGCCACTCTCGTAATTTTCTTATTTTTTGGGGGTGGATAGGGCCAAAATCGGTCAAGCAGTCCGATCGAGACTTCCTCGAAGAGCGCTTCCTTGGCATCGAGTTGCTCTACCGTCTCGATTCCGGCCTCGGACCGTCAGACAAGGTTTTATTCCTCTTGAAATCGTTCAACTGACCATAGGGAATTTTGTTGTTGTTGTTGTTTTTCCCTTCAAAACAGATCCTTGAGACCATTATTGAGAAGACCTCGTCCATTGCCATTGTCGAGTCCAGCCACTCTTACACCAACTCTGTCTTCCAGGGCACGATTAGCAACCCGTTCGGGAACTCGTACGTCTCTTTTTTTTTTCCCTTGCATTTTGTAAATTTTTTTTTTTCTATTTTGTTTCATCTAGGACGGTGCTCACGTTCGACCCTCGATCGTCGACGTTTGACGGTGACAACCTGGTGATCACCTACTTGGACGAGAAGGGTGCCGAGACAACCATCCCCTTGTCGTTCAAAAAGTCTTTGGATCCGAAGAATGCCGTGGTTGTCAAAGTTCCGGCCAAGTCGTTTTCGTACAAGTTTTCCCCTGCTCCGCAGTTGGATAACAAGCACGTTCACGTTCAGGTTCGCTCCAAGATATCATTTCTTCCTTGGTTGCTCAATCTTTTGTCTTTCTTAGTGCGACCACTGCAACATGTACGTGCAAGGCATTCGTTACAAGTGCCTCTGCTGTGACAACTTTGACTTGTGCGAAAAGTGCATTCAAGGTATGGCACTTGCTTTCACCTACGAGTGTGTGTGTGTGTGTTGACAAAGGCATAACAATCGCTCTCATGCAGATGCGGATAGGTGTCACAGTGCCAGTCATGTCTTCCTTCACATCAAGCGACCGGTCCCTTCCGGCGCGCTTTCGTACTATTCTCTCGACAGCCCCTATTCCAGTACCAACACTGCCTCCGAGGCTGCAGCTGCGGCTACGACGACTCAGGTGGTATCAACCGCTGCCATCCTCGGAGTAGTTGAGGCCACTCCGTCAACGGCAACATCACTTGAGGCCACATCGTCAACAGTACCTGGTGCCATGGTGAGACTGCGTGAAAAGCCTTGCGACCGCTGCAACGCGCCCATCTTTGACCTGGCATGGACATGTGCACTTTGGTATGATGGTCTTCCCGTTTTGTTGTAGTAATTTTCTCGATCCAGCCCCTCCAAGTACACCGTTTGCGACGACTGCTTTGAGTGGGACGATCACCCGTTGGACCATATGTTCGTGCGTCTGAACAAGCCCTTTGACTTTGACGAGCAAAAGTTTCGCGGCGGTAACCACAAAACAAAACAAAAAAAACCACAAAAAAACTGTGTTGTTTTCTAAAAACTTTTTGTTGTTGTTGTTGTTTTTGGCAGCGCTCGTCAACAATAATCCGTACAACTCAACTCGTGATGGATCCCAGTTGATGTGGGGCTGGCGTTTCCGGGCGACCGCGAGTGCTGACTCGAACCAGTTTGCGCGCCTGGACTTTGTGAACTCGCGGAAAGGCGACATGGCACACGTTCAGGGCTGGGATCGCAACCGCTTGCAGCTTGCTGTGCAGCTTGTCGACTATTTGGATGGCTTCCTCAAGGACGTGACGAGCTACGATTGCTTTCCCGATGTTGACGTCGAGATGATTATGAAGCTGCCCGAGTTTGAGGCGTTCTGTCGCCGCAGCGAGCTTCTGACTGCCGCAGCGACCAAGGATATCGAGATCCTCCTTAGCATCATCGTGTTTATCAACAGTGAGCTGTTCAAGGTGCTCGTGGAACTCCCCCCCAGCAGCTATTACTTGCGCGGCTCATTTGGCAGTCTCATCCGATCTTACAAGGTATCGTCTGTTTTTTCGACTACATAGTCTTTTAACTCTCTTTTTTTTTTTTCTTTTTCTTTTTGGAAGGCCCTTCTGGTCGACTTCAACAAGACCCGCATTGTATCAAAGTACATCGAGTCTCACCAGCGGCAGCAAATCAACTGCAAGAGTGTCTACATTGACCGCCAGGCCAAGTTTATCAATGGTCGCGACTGGTATTTAAAATAAATTAAAAAAAAAAAGATTAAAGGGAAAAACTCACCCTCTCCTCCTCCCTTGCAGTATCTTCATGCAACTCTATCGCCAACTCCGCCGAGTGAACGTCAATCGCCTTCGCCAAGACGAACAAGCTTGGGCTGTGCGACTCAAGCACGAAGGCGCCGAGGATGCCGGCGGACCATATCGAGAGTCGATTGCTCTCCTCAGCGGCGATCTGCAGTCGTCCCGTGTGTCTCTGTTTTTGCCATGCCCAAATACCCGTGATGGCAACGGCGAGAATCGTGACACGTGGATCCCCAATCCCCAAGCAACCTCGGAGGATGAGCTCCAGCAGTTCAAATTTCTGGGCATGGTGATGGGACTCGCGCTCTTCTCCAAGAGCTCGGTAGAGCTGAACCTGCCTCCGTTCGTGTGGAAACGTCTCGTGGGCTCTGACGTTACCGAGGCAGACATTGAGGCGTTTGACACCCACTTTGTCAAGACGACTCTCAAGACCCTCCGAGGTAATTGAAAATTGCTTTTGACCGTCTAACCAAAAAAAAAAAAAAAAATAAAATAATTTTTTTTTGAAGATCCTGAATCGGTTGGAATCAACGAGAGCCTCTTCGGCAACAGTATCTTCAATACATTTGTCGTCACGTCTGCATCTGGTGTGCAAGTTCCGCTGATACCAAATGGTGACGCCGTTGACATCACTTGGAGAAACCGACATGAGTACTGCAAACTGGCCCTCCAGTACCGTCTACACGAATTTGACGTCCAAATCGAAGCCATGCGCCTGGGACTTTTCCAGGTATTGCTTGTAATTTTGTGTGCTTTTCGTTCAACTTTTTTTCGGAAAAATTCAGATTATCTCGGAGCACATCGTCGGTCTCCTCGACTGGCAGGGCTTTGAGAGCCGTGTGTGTGGTCTCAAGGACTTTGACGTTGCCACTCTTAAGAAAAATACCATCTTTGTCGGCGTCACCGGCGACGAGCCCCACGTCGCCTATTTGTGGGAGACTCTCGAATCGGTACTCGTTTCCCTGTCAAAGAAATTTCGTGAATTTAAATACGTGAGGGTATTAAAGATGACACCTGCCGAACGATGCGCCTTCTTGCGCTTTGTTTGGGGCCGCTCGCGTCTGCCTGCCAACACTCACGAATACGATCGGAAATTCGAAATTCACTCTTTTTTCGCATTCAACGGCAAGGTACAACGAAATTTAAAATTCTTTATGTTTTACGTTTACCTTTTTCTTTCTCTTTTTTTTTTTTTTTTTTTTTTTTGCTCAAAAGGACGAGCCCGACAAGATGCTCCCGGCAGCACACACATGTTTCTTTTCTCTTGACCTCCCGTCCTACACGTCCGCCAAGATCCTGAAGGAAAAACTTCTCTACGCGATCAACGAATGCCTCGTCATCGACACCGACTACCTGCCCGAGGAGGAGGGCAGCGATCGTCGTCGCGGCTTTGAACGTGCTCAAGAGGATTACGAGTGGGACGACGCATACTAAAAAAGAATAAGTTTGTATATATTTATAGTTTGTTTCGTTGTAAGTACAAAAAACAGAAGAAAAAAAAACGGCACGTTCAGTTGTTATCGTCAATATTTTCGTAAACGGATAAAAGTCGATCGGAAAGCTCGCGTTGCGCCTCGGCGCCGTCTAAGACAGAATTAAACTGGGGCATTTGCCTAATAGGGACGGATCGCGCGGTCGTTGCCACGCTTTTGATCCATGGCGCAAGGTCTGCACTGCATCGGAGCCGCGTAATCCCACCCGTCGCGTTTTACTTTTTTTTTTTAATTATTTATTTTAATTTCCATTAATATTTTTTATTTTTTACTATCTTTACCTCGGTAAGAAGGATGGGAAGCGGAAAGAGCTTCTTCGCTGGAAGATCGCACTTTTCCGTCCTCGTTGCAGCGAGGCCACAAAAAGTTGGGGAAAGACTCGGGCAAGAGCCACGACGCCGGATTACTAGCACTACAAATGGCATTAACCAAGAGGGTCTCAGGTTTCGGTGTGCGTTACCATCTTCGATCGTACGTGGGCTCTTGCAATGTCAGGGCTCGGTGCAATAGATCGACCGGCGTCTTGGTGTCTGCTAGCGGCTTCCAGTCGATCGACCGGAGCTGCGGTGTTCGAAGGATCGATCGGTCAAGAGAAACGGTCGAGGATGGGAACAAAGGCATGGCAGAGCCGAGTCCTCGCATGAACAGGGTCTCACCAAAGAGGTGGTACGGACGCTGCCGCGAGGGTGCGAGTCTGGCCGGTGAAAAGTCGATCGGCGTATACGAATCGTTCAGGAGGATCTTCTGAACCGTCGATTCAAGCGAAGTGGGAAGGCCGAGGCTGAGGGACACCAGCTTGGATTGGATGATTGGCGCGAGGGCGGCGTGGATTGACTGGACTTGGGAGACCATTCTAAGATAAAACAAAAATATGATTGTCTTAATTCAAGGATTGGAGCAGAGCGCAAGCCCCACTACCGATAGGGCATTGTTGCACAGTCGATCGCGGCGGCCATGAGGGCACTCGTGTGATACGGGAGTGTTGGCTTGTACGACGACGAGGGGCCAAATCCAACCGGCACGTCGGCAGGGGCAAACATCGGGATGACGACGGCTTCGTGTTCAAAGTAAGCGTCGAGGGCGAGGGCGCGGTTGAGGGTCATCCTATTTTCGTCACTCATGTTTTCACGGCTCCTTGCAGCGATGGCACCTCCTTTTTGGCTCACGTCAAAGAGCACTACGGGCGTTTTCGCAAAGTCGGCACGAAGTTCGCCCAACAGCGCGGCGGTCAGACCCCCGAAACCGTCCAGAGACGACGACGAGAAGAAATGGAAAGCCTTTGAATAGATAGATAAAATAAATAAACTTTCAAACAGGCACGTCGTACCTGCAGATGGTCGCACTCCTCGACAAAATGGCGCAGGCGGTCCTCATAGTAGAGCTCGTACTGTGTTATTTCAAAAGTTTTGTTAAAGAAAAAAAAAATTTTTTTTTTCGATACGTTATCGCCTTGCGGGTGCAACAGCTCGGTGCCCTGGGGGTAGAGATCAAAGGCAAACTCGGGGCTGGCGCCGTGGAGATACTCTGTGATGGGGCACAACGAACGCGGGTGGTAGTACACGCCGAGGTAATCGGCCCAGACGTCTACGTCGTTGTCGAGGTCAAAGACCGTGCGCTTTTCTGTATCCTCGGGATGAGCAGACCCATTATCTTGCCTCTGCTCCTGTTGGTCCTGATCGTCTTCGGTAACCTGCTCGTCGAGCGACTGGAGGAACGCATTCGTTTTGGCGGGTTCGGCACGCACGACCTGCTGGCTTCCTGCCCATGTTGCGTGGTGGTTCTGGCCATTCCGTGGCTGCGACGATGAGGGATCGAGGGCTCGGTAGAGGGCATTCTCGGCGGCGAGGGGACCAAAGCTGCCCTTGAGGTCAAACACGAGCAGGCGCGGTGTAAACGTTTCCACGGTCCCGTGCACAGAAGTGCCACGGCGATGGAGGATGTCGTGGTTGATGTCGCTCGCGGGAGCCGCCGGGTCGTACACAAACTGCGCCGCCTGCGTGTTCCAAAAGTGCGCGCCAACGTGGTTGGCCAGATGGCCCAGTTGCAGGGTCACAATTTCTCCCTGTCCGGCGGCAGACATCAAGTTTCCGTGAAGTGATGATGCAAAAAATCCTCTCGCCGCGTCTCTTGCCGTGGACGTTGCTGCTGCTGGACCTTTGCTTGACTGTGGCCATCGTGCTCACTACCCGGTGTACGCTCTCCTTTGTCTCGGCCTTGTTTTTTTGTGTAAACATCCTAGAGGCAGACACGGAGATTGACTGGAAGGCCTACATGCAAGAGGTCGAGGGCTTCCTCGGTGGCGAGCACGATTATGTCAAGCTGCGAGGCGATACAGGGCCGCTTGTGTACTGTTGTCGGTGACTGGGCCAGACCGATCCGCTAAACTGCACGTCCTTTTTTTTTTCTTTTCTTTCTTTTTTGTAGGTACCCAGGGGGGTTTGTGCTCGTGTTCTCCCTGCTGCACATGATCACCGATGGAGGCGTAAACATCTTTCTAGCGCAGCTGGTGTTTGTCGGTCTGTACATTGGCACGCTCGCTGTCGTGTTTTTCATCTACTCCCGGGCGTCGTCGTCCCTTTCCACTTCACAGCATCCGGTGCCTTACTGGCTGATTGCGACGCTGTGCCTTTCCAAGCGAATCCATAGCATCTTTGTGCTCCGTCTGTTCAACGACCCCGTGGCCATGCTGTTTGTCTATCTCGCCATTGCGTTTGCCATGCGCGACCGCTGGACGCTGGCATCGGTGTTCTACTCGCTGGGTCTGTCGATCAAGATGAACGTCCTCCTGTTCCTGCCCGGGTTTGGTCTCTTGCTTGTCGAGCGCTTTGGCACGGTGGGAGCGCTGCCAAACCTCGCCGTCATTTTTTTGCTCCAGGTTTGCACGTGTTCTTCGTTGTTGCTTTCCCACCACCACCACCACCACCACCACCACTAATCGCCACTCAATAAAGGTGCTCGTGGGTCTGCCGTTCCTGTTGGAGAATTGGGTGTCGTACTTGTCCAAGGCATTTGAGTTTTCTCGCGAATTTTTCTACGTGTGGACGGTCAACTGGAAAATGCTGCCGGAGGAGACTTTCCTTGACAAGCGGTTTGCGGTTGCTCTCCTCGTCCTCCATCTCAGTCTACTAGCGCTGTTTTATTTTTCCAAATGGTCCAGGTACGTGAGCTCAAGCTGATTAGTTTCTTTTCTTTTTCTTTTAAAAAAAAATCTTCCGTGAATAATCATAATCAGGCCGACAGGGGGGTTGCTGCCACTGCTCCTCAAGCACAAGCCGAATCCATCTGTGGGCCATGGACCGACGTTCCTCACCAGCGATCGAATCGCTACGATTTTGTTCACCTGCAACTTCATCGGCATCGCCTGTGCACGATCTCTGCACTACCAGTTTTACTCTTGGTACTTTCACACACTGCCCTACCTCCTCTGGAAAACCGATCTCCCTGTTTTTGTCCGGTACGTGCGAAAAACTCAAAAAAAAAATTTTTTTTCTTTTTATTGCTTTACTGAAAAGAAAAAAAAAAATCTCTGCAGCTTCGTCATCCTCGCCGTCGTCGAATATTGCTGGAACGTATACCCTGCCACGTCCCTCAGCTCGTCTCTGCTGCAGGCAGCCAATCTAGTGGTCATAATATCATTGTACATGGGTGAATCCGTTTGAAATTATGGCGGCGATTTTTTTCTTCGTTCGCAAGGCCTGGCGTACCTCTTTGCCACTTGCTAACGCCACAAATAGACAATGACAGCCAAGCAGCCTCCTACCTCCCTTGCTCTTGGCGGCGAGCGCATTACCGGCGACAAGGTCCGCCAGCAAAATGGTATTGCGCTCTCTCGCGAACGTGCGGTCTCCTCATCCCGTCTTTCCCTTTCCCTTTCCCGGTTTCCCCTCCCAAACCAAAACAGTGATGGCCGCCACGGCCATTGCCAACATTGTCAAGACGTCCCTCGGTCCTGTGGGTCTTGACAAGATGCTCGTTGACGACATTGGCGACGTGACGGTCACCAACGACGGTAGGCTTGCTTTCATTCCATGCATGCAATTCAAATCCCGACCTCCTTATTTTCTTTTCCTTGCGCCAACCAAGGTGCCACCATCCTCAAGCTTCTGGACGTTGAGCACCCTGCCGCAAAGATTCTTGTTGAGCTTGCCCAGCAGCAGGACAAGGAGGTACCGAGACTAGGGTGTTTTGTTTTTTTTTTCCCGTTGCAGCTCTTTTTTAACTGGCTTGTCAGGTCGGCGACGGCACGACGTCTGTGGTCATTATGGCTGCCGAGCTGCTGAAACGCGCGTATGACCTTGTGCGCAACAAAATCCATCCGACAACCATCATTGCTGGCTACCGCATGGCATCCAAGGAGGCTGTCAAGTTTATTGCGGACCAAATGTCGACCAAAGTGGAGGACCTCGGCCGCGACTGCCTGCTCAACGTCGCCAAGACGTCGATGAGCTCCAAGATTATTGGCAATGTGTACGTTTCTTTGTCTTGTTTGTTTTGTTTTTCCTTATTGAGATTTTTTTTTTTTTACTCACCGGTGCCCGTGACCAGCGACTCGGAGCTGTTTAGCAACATGGTCGTGGACGCGATGCTCGCGGTCAAGTCCACCAACAGCAAGGGTCAGCCAAAGTATTCTGTCAGCGCCGTCAATATCCTCAAGGCGCACGGCAAGAGTGCACATGAGTCTCTTTTCGTCAAGGGCTATGCGCTCAACTGCACCGTTGCTTCGCAGGGTACAGTTCGTTTTTTGTTTTTGTTTTTGTCCATTTAACCCCTTTCCAAACAACCAACCAAACCCAAAAAAAAAAAAAAAAAAAAAATAGCCATGAAAAAGTCGATCAAGAACGCCAAGATCGCCGTGCTCGACATCAACCTGCAAAAGGCCAAGATGGGCCTCGGTGTCAACATCATCATCGACGACCCCGACAAGGTCGACGATGTCAAGAAGCGGTAATAAAGAAAGGGGCAATCACCATCCTCTGAACAGCACGTTTAGTGAACTCGACATTACCAAGGAGAAGATTGAGAAGATCTTGGCTGCGGGCGCCAACGTTATCCTCACGACCAAGGGCATTGATGACCTCTGCCTCAAATACTTTGTTGATGCAGGTGCGATGGCCGTGCGTCGCTGCAAGAAAGAGGACCTTGTCCACATTGCCAAAGCGACTGGAGGTACGCTAGAATCGTTTTCCTGTTTGCCAGTCACTTACTCTGAGCATTAAATATAGCCACCCTCGTGTCCACCCTTGCCAATCTCGACGGCGAAGAGTCCTTTGAGCCCTCCTTCCTCGGCTATGCTGACGAGGTCACCCAGGAGCGTATTTCGGACGATGAGCTGGTAAGCTATCATCCCCCGTATGAAGACTGTGCTGATTTTGACTCGTTGTTGTTGTTTTAGATCTTTATCAAGGGCACCAAGCAGCTTGGTGCCGCGTCGATCATCCTGCGTGGCCCCAACGAGTTTATGCTCGACGAGATGGAGCGTTCGATGCACGATGCCCTCTGCGTCGTCAAGCGCACGCTCGAGTCAAACCGCGTTGTCCCTGGCGGTGGATGCATTGAAGCAGCTCTGTCGATCTACCTCGAAAACTACGCCACTTCCATTGCCTCGCGTGAGCAACTAGCCATTGCTGAGTTTGCCCAGTCTCTTTTGGTCATTCCCAAGGTTTTATTATTTTTTTTTTTATTTTTTTTTGATTCGAGTGTTCTAAAAATCTTTTTTATCCAAAAAAAAAAAAAAGACTCTCTCCACCAACGCAGCCAAGGACGCTACCGACTTGGTCGCCAAACTGCGTGCGTACCACCACGCCTCGCAAACCGACCCCAAGAAGGCCCAGTACAAGTGGTTAGTCAAAAAAAAGAAAGCCCGGCGTAAATAAATGCATTATTTTGTTAGGTACGGTCTCGATCTCATCAAGGGCACCATCCGCGACAACAAGGAGGTGGGTGTGCTCGAGCCTGCAATGATCAAGATCAAGAGTATTCGCGCCGCCACCGAAGCCGCCATTTCGCTCCTTCGCATTGGTACTTTTTTTTTTTGTGGTCCTTCACATACATGCTAATCCAAAAACAAAAAAATAAAAAACAGACGACATGATCAAGCTCGAAAAGGTCGACAAGAAGTCTGCTGACTCGGGATACGACGAGTCTTCTTAAAGCCTGAAAATTTCATCTGTAAAAAAGAAAAAAACACTCGCAGTCGCTCCTAACAAATTTGCCTCACAATCGGAATGAACGGCGTGGTTTATGAGTGGCTGGCGAAGGCCAGTCCATTCTGCTCCGCTGTCGATTGTACCACTTTTTTTTTTTCACTGACACTTTTGTTCCCCCCCTTCCCCGTCCGTCTTACTATTCACTTTGCAGGCCGGTTTCTTGTTGCCTTTTGCCCTCCCTTGTGCTTCCGGGGTCAGGCATGTCTGTCAGTTGGGGCCGGACCCTGCCACAAATTTCTTATTTTGGGGGGTAAGACCGAGACTTTTTCACTTTTTTTTTTTTATTGAACGTTTCGTGTTTGGTCACTCTTTTTGCCGTGTGTGTTTGCTCCTGGCGTTTTTTTTTCTCTTTCGCGGTCCTTTCTGTTCGCCCGTCCGCTCGCCCGCCCACACCAGTCGTTTCCCTCCTCTCTCGGTGGCAAGGGTCGGAGGTCGCTGCGGAGGACTTTTTTTGTGTTTGTTTTTTCCTTGCAGTCGGGTGATTCGTCTTTCGTGGCAAAACGAGCAGTCTTGGTGTGCCGCTGTGTGCGTTTCTGCTCGACCGAGTGTGCTTTGTCCTTTCGCTCTCTTTTCTGCTGTCCTGCGACGTGGCAGCAGTATGGAGCCACGGTTTTTGTGACCTGCACGATGTTGACGTCAGAGTCTGGACCGACGTGTATATCTCTCACATGCCTCGGTGCTTTTTCTCTGCGTGTGTGCATCCTGAAACTCGTGCCATGAGTGGTTTTTTTTTTTTTTCACAGTCAGCACGTGCGGTGACGAGGTTCTGCTCTCTCGAGTGCAATAGTTCACATTGGACAGCCACAACATGATTTTTGCGTGTGGGGTTGTGTGCTGTTTGTTTGTGATTTAATCAAAAGGGGTTTCACCAAATCGGACGTTTTTTTTCTCGGATTCAAGGGTCCCCCTCGTCTTCATTTCTACTTGCTTCTTCACAACTGGGCGATCGAGGAATGTGTTGTTTGGCGTAGCGTGCACGCAACTGAAATAAATATTATGAGGGCGCCTTTGCCGTTGCACGACACATACTTTTTTTTTTCCGGGAGAGGTCGCTTAGATGAGGTTCTCGGCCCGAACAGTACTTTTTGTCGCACTGGGCTGGGCCCTTTGTCACATTTTTGTTTTTTTCTTCTTTGCTTCTGGACCGTCTATCTGGCACTTGCAGCACCGGCAGCGGCGGCAGCAGCGGCGGAGGGCGGCTGTTGTCGCAGCCAACGTTGACTCTTTTTTTTTTTTTGCGTGTGCCTGTGAAGTGCCTTCTCTTTTTTACTGCACCCTGTAACTCTTTTTTTTTTTTTAATATGGTCCTTTTGCGTTTTGCGCGACCTCTCCCCTCTACCCACCTTGTGACCCCTTTGACGCGTACACGGTCTAACACCTTGCAAATAAAAAAACAGAGGCTCTGACTGGCAACCGGCGCAGTGACTCAAGAAAAATGTTGGCCCCACTTCTCACCAATGACAGTTCCTCTACTGTCGCCGCCAACCTCGTGGCCGCTACACAGCAACAACAACACCAACTCCACCACCAACATGCCGTTGCCGCCGCCGCAGCCGCAGCAGCAGCTCAAGCAGCTCAACAACAACAGCAGCAGCAGCAGCAGCAGCAACAGGAAACCCAGCGCGTCCTGATGGACTTGCAGCTAGAACGCGACAACCACCTCCGCGACCTCGAGCTCGAGCGCCTCGAGTACGAGCGCACATGGAGCGAGAAACGCGAGCAGATCATCACCCTCTATGAGCAGCGTGCCCACGAGATCGTCATCGCTCGCTCGGCCAACTCCAGCAACACCAATGTCAAAGCGGGGGCCCCAGGTGTGAACCCCACCCTGTACAAACAGCCTCAGCAACAACAGCAACAGCAGCAAAGGGTCTTCCCGTCCCAGTTCCTCGCCGGCGGCGCCCGCAGCCAGCAGTCCACTACTGTCTTCCCAACCCTCTACACCAATTCTCCTTTTTCTCCCAACCTCGCCAAGGCACCCTCTCCACCTCAGCAGTCCCTCGACTTGCTCCCTCCGATCACCTCCATGCTGCCATCGGGTAGCAGCGACGCCGACAAGCTGCAACAACAGCGTCGTTCCCCGGGCCCGGTCGACCACGGCAGTGACGCAAAGCGTGCCAGGCGAGAAGAATCGCCCCCGGTCGTGAGCCAGAACCCGCCAAACAGCACCACCAGCGGACGGCCCCTCTACGGCCCTGGCATCGCTTTCACCAACGAGGACTACGAGATCTCTCGTTTCAGGGAGATTGTCAACGATCTCCCCAAGCTCATCGATGTCCTCAAGGTCGCCATCAACCAATGGTACGGAAGAAAAAAAAAGAAGGAAAAAAAATTTTTTTTATTGTGACTTGTAATGCAGGAAATTGAGCAACCGCACCAAGTCGGCCTCGTTCGAGGTCATGCTCAGCACAAACGAGGACGTTGCAGTCGTGTGGTACCGTGGTGAGGCATTCATCACCGGCATCGACGTGATGAAAGTCATCATCATGTACCTCCACAACCACGGCCTCCAAGTGACCAACCGAAGAAGAGTATGTGGACAGAGGTGTGATTTTCTCTCTGTCTGACAAGGATATGCGCTTTTTCTTTTGCATTGCCAGTTTGAAGAGGGTATCTTTAGCGACCTCCGCGCGCTCAAGCGAGGCAAAGGCTGCACCGTTGAAGAGAGTGCCTCCCCGCTGCTCAAGTTTTTGCACGCAGTCCAAAGGTTGCGCACCCTCAAGCGCCAAAAGGTCTTTATCGCGTCCCAATTTTTGATCAAGGTATTTCTGTTTTGTTTTCTATTTTGTCCTGACACTGTACAGGCCGAGAAGCTTTGTTCGGACGCGCGCGATCGAGAAATCATCATCCGATCGTCTCAAAACACAGACTTTAACACTGGCATCGCCAAAAAGTACCTGTTCCTACGGCCCTCTATGTAATTCTAAATCGTCCCTTTTAGGCTCACCAATGTCGTCGCACACAAGCGCAGGTCCCGCTCGGCTATCGAAAAGGCCAACACGAAGAAGCCATCAAAGGCGTGGATCTCCAACGGCAGTGGGCATGCCAGCGACCTCGTGACGGTTCCAGACATTGGCAGCATGGGCAGCAAGCAGGATGAGGATGAGGACGGGGAAGAGGACGAGGACAATGAAGAAATGTTTTCCGCAGAGGAAATGTCGTACGAGTCGAGCGACGAGGACGAGAGCTCGCCCAACACGCGCCCTCACCACTCGCACAAACATCAAGCGGCGGCGGCGGCGGCAGCAGCAGCAGCAACAACAACAACAAGTGACGGTGGCGAAGATAATGCCGCCGCAAAGGAGAAGGCCGACAACCAGGCCCAACACGACAAGGCCACACGCGGAGCAAAGCGCAAGGCTGACAAGTCGTACGATTTTCTTTTTTTAAAAAAAAAAAAGAACCGACTCGGAAACTGATATTTTACTCACAGAATCGACATGGAGGCTATTGAAGCGCTGACCATCATGCGTCAAGGCGGACGATCAAACTCTGGACAAAACCTCCTGGCCAACGTCAAACCTGAGGCGCCTCCTGCGACGGCATGAACAATTCCGATCTCCAAAAAAAAAAAAAAAAAAAAAAAAATTTAAATAAATAAATAAAAAGTCTCGAGTCCTTTGGGGCATTGTGTGTACATGTTGAAGTGGTCCCTCCCTGAGCACGCTGAGGCGAACTAATTTTTTTTTTTTTCACAGTCAGGGCACAACACCATCGATGGCTTGTTCGGCTGTCCTGCAAGAACTCAGGAAGGCTGTGACAGAGCAGCAGCCTGCGTCGACCATGACAGCGCTAGTGCAGCGACTGCAAGAGGCACTTGTGCAGACGGGCGACCCTGCCGAGGCGATCGGCTCTCTTTTCGCGCACCTGGAGGCGGTGAAGGCCGTCAGCGGTGCGGTCCAGGTCGTCGCTGCCTTTCTCCGCGCACAGACAGCAAACGGCGCCACCAACACGACAGCCCAGCTGCTCCTCGGCATCCTCGGACAGCCTCTGGCAGCGCCCGTACAGAACACCTCGACCGGCGCGGGCGAGTCGGTGAGATGTTTCAGCTGGTGTTCTTCTTTCTTCGTTGACATGCGTGCTCCCATTAGACTACAGCCACGAGTACAGATCACGACATCGGCGGCGACGACGGCGACGAGGTTCTTGGATTTCTTTCTCTTTTCGGTGTGCCAACTTTGGTCTTAGCAGTCTGCCAGATTGGTGGTCGTTTGGGACATTGAACGCTGCACCATCTCGTCCGAATACGAGTGCGCCTCGGTGATCGACTCGCTCCGAAAGCAGGTCGATAAGAATGACGATATATCCGACTTCAAGATCAAGGTTTTCGTTCGTAAGGAGGCGCCAGTGTCCTCTGCTCTGTTAGAGCAGCTGCACGGTGAGAACGCCACCTTGATCATCGTTCCATCAAGTAAAGCGAGTACGTGCAAAACGCATCCCCCTTTCTTTTTTTTTTTTTTTTTTTTCCCTTTTGAAGCTTAAAAATATCTGTAGACGCTTGTGAGGAGGACATCAAGAAAGAGTTGCGCCAGATCGAAGAGGATGCTGTCCAAACTGGTCGCAAAACCATAGTTGTGCTCGTGTCTGGTGACAAAGATTACCGTCGGGAGTTGGGCAATCTGCAGACGGGTCAATATTTCACTGTCCTCGTGGTCCTGCGCCGCAGTGCCAACATTACCCTTAGCAATCCAACCCAGGACGTCCTGTATTGGGAAGATATCCTCGAGGTAACCACCCCGGCCCATAGTTTCAAAAACGTTTTAAACGATTTATTTTAGGATACCGAGAGACCTGCCAAAAAGGAGCCATCAGCGCCGCCGAGTCTCGGAAAGGAATTTCCAAAGGCCAAGATTCCGCTTCCGCGGGACTTTCAGTTGTTAGAGTCGCAAAAGGCCTCCATTGTCGAGATGGCAGCCACGCAGCACTGCCAACTCGACTTTTCCAAGCTCCAGAGCGATAACGTCTTGTATGTTTGCGGCCATGGCCCGTTGCTCGGCAAGCTTCGTGCCACCATTACTGCTTTCCTGGGAGTGCCCACCGTTGTCTCACCTGTTAAGGTCGGCAAGTACAATTCGTCGGCAACGAGCACACCCACCAAGAAGGACCGAGCCACACCACATACGCCGCTGAGACCCGATCAGCCGCCTGCAAAAATCGAGGTTGGTACGTCGTTTGATGACGACTCGCTCAAGACCGCCATCACGTCGGTCGCCGGGGAGTACAACTGCACAACCGACTACACCAGCATCCCCGTCAACGGCAAGCTTCAAATCTTTGGCTCGCCGCAAGTGCTCGGCAAAGTTAAGCGCCAGGTCCTGGACCTGCTCGCTACTCCGATCCCCAAGACGACAAAACAGCCAGGCCCCACGACAGCATCATTAAAGCCGACGCCTTCGCCCAAGGAGCATCGCGTACCAGAGACGTTTGTGCTCGTGCCGCTCACCTTTTTCGTGGACGGCAAGAATGAGGGGCTCAAGAGCGACGTTTTCCGAGCCGCAGCCCAGTACAAATGTTTTGCCGAGGTCGGGAAAGTGTCGCGCAAGATCATCCTGCACGGCCCCTATCCGGATCTCAACAAGTGCAAGAAGGACGTCATCGCCCTGGTCAAGGCCGAGCAGGACCTTGTACTGGCAGAAGCCCCCTCGTCTCTGGCGCCGGCCTCGCCCGTCCTCCCCGCAAAAACCGGCAAACCAGTCCTGGCTAAAGCTTTCAAGCTGAACGTGAACGACATCGCCGATTCCCTTGCTAGCGTTAAACTCACGTCGCCATTGAACAACAACAAGAAGACTGTCGTGTGCCTCCACTTTAAGAAGGGCAAGTGCACCTTTGGTAAGTTTTTTTTTTTTTTTTTTTTAAAAAAAAAGGTTTTCTGTTTTATTTGAATCTCATAAAAATTGATCAGGATCAAAATGCAACTTTCTGCATCCCGGCGTGGACTCTGTGCAGCCGCAGACGTCCGTTCTCGCTCAACAGCACAAGCCTGCCACCCAGCCCGCCGATGCCCAGAGACTTTTTGAGGCCGTCGTCTCCAACGACAGAGATGCTGTCGAGCAGGTCCTTTCGCGAGGTGTCTCGATCAACTCTCCTTTGCAAGGTATGTTGAGTTGCTTTTGTTTTTGTAACTGTTATATTAAGGCTGTGCAACTTTAGATGGATCAAACCGCACAGTCCTGCACGTCGCAGTTCAGAGCGGGGACCGCCCCATGGTCGACTTCCTCTTGTCCAAGGTCAATATCAACATCAACTCACTCACCAACCTGAGCGAGACCCCCCTGCACTATGCGGCTTTCCACAACTATGCCCACCTCTTCAACTTTCTCGTCGCCAAGGGTGCCGATCGATCCGTCCAAGACTCCAAAGGCCTCACCGCCGAGCAGTACTATGCAGCTGTTAGCAAGTGAAAGAGAAACGCGCATTGTAGAAACTTTGAAAAAAAAATTTATTTTTATTTATTTTTTTTTTGGGGGGGGGGGGAGGGGGGGGAGCCTCATCC
>Ga0302227_10000662_pt1 | contig 28424 bp, 29 predicted proteins | sample II_Palsa_N1_1_FD_193525 | JGI IMG/M metagenome (GOLD analysis project Ga0302227, IMG submission 193525) | Peat permafrost microbial communities from Stordalen Mire near Abisko, Sweden - II_Palsa_N1_1 | ecosystem: Environmental > Terrestrial > Soil > Palsa > Peat permafrost | place: Sweden... | reverse complement strand
GTCAGGAGCGACAGATCACCAATGTGGCGCCTGGCAGTGCGGCAACTGATGCAGTGAACGTGGCCCAATTGGAAGGTGTTGTCGCTGCTGATACGAGCGATTCGGTGCAATACGACGATACAACGCATACCAAGATTACGCTGGCGGGCGTAACCAGTACGGATGGCGGAGTGACTAACGGAACCACCCTGACCAACCTCCATCAAGGTGCCGTGAGTTCGACAAGCACCGATGCCGTGAATGGGGCGCAGTTGTGGAACTGGACGCTGAATCCCGCCAATCAATACAGCAATACCAGCCTCTACAACGACATCAACAATTCGGCTGGTAGCAAGTATTACGCCGTCGACTCCACGCTGGCCGCATCTCAGGCCACGGGCAACAATGCAATAGCGGCCGGTCCGACCGCTGTGGCGTCCGGTTCGGACGCGCTTGCGGTTGGCGACGGCGCCAATGCCAGCTTTGCGAACAGCATTGCGCTGGGCGCCGGATCGGCGACCGTCGTGGGCGCACTTGTCAACTACACCGCCTACGGTCTCTCGGCGCCCCAGACATCGGCCGGCGAGTTGAACGTGGGCAATCGTCAGATCACCGGTGTTGCCGCGGGCTCCGCTCCGGATGATGCGGTGAACCTAGCGCAGTTGGAGGCCGTATCGACGGCTGGCGGCGGCGGTACGAGCAATCGTGCCGTGCTCTACGATGCCGACGCCTCTGGCAATCCAACCAATACGATTACCCTTACTGGCAATGGAAGTGGCGCGGCTGTCGGTATCACGAACGTCGCTGCAGGCGCCGAAACAGCAACCAGTACGGATGCCGTGAATGGCTCGCAGCTGTGGAACTGGACTCAGAACGCCAGCAACATGTACAGCAATTACAGCCTGTACAACGACTTCAACAGTCTCACCACGCAGGGCGGCGGCGGAAACAGTAAATACGTCCAGGTAAATTCCACGCTGGGTGGTGCCACAGCGGGCGGCACGAACAGTGTTGCGATCGGCCCAGTGGCTAGCGCCAGTGGAGCCAATAGTGTGGCGGTGGGTAATGGCGCATCAGCCACTGCAGACAATTCCGTGGCGCTGGGCGCGGGGTCTCTTGCCAATAGGGATAATACGGTTTCTGTAGGTACCGCTGGTGGCGAGCGACAGATCACCAATGTTGCTGCAGGGACGTCAGATACCGATGCGGCGAATGTGGGGCAGGTGAATACGGGCGTGCAGCAGGCGGAAAACTGGGCGAGCAGCTACACCGATCAGCGTGTTGGCGCGCTCAGCAGTGAGATCCAGCAGGTAGGCAATCGGGCCAACGCAGGCGTTGCAGCAGCCATGGCGATGGCCGGCTTGCCGCAAGCCTATGAGCCTGGAAAGAGCATGGCTGCTGTCGCGGCAGGCACGTTCCGAAGTGAGTCCAGCATTGCCGTCGGTGTCTCAACCATCTCCGAAGGTGGGCGTTGGGTCTACAAGTTGACTGGATCTGTCGATACCCGCGGAGACGGCGGCATGTCGATTGGCGCTGGCATGCAGTGGTAATGCCCGATGCAAGCCCAAGCCAACGCTAACTCTTATCGATAGTTATCTGGGGGGTGCAAGATGCCACGGTTTCAAGCGCACGGATGGAAAGCTCTGGCAGTCGTCTTTGCCGGGTTACTGGCGATTGTCGGCTGCAGCAAGGTGCCCAGGCATGCTGCTGCAGACAGCGGTGCTACGGAAGGGGTGACTTTTCCTGATCCAGCCAAGGCCACCAGACCTGAAGGTACCTTCGTCAATCTGGCGAACCTCAGAAAAGTCGAGCCCGGCATGACCAAAGACCAGCTTTACGACTTGCTTGGAGCACCGGACTTCAACGAGGGCGTCTTTGAAGTGAGAAAGTGGACCTATATCTTCGATTTTCGTAATGCAGGAGGAGTGGCTGACTATTCCCGCTGTGAGTACCAAGTTGTTTTTGGCAAAGACCACCACTCGCAAGCCGTTTACTGGAAGCCGGAATCCTGCAAATCCGAACTCGACACCCCAGCGGCCGCACCCGCAGCAGTGGCAAACGTCGCTGCACCTTTGCCGCAAGAGCCAATCCGGCTGTCGGGGGATGCTTTGTTCGCGTTCAACCGTGCGGATTTGACCGATGACGGCCGGCAGAATCTTGGTCAATTCCTGCAGCGCATACAGCAGGCGAGCCAGGTCGAGGATATTTCGATCGTCGGCTACACCGATCGCATCGGCAGCGATAGCTACAATTTGTCGCTCTCCCAGCGTCGCGCAGATGCGGTGCAGCGCTATCTCGCCGAGGGCGGCGTCCCTGCAACGGCGATGCACAGCACGGGTAAGGGTAATGCCGACCCGGTAGTGCAATGCTCTGACGCCAATCACGCCGCATTGATCAAATGCCTGTCGCCCAACCGTCGCGTCGAGCTATCGGGCGTCGCGCGCCCCTGATTGTTTTCAGCTCGTTGCGATGAGCCGCCCCTGGGATTACGCCGATTTGGCGTGCGGGTGTCTTCAGCACAGTCTTGTGTAATGGCAGAAAACCACAGTGCGACGGCATATATCGCGCCATTTTCGTGCCGACTAACTTTGGACGGGCTCTTACCAAGGTCAATGAATAACTAAATGGGTCGATATTCGTGCTGATTACGCACTATCGATTGGCGTCAGTGCGTAATAGTGAGATATTGAGCACGGAAACGCGCAATTATCTTTGGCAGGGGTGCTGATGAATGTCATTCGAGTGCTTAAATTGCACCCTTGGAAAGTATTGCCGGTAGCTTGCGCATGGCTGCTGCTGATTGCAGGTTGCAGCACGTTATCGAATCACACGCCTGTTGCCAGCAGCGTGCAGGGGGAAGTTGCGTTCCCGGATCCCGTCAAATCCACCGCGCCCGAAGGTGCTTTCATCAGTCCGGAAAACCTTCGGCAAGTCACGCTCGGCATGACAAAAAATCAGCTCTACAAATTGCTGGGTGCGCCGCATTTCGATGAGGGTGTATTCGGTGTAAAGCAGTGGAACTACATTCTGAATTTCCGCCGAGAAGATGGTGAGGCTGATTTTTCCCGTTGCCAGTACCAGATTGTTTTTGACGACAAGCATCACGTGCAGGCAACGCATTGGAAGCCAGAGTCGTGCAAGTTCATTGTGGATAAACCAGAAGCTGCCGCTCCGATAGCGCAAGCCGTTGCGGCGCCAGCGGCCATGGTGGCACTGCCCAATGAACCGATACGTCTATCGGCGGATGCTCTGTTTGCGTTCAATAGCGCTGATTTGACGGAAGGCGGACGTGAGAGCCTTGGTCAGTTCATGCAAGAGGTTCTGGTAGCCAGCCAGATGGAAGATATTCTGGTGGTCGGCTACACCGATCGCATCGGCAACAGCCAAGCCAACCTGCTGCTGTCCAAACAACGCGCAAAATCAGTGCAGGGCTATCTTATCCAGGGCGGCGTTTCCGCATCAGCGATCCATAGCGATGGACGAGGGAGCGCCAAGCCGGTGGCCAAATGCACCGACAAAGATCGTACTGCGCTGATTGCATGTTTATCGCCGAATCGACGCGTGGAACTTTCCGGTAATACTCGACAAAAGTAATCCGCCAATCAGGTCCGCCCAGGATCTCAAACGCGTCACGCCAAACTTCGGCGGTTTTTCGAAAGCCGGCAGCTTGACCCACCGGTTACAAGAAGTAAGGGTGAAATCAGCGATGGTAAAACTACAGTCGCAGACAGATCGAAGAATATGGGGCGAAATTGCATTGTGAGCCCCTTTTCCGCCAGGAAACCTCAGAAGCGACCTTGGCTTTCGCACCCTGTGGGACAATAGCTTTCCATGCTGACTACCCCAATTCTGCTATGACCGTTTCAAAAGACGCCTTCAAAAAATTTCAGGAAGAATTAGCCGCGCTGGATAGCCAATCTGATCCGAAGTCTTCGAAGACACCACAGATGTCCAGACTGGATCATGCCAAGGCAGAATTTCTTACTTTGAAGAGAAGGTATGGGCTCACCGTGGCAGATGTAGTGGCATTCTTTCCTGAAGAGGACGGGATAACGTATCTGCAGCAGCTCATTGCAGCTGCAGAGGAAAAGCGTCTCAAGAAAAGATAGGTGGTATTCGGAACTGCCGTAGACCGTCCGATGGCACATCGCTCGACGAAAAAGAGCGGCTACTACATATTTTAATGGGGCAATACCCGTAGCTCGGTGCCCTTGTTTGTGGACTAGGCCCCTAAACGGGCGGTTCAAAACAGCCACTCCGAGAGGGGCCGCAAAACGAAAAAGCCCACTCGATAGAGTGGGCTAAGTCATTGTTCTACATGGTGGCCGGGGACGGAATCGAACCGCCGACACGGGGATTTTCAACCCGTAAGACTTACGAAATGTTGAGGCGCGATGCGCCTCTAAGGCCAGTTGTAGACTCGATGAACGTCGGCAAAGTCACGTCACGTCCTGCCACGGTGGTGGTCACAGAGGCGACACGGTAACCGCTATCATCGACCCAAATACCATGGCCGGTAAGGGGATGAAACGATGGTCGCCAAGCTCATGCTCACGGATTTGTTGATCGAAAAGCTGACGTTCGATCAGATGGTTTCGGGGGTCACGAAAACAGGACGCCCGGTTCTTTCTCCGACGCCACCCGGCATGCGCTCCTGGATGCTCCGAGACTTGGGCCAACCTGGGTTGATAATGCGGCTGACCCCGGGAACGACGGCGTATTGCATCCGTCGAAAGTTTGCCGGCAGTTCTGCCATTCGAACGCTGGGTCATGCGTGGTCGGCAAACGGAACCTCTCCGCCCATGACACTCGACCAGGCACGCAAGCGGGCGCGTCGCTGGCTGTCAGACATGGACGACGGCAAAGACCCGCTCAAAGTTCGCCGGGACAATCTCGCGCTCACGAAAGCGTCCAGGGAACGGGCGCGCATCACAATGGCCGTGGCCTTCGACGAGCTCATGATGGCCAAGAAGAAAATCCCCAAAGCTGGGCAGACCAAGGTGCGGGATGAGACCGGCAAAGACCGGCGGTCGGTGGCCAAGTGGATGCTGCGATCGCCCATGTGGACCACACCCTTGGTCGAGCTCGATGTCGCCACGATCAAAGCGAGCCTGGATCCGCTGATCGCGATTTCCCAGGGACACGCCACGTCGATCCCGTGGGGGCCGAAGTCGGTGAGCTTCGGCACCCTCAACAAGATCTATCTGCATTCGGCGGCGGCGTGGGGGCGGGCGGCCAAGAAATTGAAATTGGGCGACCGGAAAGAAGGGCCATTTGCTCAGTGGCGCGATGAGACAAAGTCGAACTGGCCCGAGCCCCGGGTCCGCCAAACCATGCTCGACACGGACACCCTGGCCGGGGTGGCTTGGCTGAAAGCGCTGCTGGCCCTCCACACCCGGGCGCACGACTTGGCCCTGATCTCGGATCGGCCCGACCCTCGGGGTCAGGGCTTGAAACCGCACACGAGCGTTCTGGTCGATTTCTATTTGATCGTCCTGCTGTGGGGCACCCGCAAGACTGAAACGGCGCTCTTGGAATGGCGCAGCGTGGATTTCGAGAAGCGGGTGGTCTACCTGACGGCCGACACGACGAAGAACCGGACCCGCGATACCGTGCCATTGACGGCCTGGGCCTCGGAAATCCTTCGCAAAAGAAAACAGATGAATGAGCTGTGGCGACCCGACGACCCCAGCCCCTTTGTGTTCCCCTCTCGTCGCCACGGTTCTCCCATGACCAACCCCAGAGGGGTGTTACTCGCCCTGCATGCGGAGACCGGTTTGATGGTCAACGCCCACGACCTCAGGCGCACGATGGCAACCGAAGTGGGCTCGGAGCACCACATGCAGCAGGCGGCGAAATTGCTGCTGGCCGGCGCGGCCTTGCATCACGGCGGGCGCAGATCGGGCTCGACCATCAGCGCTGTGACGGAGCAATACATCCAGAAGAAGGCAGAGGCGCTGCGACCCATTTACCAAGATCGAGAGGACAAGCTCCGGAAGTTGTTAGGGTTGCCGGTCTTGGCTGGGGCAGCGCGGGATCAAGGGGAGGCGGACGATGTGTTGTCGCGGCTTCGGACCGATCCGGACTTTAAGAAGATGGTGCTGGAAGCCTTGATGAAGGGGTAGCCGACCGGTGGGCCATCCCATTGGGAAGGGCGATCGGACGCTGGCTTGACGGATTTTGGATATCTGCGAAGTTACGGTCACCTAAGAGGACACGACCATGCGCAGCACGGAAGACCCCCACAAATACGTTGTCGCTGGCGTCGCCTTATTACTTATAGCGATTGAAGTGATTGTCATCTTTGTTGGTCTGGTGCATGGGGTCGTTACAGGGCATTGAGCACCTTACGGATCAACTGGCCAACAGGGTAGAAAAACGCACTCCACGCATCACCAAACGTGTAATGACATTCGGATAGTTTCACATTCGACCCAACGCAGTTGGAGTTAAAGACATAGAAGAACGCACTGAATGAAGCGGCAACCACGCATGTGAGAAGCGCGAGCACGTGGAGGACGATTTCAACGCTCTTTTTTGATCCACGCACCTTACTCGTTGTGGAAATAGCGATAGCCATTTGCGAGGCTAAAACGGTGATCAAAACTAGAAACAGCGCGGCATTCGTCACGGCCACGACGAGGACGTTGTGGGCGTGACCTGCCATGTAGGCCTCGACCCCAAGGGACAAAAAGATCAATGCCAAAACGTAGAGGACGGACTTGAACTCTTCGTGGAAGGTGGCCAAGCCACCCGACAGCGCAGCACAGAAGGGGAAAGCATAGGCGCAATAATCTAGCGTCTGAGAAGCCTGGCCACTGAGTGCGTAGTAGCCGCCGATGCCCAGCAAAAATATCAGCGCAATCCAGAACGAAGATCTCACTCCACGCTCCGGTATTCTTGTCTCTAAGTTCGCGATTGCTTCGAAGAATGCTTCGGCCAATCCATTGCCTGCTTCTGGATGCGCATCTTCAGCTTGATCTGCCGCAGATTTATCAGGTCTGACGGTTTCGCCTGGTGGACGCAAGTTGAACTTGGAACGTGATTTTGTATGGTGTGCCTGCCAGACAAAAAGGCTGGCAAGTGCTGCGAGGGCAATCTTCTCGCCCGTTCGATGCTCCCCGTCACGCTTCGCCATCGTTTTCATCCCCTTCCCTGATCAACCCGTCCCATAGTTGGCTAGCTTGGACTGAGCGGTCAAGCGGCGCGCAACAAGCACAGAGGTGAACCAGAGCGCGTCTTCACTGTTGTTCCAACAGGCCGCTCAAATCACCCACCAACGCTAAGCGTCGAGCCAAGGTCACCGCCTGACCATCGAACCACTGCGCCCGCATCCAAATTTCCCTGAAATTGTGTGTCAAGGACGCTTGACATGCGGTTTGGTTCTGCTTTGATGGATTGGGGGCGAGCAGACACTTCCGTGTCCGGCGGCCAACCATCAGTGTTCTCGGTCGTGGATGACCCTAGCCATCAAGGAATGATGCACATGCAACATGCTCGCCCCCACCTCCAAACCCACGGTCGCTCTAAGGGGCACTCTGCTGTTGCGGGTGCCGCCTATCGGCTCGGTCTGCGCCTCTACGATGAGCGCACGAAGATCTGGCACGACTACCGCAAGCGCAAGTTGGGCGAAGAGATCGTGGCGGCTCTGACGCTTGCACCCGATGGGGCGCCAGAGTGGGCCACCGATCCCCAAGAGCTTTGGGGTCGAGCAGAAGCTGCTGAAAAAAGGGTCGATAGCCAAGTGGCTCGCGATTACCGTATTCCGATCCCGCTGGGATTGTCTGATGCGGTTGCCACCGGCATGGCGACCAGGATGGCACAGTTCATTGTCGATGAACTCCACACATCCGTATCTATGGGATTACACCGCGATGCCGATGTAGATGCCCTAGGTGCGCTGAAACCGAAGGAGCGGCAGGGATATCACGCACACCTGTATTTCCCGACCCGAAAGATAGAGGAGATAAAGCAGGGCGATGGCACGTCAGCGTGGGGTCTGCACACGAAATTCGCTTTTCTGACCGGGCGGCGGTCGTCGTCAGATTTCGTTGAGCGATTGAATGAACATTGGGCAGTGCTCGCCAATGAATTCACGGCGGCGGCCAATCTTCCCGCCGACTACACGCACCTCAGTTACGTTCGGCAAGACCTACCCATCGAGCCTCAGCCGACGCTCGGGCAGGCAGTCGTAGCGATGGAGCGAAAAGGTTTTTTCACGCGAAAAGGGAACGCGCTGCGCGACATCGTGCTGCCGTCCGCTCTATATGAAGCCACCCACGCGGTTATCGTCGACGCCCAGCGGCGCCAGGCAGTGGATGACGCCATCAGGGAGAGAACCGATCCTGCCGCGCGAGCAGCACGGCTGGCGGCGGAGGCTGCGATTGAGCCGGCGTTGGCTCCAAAGCCAACCATAACGGTAAAGCCGCTCGTTCAAGCGCCTTTGCCCAAGCCAACAATGACGGCGCCTGCTGGCTCATTGGTCGCGCGGTTCCATGCCGCCGCTCCTGAGCCGAACACGCTTGAAGAGCGGCAGTTGTTCGTTCGTGTTTTGAAAATTATTGCAGTCGTCGAACGGGTGCTCGCCGCGCTGAGTGATCTGGCCAACCGGTTCCGACATCACACCGAAAATCGAGACAGGCGCATGGCGGCGAAACTCGACGCGGACTACCAGCTCGACGGATGCCGAATGCAGCGTGCATCTGCGAAAGACAAGTTGGAGCAGTGGGAAGCGAACCATCGTTGGAAAGTCGCCACCGCGCGCGCGTTCGGCCGTAACGATGGGATCAAGCCCAAGGCTTGGCAGAACCTGATCGAAGCCTTCGACGCTTCGCACCGACGTGTTCAAGCTCTGAAAACATCGCTGTTGTCGCATCAGGCGCACCTCGATGCTTTTGCGAAGGATGAAGTCGAGTTGAAAGCACAGCAGGCCGACGTGACCGACCGTCTGCGGTCGGCACTCGGAGATCTCATGTCCATGAACCCGGAAGCAGTTGAACCGTTAAAGGGTTTGGTCTCCGGTGAAAAGTTGGGATGGATTGAAGAGGCGTTGCCGATCTACCCGACACAACCAGAAACGCCCGAGGTAATCTTTGAAACGCCCGACACGTTGGTTCACCGCTTCCACCGAACTTTTCGGCCGTGAAACCGACCGATCAGGATGATCGTTTGCTGATACCGGTGTTCAGCAGATAGATTGCTGGCAACTGATCACTTGGAAGTAGTTCGATGCGTGTTGTCCGTCTCTCCATCGAAAATTTCCGAGGCATTGCCAAAGCCGAATTGGATTTCTCCGGTCATACCCTCCTCATCGGTGGGAATAACGTCGGAAAAAGCACCGTTTGCGAAGCCCTCGACCTGGTCCTCGGGCCAGATCGGCTGAACCGAACACCTCCCGTTGAAGAGTTCGATTTTCACAATGCGCATTATCTCGCTGAGGATGGGGAAACGCCCGTGCCTTTGCGAATAGAGGCAACGTTGGTTGGGTTGACCGATGAACTCAGGAACATTTGCGCGGCAAACTTGGAGTTGTGGCACAAGGTCGAAAAACGGGTGCTCGAAGAGGGAGAGGTGGGGCTGGCGGACGATCCGAACGTGGAGTTTTGCTTACGGCTGGTCACTGTCGGACGCTACGATATTGAAGACGACCAGTTCGTGGCAAAGACGAGTTATCGCCGCAACGACGATGACCCAGAGGAAGAGCCACGGTCCATTCCGTCCAAAGTGAAGCGGTCCATCGGATTTCTTTATCTGCGGACCATTCGCACTGGTTCCCGAGCACTTAGCCTCGAACGTGGCACGTTGCTCGACAACATTCTGCGTATGAAAGAAGCCCGTAAGGGCATGTGGGAAGGCATCCGCAAACGCTTGGTCGAACTCGACCCGCCCATAGACGCCGAGGCCACAGAGCTGGGGCCGATACTTGAAGAGATTGAAGAGCGCTTAGCGGAATACATCGCGCCGGGTGGCGAAGGTCGGGCAACGCGATTGTTTGTGTCGCAGCTCACCCGCGAGCATCTCAGAAAATCCATCGCCTTTTTTCTCACCATGGGCGAAGGCGAAGTCGCTGTTCCCTTCCAGCATGCAGGCACCGGGACACTGAACACCTTGGTTCTGGCGCTCCTCACTTTCATCGCCGAACTCAAAAAAGACGTGATCTTTGCCATGGAGGAGCCGGAGATCGCCTTGCCTCCGCACACGCAAAGGCGCATCACCAACTATCTGTTGAGCAAAACGTCTCAGTGTTTCGTGACCTCTCACTCACCCTATGTCATCGAGCGCTTCGAGCCCGAGGGTATTGTGAAGATCAACCGAGACGGTCAGGGAAACCTTTCGGGCATTCCCGTCAAACTTCCCACCAACATGAAGGCAAAAAACTATCGCCAGAATTTTCGACGCGTGATTGCCGAGGCGTTGCTCAGTCGAGGAGTGATCGTCGGGGAGGGCCTCACCGAACAAGATGCTCTCTTGGTGGTGGCCCAGATCATGGAAGAAAATGATGCTGATCTCTTCCCGCTGGATGTTGCCGGCATTAGCGTCATCAACGCCGATGGCGATGGCAACCTGGAAAAACTTGGCTCTTTCTTCAAGGAAGTAGGAATACCCGCGTTTGCCTTCTTTGACAAAACGAAACGGAGCGCGGATGACATCAAGGCGCTTCAAACGGCTTACGTGATTGCCAAGGAAATTTCGCAAAAAGGCGCTGAGGCGCTGATCGCCGAAGAGACCCCTTTGCAGCGGCAGTGGGAGTTCTTAGAAGCAGTGAAAAACGAAGAAAAGGGTGATCATCCCCTCGGCATTCCCCCCGCGAAACCAGACGATGCTGAGCTTAGAAAACTGACAGCGATGATACTCAAAGGCATGAAGGGAGACGGGGGAGCTGCCCGATTACTGAGCCTGTGCGACCTCCACGAAATGCCGCCGACCATCACGACGTTTCTGGGCGAGATCTATCAGAAATACCCAAAACCGAAACGAAAACCTGCGCCGCCGGACGAGCCGGACGGTCACGAAGACGATTGGCTCGACACTCTCGGCTCGGAATAAACCATGCCATTGGTGATCTGCGAGCAAAGGCAAAGCGTCCTCGACGCGCCCGGACCGGTCCTGGTCACGGGCGGACCGGGAAGCGGGAAAACAACGATCGCCCTGCTCAAAGCCAGGGGCCTTGTCGAAGCGGGCCTTTTGCCAGGGCAGACAGTGTTGTTCCTAAGTTTTTCTCGTTCTGCGGTGGCGCGGGTTGTGGAAGCCAGCAAAGCGCAGTTACCCAAGGCGCTTCAAAGCAAACTTTCAATTCAAACCTTTCATTCGTTCTTCTGGGAAATTTTAAAAGGCTACGGATATCTGCTGGGGGCGCCGAAACGGCTGACCCTGTTACTGCCCCAAGACGAGGCTGCATTGAAGCATCAGCTGGAAAACGATGGAGGGGACTGGGACACAGAAAGAGAACGGCTGTTTCGTGAAGAGGGCCGGGTGGCCTTCGATTTATTCTCGAACAAGGCTCATGCACTGTTGGCAGCCAGTGTTCGATTGCGTGCTCTGTTCTCCAACCGGCATCCACTCATTGTCGTCGATGAAGCCCAGGATACGGCTGACGATCAATGGCAGAGCGTGCGGTTGTTGTCTGAAACAACTCAGTTGGTTTGCCTGGCTGATCTTGAACAGCAGATCTATGATTTTCGGCCGGGCGTAAGTTCCGAGCGCGTCACTCAAATCATGCAGGCCCTCAACCCGCTGCGTGTTGACCTGGAAGGACAAAATCATCGAAGTCCAAATTCGGAGATCGTCCAATTTGCAAATGACGTGCTGCTTAATTCGCCTCGTGGAAAACCTTATCAGGGAGTTTCGAGATTTAATTTTAAAACGAAAGCGGACCAGCGCGACGGCGCCATCCGATCCTCGGTTGGCATCGCTATTCGAGCAGTCAAGAAGGCCGCTCCAAACGACTATGAGAGTTTGGCATTCTTAGCGACACGGAACCGTGGGGTCAATGTCATTTCCAGAGCCCTATCCGGAGATGGCACCAACAAAAATATTCAACACCGAGTAATGATTGATGAGGCCTCGGTGTTGCTTTCCAGTCGCCTGATTGCCTTCATGATGGAACCCAGAGCCCCCCAGCAAACGGAACTGGTGGATCTCGCTGACGCGCTTGAAATGGCAGCTTCCGTTTTTCGTGCGCGTGGAAAGCAAGGAAATATGGCGATCGCGCAACGCTTGGCTGCCAGCGCTCTGCAAAGCAGAGCCGGTCAGAACCCACGCGCCAATGGGATTGCTGCAAAGTTTCTAGGGGCGCTTCGCACCATGCGTGTCCATGCTTTTTCAGGCGATCCAAAAACAGACTGGATCGACACGCGCCGCATCTTGCGCGATACCGGTGCCGATCCGCTTCAAAAGATTGCCAAAGATGCAGAACAGTTGGTGGCATTCCAACGCGGACGTCGGATCGCCAGCAGCTTGACCAATTTATGGCAAACGCAAGGGCACTATGGCAAAGCGCGGCGCGCTCTTGATGTGGCGTTGGCGTCAGAGCAAATCTTGTCCGGCGAAAACGAGCGGCATGGTATTCACGTCATGACTGTTCATAAGGCCAAGGGCAAAGAGTTTGATGCCGTGATCATGTTCGATGATCACAACAGCAGCCCTTTGATTTTTTGTAAAGAGGATGAGCCACATCAAAGAAGCCGACGACTTGCGCGAGTGGGCATCACGCGCGCAAAACATCATGTTTTGATGTTGACCGACATGTATGACCCCTCCGCAATTCTGAAAGGTCATAAGCTCTGAGCAACGGTCACGCGGCATGGGCTCATTTCTTAGCCATGTCATTCGAGAATGTCACCCGTTGCAATACCCGGTACAACTTCGGTAACCCCCCGAAACGGTCTTCGCCTACATGCGCAAGCTTGCTTCACAGTCGGTCCGCGCAAGGGTGTCCTCGTGTCTTTGTTGCCGCTCTTCATCGGTTGCAACTTGGTAAACAAGCCGCCTCAGATTTACCATGCTTGCCCCTGCTTTATAAGCAAAAAAACATACTTAACTTACTGAATTACAATCAATAAAGTAAATTTTTTGTGATCTATTGGATGCAGCTAGCACTATATTGCTTGACGAGAAGGAAGGACACTGCGGTCATCCCAACAGGAGGCCACGCAGGTGGACGTTATTTCTCTGGTTCGCAGCGCAATGCATATCGGTCCTTATTTTGTGATCACGGTTTTGAGCCTGCTGGTCGCATATGAGGCAGTCCGTAAAAAAGGAGACAGGAAGTGAGCTACGGCCGGATGCCCTTTGGATGGATTATCAACGGCGGGTTGCGTCAGTTCAGTGCCGCAGAGGCGACGATTGGGCGTGAAATCACTGCCCTGAAATCGTATTTGACGATTGCTGGATTTCTTGATTGGAAAAACCGAGAGACAGTGCTTTCGATTTTTGACATTCAGGGCATCACGGGGGCGTCCAAGCCTATGGTCTCTCGTGGGCTTCGACTGCTTGAAGATCGTGGGCTCGTCATCATCCATAACCGAGCCGACCTCAACACCAACGTTTACGAGTTGGGCGCGATGGAGAACCACTACCGGAAGGTGCCGCAGGACGTGATCGGCTTGAACTTGAAGCAGTTGGGAAACCGGGGGGCGGTGTCCCTGGCCGCACTCAAACTCTATGTCGCCATGCTGTATCACCGAAACGAAAAGACCGGCGATGCGGCTGTTTCGCACCAAACACTGGTGAATGAAACCGGCGTGCGGCCCGAACTCGTGAAGAATGCTTACAAAGTGCTGCATACATGCGGGTTCGTTACGGTGTCACGAAGCAGTGCGCTGCGTGAGCTGTCGGCATCGGGCTTCGCAACCAATGCATATAAAATGCATGGTGATTTCACTGGATTAGAAAGAGCGGTCCGCCGACCTGGTGCCATTCGTAGTCGCCAACGCAAAGGAATTTTGCCTTGGGCTGATTGAGTGAAGGGTTTGCCATGACTAACAAGTGGGATCTGTGCATAAAACACAGCGTAGGTCATTGACGGAAAATCCCAGTTTCGTTTCCGCGGGCTCGTAATCTTTCCCCGACGCCTGCTTGCACCTCATGTGGGCCAGCGTCGCTTCACGTCGGCCTGCGCAAGGGTTCCCTCGTCCACTTTGTTTCCGCCCTCCACCAATCGCTCGGCGATCGTCTCCGGGTGCTGCATGCCTTTTCCGTTTTGCTTGCGGAAGGCCCACGGCGCAATCCAGCGTCGGGGAGACAGCACATGGGCATCCTCAAAGACAGCAAAGGCAACTATCGGCTCACTGGCAAAACCACCGAATACGACGTGCTGGCCGCCGCCGAGAGCATCCTCCAAGCCAAGCTGGAAAGGCTGGGCAGCATCGGCAACCCCAGTGACGCCAGCGACTTCCTCCGAATGCGCTTGGGCGCACTCCTGCATGAAGAATTCCACATCCTCTGGCTCGACAATCGCCACAGAATTCTGGGCATCGAAAAGCTCTTCACCGGCACCATCGACGGCGCAAGCGTCTACCCGCGGGAAGTCGTCAGAGCGGCACTCCACATCAACGCCTGCGCCGCCATCCTGGCGCACAACCACCCTTCGGGTGTGGCGGAGCCATCAGCCGCAGACCGGGCGATCACCCGCGAGCTGATCGAAGCCTTGAAGCTGGTGGGGGTGCGGGTGCTGGACCACGTGGTCGTCGGTGCGGGCAGCACAGTGAGCATGGCGGGGAGAGGGCTGATGTGAGCCTTGCCCGCTCGGTTGCAGAAGGGTTGGCCATTCTGTGGCCAGCTTTCAAAGATTGCGCTGATGATCACTCAGTGACCGGTGGCTGATCGTGGATTACGCTATTCCAGACCGCAGCCGGTTAAGGCCGAGACTAAAAGACGCTCAAACGAAGGGGATGAAAAATGGAATTTTTGGGAAAACCTTTTGCGGGAAAGCCGCTTCAAAAAATACACGCCGAGGCTCTGGATGACTGTTTAGAGGTGAAAGCGGCCGTCGCCTATGCCACGCATGGAACAAACGAAATCCTTATTTTTGAAGATTGCTTCAAACGCAATAAGAAGCTGACGTTTTATGGTCGTGCCGATGGCACCTGCCCCATAGACCTGCGAATTCTCAGCTGGTTTCTTAAACGCCAATCACCTAACGCCGTGTGCAGGCTTGTCCCCCACTGGCTACATGCAAAGGTCATCTGGTGGGTTGGGAAGGGTGCATACATTGGCTCGGCAAACCTGACCGATCGTGCTTGGTTTAAAAACTACGAAGCTGGCATCTATTTGACGGAAGAGGAGCTCGAACACGCCGGCCTAATCCTCGAACTTGATAAATTTTTTGAAGGTCTCGCGACACAATCCTACGAGCTCACCCAAGAAGAATACGAGAAACAAGAACGCCTGGCCCGAAACCGCGAAGCATTGTTAAAGAAATTGAGCGAGCTAGAAAACGCTTACGAAGAAGACCATTGGAAGCTCAGCGATCGAAGCAGCCAAATTTCTGACGATGTGCGAAATTCAAACGAAAAACGGATCGCAAAATTTAAAGCGGAATGGAACCGGACCTTGCAAAAAATTAGAGACGTCGGCGCACGAGTTGCACTCGATGAAAGCCGACCGGGGTGGATCAATAAGGAAGTGCCGGAGGGTGTGCAAGGTGACCAGTTTCTTCACGCCTACTATTACCAGCAAGTGAGACCGATGTCAGAGCGGGACGCTTACGAGCGTGACCATAACAAGAACAAAAAGAACCCGGAGGCGGCGCTCAAAGCTGCACTTCAATGGTGGAAAGACACAGTGCTTCATGAGCAAGAACAGGAAGCGAATATGATCTACCAAGATGCGCCACGCCTTGAAGATCTCTTTGCCAGAGGAAAGATTGGAGCACTCAGTGAGGCGGAATGGGTGGAGGGGCTCTCAATGGTGCATGCGTTTGGCGATCATGCCAACAAGGTTCCCAACAATGATTTGGGATTAGGCAAAGATCCGGGTGGTGCTGTGAAAACAGAGACATTGGCTCGACTGTTATTTAATCAGTCATCGCTGACAAGCCGCTTCACGGCTCCCGAAGTCTTTGACTACGTTATCTGGGGTTCAGGCGATGTGGCCGAACGGATTTGGACTGCTTCATATTTAGATGACTACAAAATTCGGCACATTGGACCCAACATCTATGGCGAAATCGTTGGATGGGCACGTCCGTCGCTGTATCCGCCTCGAAATACCCGCACCAGCAAAGCTCTCCGAGCGCTTGGTTACGACGTTCAAATTGCCGTTTGAATTTTCAGTTCTTTGTGTGACATGAGGAGATAAAAATGGCTGACAGCATAATTTCGGAAGTCAACTACGATAGCCAAAAGAAAGTCTTTTTCGTCAAGGTCGATGACATCATGTTCGTCGTGCCAAGCCCTTTCCAGCAGGCTGATCAACATCCCCTAAGTGGCATCGTCTCTTCTGGCGTATTCCAGAAAACCGGCGCCGTATATTGGGAAACGGGTGTCGCAGTGGACGGCAACTCCATATTGCGCGCCAGACCGGCACTGCGCGGTGAAATGCAGGAAGCCATCGGTGAGTGCATGAACCGTTACGCAAGAGGAAAATTTGCAAACCTTCAACTCAACGACGGCGCCCCGGCAGATGTGAGGTGTCTTTTGATTAATCCCCCCACCTTTGAGTTTCACGCAGGAGACTTGGTAGCAGAAGTGTCTTTCTATGAAGTCGAACGGATCTTGGTGAAGACTGCGGCGCGAAACAACAAAATAGATGATCCGATGCCGTTGGCAAAAATGATCGTCGGAGCAAACACCCGCAGAATTTTTGATGCATGCGCTCGCTTATGGATCCATGATCTTGGATTGCCGCGAACGTCGATAGTCGCCGTTTGACGTGATATTTCATCAAGAGCCTCCCACCAATGGTCAGCTCTATCTATTCTGTCTAATCACTCAGAATACTGTCGTCAACCTGCCGCTGAACAAGGACGTAAACCTGCCCATTAACCATGATAAACAGAGTAAAAACAAACACGATTGGTTCGATGCTCGTGGTGAGTTTCAGGACATTGACCTTATCTCTGTAATCTGGGCCGAGGACATCTCTGGCATGAATGTTCGTGATATGTTTTTTACTTTTCCCGATGGTATTTGCATGAGTAGCTGGGCGTGTTAGGACAATCAAATCGTCGTCATCTCCGTTACCTTTCGACTTGATGTAAATGTCCGGATTGTCTGATCCGACTTTCTTAAAGTCATCTTTTGATAGTGCTTTTTTTACCGCATCTTTTGTCTCGTGATCAACCTCGGCGTGCGGGCCGGGGACGTGCTCAGACTTATGGCCCCTTCTTTTGGTTCGGCGCTCGATGCGACTGACTTTTTGCCCGGACAACGCTTGAAGAATACGGATAGCGTCGCCGAGCAATAGGTCGTCGCTGGCACGGTCTGGCGTCCAGAAGTTTTCGATTGGTTGGTCTTCCAACTTATCTAACCAGTCCATGGCTTTTCCTTGCTGCTCAAAATTTAGGCTACAAAATGTATCTCGACTTTTAAAATTCCAGCACAAACTGGCAGGTTGAGATCTTTTAGTTGTTCGAGAGAAGGCGGCCGACGCGCAAAGCTTAATCCCTGGGCAACGTTGCCGCATGCTCAGCGAAATCCGGGAGCATAGGGGTGAGGTCAGGCGCAGAGCCGCGCCCCACTCGCGTCCAAGGTTCACCGAGGTGCTTGGAGTGGATCGTATGAAATGTGTTGCCAAAAACGTCTTCGTATTCGAGAACTAGCAACCAGAGGCCGTTCGGAAGGTTTTCAAGATCTGCTCGATTGAAGCTAGGGGTATCAATCACCAGCATTATAATTTGATCGTCACCATCCGTGAACTTATCGCTGGCCGCGACGGGCGCCAATTCGCGCTTCGGCCCAAAGTCGGTCCTGCCATCGCTACGCACGCTCAGATGAATATTCAACGCCGGCCCAGAGCCGATGTTGCAGAGTGCGCAATTTACGATAACGGCAAGCAATCTGGGGGCATGAGTGATCGCCACAATTGCTTGACGATTGAAGGCGTCTTCGGGCTTGGATGGCGTCAGAACGAGCAGCGGTCGAAAGGAGTTTTCGTGATGCTGTTTGTCTTGGTCACGGGTGAGCGCAAAGTGGACGTTTGCTTCTGCTCTTTGTGCCTGACCTTCCTTAATCGCTTTGCGGGTATACCAAGCCATGGCCGCTGTGACGATTGCCATGACAGCAGTAAATCCGGCTGCTATCGCGGTTCCGATCGCGGTGATTTCGTCCCAGTCTTGTTTGTCCATGGCATCCCCCGATTGCGCGAAGACGAGTATACGTTGGCCGGCCGTGGTGGTAGTTCAGGCTGGGGCTCCGCGGCATGAGAAGGCAGGAGGATCACGCCCACGCTTATAATCCTGGCGGAAATGACTGCCGCGGGAGTTGCAAATGGCTGCTTGGTTCGGGCGAAAAAAGATCGGTGTTGGCTGGGGTCCCACCAGCTGGCAAGGTTGGCTTACTCTGGCCGGCTATGTGGTGCTTGTGATCTTCATTGGCCGGCTCTTCCCTGTGCATTCGGCCCCAGGTCTCTACTACGCCGCGGTGGGTGTGGCTACGCTCACTCTGTTGGTCGTCGCGGTGGTCACGTCGCGGCCCTCACGACGTCCTTGATTGACGGCCCGCGTGCTGCATGAAACTCGGCACGGGAGCATGGCTTGCAACGCGTTTTCGTCAAGACCTGGATTGCTCAAATTGTGACGCAGGTTTATTTTCGGCCAGGGCGGTCGGCAATGGGTGGCCAGCTTGATCAAGCATCGCGGTCATATTGGATAAGCGTATCCACCTGGATATTACGGACCACCTGACCACCTGCGCTTAAACAGACTGGCCGCACGTTACCTAAGTCATTGAATTTTCGAGTAAGCCATCTGACCACCCAGCGCGGCCCACACGCCCCTTAAATATGGTCGAGTGAATGCCTGGTCGGGGCCATGCTTGAACAGGTTGGCCACGCGTGCGCAAAGGCTGGCCACGAAAAACACCTTATTTTCAGCGATCAAGCCTCATCGTTTGGCGGCCGTGGTGTGGTCACACGGTTCAAGCGCTGCCGGTCAGATGGACCAGAATGATCCGAATATCCGGATCCGGTGATGACACGCAGAACGTGAATGGATCAAACCAACGTTTCGACCCGTCGAAACGAGAAACGCGCCCTGAGGCGCGCTTCTACGGAGAACGGATCATGCGGCGGTTTTCCGGGGTGGTGGCTTCAAATCAATGAATTCGGTTTTGTGGATCAACCGGCTGCACAGTCCGTCTGCTGTCGTCGCATCGTCGAAGTCGTCGTCCCAGTCTTTGATGTGATGCGGGGAGACGACCATGGTGGAGCGGTGATGGCGATGCCTGCCGTCAATGATTTTCAACAACTCGTGGCCCTGCGATGTCGTCGCTTTTTGAAACGCGAAGTCATCGAGGATCAACAAGTGCACGCGGATCAACTGTTCGCTCAGCTTGCGCCGCTGGGCGCGGTCCGTCTCCTCTTCAAACGCAGCCCACAGGTCTGGCACCCGCCAATACTTTACCCCCAGTTCCGCCAGCCGCGCTTCTCGACCCAGGGCGCTGGCCACATAGGTCTTGCCTGCGCCACTGGGACCGGTGATGACAAGCGAGTGCCCGCGGCGGATCCATTCACACGAGCACAAATCTGAAAAGGTCCGCACGCTCAGTCCGCGGCTGGCGCTGGGTCGCACATCGGCCATGCAAATGGACGTCGGCAAGTCAGCCTCGTGCATGAAGCGCTGGGCGCGCTTGTCTGCTGCCGCCTGGATCTGGGCGGCCACCATCGCTTCGACGCACTCCAATGAAGTCCTGTGCATGTTGGCAGGCTGGTCTATCCATTCTTCCAGGCACGCCGCCATCGGGCCCAGACGCAAGCCTCGGAGGTCCTTGATCGTTTGGGTCAGCATGCGGCCTCCTGCGCCATCTTGGCGAAGGCTTTGGATCCCTGGGTGTAGCGACTGCGTCGCACGGCTGGCTTGGTCGGTTGGTCCGTGTGCTTGCGGATCATGCGTCGGAGGGTGGACACAGAAAGCACGTTCAAATCCATGGCGTCACCGGCGGCGCGATTGACCACTTCCGTGCCATGTTTTTCAGCCAGCGCTTTGATCTCCTCACAGGCCGGGAGTGCCGCCACCGGATGCGACTTGCCCAGCTGTTTTTTGATGAACGCGTGGACATTGGGTCCCGCGCGCTTGGCCCAGGCAATCATCGCGTCGGGGGTGCGGTCGTGCCATGCCCGGTGATCGCCGGTCAGGTGATCAGGATCGGTGGTGTGACCGCCGCGTTCGAAGCTGCGCGCGTGGCTGGCGACGCGCTCGGTCTCTCGGAAGATGTCCACACGGTCGTCGGTGATCCGCGCATCCACGCGTTGACCGGTCAGCGCGTGGGGCACCGAGTAAGCGTGATGGTCTACGCGCACGTGGTAGTCCTTGGGCACGCGCAGGATCGACGTGCATTTGGCATAGACGAACGGTTCGACTGGCAGCGGATTGAGCGTGCCGCGTTCCAACTGTTCAAAGCGCTCACGTCGGCTTTTGCCATACGTCAGCATGCGCCGGTTGTTGAGGTCTTCCAACAGGTTCGCCAAGTCGGCGTTGAGATCATCAAGCGAATGATGGACCCGATCGTGCAGGCGCACGACGATGTGGTTTTGCACGATCTTGACGGCGCCTTCCACCATGGCCTTGTCCTTTGGGCTGAATATCCGCGCCGGATTGATCGCGACGGCGTAGTGCCGTGAAAACTCCTCGTAGGTCCGTTGCAGCACGGGCCGCCGTCCGGGCTTGATGACCGCGGATTTCAAGTTGTCACAGACCACGGCCAGCGGAACACCGCCGAAATAGGCCAGCATGTCCACATGTGAGCGGATGAAATCCGGCACCTGTTGGCTGGGCGAACAAATGGCGAAGATCAGGGATGAGGCCGGCAGCACGCCCACGAAAAGTTGAACCGCAATTTTATCGCCGGTGCTGGGGTCGGTGTAGGTGGGCAGCGGGATGCGTTTGCAGCCGGCGTAATCTACGAACGCCTCGTGACCGGCCGTGTGCGTCAGCATCATGCTGCCTGGCTTGGTTCTTCGATAGGCCCGCATGCGGGTAGCGAGCTGGGAATAGCTCAGGGTGTTGTGAGGGTCTTCGCGCCGATAGTCTTCCCAGAGGATTTGAAGCGGCACGCCGGTCTCGATGCGTTCTTGCAACATGGCGAAGTCAGGAACGCGTCGGGTTTTGTTGCCGTTGGGGTCACGGTTGAAGCGCTGGCGCAATACCGAAGGCGGCAACTCCGACACATCGGGCCACATCACCGATTTGGCGGTGGTCAGGCGCCGGTAACGGCCCACCGTGGTTTTTGAAACACCGACTTTCAAGGCAATCTCGCGATTGGAAAGCTCGGTGGTGAGGAGTAATTGCAGGGTGCGTTTGAGGGGCACAGGGTGTCTCCATGTTGATGGGGGCCGACGGTGTCCCGACCGTCGGCGGCTGTTTTTAGGCATAGGGGAATCGAGACGGCGCCTCGCTTCACGAGGCATCGACTTGACAGGAATGAAAGGGGGGCCTAAAAAAGGCGGGCAGTGAGGGACCTACCGCACCGCACTTAGAAGGGTCGAGAGTTAGTGCTCTCGGCCTTTCGCATTTTTAGGCCAGGAAAATCATGGTGGGGAAGGCATCGGCTGGCTCCTTGAATTGGGTCGCCCTGCGGCGCAGGGGATGGAGCGTTTTAATGGAACTTTCGCTCCTGTCAATCGACGTCCAGGCCAAGTGGGCGGGTGGGCGGGTGGGCGGCCTAAGCCGGATTTTCCATGGCGGCTTTGAATGCGGCCAGCGTTTGCGCGTAGCCCCAGCGAAATCGAGTGAAGGTGTGGCCATCTCCATACGGACGCGTGGCCCATTCTTTGGCGCTCCATCCAGCCTCGACCAGATCGGAAAAGGCGAAAACGAATTCAAGCGCATCCGTCAGAAAAAATACGAAGGGTTCAGCGCGTTCAAACTTGAATGATTTGGAGGCACCGTGCACAAAATGGTTCCTACACTTGATTGCTTGGTTGAGCACGTAGTCCAGGTCAGGAAAAACTTTGGCCACATCTGTCTTCGTGGTGGCCCAACGATGAAGCACCCTTTTGGGTAAGGACGGTTTGCCCATGCGCGTGATGGCTGAAATGACGCTATCGCGATCTTGGCTTTGCGCAAAGGTGCCCAGTGTCTTCAAGGCGGCGGCTTGAAACATAGCAAGATCGTCTGGCAGCGCTTGAACAGCTGGCGCCGCATCAGGGGGTAATAGGTCAAACATGTTCGCCGCGGCCACCAGTCGATCCACGCCGTAGGTGCTGCGTTTTTCGAGGCAGCTGACATAGCGATTTCGAGCGATTTTCAACCTCTCATCTCCGGCTATCCAGTTTTTGATCACTGTGGCGAACGCTTCGGGATGATGAATGGGATCGAGCGGTAAATCGCCGGGAGAGGGCTTGTGATGGTCTCCCCTGGGGCCCTTGGGTGCGTAGCTCCAATGAACTTGCAGAGATCTTGATCTGGCCGGGTCCGCCGTCGTTGTTGTGATTTCCAGGTTCTTGATCTTTTGTGGCCGGCCCGCTGCAACGGACAGAAAACGCCGAAGCAAAGCGACGCGATCAATGGCCTCGGAAAAATGGAGGGGCTGCCCGGGTTCGAGGGAAACAACCATCTCGTTGGTCATGTGGTTGCCCAGTGGGCCACCCATCGAGAAAGTAGGGCGATGGCGAACGGCTATTTTTCCCAGAGCGGTATCCACTTCGATCACGTTGATCTTGCCCGTGAAATAGTGCACCTCCGGCCACTCGCCAACTTCGATTGCCCTGATTTTACGATTTTGAGCCAAAACGACGTCCATGATCGGCGCGGCGTCGATCACCAGGCCAAACGCATCGAAATCGTAAAAAAGCGTAGAGAGGTCGCTGACTGAAAAATCCAGACGATGAATGTTCTGAGCTGTTGGATCGAGGTGCTCGTCACCCACCACAACATGGTGAGGAAAGAGCTTCGCTGAGTGATAGGAAACTTGCACGCGCGTGCTGCGACTTTGGGAGGCCCAAATGCAGTCGATACAGCTGATTTTTTGCCCATCCACGCTTGACCCATGGATGTAACGGGGGAGGGCGCCGAGGTTGATCTCAGAGCTGCTGCGCAACGTCAGCGAGCTGCCGGACCCTTTGATCAATACCTCTCCGAACAGCTCCTGATTGGACGCCAAAAAGGGGCCGTGGAATGCAAGTGTCTCGCTGCTTGATTTCGCCATCGACAGTGAACCCCAAGGCTTGATCAAAGACGTTGCGCCTCGCGGTTGAGCTTATCCGAGCGGGGCGACACATAGCAGGGGACCCACACTGGGCCTTTACTTTTGCGGCGCATCGTTTGCGGCGGCCGGTTGGACAGACAAACAAGCCGCCCGAAGGCGGCTCGTTGAAATAAGGTTCCGTCGTTTTTCAGTTGTTGATGAACACCGAAACCTTTCCGTCCTGACGCCAAGCGCCGAGGTGGAGGGTCCGATGCCCGAAGTCATAACTTGCGTCGCACGTGAAGTTCCACCGCTTCTCACCTCTGCCAGTCTTGTCGGTGTTGTCCAGCGTGCAGTTCACCGCTTTGGGCACAGCGCTCATGCTGTATTTCTCAGCAATGGCCTGTTGGATGTCTTCGTTGGACGGCGCGCCCGAACATCCTGTCAACAGGCTCGCGGCCGTGATCAGGGCCAGGACCGCAACCGTTTTCGATGCCTTGTGGTTTGTCTTGGTCATCTTCATCCGTTTTTCCATGCCGTTAAGCGTGCTTGCCATTCTTCGGCTGAGCGGTAATTCGGAAACTTGACCGTCAGAGTGGGCCGCATGAGGTCTTTGACCTTGAAGACAATGCGGTTGTTGCGTTTTTGCCCGATGCCAACGCCTGCCGTGATGATCAACCACTCATGAGACCACTCGCTGATTTGGGAACGGTCCAGCACGACGGGGTCGCCCCGATCCGGTTGGAGCCACACCCGATCGTGGTTGGTGTCCAGGGCGATGTTCTTCGCGTGATAGGCAATCTGAAAATCGGCCGGTAAGGACTTGGGGCGCTTGTAAGTCGGTTTGGAGAAAGCGCTCAGGATCATCCAGAGAACCACCGCGATGATGGATCCAATGACCAATGTGTCCGTCAGCCCGCGCGTTTGGAAGCCGATCACCGTAATCAGCAAAGCGCCGATCACGGCGAGCGTGATGCGAATTTTTTCACTCATGGCGGGCGCCCTCAGTTCGCTTTGCCGGCAGGGTCGAAACCTTGCACCCACAGCACTTTGCCGGCCATGTTGTTGATGCCTTTGTCGGTGGCATCTTCATAGCCACACGCATACATGAGGCGCAGCAAGATTTCATGGTATTGCGGCATCAGCGGGTTGCGCTCAGCACCAAAGTTCAACGCAAACAAACTGTGAGGAGGATTGGGCCCGGCGTCCCGTTCATTGGCGGTGTCCGCGTGCGAGATGCCCTGGATGTTCACCGCGCCGTCCATCTTCATCACGACGTTGTCGGTGGTGTGCGTGGCGCTCAGCTGCATCGAGCCGCCCATGTCGTCACGGATGAACAACGGCGCATTGCAAACTTGGAACGTCTCCTCAACGTGTTCGCGCACGGAACGCCAAATCGTGGCGCGCGCCGTCCAGCACGGCAGGTTCGGACCCCAAGCAGTGAAGAAGATCGAAGCCCGGGGCCACGCGTCTCCCGAATGCCAGTTGTTGAACAACCCTGTGAACTGGCCGCCGCTGGCGGGGCTGATCGGCCGGAAAGTGGCACCCGTTGTGGTGGCACCACCGCCGGCATTGCCGACCCCCGGATGATTGCCAAGGACATTCGACGCGGTTTGGGAGACCGCAGAACCCGCGCGCTGCAAAAAGCCTTGGAAGCCGGTGCCCTGCGCGCTGACGGAATTGACGAGGAGGAGACCGGCGCATAACGCCGCCAGCCCAAAAAGAAGTGCTTTGATCATGTGGAACCCCTGTGTGATCGTTAAGGCGGCCGGCTGGCCGCATCCATGGCTTCGCTCACGGATGGCACGAGATTATTCCTAAAACACATGGAAAGATGAAAGAGGGATAACCAAGCGCGGCCGTTACGTTTGGCCCATGCCCAAGTCCATTCCAAAGCCTTCATCTGTGCACCGGCCCGAACAGGCGGTGTTGGCTCATTTACTCCGAGAGCTGCGGCTGGCCGCAGGCATGACCCAGAGCCAGGCGGCTGATGCCATTGGGATCACGCAAACGGGCATCAGCGATTTTGAAACCAGCGACCGCGGCTTGGAGCTATTGATTGCGCGCGATCTTGTGCGCGTCTATGGCGGCGACTGGTTGGCCTTCATGGCCGAACTGGAAAAGCGGCTTAACGCAGGGACAACTCCGGCCAGTGCGCTCATCCGCAAGCGGCCCAGAGTTTCAGGCAAGTCTAAAAAATGAATTGCTAGACATAAATGTCTTGGGTGCACCGCCGTGGTCAGGGGAGAGCTATGAAGTTTAGAGATGTCGCGTCACGCATCACCGGTTTCAGTGTTCCGATATTTGGCCTTCAATGGAACCCACCAGAAGCAGAATGCGCCATTGCTCATCGCGTGCTGACGTTTTTGGAAGACCGACGGATCCTCTATGTGCCGTCAGAGATGGAGGATCCTTCCCAAGGAGTGCGATCGGTCCTTCACATCCGAGAATTTCTCACCGGCGAATTGGGCAAGCTTCCTGGTGACAATCAGTTGATCCAGAGCCTTCGAGCCATGCGCGCCGCGTGTCGGAAATACCTCGACGCCGTGGGTCCCGAAGATGGCCCAGTTGTGCGGCATGGTTTCAGTCATGGTCACTACGCGAGCTGGGAATTCAATCAAGCGCTGGGTGAGCTCCGAGGGGTATTTGGCGTCTACATAGCCATCTTGGCGGCCACGCACGGACTTGACGTTGAAAAAGGACTGGCCACCATTGTGCCTAGCCTTGATGTGGACCGTCAGGTGTAGTGGGATAGTTTCCAAGGAGCAACTCATTGGATCAAACACTCATCCCCTTTGCGATGCGTTCCGCTGACAACGAAATCGTCGGCGTTGCAGATGTTCCGTCTGGACTGTCTTGCGGTTGTATTTGCCCATCGTGCTCGACGGCACTGATTGCGCGAAAAGGAGACGTCAAAATCTGGCACTTTGCGCATCAAGGCCGGGCGGAGGAGAGCACGACCCAGACGCGCTGTGATTTTTCATGGGACGTTTCCGTTCGACTGATGGCCCGTCAGCTTTTACAGGGCCCTACACGCATGTGTTTGCCGCCTTGCCATGGCGAGCTCTTCGATAGCGTGCCTGGCGCCAGAGGTCAAGGGCACGGGGCGTTTGCGGTGGCGCCTGCGCGAACCATTGAGCCGATTTCTTGCAGTGTCGATGTTCCGTTCGCCGGCGCACTGGTGGATGTGTTGATGGAAACTGCGGAGGCGCCATTCATCGTCTACTTTACTTACGACGGGCGGTTGGTTCCCGACGTCCTTAAAGCGCCTATGGTTCCGTGCGCTGGCGTTCTCGCGATCAGCATTCCAGCGCTAGCGCCGAGGTTTGTGACGCAAATGGGAGACGCTCGCACACCGCGCCAAATATTGGCCGACCTGCTGGCCGACGACATTTCCTCAAAGCGCTGGATTTATCATCCCGACTACGCCAGAGCCCAAGAGCTTGCCCGGGCTGAGTTTGCCGAGCAGATTGCGAGGCGTCCGGCTGTGCGGCCCATGACGTATCCAATGCGTGGCAGAACCCCACCAACCCCACAAGCGAAAGTGCCATACACATTGATCACGCCGACACCCGGCGAGAAGCCACTTTTCCACTGCGTCAATTGCGAGTTCAAGTGGGGGCAGTCAATGGGCGGCATGGATCTATGTCCTCAGTGCGGAAGCATTTTCATGATTGTTCGTATTCGTGAGCACCGATCGCCTTAGGCGTAATCAATCCTTTCAATCCTTTCGTGATTTGTCATCGCCGTGCCCCAGATGTTCAGAAAGCTTTTCCCGCTTATCAAGAATGACTTCGCCGGTGCTCATCCGGGTAATGTGCTCCACATACAAGTCGTTCTCTCGGTCTATGACCATGAGGCGGCGGTGCCATTCGTTGTCTTTCACGAAAAAGCTGGGTCCATCGCGTTGTTCAACGATTGGACGTTTCATTCCGGGCCGTTTTTGCTTAATTCTGTAACCATCAATCACGCGGATTGTTTCAGTGATGGTCGCAAATAGGCTGCGCGTCAGTGACCCACACATGGGGCACGGGAGCAAAGCCAGCGCTGGATCCTCAGAGAGTTCAGCGTTGCATTCTGCGCAATTGCGTTGATCAAGCATGGGCGTCCTAGTTATCGGCAATACGGACCCGCGTGGGCCCGATCGGATTTGCGATAGAGAGGCGAGTAGAGTTTCAAGACCAGAGATGCATTGTGTCGTTAGGAATACGAGCGCCCGCCGCGACCAGGGGGCGCATCGGGATCGCGTTCGGGAAGCTCGCCGACGCGGTCAGCCCGGCGCTCAGCCAAATCCTGCTGGGCGAAAATTTCCATGTAAGTGGCCATTCGCTGCACATAGGTGGCCAAGGAAATCTGATCGCAGGACGTGGCTTTGCTCACCAGCTCGAAAGGCAGATCGAGGCTGCTGATCAGATCAACGGGGCGAGTGTGTTGGTTGCCGCGGAAATCTGTGGGCACCATGAGAAAGACCCATTCATCGGTAGGCGCGCCCCGAGACAGAAACTGTTGGAAGCTGGCGTGCTTGATGCCGCGCCTTGAACCGCCGCGCAAGATTTCCTCATCCAGACCATAGATGACCCGTTCGGCGGCCGTCATTACCGACGGGCCGAGTGACTGATACGTTCCATCGGAACTGATCGAGGAGGGCGGTGCGGGCTGGGCGGCTTCGTCTAATTTTTGCCGAACCCAAAGCCTCAGTTCGCCCAGTGGATAGCTGATATCGGGTTGTTTGCCGGCTGCCGCGGAATTGATCCATTGCGGCGGCTTCACGTTTTGCTTTCGCCAGGCGTCGAGTGTGGCCGGTGCCTTGTTCAAGAAGCCGCATGCCTGATAACGGGTCAACATCTGCGCGTCGTCGCGCCCACTCAACGTTTGTAAAAACGGGTCGGCGACAAGTTCGGCGAGCGTGGGTTTCTTGGCCATGCGCCGATCTTCGCAGCAGGGCGTCACAAGCTCAAATGCTGGCTTTAAACCGGGGAGACGGGGACCGATGAAGCAAAACCTTCGGTGGTCACCGGGGCGACACGCATGAAAAAGCCCACTTCGAGAAGTGGGCTAGGTCGTTGTTCTACATGGTGGCCGGGGACGGAATCGAACCGCCGACACGGGGATTTTCAATCCCCTGCTCTACCAACTGAGCTACCCGGCCGAAGATACACAACC
>Ga0302227_10000661_pt1 | contig 28431 bp, 24 predicted proteins | sample II_Palsa_N1_1_FD_193525 | JGI IMG/M metagenome (GOLD analysis project Ga0302227, IMG submission 193525) | Peat permafrost microbial communities from Stordalen Mire near Abisko, Sweden - II_Palsa_N1_1 | ecosystem: Environmental > Terrestrial > Soil > Palsa > Peat permafrost | place: Sweden... | reverse complement strand
CACCCACATCTCCCAGCTAGTCGAGCACGTCATCCACATCCCCCAAACCCACGAGCTCCTACTCCCCATCCTCGAAGTAGTCCCCCTCCAACTCCTCGCCTACCACATAGCCGTAAGACGAGGCTGCGACGTAGACCAACCCAGAAACCTCGCGAAGTCCGTCACTGTGGAATAGTAAAGAGTCGAACAGGTAAACTGTTCGTCCAACAGGGTATGATGAGGCGCGAATGCCACAAAATTTGCTAGTCCGGTCGACCCCGCTACGCTTCAAAAATCCTCCGATAATCGAGGCGGTCATTGGCATCTATGTCCCTGAACTCCCTGACAGTATTTTGAAGGCATTTCAAGACGCAAGCTCTCAACTCAGCGAGTTAGGGTTTGTGGATCAAGCACCCCGGATGCATCACAACTTCAATATTGAGCTTGAGGCAGGCTCGTCGTCATTAGAACGAAAAGAGCTCGGCTATCAATACATACGCCCGGATCGCTCATTCGCTGCACAATTTCTCAAAAATGGCTTCCTCTTCAGTCAGATAGGGTCCTACTCAACATGGGAGGAATTTACCCTATTAGCGAAGACTCTGTGGGATATTTATCAGAGCATTGTCGGAGCAACCGAAGTCGTATCTTTTCAGGTGAGATATATAAATAAGCTCTTTATTCCGACGATGAAGGACTGGGAGAACTACATCCGGATATATCCCTACCTCCCTCCCGAAGTGCCTCAGGGAATTAGTGAGTATTTCTCACGGATCGTAATGCCAATCGAAAACCCTCCCGGGCAATTAACTCACCAGCAAGCTATCCTTCCACCCGAACGGGAGGGCCATCTGACAATGCTGTTTGATAACGATTTTCAGTTTTCGGGGCTGGGCCTGCCAATTTCGTCGCTTTGGTCGAGAATCGATGAAGTGCGCGGTCTTAAAGATAATTATTTTGACTACTTTCTGACACCGCTAATGAAGGAGTCTTTCAATGCCTAGCTACTGTCCCCCGCCAGAGCAGCGCAGAATTAGCTTAGTTGATTCTCTAGAGAGAACCGCGACTCCGGGTTCGACCGAGATCTTCGAGCGCGAAGCTGAGACAGCAATCCGTAGCCGACTGGCATCGCGTTTTCACACAAGCAGGATACGCAATTACAAACTCATTAATTCACTTTGGAATCTATTGAAGATCGAGCCAAATTGGAATTCCTACGGCACGCCACCACCGAACATTGAGTCTGTTGCCCGTGCAACTCGAATTCTTGACGTCCTCGCCAACTCTGGCCTGAGTCCAGAGAAGGTGAGCGCTTCGGCGGAAGGAGGGGTAGCGATAATCTTTACCGGAGTGAACCGCAACAGAGCGATCATCGAGTCACTGAACAACAACGAGTTCTTTTTGCTGCTTTATGACTTAGAAGGTCGGAGCAAGACGATAGAGTTGGCAGATTACGGGGCCGAGCGCGTTATCCACTCAAACTTACTTTCGCATCTTGAAGGAACTTCGCTTGCCTCTTAAAGAAATTGAGGTCGACGTCAACATTCCTTTTGCGGCCGACGAGCGGCTTTATCGTCGAGTCTCGCCAGGCGGCCTGAACAACGCGGGAGAATTCCTTCCGAGTGCGTTGAACACGTTTTCCTTCGATAAAGATTTGGATAGTGCTCCGTCGGTCATGCGAGGCGCATTTTGCGACTGGAATGATGTGCTTGCATTTGATTGTGCTGATCAAGAACTCGTCGGTTGGATGGTCTACTACGTGACAGTAGGGGAGCTACCGCAATCACTAACAGCAGCAGACGGACGAGTGTTTGCGTTTTTCCCGGTACACCGGCCGAAGCCGTTATGCGGGGCTCATTCCGTCATTGCCTCGTATGTTGCGCTCGACGAAACGAGGAAATATGTGCCCCCGCCTCGACCAGTTCGAAATGCGCTTCGGACTATTCTGGCGACAACGCTGAAACTTGCAACGCAACCTTAGCGAATCGTGACCAGCGGCATTGCCCACAATCTAATCAGTCATCACACCGTCTGCCATGCTTTAGAGCAAATAAACGCGGGAGGGAGAGGGGAGCCGCGCATCTAACCTTCCCAGAGCGCCCAACCATGACCCCACGCACGCCCCGCCTCCTCCCCCTCATCCCAGCCATCCTCGCCCTCACCACCCTCACCACCCTCACCCTCCCCCAACCCCTGCACGCCCAACTCCCCGCACCGTGCACGCTTCTCAGCCCCACCCAAATCAAAACCGTCCTCACCACGCCCCTCAGCGAAGGCAAACCCGGCACCCCCGCCGACGGCACCACCGACTGCACCTGGTCCGACCCCAAGGGCCAAACCCGCGTCTACCTCTCCCTCAACGACCCCGGCATCCACTACAAATCCTTCCGCGACTCCATGCTCGCCACCGGCAAACTCGTCCCCATCCCCGGCCTCGGCGGCGACGCCTTCTTCATCTCCTCCGCCGGCAACGCCGCCGCCCTCTACGTCCTCAAAGACAAGCATCTGCTCCTCGTCACCGTCGACGGCCCCAACTTCACCAAAACCCAAAACGAATCCGCCGAGCAAACCCTCGCCACCACCATCCTCCCCAAACTCTAGCCCCCCCAACCCCCGGGTGCCCCATCCTCGACCGCGGTTCCATCGCCGGGCAGGGTGGGCTAGGCGCTGCCAGCAGCTACGTCGAGGCCCTCCCCCGCCCGCGCAGGACCTCGAATGGGCCACGACCAGGTACCCCAAGGCTTCAGCCTTGGGTCTCATAACGCCAGGCCGAAGGCCCTTCCTCGCTGCCGCCGGCCAGAGTGAAGCCGCAGGCGCAACGACTGAATTGCCTTCCTCCATCCCGCCCCTCCCTCCAAGCCGAAACACGCGAAGCCCTTCGCCGTCCGCGTAGGACCCTGTCAACCCCCCGCCGACCTCCAAAACCCACAAAACCCGCGCCCCCATTGCCGATTTCTTTTTCCAAAACTTGGCATAGTTACCCCCCACCACTCGCTATAATAGAAGTAGCTCCCAATAGAAGTAGCCCCCAAATAACCAAAAACTCCACGGCAAGGCTTCCGCCCCCAAAGCAGGCCCAACCCCAATGCTTGCCAGACTTTACCCGTAAAGTCTTTTGCTTGCCCCACTTTACAGCCAAAGAGGGTCGCGGCCCGGGGGATACTTTGCCCCTTAACCCGTGTCATTGCCCAACTTTAGAGCAAAAAGACCTCAAAGGGGGAGGGGGGGCCCTAGGCACAACCACAAGCGCCCGCCCGGGCGTTCAAGATACCCCCAATCCACGAAAAGCCACGGAAGAACCACTTTGCAATGAGTACTTTGCAAGACAGTGACAATCTGCTTACCCCCAAATGACAATCCCTGATCACAGCTTCATTACGCTCGTCTCAACGTCCTCTTCTTTCCATGCGAGGATTCAAGGAATCAGCGTTTGAAACGGAAACAGCAGCTCCGAGAATGCGTGCTTCACTGCTTCTCTGACGAGCCGTGCGAGAAACCCCTCGAACTCCAAAACCTTTCCCACCGCGAATGGACCGGATTGCTGCACTGGTTGGATGTCAGCGGATTAGCGCTCTACTTCCTCGACCGAATCAAGGAGTTGCAACTGCAAACCCTCTTGCCTCCCAAAGTGTTGACGCGCCTGGAGCAGAACCTGCACGACAACCACGAACGAACCCAAGGCATGATCGTCGAGTCCGTAGCAATCCAACAACAGTTTCAGAAAGCCAATCTTTCCTATGCGACGCTAAAGGGATTCTCGCTAACTCCCCATTCTGTGCCCAAGCCAGAGCTTCGCCATCAGTTCGATCTTGATTACCTCATCGCGCCGCGCAGCGCTTCCCGAGCCAGGAAACTCCTCGAAGATCGCGGCTATCGCTTGTACGCAATCAGCGGCAGAAGCTGGGAGTTCAAGCGAGACGAGTCTCCAGGTCACATCCGCAACTTCTACAAGAACCTTCCCTGCCGATCTGTAGAATTGCATCTGGAAGCAGAACGGCCAGGACATCAATCATTGCTGGAACGCGTAGAGATACGAGAACTTCACGGCATCGCGATGCCAGTGCTTTCGCCCGTGGATCTCTTCATCGGCCAAGGGCTTCACGCGTACAAACACATCTGCAGTGAGTTTTCGCGGACCTCCCATCTTCTCGAGTTTCGTCGTCACGTGCTAAGCCGACGCGGAGACGTTGCCTTCTGGAAAGACGTTCAGTCCCGCGCCGAACAGGATCCGCAGACCAGCGTAGGGCTCGGGATCGTCACCCTCCTGATCACCAACATCATGGGTGATTTCGCGCCCGAAGCCCTTACGGACTGGACTGTTCGTCGCCTTCCACCGTTACTGCGCCTCTGGGTGAACCTCTATGGACGCCAAATCGTCTTCGGAGACACTCCTGGGAGCAAGTTGTACTTGGTCCTGCAGAAGACCCTCGAATCCGAAGGTCTTCGGCAGGATCGCTCCGTGCGCCAGGGACTCTTGCCCTCGCGTCTTCCGTCGCTTGTTGTCCGCGCATCTGCCAACGAGACGCTGCGCATAAAGATCAGTAGGTACCATCTGCAGACTCGTTTTGTGTTGTCCCGTTCGCGCTTCCACGTCGTGGAGGGACTTCGCTACGTTCGCGAGTCCTATCGTTGGCGCCAACACGTAAGCCGGGTGTCAGGATGACGCCTTCATTGCGACCTGCAGCCCTTGCCTTCGATGCCATCGCGCCAGCGTTTGATACGCGCTTTGGCTCCTGGGGTAGCGTAGCGGCACAACGTCGTGCCGTCCGCGACGCACTACTAAGAGCCTTTCCGCAAGGGGGCAATATCCTCGAAGTTGGCGGCGGTACAGGAGAAGACGCGCGTTTCCTGGCAGACCGTGGATTCGAATTGCTTCTGACCGATCCGTCCCCGGCCATGGTCGAGCAGGCGAATGCCAAGCTAGCCCCGCTGGGAGCCAGAGCCGAAGTCGCCGCCGGAGAAGACCTCGAGAACTTTGCCGACAGGTACCTTGCCGCGAATGGTGCCAAGTTTGACGGTGCCTTTTCTAATTTTGCGCCTCTCAATTGTGTTGAGGATCTAGGGCCGGTAGCACGAGGTCTCGCAACGTTGCTCAAGCCTGGAGCTCCAGCATTATTGGTAGTCTTCGGCACCTTTTGTCCTGGAGAGATGCTAGTGGAAACTCTGCGCGGCCGACCGCATCTGGCCCTGCGACGCTGCAAACGCGGTTCAGCTCCCGCGAGACTCGCGAAGCGCGACTTCCATGTTGTCTATCACCGACGGGCCGCGATGGAGCGCGCCTTCGCTCCATGGTTTTCATTGGAGAAGCGGCTCGGCATTGGCGTGACCGTGCCGCCGAGCGCTGCGGAGCCCTGGATATCCGAGCAGCCTCGTTTGCTTGCTGCGATGGAAGCGGTCGACCGTGTCCTTGCCCGTCCTCTGGCGATATTGGGTGATCACGTGCTTTATCAGTTTCGGCGAACCTCCACTTTATGATTAGCGCGTCTGTGATCAGGGCGCTTCGACAAAGTGATGACCACTTCGTGACATTGCGGCGACACACAGAAGCAAGCGGGACGATATGCTTCACCTGAAACCATGCTCCAAACTCCTGGAGCGGATTACGGAATACATGAATTGCCACGTGGCCCCCTGTTGAATACCCTCAAACAAATCGCCGATGTGACCCTTCCAACCCACTGGGCAGACTTCCGCGTCTTGGCCTTCGAAGGTTTACGAGACTACGGCAACCCAGACGAAAAGCGGTCGGAATCTGCGCTGGCGTTACTTCTTGGGGATATTCACAGCGCCCCGCCGATTGTTCGGATTCATTCCCAATGCGCGACCGGGGATATCTTCCATTCTCTGCGATGCGACTGCCACGATCAACTCCATTTAGCTCTGCGAACGATCGCAGATGAAGGTTCAGGAATTCTCGTCTACGAGCATCAGGAGGGTCGAGGTATTGGCCTGATGGAGAAACTCCGCGCCTATGAACTGCAGGAGCGAGGGCTGGATACCATCGAAGCTAACCTGCGATTGGGTCACGCAATCGACCTGCGCGATTACGTCCTCGCTGTAGACATCCTAAGATTTCTCGAGGTCCGTTCGATCAGACTGATGACGAACAATCCTGAAAAAATCGGTGCCGTGCTCTCGTCGGGAATTGAAATTGTCGAACGGTTGAGCGCGGATGTTCCAGGGAGCGCTCACTCCGCTCACTATCTGGCGACCAAGCGAGAGAAGCTAGGTCACCTCTCTGCGTCCACGAGCGGGTTCGTCGAAGGACCCATCGGCAAGTGAAATCATGTTCGCCGCGCGCCGCCGCAAGGCTCAAAGCGATGACATTGAGCTGACAATCGTGAGACAAGTCACCCGGCGTAAAACGGCTACGCTACGTTCATGAGTGCGGCTGCCGGTTGTGACCATGCTTCTCGCGCTCACTCGCATGCCCGTACTATATCCATATACATGCGTGCATCGGAGGTGAGTTGTGGCGCAAGTTCTACTTACACATTCATACCATCTTGGCTATGACCCCAAGCAACTGCGCAAGATGCAGCCGTACACTCCGATCGGCACGCTCTATGCGGCTTCGGCCTTGCGTCAGAATGGGATTACAGTGTCGGTGTTTGATTCGATGCTGGAAGATCCGTCGCGGACCTTTGATTGGATATTGGAGAAGCATCAGCCGAAGATCGTAGCGGTCTACGAAGACGATTTCAACTTTCTATCCAAGATGTGTCTCACGCGAATGAGAGACGTGGCGTGGGAGATGGCGAAGGCGGCCCGCGCAATGGGCGCCGTCGCGATCGTGCACGGCTCGGATTCGACCGATAATCCCGGATTGTTTCTCGAGAATGGTTTCGACTACGTGCTATGTGGAGAGACCGAAGAGACTCTGGTTCAACTGTGCGCCGCCCTGCTGCACGGTCGGCCAGTCCCAGAAGTCGATGGTCTGGTAACCCTCGATAAGTTCGGAAAGATCATTCAAAGTCCAATGCGCCTTGCAAAGAATCCCGCCTGGGCGGAGCTTCCTGTTGCGTCGCGCGATCTGATCGACCTGGAACCCTACCGCAAAGCCTGGACCGAAGCCCATGGGTATTTCTCAACCAACATGGTTGCAAGCCGCGGATGTCCATTCCATTGCAACTGGTGCGCGAAACCGATCTCCGGTAATAAATTTCACCTTCGCCCGGCCGCGGTTGTGGCTGAAGAGATGAAGATGCTCAAGGAAGACGAAGATGTGGACCACGTTTGGTTCGGTGACGATGTATTTGCATTGAACCAACACTGGGTACAGGAGTTTGCAGAAGAAGTTACTAATAGAGATGCGAGCATACCTTTCAAGATTCAGTCTCGCGCTGATCTGATGACGGATAAGACAGTGCAGTATTTGAAGGCCGCAGGATGCGCTGAGGTATGGATGGGAGTTGAATCGGGCGCGCAGTCGGTGCTGAACGCCATGGAGAAAGGGCTCAGTCTCCCATCCGTAGTTGTCGCTCGCAGCCGTCTGAAAGAGGCGGGCATTCGAGCATGCTTTTTCCTCCAGTTTGGCTATCCGGGCGAATCATGGATTGAACTGCAGGAGACAGTTGCATTTGTTCGAAAGACGCGCCCCGACGACATTGGAATCTCTTTCTCCTACCCTCTTCCGGGCACACCTTTTTATGAGCGCGTACGGATGCAGTTAGGCCAGAAGCGTAACTGGACGGATAGCGATGATCTTTGCATTATGTTCCGAGCCGCGTATAAAACGGAGTTCTATCGCGCTGTGCGCGATGCCCTGCACGCTGAGGTCGACTCATGGCGAGAGCCGGAGTTGACGCCCGAAACGAAGGCTCATATGGATGCCCTTTGGAACCAGGTCGATCAGCTGGAGCCCGTGAGCCGAGACGCGGAGGCTACAGTGCCTTTGGATGTCCTCACTCGTCCATCTTCAGATGCGTTGGTATCGATCGACGTGCCGACATCCTTTGAGAAGCCAAGAGAGGAGATTACAGCCCGGTGAGAGTCGTGGCTGAGACATCTGGAGAATCCGGTCTCATGGGCGCAATCCAAAATGGTGCGGGTGGCGACGGCGCCGTCGAACTTGACATCGCCTTGCAATGCCCTCTTTGTCGAAGCGACCAAGGCGGACTCAACTGCACCCTGTGCGGATTCCGAATGCACGTTGCTGGCGGAATTGTGCACACGCTCCTGCCGGAACGAGCCGCTTATTACGCTCGGTTCATCAACGACTATGAACGTATACGGTCGGAAGAGGGACGAGGCAGCCTTAATGAAGAGTTTTATCTGGGACTGCCATATAAAGATGCTTCGGGAAGAAACACCGGGCAGTGGGCTATTCGGGCCCGTACATTCGGATGCTTGATCGAACATGTCCTCAAGCCCCTGGCGCCAGGTGCAAAAATTCTGGATCTCGGCGCCGGTAATGGATGGATGAGCTATCGGCTCGCGCTCGCGGGGTTTCGACCGGTCGCTGCGGACCTTCTCACAAATGGGCAGGACGGTCTAGCCGCAGCTTCTCATTATCACAAACACTTAGATCGACAGTTTCCACGATTTCAAGCCGAGATGACGCGCCTGCCGTTTCAAGGCGAGCAGTTCGATGCGGTAATCTTCAATGCTTCCTTCCATTATTCCGACGACTACGAGGCCAGCTTACGCGAAGTGCTTCGGTGCCTCCGAATTGGCGGTATGGTGATTATCAGCGACACTCCTTGGTATTCGCGAACGGAGAGTGGGCGCCAGATGATCGCGGAGCGGCACGCCGCGTTCTTGCAAAGGTTTGGAACTGCGTCCGACTCCATACCGAGCCTCGAATTCCTCACGAACGAGCGTCTCCACACGTTGGAACGACAGCTATCCATCCGGTGGACCATCCACAAGCCGCAGTACGGCTTGAAGTGGGCTCTCCGGCCATTATTTGCGAGGCTTCGTCGCAGGCGTGAGCCGTCGCGATTCCGCATTTATACGGCGATAAAAAATGTATGACCCGGGGTTATCACCAAGAAGCACTGGGGACGTGGTCCTTCAGGGAGCCTGGTGCGGCTTCCGGCCGCGACAAAGGACACGCGTTTCCATAGTGATCGCGGCTGGTCGAGTGGTTGAAATCCTGGATCATCCTGGATCTTCAAGCAGCGCCCGAGAGGGGCTGCCGCATATCGACCTCAGTGGATTTCTAGTGATGCCGGGACTCATTAATGCGCACGATCACCTGCAATTCGCTCTGTTCCCCCGCCTCGCCAATCCGCCCTATCGAAATTACGTAGATTGGGGGACAGATATCCATGACAAGCGTCGTGATGTAATCGCCAGGCATCGTGCAGTGCCTAAGGCCGTCCGCCTATGGTGGGGCGGGATCAAAAATTTGCTTTGCGGTGTGACAACGGTTTGTCACCATGATTTGTTATGGTCAGAATTGCGGCGGAACGACTTCCCGGTTAGGGTCGTCCAAAATTATGGCTGGGCACATTCTCTAGCCCTGGGCGGCGATCTCCTCGCGGCCCGGTCAGCTACGCCGGAGCAGGGGCCGTTCATACTTCATGCTTGTGAGGGGATAGATGAGCAGGCACATGCAGAGCTCGCAAAGCTCGATCAACTGGGGCTTCTGGATGCGCGGACGGTTCTGGTGCATGGCCTTGCAATCGACGATGCAGGTGTCAAACTCATCAGGCAAAGACGAGCCTCTCTGATCGTCTGCCCGTCATCAAACCAATCTCTTTTCGAGAGGCTTCCAGATATGGCGCGGCTTGGGACGATCGAGAATGTCGCGCTTGGAAATGACTCTCCATTAACCGCTGAAGGTGATCTGCTCGATGAGGTTCGGTTTGCCGGCCGCTCTTGCGGCATCGATCCTGATGCCATTTACCGCATGGTCACGGAGGCTCCCGCCGCGGTACTTCGATTGGGGAATCAAGAGGGTTCCATAACGGCAGCCGGTGTCGGCGACCTGATGGCAGTGCGGGATACGGCGGAAGTTGGCGTCGATAGGCTTCCAAAGCTTTCTATGCAGGATGTGGAACTCGTCATGGTCGGCGGCCGCGTGCACCTTGCGTCCGAAGCGATCATGGAGCGGCTTCCTGCAGCTGCTTTGCAAGGCTTAGAGCCGTTGTGGATCGACGGTGCGGTCCGGTGGTTGCGGGCGCCGGTAAGGGATCTCCTAACGAAGGCCGAGGAAGTACTTGGAAAAGGGGACGTCCGATTGGGAGGCAGACCGGTCCGCTTACCGACATAGAGTTAGCCATCATGAGAGATCAAAAGTCACACTTCGGCGTCCTGTCTTTCGGTGGGACTGGGCACCTGAATTCGCTGTTCGCGCTATCACGACGCCTCGTGGCTCGTGGACATCGAGTTACGTTTTTCCAACGACCAGAGTTGGAAGCTAGAGTACGAGAATGTGGGATTGAGTTCGCCAGGATCGGGTCGCCCCGGTCGGTTGCTGAACCACGTTACGCCCGGTCTGCCGTGGCCGATCTCCGGTACCGCATTAGGCGGATTACCGACGAGATGGACGTATTTCTAACACATGCTCCCGATGCAATTTCTCGATTGAGAATCGATGTTCTTATCATTGACGAGATAACGCTGTCGGGACCTACGCTAGCTCAGTTGTTGGACTTGCCTTACATCTTGGTGTCGACGTCTGTGCCTCATAACTTTGGGTGGGACGTTCCCCGCTCGCTCTCACAATGCGGCAACGCCATCTCGGTATTTGGTAGGTTGCAGAAATTTCTGCTGCAAGTCTCGGTGTTTCGGATGTGTGGCCCCGTCCGCTGGAAACTCGAACACTACAGGCGAAAGCTTGGTCTTGGACCGGCCTGGGATGTTCAGAAGACCTTTCCAGCTCTCGCGCATCTCGCAACGTTGCCGGAGTGTCTCGACTTCCCGCGCGCGACACTACCAATCAACTTTTATTACACCGGCCCCTTTGTGGATCAAAGCGCGAGACCTCCGGTTGAATTTCCATGGGATCGTCTTGATGGACGACCGGTGATTTATGTTTCCTTGGGAACTGCGCGGAAGATTCGGCCGTCCAGTTTCCGTACCATTGCTGAGGCTTGTGAGGGATTAGATGTGCAAGTCGTAATGTCTTTGGGCGGTCGTCGTGATCCGGAGATGTTTGGGGATTTGCCAGGCAATCCCGTAATCGTCAGAGAAGCTCCCCAGCTCGATCTCATAAAGATCGCGACCATAGTGATCAATCACGCGGGAATTAACACTGTGCTGGAGACCCTGATGGAAGGCAAGCCCATGATTGCCATTCCGATAACTCATGACCAACCCGCACTGGCAGCTCGTCTGGCCTGGTTGCACGTTGCCGAGGTGATTCCGGAAGCAAAGCTCTCTGCCGAGTCCCTTCGGCCCGCTGTACTCAGGGTCCTCAACGACTCGAGCTATCGCGACGCCGCTCGGGAGATTCAAGGCAAGGTCCAGGCTGTCCACGGCCTGGAGAGGGCAGTCGAGGTGATCGAGAGACGTTTAGGCGACCGATCACGGAACGTCTCGACGATGCCGGCAAGAAGGTTGAAATCCGAATGACAGCAATGTGATATGTCGATGACAACATTCCAATTAGGCAGCATAATTAGGCGTGAACTCCTCGCAGAATCATCCCGGGGTCCGCTGGACCGAGCGGATCGTTCTGATCCTGTTGCTGCTTTACATCGGCTTGCACACCCTACCGCGCGCCTGGCGTAGCTTGATTACCGATTTTCCCAACTACTATCTTGCCGCTCGGCTGATACATGAGGGTCACGACACCTCCCGGATGTATGAGTGGACCTGGATCCAACGCGAAAAGGACCATCGCTCTATTGATGTGCGAGTCATCGGCCTCGCCCCGATCACGCCGTTTTCCACGTTGATTATCTGGCCTCTTACCGGCCTCGCGCCGCTTGCTGCGAAACAAGTCTGGATCTTGACCAATCTTCTGCTGCTCGTTCCCTTGGCATGGTTCCTGCAATCGATGACCGGGTTGGGCTACCGGCGGATCGCATTGGCCTTTGCGCTAAGTGTCCCACTCTATCGGAATCTGGAGTATGGACAGCTTTATGTAGTAGTTCTTCTCTTAATCACTGCAGCCTGCTGGGCGTATTTGCGCGGATTCCATCGGGTGGCTGGCTGCCTTATTGCGCTTGCCGCGGCTTGCAAAATCTTTCCAATCCTGTTCTTTGTCTTCTTTATCCAAAGAAGGAGCTGGCGCGCACTAACTTGGGGAGCAATTACAGGTGCGGCAACGCTTCTTATTTCTACAGCGGCCTTCGGATGGAACGTTCATCGGACGTATCTGCACGAGGTCCTTCCGTGGGCTCTTCATGGCGGAGGTCTGCAGCCCTATCGGGCGGGGGCTTCACTCTCCGGCGTGCTGCATTACCTCTTTCTCTCAGAACCTCAGTGGAACCCGCAGCCATGGCATTACTCCCCGCTGTTCTACGCGCTGCTCCTGTCCACCGTCCAGGTGCTGGCAATGACACCCGCGATCCTGCTCATCCGCAGAAAAGGCAGTACGCAGGAACGCATGCTGTTGGAATGGTCGGCATTGTTGACCGCGGCCCTGGCAGTCTCCACAATTCCCGCCTCGTACAACTTCCTACTGTTGGTATTTCCCATCTGTGTAGTTGCGGCGGAATTGTTGCGGCGTAAGCGCTACTTATGGCTCGCCACTCTCCTGGTGGTTTATATCGCTATCGGTTTCCCGCTGCCAGCTCCGCACGGGAGCATGGGACCTTTGGTCCTCTTGTATTTGCCGCGACTTCCGCTAATGTTTGCGTTGCTCGTCGGTATCTATGTGCTTCTATGGCGTGATGCCTCTTCCGCACCCGCGCCGCTGGACTGGTCTCGCTATGCATGGATTGCTGCGATGGCCGTCACCGCGGTGTTCACCATGTTTTCCACGGCCCATCGCGAACGTGCCGTGCGAGAGGACTATGCATATCGTGTGCCGCTACAGGCTCAGGGATTTGCTAACGAAGGCCCGGGGAGCGCGGACGCGGGAGTTCGTTATATAGCCTTCAGAATGGATGGATACCGGCTAATCACTGAGGGGCGGAATTTCGAATCAACTGACCCTCCAACTGGTTCTCCGGAAGACGATCTCTCCTACACCAGCGGTTTCGGGCACACCTGGGTAGAACGAACACGTGGCTCCAGATCCGTCGTTGTGGATGTAGCCGACCCCTCGCGTACCGTGGTGGATGACGCGGAACAACCAATGATCTCGTCGGATGGCCAGAGCCTGGCATTTCTCCGCGACGATCACGGACGGGGACAACTCATGGTTCGAAGCGGATTTCAATCCGATAAACCCACCGAGGTTGCGCTCACCCGCCCCGAACTGAATGTCTACGAGGCATCCTTCAAGTCGTCGACGGAATACGCATTTGTCGCAGCAGACCAAGGGCGTCCCCCGCAGATCTACCTGAGGGACGCGACCCATATGGATTCTCCCCTCGCCCTGGGCGAGACCCGCTATCCGGCACTCTCGCCGGATGGACGATGGATGGCCTATAGTCGCCTGGATCATGGTGCATGGAATCTCTGGCTTCGCAACCAGGGCAGCGGCGCAACAAGAAGGGTCGCGGATATTCCATGCAATCAGATCCAGCCGTCCTGGGAGGACGACTCAAAGACACTTCTCTATGGCACAGACTGCGGGCGGGCCTTGTGGTTTACTGCCATCGCACGTCGGCGGGCGATCCCCTGAAGGCGGACTTCGATCTGAGGCAGATTCGCATCGGTAACTTTCTCGGCATCTCTAATCGACTCAGATGCGTTCCACCAAAACGGCAAGTTGCTCGATAGCATCGTCCAGGCCGCAGTACTCGAGCTCATAGGTCGGAACCGAGGAGAGCTTTTCCAATATCTTTTTGTGCTTTTTGCGAATCTCTCCAGCGGAGAACAGCTCTTCCTGCATCCGTTTTGTCGCCGTGCCTTCTGGTAGAGGAACGATTCTCGCCTTTGCGTCCGGGTGCCGGTTCAGATAGAGAATCGCGTGAACGTTAGCCTCGCATGCGGCGTCGAGGTGGGGGAGCTGCGACACAGTAGCCTCGATAGAAGGTTTTCCCTCCATGCGGGGTGTCACTTCCAGGCGTGCAAGCTCACTGAACAGGGCCTTGGCCTCCGGTCGGAAGCGCACTCGATGCGAGTGTCCAATCACTCGAGGAATGGCGTGATCATTGATCAGATAACTCGTATCGTCCGAGGTATACGTCCATCCGTCTCGAGCGCACGCATACGCAAGTGTTGATTTCCCGGCCCCGGATTCACCACAGAGCAAGATGCCTTTGCCATTCTTGGCGACACAGGCGGCGTGTATATCAGTTACTGCCGACGCTCCCAGCAGAAGGTACACGACCTTCTCCAAAAAGTTATAGCGAAAATAAAGCTTATTGTTCACAGCAGCTTTGCTTAGCCAGACGAAGCTTTCACAAGTCCGTAGATCCAGTACCGCGTGATTATCCTTGTCTGCTAGTAAAGAATACAAATGATTGAATTCCCGGCGGGTTGGTTCCGGCGGAACGCTCGAGCTGCCTCCTTCGCTTACGCCAATTCGTATCTGAAGCGGAGTGTTGCCTCGGCAAAGACGCCTGTGCCCAAAGCTCTCTCTTGCAGCCTGCAAGACGTTAGGATCGTTCGTGATGATTTCGACCGGGAAGCCCAGTGGATAGAAGGCACCACGCAGGGGTAGGTCCATATCGTAAAGGAGCTCATCCTGGGGCCTGCTTAATTTGTCCTTCGCGGCCCCCAACAACGCAGCATTTCCAACGAGAGCGCGAGCCATAACTCTACCTTTCAGCCTCCAGGAAGTAAAAGTATCGCCTTCAGCGGGAGACGCCACGAGGCTCCGCGAGGCATTCGGATCGAATACGCAGGATCTGGTGTTCACCGTGCGAAGACGACCTTAGGGCGACGATAAAGACTCGGATGATTGGAGTTGTCACTTGCTGGTCAGTGAAATGTCACCGTTTCGTACAGATGGTTCCCGTTGGCTCCGGAACGACCATCCACCCGGAGCCGCACCATGACATTCAATTGACAAAGGATGGACGATCCGGAGACACGGTTGACCTCGTCGATCCTTATCGTGAATATTACTATGCTGCGATCGATATCGACAGTTGGGCGGAGGAGAGAAGTGAAGGCGTTTCGCGAACTCAGAACGTGTGATTTGACACCAGGGATCCTGCAGGATGAGATCGCCTCGAAGGGCTATGTCCTGATCCGAGACCTCTTGCCCAGGACAGCCGTCAGCTCCGTAGAGGATGACGTTACGCAGGTGCTTTCCGCTGCGGGTTGGCTGCTAGCCGATCACGACCCGCGGGAGCGCATGGCCAATGTCGAAGCAGCCTGCGGCGATCCCGACCCCACGTTCAAGCGCGTCTACCAGCAAGTCTTCAATCTGGAGTCGTTCCACTCGTTGCCGCATCAGCCCGCGCTGCTTGAGGTGATGAGGATGCTCGTCGGTGAGCAGGTTTTGGTGCATCCAAAACCGATTGGGCGATTGATCTTTCCTAATTGCGAGCGCCTCGTCACGCATGCTCATCAGGACTACGAGTTCATGGGCGGGGATCCAGAGTTTTTTACCGTATGGATACCCCTCCACGACTGCCCCGTCGATGTAGGCCCTTTGAGAATTTTGGAAGGCTCTCATCGTTTCGGCATTCAAACCCATGAGCGGGAGAATCTACATGTTCCCGAGATTCCTATCGAGGCAGCCCTGGGAGACGGCTGGGTCGGGGGCCACGTGCACGCCGGCGATGTACTAATCTTTCACAGTCTTACCGTTCATGGGGCTTCGCCTAACCGTTCAGACCGGCTTCGTCTTTCGCTGGATTGTAGATTCCAGGATGCGCGGCGAGTACTGAACCCCGCTAACCTGGTCTTTGCCGGTGAGTCAGGGAAATCTTGGGAAAAGACATACGCTGGTTGGAACTCGGACAAGCTTAAGTTCTATTGGAAGAAAATGCCTCTGACGTTAGTGCCGTCGAAAGCAGAGCTGTCGCAGCGGGCGGAGACAGAAGAGTCGCCGTCGGCGCGAGCGAAGTTTGCCAGAATGGTGAGCCAACTCGACTAGGTCGCGCACAGGCGAACGTCCTAACAGCAGGTCTTCCCTCGATAGGAAACGAGTCCATAGTGCTTGCACTGTACGGTGCTCCTCAGAAGTACAGAGCGCGCACTCGTGAAGTTCTGAAAGGTAATCAAAATGGCACGTCGTGTAACGCTATCTATAGGAGCAGTCGTCGCAGTCAGCATCTCTGTTCTGGGGTGCGGAGGGAAGCAGCACGATTCCTCCAAGGTCAATCGTAGTCCGGCGAAGCAAGACTCGCCGCCCGCACAGCAAGCCGACGGTACAGCCGATCTCATGGGAGTCGATCTTCGTGGCAGCTCCGCGCCCGGTTTCACGCTGAAAGACCTTCACGGTAAAAACGTCTCGCTTGCTGATTACAAAGGTCGCGTCGTTTTGGTCAATTTCTGGGCGACTTATTGTGGTCCGTGCAAGCTGGAGATGCCGTGGCTGGAACAGCTCCAAAGGCAGTATCAGAATGACGGTCTAGTGATCCTCGGCATCGACCAGGACGAAGGATTGACAGAAAAGAACATAGAGACCGCGGCAAAGCACGTTGGCGTAAGTTATCCAATTCTGATGTCTGAACCCGGCGTCTCCAAGGCGTATGGCGGAGTGGACTATCTCCCGGAAACGTTCTACGTCGATCGTAAGGGCAAGGTATTGTTGCAGACGGCCGGCGCACCTACGAAAGAACAAATCGAGGCAAACATTCGTCAAACGCTTGCTGCGGGCGCTTGATTGAGTGGAAGAGAACTAAATGCGTATGTGGTGGGGCGTCGAAGCCAGGCAGTCCGGTTACGTCCGGCAGCTAACGCTACCGGACGCCTGGATCTTAGGTTTGCGCCAATTATCAGCCTGACGAATGCTACTTTTTCAGCGATTGAATGGCAGCAAGAATTTCTGCGCTATGCGTCTGAATGTCCTTGACGTCCCACTCTTTCACAATCTCACCCTGAGGTGAAATGAGGAAGGTTGTGCGCTCCGCGTAGTGCATGGTCCCAAATGTGTGGACCGGTACGCCATACGCATCGATGACCTTGTGATCCGGATCGGCTAGAAGTTTGAACGTGAGCGAATCTTTTGTACAAAAGGTCTTGTGGCTCTCGACCGTATCAAACGAGACGCCTAGTACAACGGCATTGAGAGCGTCGTACTGAGCCAGATCGCGCTGAAAGTTATGGGCCTCAAGCGTGCATCCGCTCGTCTGGTCCTTTGGATAGAAGTAAAGCACGACCCACTTGCCTTTGTAGTCCGCGAGTGAGACTTGCTTATCTTCCTGTGAGGGCAAGGTAAAGCTAGGAGCGCGAGATCCTATGGGTGCGAGATCGGCTGCCAGCACAACGCTGGGTGCCAATGTGATCATGGCGGCAATCGCGCCTGCGATCGCCATTCCTATACCGCGGAAACGTAACATAACTGCCTCCTGGCCGCGCAACATTGACTTCGAGCAGCGCGCCGATCGTTATGCTACGGTGTTCTCGCGGCCGGATTGTCATGCTATTGTCATCGTTGCTTCAGGCATCCAGCCCGACCATCGCCTTTCCGAAATAGGTTGGCACAAGTAAACCAATGACAATTGCGTGACATTCTGAGGACGGGCATCTGACAACAAGGCTTAACCAAATTGGTAGCTTTGGTTTGATGGCGAGCCAATCACGCGCACTTTCTGAAGAGCGATCGGGTGCGAAAGGGTCCATCCGCTGGCGCTCCAGGTTGGATGAACCTCTGCGGTCGACGTTCTCCCTTCTCCGAAAACGGCAACGTCTTTCCTTCTTCTTGCTGATACTGGAGAGAGCGGCTGTGGGCCTCTGCGATCTCATGCTCGCCGGTGCGATGTACTTTCTGCTACTGCTATTGCAGGGCGCACCCCTCGCGCATCATCATTGGTGGACCCCAAAGACAACTCTCTCGGCGGCGATTGTCACGGTAAGTTTGGTCCTGCTCAGAGTATTACTGGATCTCTTCTCCACCCGCACTGTCGTCGGCCATATTCAAGGGCTCTACACCGACCTCCTTCTGCGTCTCACCCATGGCTACAACAATATGCAGTGGGCTCGGTTCGTTCATCGTAATCGAAGCGAGCTTCTAAACCATGCGATGTATACCGCACGGGAGGCTGCCAATTTCTACCATCTTGGAATCGAAATAGCCGCCGGCGCCATCGTCATTGCGTGTATGGCGGTTGCTCTCGTCTACCAGAGCCCGGCAGCTGCATGCGGTCTAGCCGTCACGGCTGGGATCTTGTATGGTGTGCACCGCTTCCTTATTCGCAGAAAGCTCCAACGGTCCGCCGCCGCGCGCGAAGAGGCGCAGCGGATCCTTCAAAGGAGTTTAGCGGACATGTTCTCCTCCGGAAAGGAAATGCGCAGTTATGGAACGGAGGCATTTTTCTCGGAGCGAATTGCTTCCCAGGCGCGGGCCGTAGCGGTAAGCCACCGGCAAGTAGCTTTTTTCCCCCAGGTCGCACGCATTATTACCGACCAGGGAGCGGTGCTGCTTTTTCTGTGCGTCGTCATCGCCGTGCAACTTCGTCACGGAGATGTACGTCAGCTTCTGTCATTGCTCATCTTTTATTTCGTGCTCTCCAGGCGGCTACTCCCTCTGATAAGCCAAATCTCATTCATGGCGGGTCAGATGGAAGGCTCCTACAAGAATGTTGAGATCATCGCAGATGAGCTGCAGGAATGTTCTCTGTGGGCAACGGCGACCTCCGACGTGCAGCGCGCGAGAGACAACTCGGTTGCAGATCTTGAGGATGTGAGCTTTGCTTTCCGGGAAGGATTGCCACTCTTGCAAAATATTAGTCTCTGTCTGCGCGGGGGCGAGAGGGTCTTGCTTTGCGGGGCATCCGGAAGCGGAAAGAGTTCACTTCTAAATATCATCGCGGGCATATTACAACCCACCGTCGGCACAATATGCGTCGATCGTACGAAGGTCGCTTACGTGCCACAGGATGCTGCCTTGCTGGATGATTCGATACGCAACAATCTGCTGTTTGGACTCACATCAAAGAGCGACGCAGAACTAATGCATGCGTTAGAGGTCGCCGACCTGCGAGAATTCGTGGCAGCGCAGCCGCTAGGTCTGGATTCAGGCGTCGGCGACAATGGCATCCTGTTCTCAGGCGGGCAACGACAGCGGTTGGGACTTGCGCGAGCGATCCTACGCAATCCCAGCCTGCTCCTCCTGGACGAAGCGACTTCTGCTTTGGACGCAGTCACTGAGTCGAAGATTCTTACGAATCTCAGCGCGACGGGAATAGCAGTTGTACTTGTGACGCATCGGGCGCTTCGCCTGGATTTTGCCCAACGATCGCTTCGACTCGAGCATGGTTGTTTGACTGAAGAATCGATCCAGGCGCCTCCGCTGACTGAGGCGGAAGATATTACAGTCGTCGCGCTCTGAATTGCTCAGACACGGCCGCTGCCCATGTCTCTCAGCGAAAATGAGCCATGGAGCGTACTGACGACCGATTGGGAATGTGTAGTCTCAGCCAGAGCGCCAAAAAGACGACGCCCTGCCGATAGATCTCAACAGGGCGTCGTCTTTATTCCAATGACTGGTGCTTTACGGATTCAGGAAGCGAAGCAACTCCGCCTTATCCCGCATACTCAGCGACGCCCTTACAGTCATGTGGCGCACGACCGTCTCGGAAATTCTGGGAGAAAAGCCATCAGGCGTGTTATGGCACCGCGAGCAGTTTTGCCGGAAGACGCGGGCGCCCGGATCTTCATGCTGTTGCGAAGCATGCGTCGTCGCGGAATTGTTCTTTGGCTGTGGGCTGGGCGGTTGAGCCTGCTTTGCCGTCTGCGCGAACGCAACCGAGCTGGTAAGCAGTAAGAAGGAGAACAGGACACGTTTCGTATTCATGATCATTTTCCTTTCCAGGCCGGGGTCAAAAAGCGGTAAACAATCCCGGTCTGCCAGATGTTGTGGTTGCCAGTGGAGGCGAACTCCCGGGAGTAGCTGGTTAGAATTCTAGTGTTGTGCGGCAGGTTATAGTCCAGACCGAAATCGGCAAGCTGGGTGTTCACTGGTGGAAGGCCATCACTGCTAAAGTTGTCGCGACGAAATGTTTGCTGCATACGAAAGAGCGGCTCAATCCGTCCGATCCAGCTGTCGAAACCACCAAAGGCCTGCGTGCGGTACGCGGTCTCGATCCAATAACCTTGCGCGTGATGTCCGCGCGCGAACTCAGAGCGGAGTTGAAAACCGGAGTTGGACGGTTCCCACCACACATGGGCGCCATAGAAATTCTCTTGAGTTCCTTGCAGCAGCCGGTTATAGGAAAGCCCGATCTCCAGGCCGTGATCAGGTAAGAATAGGCTGACACGGCCGCCTGTTGACCGCTTGGCTTGGAAGTACTGATTATTTACAAGGCTTGAAAAGTATGCGTTGTAACTAACCGAGTATTTAGCACGCGAGATCGCCGAACCACTCAGCATCCCGCCGGTACCAACGCCCGTGCTCTCGGTGCCGAGACTTGCAAGGAGGGGTCCTTCTTGGAAGTTGCCGATCCAGATCGGTGAGAGGCGATCGTTATAAGTATTGAATGGAATCAAATAACTGCCACCCACAACTGTGATATGCGGCGACAAGGTATAGTCACCTTGAAGATAGGTGAGGCTGACGAAGTGGGTGTGATTATAGCCGGGGCTACCGTCCCCGTTGGGCGCGAAGGACTCAAGCAGAACCGCGCGCGACTCTATCAGTAGCCGCGGTCCGATGGGAGCGGCAATCAAAGGCTCAACGATAGGAAGATAGCTTGTTTGTCCCGCGTTCGTGGCTGTAAAGAAACCAACGCCGCCTGAGATCAGGGGTGTATTTTGTGCGGTCATGGAAGGGATGGCCGCAGACATCAGCAAAGTCAAAAGCGCTAACTTTGTTGCCGTTGCGGATCGGCAGTGGCGGAAATAGAGTCGCGAACGTGGCATAGTTGCGACTCTAGTTAGTCGCTCCGCTCAGCGTGTCTCTAGCGAGTCTGCGCTTTGTCAATTGATTGTCATTCGGGAAAAAAGAAGCCCTATGTCGCACATCGAGAAGAGGCTGGGTCGAATTCTGGCGAGCTAAAAATATTGGAGAAGGTCGAGGAAGCAAGACTGTGACAATCGCTTTACGAATAGGTGACAACTAGGCGATTCGAGGGTGGCTAAGGTTGTCACAAGCGCTCTTCTATGTGGCGGGATGTAGGAACACGCAAAATGCTGTAACGCAGTTTTCAATTGAACCGAGGCTCTCTAATGTTGTCATTTCCTTCTGTCGCGACAAGATTGCCGTCCACTGCACTTTCCGTCGAAGAGCGATTTCAACAGGCTCTGGAGGATATGCGTTCAGGGCGCCCCGTCATCCTGGTGGACGACTTCGACCGAGAGAACGAAGCTGACCTGATCGCCTCCGCCGAAACAATCTCAGTTTCAACCATGGCTCTATTCATCCGGGAGGGTAGCGGGATAGTATGCCTCTGTCTTACGGATGCAACCCTCGACCGGCTGGAACTACCGCAAATGGTTTCGACCAACGAAAGCTGTTTCCAGACTGCCTTTACAGTGACCATTGACGCACGCGAGGGGGTCACGACGGGGGTCTCGGCACAGGATAGAGTGGCGACCATCCGTGCAGCAGTTAGATCTGACGCCCAACCGCGCGATCTTGTTCGTCCGGGCCATATCTTCCCTCTGAGGGCGGCTCCCGGTGGTGTATTGACGCGGCAAGGACACACGGAGGGTTCAGTAGATTTAGCAGTGCTGGCAGGAATGAAACCGGCTGCAGTGATTTGCGAGATTACAAATCCCGACGGGACGATGGCGAAGGGCTCCGAAGTCGATCGATTTTCCCGACGACATGGTTTGGTGATGTTGAGTATTGCTGAACTCCTGGATCACCGTCGTCGTCATGAGGAGCGACGGGAAGAAGCAGCGATATCTCGCTAACGAGTCGCATTGTCAGCTTTAGCTTCAAAAAGACAACCAATCATTCCGCCGAATCCCCCCGGAAACGGCCGAGGGTTTGGGCGGAAAGATATTGGAGAAGACCCCGGCGATAAGCCTATGAATGAGAAGGATCCTTTGGCGGCATCTAAGACAGCACCTGCGATGGCTGCTCAGTTCCACTTTGCAGTGGTCGTCAGCGAATTTAATTCTTTTATCACCGATCAGTTGCTCAGCGGCGCGCTGCGCACCTTATTGTCCCATCAAGTGAGCGAATCCAACATCAAAGTTGTGCACGTTCCGGGAGCATATGAGATTCCTTTTGCTGCTAAATTACTGGCGCAGTCCTCCAATGTCGACGCGGTTATCTGTCTAGGCTGTCTCATCCGAGGCGACACGCTTCACTACGAGTTGATTGCCAATGAAGTGTCACGGGGCGTCGGACAATCCGCTCTCGAAACTGGTGTTCCGCACGCATTCGGTGTCATCACTTGCGACACCCAGGAACAAGCCATCAATCGGGCGGGATTGAAGGCCGGCAATAAGGGATCGGAAGCGGCCACCGCAGCCATTCAAATGGCAGGCATTAAGAACGATTGCAAGAGTGAACGTGCTTGCTGATTCGGCAAGTACAACGCCGTCCAGAGCACCAACAAGACAATGACAATTCGTTGACTGGCGCATGACACCCAGACCCTTCTAGTTCTTTACGGTGAGAGCTGAAGAGAGAGGTTCAATGCCGCAGTTTTCCAAGTTACCCCTTCTTGTCAGACTCGCCAGGTGCCATCGTGCGCAGATGCTTATCTGTCGCGATCGACTTTCACGAGCCGCCTCGATAGGGGCTGTATTGGTGGCATGCATGTTTTTTTCTGCTCTGACAGTGCATGGCCAAATTCCGACTGGCGCTGCCCCGCCGCAGGGCATGACCCAGCCCGCGGCAAATGATAGCAGTTCAGATTCGACGGGATTGAGCTCTGACCAGACGGGTTCTTCAGGATCTTCTGCTACCGATTCGTCCGATGACGATCGAAATCTCCAATCTGGCGGAGATAGCTTAGGAACTCCGCTCTCTCTCTCATCTGATCAGATCATTCGCATCCTGCAACAGAATCCGGATTTGGTTGTGGAGTTGAAGTCCCAGGCCGCGGATCGTCTGCAACAACAAGGGACCGAAATCGACGCGAACAGCATCACCGATCAAATGCTCTATGACCAGATTGCGACGAACGCTGACCTACGTGTAAACATCACGACCTTTTTGCGAGCGCGCGGATATGTCTCATCCAACGATCTACCGACGACGGGTTCGAGCTCAAACGAGGGTGGTATCCCCGGCGAACCATTTCCCGGGCAGCGCTCGACTTCGGCGTCTGGCGGTACTGACGCGGCGAAACTGGCTGCGGCCTCTGGCTTGGATTCTGGATCGTCGCCGTCGGGGCCAACCGATCTTTCCACGAGCTCGACTCAATCCCCGAGCTTTGTAGCGAACCGCTTGGACACCGAGCAGCGTCGCGGCCGGGAAGCGACCAATGCCTCCACCGACCTGCCGAAGGTCCTTCGGCAGCCAACGCCCTACAATCTCCAATCAATGCGTGATCTATATACGCAGATCCCCGAGCAGACAGCCTCCCTCAAACGGTTTGGGTCTGAAGTCTTCCTGAACAGGGATATGTCTGCGATGGCACGCGGCGGTGCTGGTCGCGATACTCCGCTCGATGTGCCGCTGGGGCCGGATTACGTTGTCGGTTCTGGAGATACGCTCACCATCAACATGTGGGGCGGGATGACCCAAAGTCTCACGCGCGTCGTCGACCGGGACGGCCGTATTCTCTTGCCAGATGCAGGTTCCCTCGATGTCGCAGGGCTTCCTCTCCAACGAGCGGAAGCTCTGATTGCGGACGCTCTCAAAAAGCAGTACCGCGATGTGCAGGCCAGCGTCACGGTCTCGCGCTTACGGTCGGTGCGAGTCTATGTGGTTGGTGATGTGCAACGACCAGGCGGCTATGACATCAGTTCACTCGCGACACCACTAAGCGCCTTATATGCGGCCGGTGGACCAACATCCGTCGGCTCCCTTCGTATTGCACGTCACTATCGGGGCAACCAGCTAGTGGAGGATGTCGATTTGTATGACTTCCTCCTGCATGGTATCCGTAACGGGAGCGCCCGTTTCGAAAGCGGCGACACCCTGCTCGTGCCTCCCGCAGGTCCGCAGGTTGCGATTTCCGGCGCAGTCAAGCGGCCCGCGATCTACGAAGTTAAGGCTGACGACTCGACGCTCGCTTCGTTGATCAATGATGCGGGCGGCGTTACGGCGGCGGCTTCGCTCGCCCATATCACCATCGACCGCATCAACGCCGGGCACCAGCGCGAGACAATAACGCTGAAGTCTCCCGGCGACGAAGACGCCAAGCTCGAACACGATGCCCTTGCCGCGTTCCAGGTGAAGGACGGGGACCGCATCCGCATCGGGCCCATCCTCCCCTATAGTCAGCGCGCTATCTATCTCCAGGGTCATGTCACACGCCCCGGCCGCCTGCCCTACTCCGACGGCATGCGCCTGAGTGACGTGTTGCATAGCTACAGCGACATGCTACCCGAGCCATCGGCGCATGGTGAGATCGTCCGTCTCGTTCCGCCAGATCTTCATGCGGAAACTATCGAGTTCAATGTTCCTGATGTCCTCATTGGAAACGCAAATGTGGACCTTCAGCCTTTCGATACCATTCGCATCCTGGGCCGCTATGAACTCGACGCCCCGGTAGTCAAAATTCAGGGCGAGGTGCTTCGACCCGGATCGTATCCGCTATCGAAGGGCATGACCGCGGCGCAATTGGTACGTATGGCGGGAGGATTCAAGCGCGACGCGTTGCTGCAAAGCGCCGATCTGACTAGTTACGGAATCGTCGACGGAAACCGGATCAGCGGACAGCTCGCGACGGTTCGTATCGGTGCTGCCGTCAATGCAACAAGTCCCGACGCAGATGTGCCGCTCAAACCAGGTGACATCCTAACCATCCATCAGATCACCGGATGGAACGAAATTGGTGAATCGGTAACGCTTATTGGACAAGTAAGGTTCCCAGGCACATACGGGTTCCAGGAAGGAGAACGGCTAAGCTCTGTGCTGCGCCGTGCTGGAGGATTCCGCGATACAGCTTATCCCACAGGAGCAGTACTGGTTCGGGATCAGGTGCGTCAACTGGAAGAGAAAAGCAGGGAAGAGCTAATTCGTCAGATCGAAACCAGCTCTGCTTCGGCACGCCTTTCGCCGAATCTCGGAGCAGGCGATTCCGGTGCAACCCTGAAACTCATTCAGGCGCAGCAAGATCAGGTGCTCTCTCAATTGAAGAGTCAGCCTGCGAGTGGCCGTCAAGTCGTCAACATTACTGCTGACATTAATAGCTGGGCCAATACCCCCGCAGATATCGAGTTGCGCCGAGGGGATGTACTGACGATCCCCAAGCGACCCAGCTTTGTCCTCGTAACCGGCCAGGTCTATAACGTCACGGCACTCACCTACTCCGAGGGCAAGACAGCCAAATGGTATCTCCAGCACGCCGGCGGAACGAGCGATGCAGCCAATCGTAAAAACATCTTCGTAATCCGTGCGAACGGTTCAGTCGTTGGCCGTCATTCCGCGGGTGCCTTTGATCCGGGCGTCCTTTCAACAAAGCTTGAACCAGGGGACGTTGTCGTCGTACCTCAAAAGGTAATCGGTGCGTCATTGTTCTGGCGGAACCTGCTGACCGCTGCTCAGCTCGCCTCATCGATTGCTATTACCGCAGCTGTGGCGAACCTTTAGCAAGTCATGGTCGCGCCACGTTTCCTAACACTCTTCTTGGTATGTTTCTTGCCCACTGCGATGATTCAAGCTAGCGACACATCCAATTCGCGCAACCCCTCAAACATGGCATCGACGTATGTCCCGATTGGGAGCTGGGTCTATCCCGCATTCGATCGTCTTGCTGCCGAGGGGTACGTCCCGAACGCTTTCTTCAGCCTTCGCCCGTGGACCCGCATGGCCTGCGTTCGCATGGTGCAGCAAGCTGAACTACGCCTTGCTCATGATCCAAAACCGCCTTCCGATGCTGCCACACTCCTTCGCAGCCTCAACCAGGAGTTTGCGGTCGAACAGCAAGAGATCGATGGTGCGCGCAACGGTGACCTCCGTCTCGAGTCGGCCGACCAACGGACCACTTCCATCGCCGGCAGACCGCTAACCGATGGGTTTCATTTTGCCGAAACCATCGTAGATGATTACGGGCGCCCCTTTGCAGAGGGGCTGAATAGCTACTCGGCAGTCTCGCTTCATGCTGCGGCTGGTTCTTTCGCCGCCTACGCGCATGTGGAGCTTCAACATGTGCCATTTGCCCCCCAGCCGGATGCCACAATTCAGCAGGCGATCGCCGCAGCAGATTTCACCTCTGCCGGCCAACTGGGGCCGCCCACCGGTTTTACTCGCGGAAGGGTGTTGGACGCGTATGTCTCCTATACGTTTTCAAATAACCAATTCTCCTTCGGTAAACAGACACTGTGGTGGGGGCCGGCGCGGAGCGGCGCGACACTCTTCAGCAATAACGCAGAGCCGGTGACGATGCTCCGCTACGATCGGATCGTCCCTCTAACACTTCCCGGCTTTTTGAAATATCTGGGGCCTATGCGCATGCAATTTCTCGTGGGCCGGCTCTCGGGTGCGCAATTCGTTCAGGCAGACAACAGCATCATCGGCGCCCCCGGCGTTGCACTAAAAGATCAGCCGTTTATTCACGGCGAGAAACTTTCATTCAAGCCCACCGAGAACTTTGAATTCAGTTTCTCGCGTACGGTTCTCTTTGCTGGAGAAGGTGCGCCCTTCACCGCCCACACGTTTCTGCGCAGCATCTTTTCCCTTTCCGGAGGGGCTGAACAAAACGATCCCGGTGACCGCCGCGTCGCCGTCGACGCGACGTATCGAATTCCAGGCTTGCGTAAGTGCCTCACCGGCTACGTCGATGGATTCTCTGAAGACCAGCCCTTTCCGCCCAGCTATCCGACCGAAAGTACTTGGATTTCCGGCTTCTTTCTTCGCTGCGTACCTGCCTTGCCGCATTTGACCATTCGAGCCGAAGGCCTGCTTTCGCCGCATCGCGACCTTGCGTTTCCCGGCTTCTTTTACTTCAACGTTCATTACCTCAGCGGCTACACCAACAACCGGCAACTCATCGGTAGTTGGATTGGGCGGGAGGGTGACGGAGAGCAGATATGGGCAACGTGGAACCTCTCGCCTCGATCCTCCATCGAGGCCAGCTATCGTGGCATGACTGTCAATCGAGAGTTCCTGCAAGGTGGCGCGCTGCGCGATTTTAGAGTGGGAGCCAATCTTCAAATTCGTCCCGAGTGGCAATTGACCCTTGAAAATCAGACAGAATGGTGGCGGTTTCCTCTGCTCGCCCCAACGCCCCAACGCAACAATGAATTCTCCATTCAGCTCTCCTATCAGCCCATTCGGAGGGCGAAATAATGACTAGTGTTTCAGCACCGGCACCACTTCACGAGACCGACGCGCGAGCAGTCGAACATCCAACGCACTGGGCCACTCGAGCCAGGCTTCTCTGGCAGTATCGTCGCATCCTCGCACGCGTTTCGGTGATTTCCTTAATCGCGGGCCTTTGCATTGCTTTCATCATTCCCAAACAGTACACAGCCGTGACTAGCATTATGCCTCCCGAGCAACAGGGTTCCAGTGCGATGCTCCTGGCCGCGCTCGCCGGACGTGGGAGCAGCTTGGGCGCGCTCGGCAGCCTTGCAGGCGGGTTTCTCGGTGAGCACCCCACGACTGCGCTCTTCATCGATTTGTTGCAGAGCGGGACCGTGAGCGGCCATCTTATCCAGCGCTTTGACCTCAAGCACGTCTATCACAAGCGCTACAACATCGATACGGCCAAACATCTCGCCCGCGTGACGAAAATTACGGATGACAAGAAGAGCGGTGTCATCACGATCAAGGTTGAAGACCACGATCCCGTGCGGGCTCGTGATTTGGCCCAGGGATATCTCGATGAGCTGAACGCCCTGGTTACGCGAACCAGTACTTCAGCGGCCCGCCAGGAAAGAATATTTATTGAGCATCGCCTCCATAGCGTTCAGGCGGATCTCGAACTTGCTCAGCTGCAGCTAAGCGAATTCTCAAGTAAGAACAGCACGATAGATATCAGAGAGCAAACGCGGGCAATGGTGGATGCAGGTGCCCGAGTCCAGGGCGAGCTCCTGGTGGAACAATCTGGTCTCCAATCGCTCCGCCAGATCTACGGTGACGGCAACATTCGTGTGCGAGAGACCGAAGCACGCATAGCGGCACTGCAGCAGGATCTCAATAAAATGACGGGCTCTTCTGCTCCGCTAGTTCCTGAGGAAGCCGGTGTGAACAACGCAAATTCGAGCACTGAAGCTAAAGGGGAACTCTACCCCCCTTTACGCCAACTTCCTCGCCTT
>Ga0302227_10000651_pt1 | contig 28693 bp, 16 predicted proteins | sample II_Palsa_N1_1_FD_193525 | JGI IMG/M metagenome (GOLD analysis project Ga0302227, IMG submission 193525) | Peat permafrost microbial communities from Stordalen Mire near Abisko, Sweden - II_Palsa_N1_1 | ecosystem: Environmental > Terrestrial > Soil > Palsa > Peat permafrost | place: Sweden... | reverse complement strand
TGGCGTGCATGGTGTGGTCTCCTCTGGCTTCGTAACCCGTGAGGAATGACCGCATCATGCGCGCACTGTTCCTTCAATCAGAACGCAAGTTGCTGATTGATCTAGAAGATTCGTGGGGAAACCTCAGGGACGGAGGAAGTTAAATGATCTGGACGCTCGCTCATGTTGGACACCTAAGGATGCTCTGATCTATTGAGGCTGAAACGGCCGTCCATATGCCGTGCAGAAACTTCGGCATGGCTGCGCCAAAATGACGATTTGACCAGCTGTTTCTTATGGCCGCGGCCGCTGATCTGCTTCTGATCAAGCCGTTGACCGCCCGTATTCGTACCTATTCCTGGTGCCGGGCGTGTTATCACCGATGCTGCAAGTGGGAGCCTCCCCGCGATAACCTACCTTTGATCTCAAGGCGGCGGCCTGCGACGAAGACCCGCTAGCGTCAGGGTGAAGATTGCGATTCCCGGAATCAATCCCGCCTTCATCGCTATAGGTAAAGCAATTGAAAAATTATAAGAAATACCTGCGGCAAGGCATCTAACATAGGAAATTGCTACTGCCATGATGGCTACCGCAACGAAAGCAACTAGGCCAGACAACCCCGCTCGTAACATTTTCATTGCCCAACCTTCTGTTGAGCATTTTGAGCCGCATTAATTTTTTCGAAGATCAAATTCGCACCTTCGGTTGAGCCTGCACCGACCACGTTTCCCCAGATAACGGAGCTGACTGGTGTAAAAACTGGCGTTTGCATCGAACTGGAAACGCCAGAACCAACCATGTAGCAAGCCATACTCGCGCCCCCACCCGTCAAGCCACCCACCAACAGGCTCTTGTTCTGGTTGTAGTACAGATTGTTGGCCTCGGTCTGCACCATGCCGACGCTTGTTCCAACTAACCCATTCAACACCACGTTACCGCCATAGCTGAGGTAACCGCTTGCCGTGCTGGCTCCTACGTCGATGTAGTTCACCTGGCTGAAATCGCCTCCGTTACGATACAGCAGCCCTCCAAGATTGATTGCGCCGGAGGTCGTGGCGGCGCCGCCACGCGAGGCAAACAAAAACTGCCAGATCGCGCCAGTTGAGCCTGCAGCCCCGTCTTCCGCTAACACGCCAGCCGCAGGGGCTCCGCCCAGCGCAGCGGCAATCGCCGCTAACGGTACGGCAAGCATCATCTTGCCATCGTTGTTGACCGCATTATTCGCGACCGTCACCCCCCATTCGGATCGATGACTCAGATAGTCCTGGGTGGTGATGTATTGATCCACTTGCAAACCTAGTTTGGCGGCTAGCGGATCAGTGGCATAAGCGAACGCATCGGGGATGTTTGCGTTACAAGCAGAGGAGAAGCCGCCTGCACTACCACCACAATCGCTATCGAGTTGTTGCTGCTGTTTTGCTGATACGATCTCCGCATCGCTCTTGGCGGATTGCACACAAACCTGATCACTGCCACATTGATCAACCTTCTTTTGCAGGGCGACCAATTGCTGGTGCGTTAGATAGTTGTACTGCGTGCCCGCCAGCGCCGTCGATGCACCCGCACCCCCACCGACCAGCGCACCGATCAGGGTGGTGCCGGCCAGCACGCCGTTGTTGCCGTAGGACGTCAGATACGGGATCGCCGCTTCGCTTGTGCCGGCACCCAGCGCACCGCCCAGCGCATTGCCACCACCCAGCGCAGCGATCGCGCCACCGGCGACGGTGTGCAGGGCGATGGCGCCGGCGGTGCCGTTGTCCAGTTTCAACGTGTGCTCGGCGTCGCCCGCCGCCGTCATGCCCACCTGACCGGCCAGCATGCCCGCCTGCTGGTTGTCGGCGATCTTCTGCGGATTAAACTTGTTGGCGAGCACTTGCGCGTCGAAGGTCGGGTTTCGATCGAGACCGCTCAGGTCCTGAGGTATCCCCACGAATCTTCTCGATCAATCAATACCTTGCATGTTGACTGAAGGAACAGTGCACGCATGATGCGGTCATTCCTCATGGGTTACGAAGCCAGAGGAGACCACACCATGCGCGCCACCGAAGTATTGCAAAAGTGCCTGGGCGACGCACTGGGTTCGATGCATGCGTTGCGCAGCCGCGTGTTGCTACGCGCCGTCGAGGCGATGATTCACGGCAGACGCCTGACGCTGATGGATCTGGCGCGCGCGTGGCCCGGAGCGGAACGCATTCGCGCGCCGCTGAAGGCATTGGATCGGTTGTTGGGCAATCACCATCTGCACGCCGAACGCGAGCATCTCTATCGGGCGATGACGCAGTGGTTGGTGCTCAATAAGCAGCCCGTCATCGTGATCGATTGGTCGGATCTGAAGCAGGATCGAAGCTGGCATCTGCTGCGCGCCGCGATACCCGTCGGTGGTCGTTCATTGCCCATCCTGGACATGGTATTTCCCGGCGAGCAGCAAGGTTCGCCGAAAGCCGAGAAGCAGTTTCTGCAACGTCTGGCCCATGTGCTGCCCGATGGCGCATGCCCGATCCTGGTGACGGATGCCGGCTTCCGGGCGCCATGGTTCCGGGCGGTCGAAGCGATGGGTTGGCAGTGGCTGGGCCGCTTGCGCAACACCACGTATCTCAAACCCGTCGAGGTGCCGAACGAGCCGTCGCAGTGGGTGTCGTGCAAGGCCATGTATGAACTGGCGAAGCGAACTCCACGCGACTTTGGGCAGATGGAGATCGTGCGCAGCAATCCACTGACCGCACGCGTGGTGCTACATGCCAAGCCGCCCCGAGGCCGCAAGCAGCGCAATCGGCAAGGTGTGCCGGCACGTAATTCAAATAGCCGCAAGCATGCGCAACGGGAGCGCGAACCATGGCTGCTGATGGCCTCGCCAAGCCTCAAGCTCGCCGCGCGTCAGTTGATCGCGCTGTACGCGCGACGCATGCAGATTGAGCTGTCGTTTCGCGACCTCAAATCGCATCGTTACGGGCAAGCGTTCGAAGACAGCCTCACGCGCAAAGGTCCTCGCATCGAGGTGCTGCTCTTGCTCAGCGCGCTGGCCGCGTTCGCCACATGGCTGGTCGGCATGGCATGCGAAGCGAGCGGCATCGACCAATGGCTGGCACCGTTTCGATCGAAACGGCGACTTTACTCAGTCATGCGTCTGGGCCGCGAAGCCTTGGTGCGACGATGGCTACAGATCCCGCTCAGTCGTCTCATCGAACAGATAAGCCAGCCCACGCTAGGTTTGCTCGATCAGCTTGGCGTTCCTGCATGAAAACGTGGGGATACCTCAGGCTCAGGTCGGTGTCGCCGTTGCGGGTGACGATCGTGCCGGTGGCGATGCCGGCCTGGGTAGTGCTGTGCTGGTCACTGTTTTGCGGCACGCCGATGCCGCCGCTGAAGCCGCCACCGCCGCCGCTACCCATGCCGCCGCCCACGCTGATGCTTTCGGCGCTGTATTTGGCGACGTTGTCGATGTTGCTGTAGGTCAGGCTACCGGTGTTGAGTACGTTTTTACTGGCATCGGCGGTACTGGCGATGACGCCGCCTTTCAGGTCGGTGTTGCCACCCACGTAGAGGTTGTAACCGCCGCTGCCGGCGCCGATCCCGCTAATCTGGGTGACGTCGGCGTAGTTGCTCTTGGCCTTGCTGGCCGCCAGTGACCCGCTGACGCCCACTCCGCCGTTGCTAAAGCCGTACACCAGCGTGATGCCGGCCTGCACACTATGGTTGGCGTAGTCGCTGGTGTCCTGCTCGCTGGCGATGTTGAGATTGCCGCCGATGTCAGCCAGTACCGTGTTGCCCTTGGCCTGCGCACCCTGGATCGTGGTGTCGTTGCCGCTGATCAGGGTCAGCGTGTTGGCCGCGTTTACACTGCTGTCCAGGTGCGTGGTGCCATTGCCGTGACCCTGTGCCTGGCCGGCGGCCACGGTGAGGTAAATGCCGGTGGTCTGGCCGATGCTCAGGCCCACTTCGCCACTGCTGTTGTGGCTGTCGCTCTTGTCGGTGTGCTGTTCGGCCTGGCTCAACAGGTTGAGGTTGTTGGCGGCGGCCAGCGTCACGTTGTTGCCGGCGATCTGGCTGCCGATGATGTTGAGGTCACCGCCGGTGGCGGCGATGGTCACATTGCCATTGCTGTGGATGGTGCTGCCGTAGGCGGTGTCGTCGTGGGTGGTTTCGGTGCTCTTGGCGCTGCTGGCGCCCAGGCCGACGCGCAGACTGATGCCGGTGGCCTGCCCGGCTCCCTTTGCCCCGTTCTGTGCGTATCCCGCGGCAGCCTGATCCGGGGTATTCTCCAACGCTTGCGCGCCGGTTTGGCCGCCCAAACCCATCGCATTGCCCGCACCGGGCGAGAACAACGTCTGCGCCGCCTGCGCGGCGTACAGCGCTTTCACTCGCGAGTCGTCGCTTCGCTGCGCGCCGTGCGCGTCGCCGATGACCGTATTGGCGACCGTGGCCGCACCGCCGCTAAGACCGACGTGAATGCCGGCGGTGCTTTGCTTGCTGGTCTGCGTGATATCGGTGCTGCCCAACGCCGCATCGATGGTGACGTTCTTGCCGACGATGGCGGTACCGGTGTTGCTGAGCACCTCGCTGCCGTGGATCAGCACGTTGTTGCCGGCGCTCAGGGTGACGCTTCCATCGACGCTGCCGACCACACTGCCGGTATAGCTGGTTTCGTTGATCGTGGTGGTGTTCTGGCTGCTTTGCTTGCCGATCATCACGCTCAGGCCGCCGCCGTTCATCAGGCCGGTGTGGCTTTTGCCGGTGCTGTCCGCTTCGGCATAGGTGTCTTGGCCGGCTGTCAGCGTGAGGTTGTTGCCGGCCGCCAGCACGACGTCGTGCGTGCCGACCACTTGGGCGGCGGTAGCGGTGAGGTCGTGACCGGCGGCGACGGTCACGCTGTCGCCCGAGAGCAGCGTCCCGACACTGTTGGTTTGCTGAATACTTTGAGTGCTGTTGCTGCTGCGTTTCTCTGGATCGATGGAGCCGAAGCGAGCCGCACTGGTATTGATCATACTCGACGAGGTTTTGCTGACGTCGTGCTCTTCGGTATGCACGTCCTGCCCAGCAGTGAGGTTAACGTCGTGACCCGCATACAGCGCGATGCCCTGGTTCGCCGTCGCCTGCGCCGCTTGCGCGGTGAGGTCGTGACCGGCCACCAGGGAGACGTTGCTGCCGCTGATCGATGTGCCGATCGCATCGCTGTCGCTGACGCTGTCGTGGGTGGTGGTCTTGCTGCTGGAGGTCAGGCCGGACTTTTTCGTCACCGTGTCCGTGGTGACGTTGTGGTTTTCGACGCCGGCATTGAGCGTGAGATCGTTGCCGGCACCCAGGGCGACGTTACCGCTGGCACTCGTGATGTTGGCGGCGGTGGCGATGAGGTCGTGACCGGCCGTCGCAACGACGCCATTGGCGCCATTTAGCGTGGTGCCCTGTACGGATTCGTCATAGGTCGACGTGTGGGTACGCGTGTGACCTTGCTGCGTTTGGCTGGTGACGGTCTGCGCGTTGGTCACCGCGTTGAGCGTGATGTCGTTGCCGGCGGCGAGAGCCAGCTGGTTGCCGGCAGTTAATTGCGCGCCCTGACTGGTGAGGTTGTTGCCGGCGACCAGCGCCAGGTTGCCACCGGCGCTGACGCTGGTGGTGGTGTAGGTGAGGTTTTCCTGCGTGGTCTGGCCCACTTCGCTGCGCGTGGTTTTCGCGGTGGCGTTGAGGCTGAGGTTGTTGCCGGCGACCAGCTGCGCATCGCCGCCCGCGCCGATGGTGCTGGCGGTGGCGGTCAGGTTGCGCCCCGCGACCATGCTGAGGTTGCCGCCGGCCTGGATCGGCGCCACACCGGTGGTGAGGTCACGCCCGGCCGTAAGTGCCATGTCACCGCTGGAGGTGATCAATCCGGTAGTGATCAGGTCACGCCCGGCCTGCACGGCGAGGCTTTGTGCGCTCAGCGTGCCGCTGTTGATCGTGTCGTGGGCGGTGGCGATGGCGAGCAGGCCACCACTGTTGATGGCACCGGTATTGATCAGCGTGTCGGCACTGAGCCAGGTGCCGTGATCGCTGCTGATGCTGCCGGCGTTGCTCAGCGTGGTGCTGGACTGGATGGCGACCTGATCACCGGCGATCAGCGCGCCGTTGGCCTTCAGATGGTTGGCGGTGGCCTGCGACAGGTACACCACCGGGGTCAGTACCTCTTGCCCATCGACCACCATGTCCACCAGCCACACGATGTCGGTGGTCAGCGCGCCGATCTGCGCGCTGGTCAGTGGCGCGCCCAATTTCTTGGAATGGCTGCATAGAAAGTAAAAAAACTGGCCGGTTTCATTTCATGTTAACCCGCTTGTCGCAGCGTTCAATGCACTTGAACCATGGCTGACCTGACCAGTCGCCTTTATTTCTCACTTTGAACCATGTTTTTTCAAATGGTGCCATTTTTTGATTATTTACAAACTGCCAACCGTACACCGAGCCGTCGCGGTCAATATAAATATATTTTCTAAAAGGGGCGTCTAATCTACCATTTAACTCACACTTATTTATCCAGCCGCTTAGTTGTTCGTTGCAATTTCTTAAGTCGTATGTCGCGGAATGGGCGATATATTTTCCGTAGACCAATCGAATAATTTCCCATCTGTCATTCGGTAAAATATCCGTCGTCATTTCTGGCGGCCCTCGGTAAGCGCCTACTTCGGGATCTTGTTTAGGATTGTTGCTGTTGAGTTCAAAAACTGGATAGTCGATTGGATCAACCGCAAACTGCCGATCATCAGCAGCAAATGATCCGTCCCTGGCGATAGCCACATTATACTCGGCGACTGAGGTGCAACCAGCCGACGTAACGATGACAAAGGCCGCAGCGACGAATCTAATTTTGATACTCATCATTTGCCTGCCTCGTCGACATACGGCTTATAGTTTGTAAAAGGATGACCAACGATAAAGGGAATTGGAACAAACGTGGCATTCCAGTTGAAAAGCTTGCCCCCGTAAAATCCGTTCACTGCATCTCCATCACCAAGAAATATCTTCGTATTCGTCGGGGCAACAAAGCCGAAGGGCACAGAGGCCAGGTTTCCTTCTTGCGCTAGGCCATTCCAGAGTAAGTAACTCGCAGTCATGGTTCCCAGGCTATGCGCCGTGATGTACTGCACTCGCGGCTGATTTATGCCGGCTGCGTCTTTGTTGTAGGCGGCGCTCGCTACTGAGGCGTCGGGAAGTCCCTGATATTCGAGCGTCGTGTCGATGACATCGAATGGAAGGCCGGTGATTCCTCGATTATTAAAGCCGACTATACCCGTGTAATTAGTCGTGTCGAAGGCCGGGTTGCCATCCGGTGTCTTATCTGTTGTTGTTTGATACCGCGTGTTAGTAAGATCATTCCCCGCAATCGACCCCGCCATCAGTATCCAATTGAGCTGATCGCCATTGAGGCCAAGGCCTTTGGCTGCCTGTTGTTCCAGCTTACCGGCAACTTGCGTGGTGGCGATATGGAGTCCCATTTCACCCAATGAGTCCCAGTCGCCAATGGCGATATCGCTTCCCATCTGGTTAACGCTATGGATCGGATTGTCGTAGTACGTGCCCGCGGAGAGATAGCCCGTCAATCCGCCCGTGATGGCGCCATGCAGCGCTGCGGTTTTCCAGTCATAACCTTGACTGCCGGCGTTGACCGCGCCGCCGACGCCACCAGCGATCGCGCCGGAGATGGCGGCATTGGCAAAACCCGCCGACACGGCTGCCCCGGTGGCGGCGGAGGTGCCCGCCGTGGCCATCGCGGTGCCCGATCCCGCCGCGGCGCCGCTAATCGAACCCACTGCGCCACTGGCCAAGCCTGCGGTGAAGTAAGTCACCACCGCCGTGATTACAACAGCGGCTGCCGATGACACGCCTTCCTGATGCGTATGGTTGTCGGTGTGCTGCTCATCGACGCTTTGCCAGGTGACATCGGGATTGGCCTGCAACGTATAGAGCCACGATGAAGAGGGATTGGCGCCGGCTTCCCGCGCGATAGCCTCTGCCTGCGTTTCACCTTGTTTCTGCCCGATGCCCACGGTGATGCCATCGGCGGCGCTCATGACCAGCGGCCCCGAAAAGTTGCTTTGGGCTTCGATGGTGTTGACACTCTCGCGATAATCTTTCGCGCCATAAGCAACATTGTGCTTGCTGGAGTTGCGCTCGTAGACGTCACTGTTGGTTGCGGTGACGAAGTTGATCGCGCCATCGCTGATCAGCGCCGTGCCCGTGTCGCTATGCACATTGACGGCTTGATAGGTCTGATCGCCTCCGCTGGCCAGCATGATGGGGCCGTGCGCGTTGAGCGTGGTGCCTTGGGCGGTCACCTGTTCCGTCTGCACGTCCTGCTGACGCGTGCCCTGATGCATGTTCGGCGCTTGTTCGAAGCCCGCTTCACGTGTCTTGTCGCTGTGATCGGTGTCACGCGTGCTATTGGCCGCAAGCACGGCGATCTGATTACCGGCGGTGACGGTAATGCCGCCCGCATCACTCTGGATGGACCCACCGACGGTCAGCACGTTGCGACCCGCGTCGATGAGCACGCCTCTGTGACCGCTGAGCGTAGTTCCCACAGCCTCGGTGTCGCTGACGCTGTCGTGTGTCGTGACTGTCTTGCTGCCGTAAAAGTGGCCACTGGTCTTGTTTTGGGCATCGCTGCTGAAGTCTTGCGTATCTGCATCGGCCAGCAGATTGACGTCACGATCGGCATGGATGCCCACCGCGCCATTGGCACTGGTCACCGACGCGGCCACGGCGTTGACGTCGCGCCCGGCGCTGATCACGACACCGTCGCCACCGCTCAGGGTCGTGCCTTGCACGGTGGTGTCCGTGATCTGTTCGGAGGCGCTGCTGCCACTCTTCCTGCCCGGATGCCCCAGATCAAGGTTGCTGCCAAAGGCGCTGGACTTCTTGACGGTCTTGTCGTGTTCCTCGGTATGCACGTTTTGCGCGTCGATGAGGTTCACGTCGTTGCCGCCCGTGAGGGCAAGACCGTGCGCGGCACTGACCTGCGCCGCTTGCGCGGTGAGGTCGTGACCGGCCGTCAGGGAGACGTTGCTGCCGCTGATCGTCGTGCCCATCGCGTCGCTGTCGCTGACAACATCGTGCGTGGCGGTCTTGCTGCTGGACAGCAGGCCAGATTTCTTGGTCACCGTGTCCACCGTGACGCTGTGGTTTTCCTGCGTGGCGTTGAGGGTGAGGTCGTGGCCGGCACCCAGGGCGACGTTACCGTTGGCACTGCTGATGGTTGCGGCGGTGGCGGTGAGGTCGTGACCGGCCGTCGCAACGACGCCATTGGCGCCATTTAGCGTGGTGCCCTGTACGGATTCGTCATAGGTCGACGTGTGGGTACGCGTGTGACCTTGCTGCGTTTGGCTGGTGACGGTCTGCGCGTTGGTCACCGCGTTGAGCGTGATGTCGTTGCCGGCGGCGAGAGCCAGCTGGTTGCCGGCAGTTAATTGCGCGCCCTGACTGGTGAGGTTGTTGCCGGCGACCAGCGCCAGGTTGCCACCGGCGCTGACGCTGGTGGTGGTGTAGGTGAGGTTTTCCTGCGTGGTCTGGCCCACTTCGCTGCGCGTGGTTTTCGCGGTGGCGTTGAGGCTGAGGTTGTTGCCGGCGACCAGCTGCGCATCGCCGCCCGCGCCGATGGTGCTGGCGGTGGCGGTCAGGTTGCGCCCCGCGACCATGCTGAGGTTGCCGCCGGCCTGGATCGGCGCCACACCGGTGGTGAGGTCACGCCCGGCCGTAAGTGCCATGTCACCGCTGGAGGTGATCAATCCGGTAGTGATCAGGTCACGCCCGGCCTGCACGGCGAGGCTTTGTGCGCTCAGCGTGCCGCTGTTGATCGTGTCGTGGGCGGTGGCGATGGCGAGCAGGCCACCACTGTTGATGGCACCGGTATTGATCAGCGTGTCGGCACTGAGCCAGGTGCCGTGATCGCTGCTGATGCTGCCGGCGTTGCTCAGCGTGGTGCTGGACTGGATGGCGACCTGATCACCGGCGATCAGCGCGCCGTTGGCCTTCAGATGGTTGGCGGTGGCCTGCGACAGGTACACCACCGGGGTCAGTACCTCTTGCCCATCGACCACCATGTCCACCAGCCACACGATGTCGGTGGTCAGCGCGCCGATCTGCGCGCTGGTCAGTGGCGCGCCCAGGCTCAGGCCCAGCTGGCTCGCTTGCTGCGCGGCGTTGGTCATCAGGTCGGTGTATTGCGCCATCGCATCGCCGCTGCCATTCAGGCTGCGCCGGCCGGTGAGTTGCAGGATCTGGTCCATCACCAGGTTCTGCTCGTAGTAACCGTCGCCCAGACGCTTGTGCATGTTTGCCGGGTCGTCGCCGAGCGCTTGCAGCAGGTAGTTGGAGCTGGTGACTGGACCCTTGGCGAAACGTGGTGCGGTGGTGACCAGGAACGGCGCGCCGGGGTCGGTGTGCTGCACGACCATCGCGTTGGTCGGTGGGGTGTAGCCGGGCAGTGGGCCGTCGGCATTGCCGATGGTTTGGGCGGCGCCGCCGCCCGCCGCTGCGGTCGAGCCGGCCTGGGCGTGGCCGGCGTTGTTCAACGTCGTGTTGCCTGGACCGGCGAGCCCACCGGTGGTGATGCCGCTGGCGCTGCCGTTGGTTACGACGTTTGCCACGATGGTGACGGTTTTGCCCGTCACTGTGGCGGGCAGGCCGGGGCCGGTATCGTAGGTTATCCATGCGGGTTGTGACCCGTCCATCGCCAACGTGGTCGATGCGCTGCTCGTGTCGTAGGTATAAAAAATACCGTCCAACCAGGTGCGGTTTGGACTGTGCACCAGATACTGCGACTGCACCTGATCGTCGGTGACGCTTTGCACGGTGGCCGTGGGCGTCCACGCGATGTTCTGCACAGCGCCAGAAGCCCCGGTGCCGGGATCAACGATGGTGAGGTTGCCACCGGCCGCGATGGTGGACTTGTCGTTGAGCACGGCGCCGCTGAAGCTCATGTCTCCACCGGAAACGAGCTGGCCTGCCGCGCTGGCCGATACCAACCGCGTCACCGAGGTCACCGTGTCGGTGGTACTGGACTGGAACATGGTGGCACTGCCGCTGCCATTCGGATAACCGATGCAGCGATCGTTGCTGCCGTTGAAGCTGGCGCACCAGCTATCGGCCAGCGCGATCTCCTGCGCGCCAACCACCTGGCTGGGATCGATATACGGCGGATGATGCAGCGGGTCCGGATCGTCATAGCGATAGCGCGGTACGGACGCCTCGGTCTGCGTGTTCTGCGCCTGCTCGTCGGAGGTGAGGTCAACCACCTCCGTCTCAAACACGCGCCGCTGGTTGGTGATCTGCTGTGCAGCGATGTTGAGGTTGCCCTGCGCCTGGATCAGACCGGAACTGTTGAGCACAGATTGAGCCTGATTGCCGGCCGCATCGGCTGCAATGGTGAGATCCCCGCCGCTGTAAAGCTGGCCATCGAGATTGGCCAGACTGCCGACATGCAGGTCCATCGTCTGCGCCGCGCCGATAAAGCCTTCGCCGTAATCAACGGCCGCCGTGGCGGTGCCCAGGTCGCGACCGTTGGTGAGGGTCGCGGCATCGATGCGAATCGCATCGCCGGTGATGTTGCCGGTATTGCTGAGGGTGTTGGCAGTGAGCGCCAGCGTGTCGCCTTCGAGGCTCGCACCTTGCTGGTTGTCGAGGCTGCCGCTGGCATGGATGTTGGCGACTGCGCTGCCATCGGCGGCGCTGGCGTTGATCACGGCGCCGTTGGTGTTGATGATGTTGGCGGCGGTGATGTCCAGCTCACTGGGGGTTTGCAGCGTGCCTTGATTGGTCAGCGTACCGTCGACGGTGAGGCTGAGCACGCCGTCGCTTTCCAGCCGCTGGCCGGCAAGATGCGTGTAGTCGCCGGTGATATGTGCTTCGAGCAGGTCGGCGCCATATAGGCGGCCGATGCCGCTCAGGCTGGCGAAGGTGGCGTGCACCGTAGTGCCGTCGACCTCACCGCCGTCGTTGTTCAAAGTGGGCGTGGTCAGCCATAGGGTATCGGCCTGGAGATGACCGTCGTTGTTGGTGATCTGCGCGAGGTTGAGCCAGGCGGTGTCGCCCGCACCAAATTGACCGTGGGTGTTGTCCAGAGTGGCGTTGGCGTTTTGATAGCTCAGGTTGCGCGTGGCGAAGGTAGTGCCGCCGGCATTGTTGAAGGTGTTTGTGTTGACGCTCAGATCGCGCTGGGCGACCAGGGTGCCGGCAGAGCTGTTGTCGATGCTTGCCGCGCTCAGGGCGATATCGCCGCCGCGATTGCCTAGCGTGCCGCCGCGGTTGTCGAGGCTGCCGGTGGTGATCTGCAGCGCCGCGTCGGGCGTGCTGACATCGCCGGCCAGAAGCTGGCCGGCGACATTACTGATGGATGCGGCGGCTATCGTCGCCGCGCCGGTGGCGTCGACTTGGCCCGCGCTATTGTCGAAGCTGCCGTTCGCGTTCAGTGTGAGCGCGCCCTGCGTTTGCAATAACCCATGGTTGTTGTTGAGCAGATCGCCGTCGCTGACGAGGCTGAGGTCGTGCTGTGCGACGATCGTGCCGCCGCTATTGTCGAAACGTCCGGCGTGCAATTGCGCGCTGCCTTCGGCGCCGATCATGCCGCCACCGGTATTGCCCAGCGCTTGCGCGATGGTGATCGCCAGGCTGCCGGCGTCGCCGTGCTGGGTCAGTTGACCGCCGGTGTTGTCGAGGGTGAGGCCCGTGACGGTGACCGCGCCTTGACCATCGATTACGCCGCCCTCGTTGCCTAACGTGTTGCCGCTGACGGTGAGCGCATCGCGCGCCACGATGGCGCCTTGGGTGTTGTCCAGCGCGGCGGCGTTGAGGGTGACTTGCTGGCCGTAAAGACCGGTGGTCGCGGTGTTGCTGAGGGTGTTGCGATTGAGCAAGCTATCCGCTTGCACGACCAGATCAGCGCCGGCGATGAAGGCGCCGCCGCTGTTGTCGAGCGTTCCCGCCACGGTGGCATGGATCGCCCCCGGCGTTTGCACGTTGCCACCATGGTTGCTGACACTACCGGCGGCAAGCGCAACATCGCCATTGCTTTGCAGGCTGCCCTGGTCGTTGTTGAGCAGACCATCGACGGTCAGCGTGAACGGCGCGGCGGAACTCGTTCCCTCGGGAGAGCCGCCGGCTGATGCCTGCAGCGTGCCGCCGGCATTGATCAGGCTGCCCACGTGTAGCGTCGTGGCACCAGCGCTGGCCAACGTGCCGCCGGTATTGTCGAATAGACTTGTGACTTGCAGTGTGGTCGGACCCGTACCGGCCGCGATCAGCGTGCCGCGGGTGTTGGTGAACGATGCCGCGCTGAGCGCCAACGCACCGTTGCCGATGATGCTGCCACCGGTGTTGTCGAAGGCGCCGCGCACAGACAGTTGCAGCGGGTCGCCCCCCAGCGCATCGAGCTGACCGCCGGCCGTACTCAGGGTGCCCGTGGTGATGGCCATCTGCTTTGCGACGGTGGTGCCACCACTGAGGTCGGTGTGGTCGCCGGTGACGGTCAACGATCCGTTGCTGCCGATCATGCCGCCGGCGCCGTTGAGCGTCGCCGCGCGGATGACGAGTGCACCGTTGCCGGCTTGCTGCACGGTACCGCCAGCGTTGCCCAGCACGTTGGCCTGAAGGGTCAGGTCGCCGTTGCTGGCCAGCGTACCGCCATTGCCATTATCAAGCGTGCCCGTGACGGTGAGCGTGTTGGCTGCGTCGCCCGAGGCGGCGGTAACCGTGCCGCCGAGATTGTCGAAGCTCGCGGCATGGATAGTCACCTGGGTGGCGCTCAGCGTGGCACTCCGATGATCGACCGCGCCCGCCGTCAGCAGCATCGCGCCGGCGGTAGCGATCCTGCCGCCGGCACCATACAGGGCGTTGGTGCTGACACTCAGGCCATTCAAACCCGCGTGGCTGATGGTACCGCCTTCGTTGATCAGGGTGCCGCTGGCAACCGCCAGTGAGGCCGCGTTACTGGCCAGCGTGCCGTCGGTGTTGTCGAGGGTGCCGGCCACCGCCAGCGATGTCGCGCCGCTATCCAACTGCTGGATGGTGCCGGCGCGATTGCTGAGCTGCTGGGCATCGAGATTGAGCGGCCCGTTGAAGGTCAACATGCCCGCATCATTGGAGACGCTGTTGGCGTGGATGGTCGCCATTCCATCGATCGCCAGCGTGCCTCCGTTGTTGCTCAAATTGCCGCTGGTCAGCGTGAGCTGACGCAGTTCCAGTTGACCACCGTCATTACTCAGACCGCTGGCCGTGTCGAGATCAAAGCCGGCGTTGGCGGTGATATGGCCGCCATCGTTGTTCAGCAAGTTGGCGATATGCAGCGCACCGTCAGGCAGCGGTGTGGGTGGGGTGACGCTGGGTGTGGGGCCGCCACCTGCATCGGTAGCACCACCACCGCCACTCAGGTTGCCGGCGGTATTAGGGTCGGTGCCCGCGGCCGATCCACCGTTGCCGGTATCGCCGTTGTTGGCGGCTGCCGGAACTCCGATGCTGCCGCCATCGCGATTTGACACCGCGCCAGCTTGCAGCGTCATCGCCTGCGCGCCGGTCTGTGTGAGGGTTCCGCCTTGATTGCGCAGCGAGTCGGCCGTGACATCGAGTCGTGCCGCGCTGAGGGTTCCGTTGCTATTGTCCAGATCCAGCGGCGTGTTGATCGTCAGTGTATTGGCGGCGCTTATCGTGCCGGCATTGGCGATGCCACCGCTCGCAGCAACCTGTGTGTCGGTTTGCGATTGCAGATTGCCGGTGTTTTCCAGGCGACCGTCGACGGTGACGGTGAGTTCACCCGCCTGCGCGCCGATGGTGCCGGCATTGCGCACGCCCACGCCGTGTTCGGTGCCCACCAACTGGATCTTGTTGGAGTACATGCCGCCCAGTGCACTTACGTCGACCGCGAACGTCGGTGCCGAACCGTTGCCGCTGATCGGTGTGATCTTTGCCTGGTCCGCGCTCACTTGATTGCTGCCGGTGGTCACCTGCAGCTGCGGGGCCCAGATGCCCGCGTTGACCTGCAGCGCGCGCGTGATGATGTCGGTGTAATCGGCACGACTGGCGTCCAGGCCGGTGCCACCTACGCTGATCGCACCGCCGCTTACCCGGTAGCCGTCCAGCGCGCCACCGCTCAACAGCGGCGTGCCGGTGGTCAGTGTCACGCGGTTAGCGTTGAGGAAACCGCAACCGTTGCAGGTGATGCCCGCGGGGTTGGCAATGATTACCTGCGCGCGATCACCGGCGACTTCGATGTAGCCATTCAACTGGCTGGGATTGCTGCCAGTCACTTCGTTGAGGATGATTTTTGCGGTGCCGGTGGCCAGCCACGGATTGCCCCCAATGGCACCGGCTAGTTGCGTGGTGGTGGTGGTGCGCGAGTTGTTGAGGACCGCACCGCTTTGATCCACGTCAAACTGGCTGTACGTGTTGCGCGAAACACCCGCCGCACTGGGCGTTTGAATATTGATCAGCGCCGCCGCGCCGGGCGTACCCAGCACGGTGGGGCGCTGATTGCCCGGAGCATTGGGATCAGCGGTGATCTGTCCGGCAGCCGCCACCGAGGCAACGCCGATCCAGCCGAACGCCACCCAAACGCCCCAGCTGACCGGCCGCACATGAGTCGTGCGCTTGCCCTCGTTCGTTGACGCGCCACGACCCGGGCGACGCACCAGTTCGGACACCACCTGGCACAGGCCCAGCGCGTGGTTGAAGACAATGCGATACAGGTGCTTGTTCATGCGTAACCATCCGTGACGTGCAGACAAGAACGTCCGCGTGCGCGGCGCGCGCGCGGCGCGATCAGTACGACCAGCTAAGACTGAAGCCGGTAGTGGGTGAGTAGGTTTGGAAACCCATTGGCTTGGCGATCGGGACGCCCACGAAGGCATCCCACGTCAGCCCGTGCCAACCACCGCGCAAACCGATGACGGCACCGGCAAGCGTCTGGCCAAGCTCCTGCTGCGTGACCGCGCCGCCGACGTGGCCAACGTCCGCGCCCAGGTACAGTTCCTGACCGCCGCCCACGGTCCAGCCGAGGTCGTTGCGGATCAGCCAGCCGTGGTCGCCGGTGAGCGACAACTCACCGTCGAAGCCCCGCACGGTGTAGCGCCCACCAATGGCGAAGCAATCCTGTGGCACGAGCGGCGTCTGGCTCCATTGCGCACGCCAGCTGCCGATATAACGAAAGTACTGGTCGCCGAGTTGGAACGGCAGCGTCAGCTGCGCATCGGCGGTGATGATCTGCGGGCGCGAGGTGCCCTCGTTGAAGAGCTCCTCCGGGGCGTGCAGGGCACCGAACGCGCCGGTACCACGCCGATAGGCGACGTCAGCATCGAGCGTCGCGGCACCGAGAAATTGCTTATACGTAAGGCCGGCTTCCCAGCCGCCTTGACGACGACGTTGCACCAGGACCTCAGTGTCGTCGATGAAGTTGTTGGAGTCGCGCTCCCACGCGCGCACATAGCCGCCGGCTTTGATGGTGGCGTTGCGATACAGCAGGCGGCTCAGCTTGACGTCGGCATTGTCGCTGGTGCCGCCATACACGTAATTGGTGGCGTAGCCCGCCACCGTCTGATGATAGGTGTAGCCGCCCGCGTCGGCAGCGAGCAACCAGTTGCCGTACGGCACGTCGTAGTGGAACGTATCGCTGCGCGTACCGCGACCACCGCCATCGAATACGGCCTGGCCGAGATTGACATAGAACAGATCGTTCCTGGTCAGCAGATTGTCGAGCGAGAGCGTGACGGTGGCTTGCAACTTGCCTGTCGCCTCGCTGCCAGAGTCATCCAGCGACACCGCGACGCGGGCCGGCGCCGACTGCTTCCATACGATAACCAGGTCGCTCTCGCCCGGTTGTACATCGTTGCCTTCGGCAGGGGCGATTTGAATATCGGCGTCGACGGTGGGAACGCGCTTGAGATTTTCCAGCGCCTGCTCGATATCGCGCAGGTTGAGCAAATCGCCCGGGCGCGATGGCAACGCGTCGCGCCAGGAGACAGCTCGGGCATCGATACCGGGTGCGAAACGGATCGCGCGGATGCGGCCCGGCACCACCGTCAGGGTCAGTACGCCGGTATGCAGATCCTGGGGTTTGGCCAATACACGTGTGGTGACGTAGCCACGCGCCACGATCGCATTCTGCACCCGCCTCATCACGACATTGATGCCACCGGTGCCCACGCAATGGCCGGTCGCGGGATCATCGGAACGATCAGCCGCTTGCAGCGCCCACTGGAAGGCCGAGGCATCGTCGCCATCAAGCCGGATGGAATGGATCGGAAAGCACGGTGTTTCGTTCGCCGGCAGGCGATCGGGTGCGGCTTGCACCGGTCGGGAAAGACGTACGTCCGGTGTAGTTTCTTGCTGCTCGCGCAGGGCGCGCTCGCGTTCCTGCTGCCGCAGCAGCTCCTGGGCGGGCGCCTGCTGATCGGTAATCGACTGGCCAAGGGCGGGTGTGAGGTAAACCGCCAACGCCAACGTGATCGCAACACCCCGCATCAGTGACCACTGATATGCACGCGCACGGCGTGCGTCATCCCTGAAACAATATTCTTCCATGCCCCATCGCATCCGGTAAAAAAGGTGCGCTCGAGACCGATAGCTTCCTTCCGGGGGGACGGGGTGATGTTCTACCTGTGCAGAGACCCTGAGCGAGCATCACACCTTAGGCACGTCAAGGGGCATGCTCTATGAGATTTGTCTCAAAGTGATTTGAAAAACGCCCCAAATGATGCGGTCTTATGCCGCACTGGGCACACCCCTTAACCACCGAAACTTGAGCCGCCCGGCAATCTGCGCTGGGCGCATTAACACTGTGGCTTGCCGGCGACGATGAGCTTGCGGAGGAGCATGATCAAGAGCGCCCCCCGGCCCTCCCCTGCACGCAGGAGAGGGAGCGAAGCGAAACCGGACGACCAGAACATCGAAGCCGCGGGCGGGTGCTCGCCCAGAAGCTGTGCGAGCACCATAATGCGGCATCCATTCAACACGGTATCCCCATGAGTAACGTCAACGAAAAACGCCAGGCTGGTGAGGCCGCGATCCGCTACGTCGAGGATGGCGCCATTATCGGCGTCGGCACTGGCTCCACGGTCGCGTTCTTCATCGACGCACTGGCCGATCTGAAGGATCGCATCCAGGGCGCGGTATCCAGCTCGGAGCAGTCCACGGCGCAGCTGAAGAAGCTCGGCATTCCCGTGCTCGATCTCAACACGGCCGGCCCGCTGACCATCTATATCGACGGTGCTGACGAATGCGATCCGCACAAGCGCCTGATCAAGGGCGGCGGTGCCGCGCTGACCCGCGAAAAAATCGTCGCCGCGGCCAGCCAGAAGTTCGTCTGCATCATCGATTCCAGCAAGCGCGTCGACCTGCTCGGCAAGTTTCCGGTGCCGATCGAGGTGATCCCGATGGCGCGCAGCCTGATCGGCCGCGAGATCGTCAAGCGTGGCGGCCAGCCCGTTTGGCGCGATGGCGTGGTCACCGACAACGGTAACTGGATCATCGACGTGCACGGCTGGCAGATCACCGACCCGGCCGCCATGGAAAGCGAGCTCAACCAGCTGCCCGGTATCGTCACCGTCGGTCTGTTCGCACGACGACCGGCCGATGTGGTGTTGATCGGCGAACACGAGATGTGATCAGTCCGCGTAGGTTGGGGTGAGCGCCGCGAAGCCCAATAAGTCCGTCAGGCATCCCTAAAAGACGTTGGGGTGAGCAAAGCTCACCCCAACCTAGGCCGCCCGTAACGATCAGGCGTCGAGAGGACGCTTCCTGACCCGCCCTTTGCTGAAATGCAGATAGCGACTGGCCTGGCTCGTCTCCTGCAGGCGCCGCCCGTGGGCAGCGAGGATATCGCCGCGGGTCAGGATGCCGACCAGCGTATGCGGCGCCTCGTCGCCCACCACGATCAGGCGGCCGACGTTCTGCGCCACCATGTGATCGGCCGCCTCGCGCAGTGAGTGGCTTTCCTTCACCACGATCGGCTCACGCAACACGAGCTCGCCCAGGGTCAGCTCATAAGACCATTGCGGATCGAGCAGCGTGCGACGGGTCAGCACGCCACGCATATGCCCCTCATCATCAACCACCGGATAACCCTGGTGCTGCATGTCCGGCAGGCCTTCGTTGAACCAGCGGCGCACTTCGGCCAGTGTCTGCGTCGTACGCAGGGTCACCACTTCGCGCGTGCAGGCATCGCGCACGACCACCTGATCCAGATAGTCAGCCGCGTACTCGGCGGGTACGCGTACTCCGCGACGGGCGATCTTCTCGGTCATGATGGTGTTGCGCATCAGCAGCGCGGAGATCAGATAGGCCGCGGTACAACCGCCCAGCAACGGCAGCAGACCGGCTGGCTGGCCGGTGGTCTCGAATGCGAACACCACCGCCGTGAGCAAGGCGCGCGCGGAGCCGGCGAAGATCGCTGCCATGCCAACCAGCGCGGCAATCCGCGGATCGACGCCGAACTGCGGCGCCAGCATGGCGATGCCCATCCCGCTCAGCGCGCCAAGCGCGCCACCGATGGTGAACAACGGCGCCAGCGTACCGCCGGACGTGCCACTGCCCAACGCGATCGACCACGACAGGAATTTCATCACGCACAGGAACGCCAGCGCCTGCAGGGTGAGCTGGCCAGAGATAATGTTCTCGATGTTGCTGTAGCCCACGCCCAGGGTCAGCGGCGCGAAATAACCGATCACGCCCACCGCCACGCCGCCGATCGCCGGCCACCACATCCAGTGAATCGGCAGCTTCTCGAACGCATCTTCGATACCGTAGACGATCCGCGTGACGCCCACGCTGATCAGGCCAAGCAACGCACCGATGGCGACATAGCAAAGCAACGCCAGACCACCCGGCGTGGCCAGCGCCGACATCGCGAACACCGGCGCCGAACCGACCGTGGCATAACGCACCCCAGTCGCCGCCACCGTCGCCAGCGCAACCGGAATCAGCGAGCGCGGACGCAACTCGAACAACAGCAGTTCCACCGCCAGCACCACCGCGGCAACCGGCGAACCGAACACGGCCGCCATGCCCGCTGCCGCGCCCGCTGCCAGCAGCACTTTGCGCTCGGCGCCGGTCACATGCAGCAATTGGCCAACGAACGAACCCAGCGCACCGCCGGTGGCGATGATCGGACCTTCAGCGCCGAACGGACCACCGGTGCCGATCGCGATCGCCGAGGAAATCGGTTTCAGGAACGTGATCCGCGGTGGGATCTTCGACTCGTTGAGCAGCACCTGCTCCATCGCTTCGGGAATACCGTGGCCGCGGATCGCACGCGAACCCCAGCGCGCCATCACCCCCACGATCAGGCCGCCGATCACCGGCACCACGATTACCCATCGTCCCAGATGGTTGTCGGCCGGCGAACTGAATGCCGTCGATACCCGGCCGTAGAATGCCAGGTTCGTCACCAGCCCGATCAACGCGGTGAGCAGTCGTGCGATGAAGGCTGCGGCGACACCCAGCAGCACCGCTACCGCCGTGATGCGTAGCACGCGACGATCCACCAAGGTCGAACGCCGCGGCATGCGCGTTGCATCGAGCGTTACACCCAGCGAGGGTGAAAGCGGCAATGCATCAGTACTGCCTTCCAGGCGCACGCCAGGCGGAACTGCGTGTTTCTCAGTCTCGGGTGTCATCGATCTACCGTGAGCCAAAGCATCGATTTTACGCCCGCAGTATCGATAACCGAAGAGCCTGGACGCTGCGCCAGCCCGGAATTCTGTCTTCCGCACAACGCACGTCAAGTCGCGCTCAGCGCGCTTTCTGGCGACGTGCCTCGTGCAATTTGGCGTACTTCAGGAACGCGTAGAACGCGCCGGTAGCGCTGGCGATAAACCCAGCCCAGCCATTCAGGAAATAGCGCTTGCCGATGTACTGGCGCAGAAAGAACAGCGGTGGATAGAACACCATGCGCAGCCCGGTGAAGCGCTGCCGCTTGCGCAACTTGTGCGCCACCATGGCGCTGGTATAGCGATTGATCTTCTCCATTCGCGTGGCGATATCCACATCACCATGATTGACGAAGTCGGCGCGATGCAGCGTCCTGACCGGGCCGCGCACTTCGACTGACGCATGCACTTCGACGTCGTTCATGCGGCCACGGCGCCTGTCGAACAGCCGCAACAGTCCGTTACGCCTTCCCCACCGGTGTTGCACGGTCCAGAACAACCACTCCCGCCTGGGCAACCGGAAACCCGCGTAACGAGGCGCTACCAGAGCCTGCTCGATCACTTCCCGCGTCCCCGCCGACAAGGTTTCATCGGCATCCAGATTGAGTATCCAATCGTGAGCGGCCAGATCGTAGGCACGCTGCTTCTGCAAACCGAATTCATCGAATGGATGCACAACGACACGTGCCCCGAAGCGCTGGGCGATCGCCACGGTATCGTCGGTGGAACCGGAGTCCAGCACCACGATCTCATCAGCCCAGGTCACCCCGCGCAGGCAGGCATCCAATGTGCCGGCGTTGTTATAGGTGATAAGCACCACCGAAAGTGGTTCACGCGCCATCTGCAACTCCCTTCGAAACTTTCTGTGGTTCGACATACAACGCCGCACACCACAGTCCAAGCAGCCAGCCAAACAGCAGTCCCCACCATGCCGAATAGAAGGCCAAATGGGTATTCAGCGGAAACAGCATCACGCCCAGCGCCAGCGTGACCGGGAACGCGCTTTCACGCGCCGCCACGCCCACCCGGCGCCACGCACGAAACGCCAGCACGACCGCAGCCAGCCATAGCAGCAGCCCGATCGCGCCGGTTTCGGTGAGTATCTCCAGCACCAGCTGATGCGGGTGACAGGCACCCTCGCCCTCGCCGCAAGACTCGGCAACCAGGAAGTGATCATTCGCCGGCGCGTAATGTGGGTAGGCATAACGGAAGCCGCGTACGCCCACTCCGTTGATCGGATGGGCCGCGATCATCTCGGCACTGGCGTGCCAGATATCCAGCCGGCCGGTAAGCGCGGTATCGATCGACTGACTCGTCCCATGCAACGCCTGCAGGGTACGATCCATGCGTTGCTGGAAACGCCCGGAGGTTTCCCAGGCGATGCCGCCGGCAAGCGCCAGCAGTACCGCACCGATCAGGCAAAACCCGGCAAAACGCAGCGGCGATTTCGCTTCGCGCCAGGCGAATCCCAGGGCGACCAGGGCGTAACACAACCAGGCCGCACGCGAACCGGCCAGCAGCACCGGCCCCAGCACCAGCACGAACGCGAGCAGCAAACCCGGCAGGCCCCAACGCCGCCGCGCCGCCCACAGTGCAAACGGTGACAATACGGCCAAGGTCGGCCCCAACTTGAGATCGGTGGTCCCAAAAATGCCGGAGATGCGCTCAGGCGCGGCATGGCCACCCAAGCTCCAGCCGGTTAGCATCTGCACCCACGCATCGGCGGTCCACAGCGCCAGCACCAGCGCGACGGCGACATACATCGCCTGCAACTTGCTGTCGCGGCGAATGGCGAAACATGCATACAGGCCCAACGGCGCATAGCGCAGCAACGCGACCACGGTGCCCCAGCTCTTACCCGGCGCGATCGAGCCGAATGCCGACACCAGGGCCGCGCCCACATAGGCGCCCAGCAACCACAGCAGCAAGCGCGCGCCGGGGTGCTCCTGCAAGGCCTGTGGCTCCCGCGCAAACAGCAGAATGACGCCAATCAGGCACAGGAACGCACCCAGCTCCGAGCTGCGCCCTAACGGCAACAGTGCGATGACCAGCCAAAACGGCAACAGCGGCGAACGCAGCGCAGCCTTGAGCGAAGTGCCGAAAGAAGTCATGCGAAAGAGATCATGCGTGGGCCGGAGCGGGACAATCGCACATTGTGTAGGAGCGCACCCTGTATGCGAAAGCCTTGGGTAGCGACTTCAGTCGCGGCGTCGCCTGAGAAAGTCCGGATCTTGCCGCGGCAAAGGGACCTCAGCCGGTCACTTCTTCGTATAGCGCCAGCGTGGCCTGCTGCATATCGACCAGTCGATAACTCTGCAGCGGCGAAATCGGCGGCGCCACCCGCAGCAACTCCGCGGCGCGCTCTACCAGCCGTTCGCGATCACCGGGCGGCACGCGGCCGGCCGGGTACAACTCGGCCAGCAGCTCGCCGACGCCGCCATGGGCGTAGCCGAGCACCGGCCGGCACAGCGATAGCGCCTCGATCACCGTGCGGCCAAATGATTCGGGCTGGTTGGACAGCTGCAGCACCAGCGTCGATATCGCATAGATGTCATGGATATCGTTGCGCGGCGGCGCCAATACAACTTGCGAGGTTACCCCTCGCTGGCGGATCAGCTCGCGCAATTCCGTCAGATAAGCCTCCCGTCCTGGCTCTACCACGCCCAGCAGCAGCAGACGTGCCTCGATACCGCGGCGCTTCAGATCGGCCAGTAGCTCGATCGCGTCATGATGACCTTTCAGGCGTGTGCCGCGCGCAGGCAAGGTCAACAGCGGGGCGCCGGTCAGCTCCGGGTACTCGGCAAAAAATGCCTTCTGCCAAGCGTCGTCCGGCCGATGGCCGTAGGGGAAAGCGGCCGGGTCGATACCGCGCGGAATCACCCGTACCTTGGCCGGTTCGAGCCAGCGGTAATGGCTCAGCACGTAGTCACGCATGGTCTGCGAGACCGCGATCACCCGCTCACCGCGCAGCAGAATGGCGCTGTAACGCCCCGGCGAATTGAGCCCGTGCACGGTCGTAATGAAATGTGGCCGCCGGGTCATCCCCTTCAGCGCCCACCAACCCAGCCAGGCCGGCAGCCGCGAGCGGGCATGCACGATGTCCGGCTTGAGCTCGCGCAGCACCCGCCGCAACGCACCGAGCTGGACCAGCGTGCGCAAGGATTTGCTGCCGATATCGAGCGTTACATGCTCGCTGCCCTCGGCCTGCAATTGCTCAACCAGCCGCCCACCGGCGGAGATCACCACCGAACGATGGCCGGCCTGCACCAGCGCACGAGCGATCTCCAGCGCCGATCGTTCTGCACCGCCTGAACGCAGTGCAGGGATCAGCTGGACCACAGTCAGCAGCTTGGCGGGAACGGCGATGCTGGACATGAGCTCTGGACTGGCGGCTTTCATTTATCAAAGCACAAGCAGAAATCGTGCCGATAACCGCTCCGATCCAGACAGATACTCAGTCGCGCAGCACGTAATGCGCGCCACAGTAGGCGCAGGCTGACTCGCCGCCATCATCGACGATCGGCAGATAGACCTTCGGATGCGAATTCCATAGCTCCATACCGGGCATCGGACAGGACAATGGCAGGTCGGCGCGCGTCACTTCGTAACGATTTTCGGCATTTGCCGGCACCAGCGGCACCGCCGCGGAAAGGGGACGCGACATGAGCGAACTCCAGACTGGACATCAAGCCGCAAATGGTAGCAGGCTGCAGCCTTCCACCGGGGGGAGCGTGGTGGGAAGGGGTGCCGGAGAGCAGCCATCGCGGCATTGAGCCGGCTGGCTCAGTGGGGAGTTTTTTGCGAAACAGACATGTCAGTCCTCGACTTGGCGCCCTGCGCCGAGCCCACCGTAGGAGCAGACCATGGATTTCGGAAAAATCGTCGAACGCATCAAGGCCATCCTGGCCTCACCCAACACCGAGTGGCCGGTCATTGCCGCTGAACCGGCCACGGTTCGCGGCCTGTATGCCGGTTACATCGCCATCGTGGCCGCACTGCCGGCGATTGCCTTCTTCATCAGGAACAGCCTGATCGGCACCGGCGCACTCGGCATCACCGTGCGCATCCCGATCGGCATAGGCCTCGTACAAATGGTGCTGCACTACGTGTTGGCGCTGGTTGCGGCCTATCTGGTGGCGCTGATCATCAATGCGCTGGCGCCCACCTTTGACGGCCAGAAAGACCAGGTACAGGCGTTGAAAACCGTCGCCTACTCATGGACTGCCGGCTGGGTCGCGGGCATCGCAGTGATCTTGCCGTGGCTGGGCTGGCTGATCGCGATCGCTGGCGCGATCTACGGTATCTACCTGCTGTACCTGGGCCTGCCGCAAACCATGAAGTGCCCGCCGGACAAAGCCGGCGGCTACACCGCGGTCAGCATGATCATCGCGATCGTTCTCAGCTGGATCCTTTACCTGATCGTCGCCAGCCTGATCGGCACCGCCGCACTCACCGGTGCCTCGATGGGCGGCGCGCGCATCCTTGGCAGCAACGGTGACACCGTCATCGTCGACGGCAGTAGCACGCTGGCCAGAATTGCCGCGATGAGTCAGGCCAACAAGGAGCTGACCGCCGCGCAGACATCCGGCGACCGCGCCGGACAGCAGGCCGCCATGGGCAAGATGGTGGCCGGGGTAACCGGCGGCGGCAGCGGCCATGTCGAAGCGATTTCGCTTGATCAGGTCAAGGCGTTCCTGCCGGACAACCTGGGCGATCTCAAGCGCACCAGCATTGCCGCCCAGCGTAACGGCACGATGGGCATGCAGGTCGCCGATGCGACCGCCGAATATAGCGACAGCAGCGGCCACAACATCACGCTGGAGGTCACCGATAGCGGTGGCGCCAAGGGTCTGATGGCGATGGCCAGCGCGATGGCGCCCGAAGAGGAAAAGCAGACCGATCACGGCTATGAAAAGACCCACACCGAGTCCGGCCGATTGATCCACGAGGCCTGGGACACCCAGTCCAGCAGCGGCGAATTCAGCGTGCTTGTCGCCCAGCGTTTCACGGTAAAAGCCAGCGGCCATACCGAGAGCATTGATCAACTGAAGCAGGCGGTCACCAGCGTCGACCTCGCCAAGCTCGAATCGATGAAGGACGAAGGCGTGCCGAAAAACTAAAGCGCAGAGCAGCATAAAAAAGGCCGCGCTGTCACCAGCGCGGCCTTCTTGCATCACTACGGCTGCGCTTACTTGGCGACTTCGCCTTCCGTGGTGATCTGCAGCTTGATCTCGTCACTGACGTACGGCACATAGGCCTTCACGCCAAAATCCGAACGCTTCACCGTACCGGTGGCATCGAAAGCGATCGCCTGCACCTTGGCCATCGGGTGGATACCCACCTTGTTGAGGTGCGCGTTCAGCACCAGCGGCTGGGTCACGCCATGTACGGTCAGGTCACCCGTCACTTTGAAATTGTCGCCGCCGAGCGCTTCCACCTTGGTGCTCTTGAAGGTGGCGGTCGGGAACTTGCCCGCGTCAAAGAATTCCGCCGTCTGGAATTCATCATTGAGCTTGCTGACGTGGGTGTCGAAGCCGGTGATCGGCAACGTCACGTCGACCGACGACTTCGTCGGATTCTTTTCGTCGAACACGATCGTGCCCTCGCCCAGCGCGGCGTAGCCACTCGGATTGGAGAAGCCGAGATGGTTCCAGGTGAAAATCACATCGGTGTGGGCGGGGTCGAGTTTGTAGGTCACCGGGGCGGCCTGGACCGACACGGCGGTGCCGAGCAAACCGGCAAGAACGAGATACTTCAGTGCACGCATGGTAGTGCTCCTTGAGAAGGATGGACGCGACGTTACTTCAAGTGAACTTGAAGCTGATTTCTTCAGGCAATCCGGCAGGCTTCGTCGAACGCCAGGCGGGGGCTGCGCGGGAACAGGTCACGGCTGGCGTCGCCGTAGCCGAGATTGATCAGGAAGTTCGACTTGATCTCGGTACCGCCAAAGAATGCCGCATCCACACCGTCATTATCGAAACCGGACATCGGCCCGCAATCGAGCCCGACCGCACGCGCCGCCAACAGCAGATAGGCGCCCTGCAGGGTGCCATTGCGAAATGCGGTGACATCGATCAAGCGCTGATTGCCATCAAACCAGCTACGCGCATCGGCGTGCGGAAACAGCCTCGGCAAGTGCTCGCAGAAAGCATGGTCGTTGGCGATGATGGCGGTCACCGGCGCTGCCATCGTCTTGGCCCGGTTGCCCTCGGACATGAAGGGCTCCAGCTTCGCCTTGGCTTCTTTCGACTTCACGAACACCACGCGCATGGGTGACACGTTCGCGCTGGTCGGGCCAAACTTCGCCAGGTCGTAGAGCTGGTGCAACTTTTCGTCGCTGACTTCTTCGGGCAGCCACGCGTTGAATGTACGGGCCGTGCGGAACAATTGGTCAAGGCCGGCCTCGGAAAGTATCTCGCTCATGGGTATCCTCTCTTGCATTGACGCGCCGACGGGGCGCATAGGCCGCCAGTGTATAGGCGCGCGCACGCCAACAGACGACGACCCGGAGAACGTACTGTGTTAGCCAGGGAAACAATGCCGCGCCGCCTGCCATCATGCTGAAACTGCACGGTGAATGCTGGGCGATTACCGATGCTTCCGCTGGCAACCAGCGTCAGGCGCTGGCGTTGGCCGAACGGCTGGGCCTGCCGGTGCGCCACCTGATCCTGGAACCGCGTGCACCATGGTCATGGTTCGCGCCACGCTTCAGCCTTGGCGGCCAGCTCGCTCTCACCCCCGCGCAGCAAGCGCTGTTCGCCCCGCCCTGGCCCAGCGTAGCTGTGGGCTGCGGCCGAGCCGCTGCGCTGTTCACCCGCCAGCTGCGCGGACTTTCCCGCGGCAGCTGCTATACCGTGCAGATCCTGAATCCGCGCATCGATCCGGCGCACTGGGACACGGTGATCGCCCCCCGGCACGACCAGCTCAGCGGGCCCAATGTGCTGCAGCTGATCGGTTCGCTCAACGACGTCGACGACGCCTGGCTGCAGGACGGCCGCGAGTCCTGCCCCACCCTCGCCGATCTGCCGCAACCACGCGTCGGCGTGCTGCTGGGCGGCCCGCGCAAGGGCATCCCGCTGAATGTCGGCGTCGCCAGACAGCTGGCCGAGCGGCTGCTAAAGCGCCAACGCAATGAGGGTGGCAGCCTGCTGGTACTCGCCTCCCGCCGCACGCCGGCTGCGGTGATGGAAGTCATGCGTGAAACCCTCAAGGGGGTTCCCGGACTGATCTGGGCCGATCGCGACGACGGCGCCAATCCCTATCCCGGCGTACTCGGCTGGGCCGACCGGCTTGTCGTGACGCCTGACTCTGTCAACATGCTGAGCGAAGCGTGCGCCGTGGGCTGCCCGGTGCATACTTTCGTCAGCGCGCCCCTGCCGCAGAAGATCTTCCGCTTCCACCGCGTGTTGCGAGACGCAGGCCTGCTGCACGATCTGGACGTCCAATCGCCGCCATCACATGCGCCACTGCGCGAGACGGCAGCGGTCGTCGCCGAATTGCGGCAGCGGATTCATGCACATCTGACACTTTGAGCCTCACCTTAAGTTGTCATAGCAAAGCACACTGCCAATCCAGAGCCATGCGCACTTTGGATTAAGCCCCCGCCTGCGACGGTCACAGGGGGCCAAACCCTACGCAACGCGGCGCCATTCGCTGAGCCTCATTGGCTTGACGCAAACGGCCGGCAAAAAGCACTGTCATTAACCGCCTTGGCGATCTAAGGACAGTAGTCAATGCCGCGCCAATCCGATCTGCGCTTTACCTTCGTGCCCGCGTCAGGCGTCGCCCTGGAGGTGGTGGCCTTTACCCTCACCGAAGGCCTGTCCGAGCCGTTTCATCTGGCACTCGATCTGTCCAGTGGTGATCCGGCCGTCGACTTTGGCTCGCTGCTCGATCAGCCCGCCGTACTGACGCTCTGGCGCGGCGAGCAGCCGGTGCGCTACGTGCATGGCATCGTCACGTCCCTGGTGCAAGGCACCACCGGCTTTCGGCGGACGCGCTATTCGGCAGTGCTCGAACCGTCGCTGGCACGTCTGGGCTTGTGGTCGGACTGGCGCGTG